>Ga0214473_10010059_pt1 | contig 11150 bp, 3 predicted proteins | sample RVTome_7_FD_203509 | JGI IMG/M metagenome (GOLD analysis project Ga0214473, IMG submission 203509) | Soil microbial communities from uranium-contaminated site in the Upper Colorado River Basin, Wyoming, United States - RVT98D197 | ecosystem: Environmental > Terrestrial > Soil > Contaminated >...
TGCAGTTCGGCCAGGATGCTATATACACACAAAATCGTTTACAGAGAAAACCTCCATGAAGTGGAAAGATGCCTTTCTCTTCTGGGAGCGGAGGCTAAGCGATATAGACCGAGGTTGTATCTCGGAGAGGATTCCATATCGAGAGCCGATGAGTTGATAAAATCCGCAGGGATATACGATGATTTTGCCGTGATCGCCCCCGGCTCGATCTGGCCCACAAAGCGCTATCCATATTTCACCGGAGTTATCCATCTTTTGAAAGAGAAGTTGAACCTTCCCGTAGTGCTTATCGGCGGAGCTAAAGACGCCCGGGCAGCCGAAGAGATCGGAGCCGGATCGATCCATAAGGTTCATAATCTCGCGGGAGCCACCAGTCTGGCGGAATCGGCGGCGATTATGTCTAAGGCGAAAATCGTCATAACCAATGATTCCGCGCCGGCGCATATAGCCGCCGCAGTCGGTGCCCCGGTCGTGGCTATTTTCGGATCTACTGTTCCCCGATTCGGATTCGCCCCTTATTCCGGGAATTCGGCTGTCGTGGAAATCGGGGATCTCTATTGCCGGCCGTGCGGACGTCATGGCGCAAAAAAATGCCCGGAAAAGCATTTTCGATGTATGCTCGATCTGCAGCCGGCCAAAGTAATCGAGGCCGTACTGTCACTTCTTGCCGAGTGAATCCAGAAGCGATCGGGTAACGGCCAGTTTTGTCCTGGCCTCGGCGAAATCGGGATTGAGATCCAGGGCGATTTGAAAAACCGAGGCCGCTTCGCTAAACATCCCGACCTTGCCCAGAGTCAGTCCGAGATTATATAAGGTTATCGGATTATCCGGCTTCAGATCGGTCGATTTTTTGAAAGCGTCAAGCGCTTCCCGGTACATCTTTTTATGGTCGTAGGCGAGGGCCAGATTCGTCCAGCCGTCAGGATAATCCGGGAGTATTTCCGTCGTTCGTTTGAAACAGGTCAGAGCCGAGTCGATCCGCCCTCTGGATACCTCTATGAGTCCCAGTTCGTAATAGGCCAGCCCCGGCATTTTCTCCGCCTTATATCCGTAGGCTGTTTGCGATGAATAAATGTCCGAAAGATCGTATTTTTCCAGAATATTGCGGGATGTCCCGGTCGTAATCCCCAGGTATTCCTCCTCGGCCGGACCGAGATCGCCCCGAGCGGCGGCTATTTTTCCTTTGAAATAATGCCCGGGGAGATAGTCCGGGAAAATCAATGTCAGGCTGTCGGCCTCCGCATACGCCGCGTCATCCTTACCGAGCGTCCTCAAAGCCAGGATCTTGTTGACGTGCGCCTCGAGGTTTTGCGGCGATTCCAGAATTGCCAGGCGGGCTTCCCGCAAAGCCCCCTCGGCGTCGCCGCCGAGCCGGTAAATCACCGAAAGATTATTATGGGCTTTGGCCGAGGCTCCGCACGATTGAAGCTCCAGCAGAAACTCTTTTCGAGCCTTTTCAAAATCGAGCATGCCGAAATATATAATGCCGCGGTTGACATGGGCCGATGGCACACATTCCGCCAGTTCAATGGCGGCCGCGTATTCGTCCAGCGCTTCCTGGTTCAGGCCTTTTTTGAGATAGACGTTACCGAGGGAATAATGCGACATGGCGAAACTGGAATGGGATACGCCATAAAAATCGATATTTGTCAGGGCCAGCAAAATCGCAACAGCTATCGACGCGCGGAGAATCGTCTTTTTTTCGCCGCGGCTTATTAAATCGAAAATCCAGACGGCGGTCGACGAAGCCAATATTACGAGAAAAGGCATCACCGGCAACCGGAATCGGCTGTTCACGAAAAATCCTACGACTGTCAACGAATAGGCGATGATAAAATACCCTATGATATGATATTCGCGTCTTTCCTTGAACGATCTCCAGAGCCCTATAAGAGATAACGGGGCGATGATGAAAAAAAGGGGCGGCAGGACAGCGGTTATCGGCGCAAACTGTCTGAAAAAATATAAATTCTGGTTGTCGGAAATCTCGTAGGCGTTCCAGAAGCAGGAGAGCTTCCTGATCGTCAGTCCGATCCATTGGAGAGGCATATCCAGTATGAATCCCAGGGCTTTCTTATAGTAGAATGAGGAGACTTCCGAGGGTTTCATAGCCTGTCCGAGTTTTCCGCTTTCCTCAAGGGCCATGTATTCGCAATCGGCGTATTGCCAGGTCGCCCCGAATTCCGGCACGACCGCCGACGAACCGTCGGCATACCTGTTATTCCCGATATAGAAATTTATTCCTCCCTGGGAGGCGATAAAAACCCGATCGTGTCCGACCACGGCGTTCCTGACAGTCACCGGGAGAATGACGAGCAGACACCCGGAGACGAAAATAGCGGAATATCGCAGGGCGATTTTTCTACGCGCCCGAAAACAGATATAAAGCCAGAATAACACGACCGGAATCATGGCCGCGTAATTGGGACGGGTAATGGCCGATAACCCGAGAATCAGGCCGGAGAGGAAAAATCGTTTGCCGGCCGGACGCTCCGCGGCTCGAATCAAAGACCAGATCAATAACAGGCTGAATAAAACAAGCAGGGAATCCAAGAGCAGTTCATCCTCGAAATAAATAAAAACCCAGCAGAATGCCGCGATTATCCCCGATAAGATGGCCGTGGCCCGATTGAAATATCGCGCGGCGAACAGAAATATTGCGACGCAGGAAAGCGATCCGATCAGATGCTGGATGATTTTCGAAACGGTCAGCGACGGGCCGGCTACGGCGTAAATCAATCCGAGAAAATAAGCATAAAACGGGGCCCGGAAAAATGGTCCGCTGCCCAGGATATCCCCCGAGGCGATTTGCCTGGCCCATAGATCGTGGTAAAGAGGATCGATGGTCGGCGTATCCCAGCCGGGGAAATTGGACTTGATCTGAAAAAAATAGATCAACCGGACCGTCAGGGCGCAGAGAAAAATTATCGCCGCCCAACCGTATTTAGAATCCAGTATTTTCACAATAGCGGATGATAAGATTTCGTCTGAAACCCGGCAAGCCATTATTTATTCGCGTACCAGCAGATTGATGCTGAATTGTATTGCATACGGTTGGCAGGAGGATTCATGTCAAAAGATCTCAAGGCGGACCGATCGATTATTCCGGGGCGATTTTTTGTTCGCGCGGCCGGGTAGATTCGTAAATTCGCGGTAAATCGACGGAACGAATTGATTATGCCGGTTGTTATTTAACAAGGAACGTCGGCATGTTTTTTGACTTGCGTATGACGTGGAGATTGCTTATTATTAAGTAAATTGATGAATTTTTTGGTCGGTGCGATGAATTTAAACCCAGGAGAAATCATGAAGTTCGGATCGTTAATGGCTATTTTCTTGATGCTGCCATCTATGGTTTTCGCCACCGCGCTGGAAACAGCGTTTTTGCCCGACGGCGCCGAATATCTCGTGGACAGGTTTATAGTTACCACGACGGTAGGAACGCCCTCTCTGCAAACCGGTAATGTAGTGGCCGGAACGGCCTATACGGGAGTTATTTCGATTGATAACCTCTGTGCTCGATACAATATCGTGAAGGTCGAGCCGTTTTACGATGGGCCCGTAAAAAGCGTCGGATTGAGGGACCTTGTTCCCAGAATGTACGTTTTCTATGTCGCGCCAGGTTCCGATATCCTGGCCGCTCAAAACGGGTTTAAGCATGCCGCCGACATAGAGACGTCCGATCTTTACGATATTCCGCATCTATGCTACGACCCCAATGATCCCCAGCGAGGCTCTCAATGGCATCTGACCAAGATCGAGGCCTATCCGGCCTGGGATATCATCCGCGGCGATACCACTCGCTATGCCATCGTTTCCATAGTCGACACCGGCGTTTACTGGATGCATGCCGATCTGGCGCCGAATATGTGGATAAACGTGCCAGAGGATATAAACGGCAACGGGACTCTCGATAACGGTGATCTGAACGGCCTCGATGACGACGGTAACGGGTATGTCGATGACGTAATCGGGTGGGACAACGGCTCCAACGATAACGACCCCCAAGAACAGACTCCGACTCACGGGACGCATGTCGCCGGCTGCGCCTCGGAGGCCACCGATAATGGTTTGCAGGGGGCGGGAATCGGATTCGGCGTTCGCATAATGGCCAATAAGGGGGCCAATAACGCGGGTCAGCTTACAGCAGTATATCCGGCCATGATCTGGGCCGCCGAAAACGGCGCTCATATCATCAATTGTTCCTGGGGTTCGCCCTCCTACAATGGCGGTTCCCAGACCCTCATAAATGGCATCTGGGCCAGCGGCGTGGTAGTGGTCGCCGCCGCCGGCAACGAGGGAAATTCACAGCCGTTTTACCCGGCGGCATATAATAATGTTATGGCGGTGGCCGCCACCAATTCCGGGGATTATAAAGCCAGCTGGAGCAGTTATGGCGATTTTGTCGACGTTTGCGCTCCTGGGGAAGGTATTTACGCCACCTGGTCCACCAGCGGGTTTATCTCGCTCAGCGGAACCTCCATGGCCTCCCCTATTACTGCCGGGACCTGCGGTCTTTTGAAAGCGGCTAATCCCGATTGGACCAACGCCGACATAGTTGAAACGGTAATTATATCCGCCGACAATATCGACGATCTTAATCCGAATTATGCCGGCATGTTGGGTTCGGGTAGGATCAACGCTTACGCCGCCCTGGGCTCGTCAAGCACGCCGAATATCATACCTGCCGGTCAGACTATCACTCTCACCGAGGATGACGGCGACGGGGTGTTGAATCCCGGGGAATCGTTCGATCTCGTTCTAAGCCTGGAAAACTTATGGGCCGACGCTTTTAATGTTGTCGGTACCCTCAGAAGCAACGAGAATTTCATCATGACCGATTCAGTAGCGTCGTTCGGAACAATAGTAAGAGGAGGATCGGCGGATAATTCTGACGATCCATACTCTGTAACCGTGCGTTCCGACGCTTCATTGGACTCGCTGGCCATTACTCTAAGCGTCCAGGCAGACGATTACCAGGCTGATCGGGAAATATTAATCTATGTTTCGTTGAATCAAGCCGGGTTCCCCCTGGAAATCCCCGGTCAAATCGAATCATCGCCGCTCATTTTCGATATTGACGGCGATCAGGAACAGGAATTGATTTTCGGGGCCAACGACGATAAAGTTTATATTGTCGAATCCGACGGTCAATCCACTGCCGGTTGGCCGAAAACGGTATCGGGCGATGTCATCGCCGGCCCGGCTGTCGGCGATCTGGCCGCCAACGGTTCGTATCAGGTGGTGGCGATTTCGAAAACAGGCTATCTCTACGTCTGGAACGCCGACGGTTCTTATTTCGCCGGTTTTCCCATTTCATTAAACGCTACGTTTTTCTCGGGCGTTATGCTGGCGGATCTTGACGGCAACGAAGACCTTGAGATCGCGGTCGGTTCTTTCGGCAATAACAAGATTTATGTTCTGAATCATGACGGCAGCGAATTCGAAGGTTGGCCGCTCACGGGCGCCGGTAAATGGTATGGATCTCCCGCCTCGGGCGATATAGACGGCGATGATTTGCCGGAAATTATATACGCCGGTTTTGATTCTCTGCTTCACGCTTTCAACGCCGATGCCGGCTATGTATCGGGGTTCCCGGTTCAGTTGGAAAACGCGGTTTGGGTTTCGACGGCGGTTGGCGACGTGGATGGCGACGACAATCTTGAAATCGCCGCTCTGACCTCATCCGGCCTGTTTTACCTGGTAAATCACGACGGAAGCATTGTCCCGGGGTTCCCCATAAACTACAATTCCACTCTTCGCTCGGCCCCGGCAATGGCCGATATAGACGGCAACGGAACGCTGGATATTATTTTCGGGGCCAATGACAGCAGGCTGCATGTAGTTAGATCGAACGGCACGGAGGCGCCGGGCTTTCCCAAAGTAACCGACGGTTCCATTTCGGCCAGTCCCGTTGTCGGGGATATCACCGGCGACGGCCGCCCTGATATAATTGTCGGTACCAGCGCCGGGAATCTTTTCGGCTACCAGTACGACGGCAGCGATATTCCGTACTTCCCTATTCTCGGAGAGTCGGAAGGACAGATAACGGGCGCCGCGGCCCTGGGCGACCTTGACGGCGACGGCGATATGGAGGTCGCGGTAGGTATCAAGGCTCTGGGCAAGAACCTGCTAGTGATAGATTACAAAGAACAGGCCTCGGCCGAAGATCTCCTGTGGCCTAATTTCGGCAATGATATCTTCAGAAGCTGCAACGCCTCCGACGCTATAACTTCGGTCGACGACAATCCATCGCGGCCCTTGATATTCGGCCTTGCTCAGAACTATCCCAACCCGTTCAACGCGACGACCACGATTCGCTTCTCTTTATCCGCCGCTGGCCGGGTGTCCCTCTCAATTTTCGATTTGCTCGGCCGCAGGATCAACACGCTGCAATCCGGTCTTTTAAAAGCCGGTTATCATAGCGTCGCCTGGAACGGAACCAACGAGGCCGGCGACGTAGTATCCTCGGGCATTTATTTCTACAGGCTCGAAAGTCCCGACGGCTCCGAAACGCGGCGAATGCTTCTTCTTAAATAATCGCGAAAAATTTCGTGCTGGAGCCCCGGGTCATTCCGGGGCTTTTTTTCTTGACATCATATTATTCGCTCGAAAACTTATTTTCGGCATAGCATTTTTCGCCATTTTCTCGTAAATGGTGCATTGTTTTGCGTAGCCATAGTAGTCTAAGTCGTTTTTTGAAAAAGGGTTGAATCGAATCTCTACTCATTTGGAATATAAGTAGTTTTTACTTGACAATTTTTCATCAATTTTTAAATTACCTTTAAGTGAAGTATGGCCATAAAACCGGGCGTTTTGTGAGTCTTTTATTCGATTGAAATTTGATCGACAGATAATAACCAACTCATTTAATTCGCAGGAGCAAGGCGCTGAAGGTGAGAACCGATGACAATTTTTCCAACTTCTAATGTAATTCCGCTATTCGGGCGTATATTCTTACAATCTGAAATATGGTCAGAAATCAATAATTAAAAGAATGGGAATGATAAAATAACAGGCAAACTCAATGGGTATCGATTTAAAAGGAGGTGTCGGCGGAAAATTTTTTCTTTCAAGTTGACTTTTGAGAAAATAATGGAGGAATGATGAAGAAGTTTACAATTTTGTCGGTATTGGTTTTATTCATGGCCGGTTTGGCGTCGGCGGCTACTAACGTGGGTGAATACATCCCCTCCCCGGCCCCGCTTGACAACGGCGGCCCCGATGCTTTTGGCTACAGCTGGGTCGATAATGACAACGGCGGCGGCCCGACATACAGCTGGATTGATATCACGGGAAATGGGGTAGAAGTAACCGGATTAGCTGACGACAACAACGTCGGCCCGTTCCCACTTGGTTTCGACTTTCCATATTACTGGTATACGGTGAATCACTTGTGGATCGGTTCCAACGCGTATATTTCGTTTTCCTCCAGCGCCAACTTTGCCCATCCGTTCTCCGGTATCCCATATGCCAGTCAGCCGAACGACCTAGTAGCCGTTCTCGGCGCGGACCTCGATTATACCCGTGGCGGAACATGCTTTTACTACACCAATAACGTCGATACGTTCATTGTTTCATGGATCGATGTGCCACAGTTCAGTAACGATCACAGCCTCGATGATTCGACCCATACGATTCAATTGATCCTCTCGGCTGCCGACTCGACTCTGAAATTCCAATATGGCGAGAATCATGGCAATTTCAGCGAAGGCGGAAACCTGGCTGATGTGATCGGCATGGAAAACGTCAACGGTCAGGTCGGCTTAGAGTATCTTCACAATAACCTGCCGGCTAATCATATGTGGCACGAGGGGCTGGCCATCGAGTTTCATCCCGAGCCCGATCCCGATTTCGAGGTTCTCGATTTCGGAATCCTTGATGGTTTTCATGACGGGTCGGGCGCCGATTTCATCGGGAATAACGAACCCTATACGATAAGATCTCTGGCCAAGAATTTTGGCAATCAGCCCATCGACAACGTTGAGGTTCGCTGCCAGATTCGCCGCGGATTTACCACGGTTTATAACCAGACTATAACTCTGGCTCATCTCGAAGCGGGTGAGGAAATCTGGGTCAGCTTTGACACGCTGTTCACTCCTACAATAGTATCGACTTATCGCGCTACTTTCTCGGCCATAATGTCGGGCGATCAGAATCCCAATAACAACACCAAGATCTGCGAACTCGACTCCTATGTGCTCCCGCAGGAGCTTCGTTATTGCGATGATGTCGGCGAAACCGGACGCAGTTGGAGCGGCGATTTCTCCGGATTCGGCCTGGAATACGCGATACCGGAGGCTATCGTTTTGAATTCTGCTTCGTTCCACGTGTTCGCGGTTACCACCGCAGGCCCCGCCTATTTCTGGATTCTTCCGGACGTTGGCGGCCATCCCGACGAGGACAATCCCTTGGCCGGCGATACTCTCCAGGTTACCGCTGACGGCTGGTACGACGTCGATTTCAGCTGGGCCAATTTGAATTTCGCAGCCAATGAGAAATTCTATCTGGTCGCTATTCATGCCTTCGAAAACACTTTCCAGTTCTCGATGGATCAAACCGCTCCTCTGTCATTTAGAGGCTGGGAATATACCGGCGGACTGGCTCCCGATCGCGATAGGGAAGTCTCTGATGTGATGTTCAAGATCTCGGCGGATGTTTCCACCGGTGTCGTAGATAACAACGTCGTGCCGAAATCGTTCAGCGTCGCCCAAAACTACCCGAATCCGTTCAACGCCATGACGAATATCAGCTTTGTCATCGACCATGAATCCGACGTCAATATAAGCATTTATAACGTCGTCGGGCAGATGGTGACAGATCTTTCGGGTCATTTCCAAGCCGGTAACAATATCGTGACCTGGGATGCCTCGAAGAATGCCAGTGGCGTTTACTTCTACAGAGTCAATATCGGCGATAAATCCGAAACTTTAAAGATGGTCCTTCTCAAGTAAATTCGTCGTCGGTTCAGCGATTGACCCCCGACTATGACGGTCGGGGGTTTTTCTTTGTAAGAATAATATCAGGATTGCGACCGCTTCGGTAACCCGCCATATTAAAATAAATCAGGCGATTTAAATATTCTATTGGCATTAATGCGCAAGGCATTGCAGAACTTCCATTTATTTTCTACCAGTGGATTCATTGTCCTATCTAATCGTATTTTTTAACTCATTGTAATACAACATGTTATGGCTATGAATACCGACCTCTTCTTGCCTGTAAAGCGGGCATGTCTTTTGATTTGAACTGTGTCGGAAGAATAGGGGGTTGTTTGAGAAGCAGCGCTTTCTGGATATTTGTAGCGGCAATCATTTTGACGATTTCGTCTGTTATGGAATCGAACGCGGAAGCCGCTATTTTTCAAATAAAAGCAAATTCGCCCGCGCCATCTGGTCTAGCTAAAGCGGGTGATAAGATTCTCGGCCATAAAGAGGTTGTGGAAAGTATCAGGGATAGAGCGCGGCGTTCTCAAGTCGGATTTTTGGGGGCTGTGGAGGCGCTGAAATCGCAAGGGAAAATAACATCATCCGAGAGCTTCTGGGTCGCCAATGTCATCATTATAACCGCGCCCCGCGAAATTCTCGATGAGTTGGCCGGGCGATCGGACGTGGAACTTGTTTACGATGATTTTCCGATCGGCTTGATCGCCCCGGTGGAGACGGGCGAGGCAGCCATAACATCGGCGGGGCATGAAATAGGATTGGGTGTTATCGGCGCCCCGGAGGTCTGGGAAATGGGGCTGGACGGTTCCGGGAGCCTGGTCTGCAATTTCGATACTGGAGTTAACGGCAATCATCCGGCGCTCATTGGTAAATATAGGGGAAACAATGGCGGCGCCAGCGCCGAGAGCTGGTTTGATCCCTACACACACACACAATACCCGACCGATTTGCACGGTCACGGTACTCATACCATGGGCACTATGGTCGGCGCCGACGCCGGCGACACCGTGGGAGTCGCTCCCGGCGCGCAATGGATTGCGGCCGCAGTGGTCGATCGAGGGGGCGGAATTCAACGAACGATATCGGATATTCTGGCCGCTTTTCAATGGGCGATAGATCCTGACGGCGACCCGTCCACAACCGACGACGTTCCCGACGTGGTCAGTAATTCCTGGGGAATTCCTCTGGGCTATTATCCGGCCTGCAACCAGACGTTCTGGGAGGCCATTGATAATCTCGAGGCGGCCGGGGTCATTTGCCTTTTCGCCGCCGGCAACGAAGGGCCTTATCCGAGCACTATCCGGACGCCGGCCGATAGAATTACCACGGATTTCAACGGCTTTTCCGTCGGCGCGTTAAACGGCAATCTTCCCGATCTGCCGGTAGCCTCGTTTTCCAGCCGGGGACCATCGGGCTGCGACGGTATTACTATCAAACCGGAGGTAACCGCGCCCGGGGTTTCCATCAGGTCAACAAGTCGAACCGGAGGTTACGTCAGCATGTCCGGGACGTCTATGGCCACTCCTCACGTAGCCGGCGCTGCCGCCATATTGCGTCAATTCAATCCCAGCGCCACGCCGTCGCAGGTAAAGCAGGCGCTCATGTTTTCCGCGACGGACCTTGGCTCGAACGGCGAAGATAACGATTACGGCTGGGGGGCAATAAATATCAGGCGAGCTTTGAATTTCATGCCGCCGCCCGAGGGAATTTTCCCGGCCTTGACCGGCACAATAATTTCCGGCGACGGTATCGCCGATCCCGGGGAAAATTTCGGATTGAATATCGTGCTTGAAAATCTTGGCCGTCCCGCCACCAACCTTTCCGCCCACCTGACCGCCTCCGATCCGCGCGTAACGGTTACATCGGCCGATGTTTCCTTTGAACAGTTCGACCATAACGATACCGTAATAGTCGGCCCGTTCGAGGTCGGTTTCGGTTCGAATATACCGGCAGGTGAGAATATTCCGTTTATCCTGACCATAACCTATTCGGGGGGCACACGAGAATTGAATTTCGCGATCACGGCGGGCGGAACGCTGGAACCGGGAATAGCCACGCACGCTAACGACAATATCAAGTTCAGTTTCTCCAACATCGGTCAATTCGGACTTGGTTCCGGGTCGGTGAATCCGATGGGAGGAGAGGGATTCAGGTTTCCGCCGGACGGGCTTGATTTTCTGAAAAACGGCTCGTTGCTTCTGGCCT
>Ga0214473_10010060_pt1 | contig 11150 bp, 9 predicted proteins | sample RVTome_7_FD_203509 | JGI IMG/M metagenome (GOLD analysis project Ga0214473, IMG submission 203509) | Soil microbial communities from uranium-contaminated site in the Upper Colorado River Basin, Wyoming, United States - RVT98D197 | ecosystem: Environmental > Terrestrial > Soil > Contaminated >...
TCTCCCACCACGCGCGCGGCTGAATCGTCAGGTGCCAGCGCTGGTCGCGGTCCGCGGCGGTCGCTACGGTAAGGAACGTATAACGTCGCGCGACGCGATGCAGCTCGCGCAGCGCCTTGGGTACGTCCTCCTCGCGCAGGTGCTCCAGAACGTCCGTACACACCACGGTGTCGAACGACGCGTCGGGAAACGGTAGCTCGAGCACCGAGCCCCGGTGAAAGCGACCCGGCGCCACGCGGTTGAGGTGCTCAATCGGGCGGCGGGCCACGTCCAGCCCGTGCGCGTCCACGCCGCGGCGCAGCAGCGTCTGCACCAACTGGCCCATGCCGCACCCCACGTCTAGTAGCGAGCCGCCGCCGCAGACCGTGAGAATCTGATCGCAGATCGTCCGGGCAGCCGAAAACGAGTGCGTACCCCAGCGGTCGGGCTGGCGCCAGTACTCGTCATAGACGTTCGCGTAGTCAGTCGCGCACATGCGCCCGCATCCTCAGATCGCACACCCCGCCGAAAAAGTACTCGTGCGCGGCGACGAGCACCTGGAAGAAGGCCGCCTCGTCCTTCCAGTGCAGCACGCGCTGGGCTTGGTAGTAGCGGTCGTTTTCCTCGGAAACGGAAGCCTGCACCTCGTAGAAGTTGGCGCCCAGCGGACAGTCGCACGCCAGCTCGACCGTGAACCGCTCGCCCGCGTGAAAGCGGCGCTCCCAGAATACCGCGCCGCGCGCCCGGCCGCTCCAGATCGCGATGTCCTGGTTCAGGGTGCCCCACGAGTACATCTTCACCCCTTCCTTGTTGCGGATGCGCACCGCGACGTTCAGGTGTGTCAGATCCTTCAACGCCTGGCACGTGATCCGGATGGCCAGTGGCTGGCCTGGATGGAAGAACGTCGCGGGCTGACCCGCGCCGTCCACGACCGCGACGTCTTCGACGACGGCGTCCAAATCGCCGAACGAAAACGCGTCCGAACGCCGAGGTGCCGGGCGCGGCGCGGCCGGGGCCGCCGCCTGGAGCGCGTGGACGGCCTCGTAGTACCGCTGCTCGTACTCGTGCAGTAGCCGCCGATACTCGAGCACGACTTCGGCGGATGAGCCCAACGCCCGTGTGCGGCCGCCCTCGAGCAGGAGGGCCCGCGAGGTCAGCGTGCGGATCGATTCCTGATCGTGCGAGACGAACAGCAGTGTCACCCCGCGCGCGCGGAGTTCTTCGAGCTTCTGAAAGCAGCGCTTCTGAAACAACGCGTCGCCGACCGCCAGCGCCTCGTCTACGATCAGGATGTTCGGCTCAAGCTGGACCTGCACGGCAAACGCCAGCCGCACGACCATGCCCGTCGAATACGTTTTGATCGGCTGATCCAGGAAATCGCCGATATCCGCGAAGGCCGCGATGTGGTCAAAGCGCTCTTCGACGTCGCGCCGCGACAGGCCCAGGATCGACGCGTTGAGATAGACGTTTTCGCGTCCGGTGAACTCGGGATTGAAGCCGGCGCCGAGCTCCAGCAGCGCATGCACCCGGCCGCGGATCTCGACCTCCCCCTCCGACGGCCGCAGCGTACCGGCGATGATTTGCAGCAGCGTGCTCTTGCCCGAGCCGTTGCGCCCGATGACGCCGAGCGCCTCGCCGCGCCGCAGCTCGAAGGACACCCCGCGCAGCGCCCAGAATTCCCGGTAAAACTGCTGCCGCCCGCGCCACAGTGTTTGTTTGAGCCGATCCAGCGGCCGGCGGTACACCTCGTAGCACTTGCCGACGTGGCGCACCGCGACGGCGATTTCGGACGGCGGCGGCTCCTGGCGCGCGTCGTCCCGGCGCGCCGGGACGGCGGGGGCGCCGGTCGGGCTAGAGCACATCGGCAAACCCACGTTTGGTTTTCATGAACCACACGTAGCCCAACTGCATCGCCGCGGCCGACAGGACCAGCGTGATGCCCAGGCTGGTCCACTCGGGGGGCTGACTCCAGAGCAGCGTGCGGCGGGCATTCTCGACGATGCCCGTGAGCGGGTTGAGCTGCATGATGAGCCGGATCAGCGGGAGGTCGGGGGGCACCTGCGCGAGCGGGTAGAAGATCGGCGTCATGAAGAAGAGGATGCTGAGGAGCACGCCCACGACCTGGCTTGTGTCGCGCAAGTAGACGCCGACTGAGGCCAGGAACCAGCTCAAGCCTAGCGTGAGCATCAGCAACGGGAGGAGCACGATCGGGAAATAACCGAGCGTCACTGAGAGATGGCCCAGGAATAGCTGCACGGCAACCATCAGAATGAGAAAACTGATGAGGGCGTGGATCAGGGCGGCCCCCAGCTTGACGATCGGCAGAATCTCGAGCGGGAACACGACCCGTTTGACGTAGCTGGCGTTCGCCACGATCACGCCGCAGGCCGCGCCGACGGACTCCGCGAAGAGCGCGTACAGGAACATGCCCGCAAACAGCGTCAGCGCGAACTCGAACTTGGACGTGCTAACCCGCACCGGCCATTTCGCTTCCAGGACGACGCTGAAGACGAACGTGTACACGGTCAGCATGGCCAGTGGCAGCAGCAGCGACCACACCAGACCCAGGGCGGCCCCGCGGTAGCGGGAGACCACCTCGCGCCAGGTGAGCAGCCGGATGAGGTCCCGGTGCGCCCAGAACGTGCGCAGCAGCGTCAAGGGTCGCAGGTAGTATCCGACCGGCCGCGACTGGGTGCTGATGGTGTGTACTGCTTCCATACGATGCGGCGAGCGAGTTCCCGTCCAAGCCCGCCCGCGAGTATCGTCGCCGCCCCACGGCTTGGCAAGGGCGGTCCGCACCGGGTCCCGCGCCACATGACCGACCCACGATCCTGACGCCGACGCCCTGCCGTCGCGCAGCGTCGGAAGCATCGCAACGTACACCCGATGCTGGTAGAGTAACCTGACTCAGCTCCGCGCGGCCCGGACACGGTGCCACGCAAATAGGGCCGTAAAGGCGGCGACCCCACCGCATTGCACGAGCAGGCGCTGCACGTTCAGCCGCGCCTTCCATCGCTGCGGGGGTCGGAAGACGGGGGCGTAAACGGTGGCGCTCCGCTCCACCTCGGGGATCCCGACCATCCCCGGCGGGAGATTTTGACGACCGCCGACACCGAAATATGAGTAGGTCCACGGCGGAACCATGACCATTATCACGATGACCGCCAAGCCGACGGCAACGATTCCCATTGGCGTGCGCACGCGTGCATCCCCTGCTCGACCCTCGCGGGTCGCATTCAAACTTCCCTAGCGCTGTTGTGCGACGGATCCGGGGTCCTGGGGCAAGACCTTCGTGCCATCGCCCAGCGCGGGCCTGCGCGCTGCCCAATGCGACCGAAGGGCCTGGGAAGTACCGTGTCGGGGGACCTTTCGCGACGCCGCGGTTCTTACCCCCGCCTCGTCATTTCTCGTACTCACCGGCCCGATCGCCGACTTTTTCCAGATAGGACCGGAGGGCCCACTGCGACCAGCTCACCACGACGAACCGATCCGTCACGATCCAGGCCGGGCCGGCCACCGGACCGTATTTCAGATACCAAATCCCCGCGCTGTCCCGTTCCAAGCGCGCGGTGTTCGGCGCGCCGCGGTCGGCGGCTTGCCGGTCCCAGGCGGCCTGCCAACCCCGGCACGCTTTCTCCAGGCTCTCCCGGACGCGCTGCGGCTCGCCGCGAATCTCGGCCAGGATGGTCATCGCCAGGGGGATGTGCAGCGGATGCGGCGGGTCGTTGTGCATCACGACGTACTCGCCGAGCTGGGCCAGAATGTCGCGCTGGGCGTCGAACCCCGCGTCGGCCTGGATCGCATTCCACAGGTCGGCGGCCCGGCGCTGCATGTCCCGCCCCTGCGTCGCCAGATACCCGCCGACCAGGCTAGGGATGACCCGCGTCGGGATGATGCGGTAGATCGCGTAGCGGGCCGTGTCGGGGATCGTGGCCAACAGGTACGGCTCGCGGGTTTGCGGGTCGGCGTAGATTCGCTCCCGCACCGTGCCCCCCTCCATGAAATGGGCGACGCAGTAGAGGGCGGGACCTTCGAAGCCCAGGGCCCAGTGGGCGCGCTCCAGGTTTTCCGCGTGCCAGGCGCGGAAGAAGTCCGTCGCTCGCCCGTCCACGAACGGGTCCAGACGCTGCCGGATGTCCTGGGCGGCCACGATGATCTCCACCAGCGCCTTGCGGCCGCGCTCGCCGCGCACGCTGGCCAGCCAGTCGGCCCGGCTAAGGGCCGGGGCTTGCCCCGCGGCCACCGCCGCGACGGTCGCCCACACGTCCGGACCGACCGTCAGGACGAAGTGCGCCCCCATCCGGCCCCACGCGATCACGCACCACTCCGGCAGCCGGCTGTCGCGCAGCTCCTGGTAGGACCACGGGCCGGCCTGGCGGCGGGTCAGCGTCGCTTTTTGCGTGTCGGTTTGCTCGTTGACGGCGGCCTGGATCACCCGCACAAACGCTTCGGCTTGCTCCTCCGCCTGGACGATGGCGGCAAAACGCAGGCGGTCGACGCGCGGCACGCGCGGGTCGGACGCGACCGGCTTGGCCTGCGTATCGATCAGCACAAACGCATGCGGATAGCGGATAGCGAGCCCGAACGCCTCGATGCCCCGCGCGTACAGCTTGCTCTGCGGGTCCAGCGCCGTGCCCACCAGCCGCGGGCCGAGTTGCAGCACCGTCCAGAGTGCCGACGGCTCGCCCGACCCCGCCTGCGTATCCGGAAACGGCCGGCCGTACCAGCACAACAGGCTTTCGGCCGGGACGAGGTCCAGCGGCTCGGCCACCGGCGGCGGCTCGGCGCGGGCGGTCGGCGGTTGGCGGCCAGGGGTTGGCTGGGTCGGCGGCGCGGGGGGGTCTTGAGCCGGTCCCGGCGTCAGCAGGGTCGCCACAATCCCGACCGCGGCGACGACAGCCAGAACGTACGGCGCCACACGCGGAATTTCTTGCAGCTTCAACATTCGGCCAAAGAGGTTACCGTCACGCCGCGCGACGTTCCACCACCGCGGCGCCGTGCGGTTGTCGGAAAGTGTGTCCCCCGCGACCAGATTTGCCGCCGGAGCCTACGCGCGAACGCGCAGCGCGAGAGCGGTCAGGTCGTCGAGCGGGTGGCCCATGCGCCGCAACATGTCGTAGCGCATGCTGAGATGGTTCAGCGCGGCCTGAACGCCGGACTCCCGCAGCGTGTTGCACCAATCGGACGCCAGCAGCGCGCGCTCCGGGGTAAGCGCGTGCGGATGGCAGGGCTGCCCAGTGCTCGGGCCCGGCGCCTTGGCCCGGCACTTCGCGCTGGCCAGGCGATGACCGTTGCCGTTCCCGTTTCCGCCAGGCGCGCTCGCCACGCCGGCCAACGCCAGTGCCGGTTCCGGGTCCTCACCGCCGGACACACCGTCCCCGAAGAGGTCTGCCACGGTATCCTCGGATGGCTGTTCGACGGCAGCCTGGCCGGCGACGGCGGTTGCCGCCCGCGCAAAGACCTCGGCCAGGCCGCGGACCGGCATTTGCGGGAGTACGACTTTCTCCAGCCCGTCCGAGCAGATGAGCAGCTCGTCGCCGGGCTGAAGCTGCACAGTGTCGCACGCGAAGGTCGCGTCCGGCGTAACGCCCAGGACGCCGCCCGGCGGCCGCAGGAACTCCAGCGTGCCGTCCGCGCGGCGGAGAATCGGGTAGGGCGAGCCGCCGCGCGCCAGCGACAGCTCCAGCGTCTCGACGTTCAGCACGCCGTAGGTGGCGGCCACGAACGCGCAGTCCGAGAAGTCGGCGTCGAGCAAATCCTCGTTGAGCCGGGCGAGCACTTCATCGGGCCGCAGGATGCGGTAGTGCCCGTTCTCGATCTCCTTCCCGCGCAGGGCGCGCTTGATAAACACGGTGAGCAGCGCCGCGGGGATCCCATGCCCCGTGGCATCCGCCAGGGCGATCGCCAGGTGCGCTTCGTCCAGCCGGTGCACGTCGTAGATGTCGCCGGACACGAAATCGACCGGTCGGAACACGGCGGAAAACGAGACCGGGCCGATGGTGGGCAGCGTTTCGGGGATCAGCTCGCGCTGGACCTGGCTTGCCAGGCGCAATTGGTTCGTGAACCGGCGGGTCGCACTTTCCTCGGAGCGACGATTGGCGAGCATGCCCTGATGGAGCGAGCGCAGCGACGCCCGCATCTCCACCATGGTGGCGAGCCGGGCGGACAGTTCCGCCGCGCCGGTGCCGCAACCGAAGGTTATCGGGACGACTTGCGGATGGGCGAGCTTCGGCACCAGCCCGCCGCCGGGTTTCAGGACCAGCGTCGCCCGCGGTTCGTCGGCCAGCCGGTCAAAGAGTACCCGCAGCGGCCGGTTCAGTTCGCGCATGTCTTCCGGCACGACGATGACGACCGCGTCGGCGGCCGTGGAAAGCCCGCGCCGCAGCACCTCCGGAAACGGGCGGAAGCTCGCGGAGGCCCCGGTTTGCCGGACGGCTTCCCGCAGTCCCTCCGGCACGACGTGAGCGGCGAGAACCACTTCGATATGCGGACGCGGCATAACCGGCCTCGGACTGCGGGGCGGCGTCGCGTGGGTTTGCTTCACCCGCCACGGATACGTATCGGTTGCTCGTCGCGCAATCTGTTCGCGCCAGCGCGGGATTTGAAATCATTTCCGCAGGCGCCATAACTCGCGTGCTTCTGGCACGTGGGACACGACGGCCACCGCGGACTCAGCCCTCGACGAGACCCATCAGACGATGGACCAGACGCGCCGCGAGAAACTCCGTGACATGGTTCCCCGGTAGCGGGCGAACTTCCGTCACGTCAGCGGCGACGATCCGGCGCTGCCGCGCGACGGTCGCGAGTAAGTCATTGACTTGAAACCAGTTCAGGCCGCCGGGCTCCGGCGTGCCGGTCCCCGGCGCGCAGGCGGGGTCAAAGCCGTCGATGTCGATGGTGACGTACACCGCGCGGCCGAGATGCGCGACTACGTTCTCGACCCAGGCCCGCGTCTCCTGGCACACACGGGCCGAGAAAAGTTGGACCTGCGCACTCCGGATAAACCGCGCCTCTTCGGCCGAGTAGTTCCGGATGCCGACCCCGACGTACGGGACCCCCGCGTCATGAATGCGCCGCATGACGCAGGCGTGGCTGTGCGGCGAGTTTTGGTACTGCTCCCGCAGGTCCGCATGGGCATCGATCTGTAGCACGGTCAGGTCTTTGTGCTGCGCTCGGACCGCCCGAACCAGTCCGGCCGTGATGCTGTGCTCGCCGCCCAGCGCGATCAGGAACTTGCCGTCGCGGACGACTCGTCGAGCCGCGCGATAAATGCGCTCGAGCATGAACTCCGGGCCGCGGGCGTCAGACTCGAGTGGCGCCAGCGTCGCGGCGCCGCCGCGCGGTACGGTCCGCCCGAGCGCCTCATCGTACAACTCGACCTGCTGCGACGCGGTGATGATGGCGCGCGGCCCGTCGCGGGTGCCGCCGCCGTAGGTCGTCGTCGCATCGTAGGGAACCGGCAGGATGGCAAACCGGGCGCGGCCGTAGTCCGCCGCCCGGGCGGGCAGACCCAGGAAATTGTCGGGTACCGTCTCGGCCAAGTCAGGTCCCCGCGAAAACGGGCGGATTCCACGAGGCCGGCGACACCGGTTGAAAACCGGGGCCGCCGCCGTCGAATCACGTGTATTCGAACAGGAACACGGCCGCGGCGACCACCGTCGTCCACAGGCCGTTCTTGTCGCCCTCGGCGGTCTGCACAATGGCCCGCGTTTTGACGATCTGCCCGCTCATCTTGTAGACCTCGCGGCGGGCGTCGTAATTCAGGTCGGCGTCAAACTGAATGCCCAGCGTCTCGGCGAGCATGCTGGCCGCCATGTCCTCCACAAAGTCGGCGGTCTTTTTCTCCACCATCCCGTAGCCGTGGTGCTCGGAGATGTAGCCGAACTGCTCGCCGTTGGCGGGCACGGCCAGCCCGATTCCCGCGGAGACCAGCCGGTTGGGCTCGTCGGTGCGCGTCTCGGCGAGCACGCAATAGACGATTTGCCCGGGCCGGAGCTTTGCCAAGCCGGCGCGCCGCGACAGGATCCGGCACTTGGGCGGGAAAATGCTGGACACCTTCACCAGGTTGAATTGCGCGATGCCTGCATCGCGCAAGGCCGCCTCGAAGGATTCCAGGCAGCGGCGGTGCTTGCCGACTCCGCGAGTGAAGAAAACACTCGTGGGAACACCCGTACTCATCTCGGGGTCCTCCTCTCCGTGGCGCTTCGTCGCCGAATGGGGGACCAACACTGCGTTGCCGACGGTGCGTCGCGCTTCGCCAAGGTGGCCGCAACCCCAGGCCGGGGGGTCATTATAGAACGCGCGAGCGTCAAATCAATGCGGACGCCGAGATTCCGGCACCGGCGGCGCGTTATTTGGAAATCGCCGAATCGTTTTGGACACTCTGCCGTGGTGGAGCCCTGAGTCGGCCGCGGGCCGACTCAAAAGCGATAGGGAGCAACACCCACCGGTGCGATCCGGCGGGTGGCAAGAAGCCCCCCTCTGGGGGAAGGCCGACGGCCTGGCCGGGTCGTCGGCCTTGGCTTACGCGCTCCAGCAGGCGGATAATGCCTTCGAGTCCCGAATCAGCGGCGCGCGTGTCGCACCGGAGCGCACCGTGTATCCGGCCGTCAACGCCTGGACGTTTGCAGAAGACCTTCCGCCCGAGCAGCAGATCGACGTCGCAGCGGCCGCGGGCTTTGCCGGCCTCGAGCTGGTCGTCTCCGACTCCGGACCGCTCCAGTCCCACACGTCGGCGGAGCGTTTCGCGCAGCTCGGCCGAATCGCCGCCGACGCGGGGATTCCAGTGGTCGGCCTGGCCACGGACCTTTTCTGGCGATTCAACTACGCCTCTCGGGACGAGGGCGACCGCCGTTGGGCGATGGAGTTGACCGTCCGGTTGCTCGACCGCGCGGCCGCCGGCGGTGCCGGAGCGATCCTGGTCGTACCTGCCGTCGTCGGTCACCCGGACGACCCGCGGCCACAAGTGTCCTACGCGGATGCGCTGAACCGCACGTTTGACGCCCTCCTCAGCTTGCGCCACGAAGCCGAGATGCGTGGCGTCGTACTGGCAGTGGAAAACGTCTGGAATCGTTTTCTGCTTTCGCCGGTCGAGTTCGCCGACCTGCTCGACCGCGTGAATTCGCCGTACGTGGGGGCCTACCTCGACGTCGGCAATGTGCTCGCCTACGGCTACCCGGAGGACTGGATCGCGACGCTGGGCCGGCGCATCGCCCGTGTCCACGTGAAGGACTACGACCTCGCGCGGCCCGGCCGGGCCGGCTTCTGTCCGCTCGGCGAGGGTAGCGTGGACTGGCCCGCCGTCGTCGCCGCCCTGCGCGCCGTCCGGTACGATGGCCCGCTGACCTACGAGGGCGCCGGCGACCCGCGCGACATCGCCCGACGACTCAGGAACATCCTCGCGGGTCGCCCGCCGTTGGCAGAGGAGTCCGCGTGAAACTCGACCCCGCGTCGCTGTTGGACACGGTCACTGTCGCCGATGGCGGCTGGTCCACGCAACTCCAGATGCGCGGCGTACCGACCAACGTGCCGGCGGAGACGGCCAACCTCACGCATCCGGAGATCGTCGTCGCGCTCGGTCGGGCGTACGTCGAGGCTGGGGCACGGTTCCTGACGACCAACACATTTGCCGCCAACCGGCTGAGCATGGAGAGGCGCCGTGTTACCGCGTCGATCGTTGATCTCAATCGGGTCGGGGCCGAGTTGGCGCGGCAGGGGGCCGGCGATGAGCCAGTGGTCGTGGTCGGGGCGATCGGCCCGAGCGGCAAGATTCTGGCGGTGCGCGAGATTACTGCGGAGCGCTTGCACGACGTGTTCGCCGAGCAGGCGCGGGCGCTGGCGGCGGGCGGCGTCGACGCGCTCGTGCTGGAGACGTTCTCCGAGCTGGCCGAAATCCTGACCGCGCTCAAGGTGGTCAAGGAGGCGACGGGGTTGCCGGTGATCGCCAGCCTGTCGTTCGACTCCGGCCCACAGCGCACGTGCACCCTGATGGGCGCCCGCGCCGAGGACTGTGCCGCCGCCCTCGACGACGCCGGCGCAGACGTGATTGGCTGCAATTGCGGCGGCGGCGCGAACACGGTCTTGCCGGCGGTCGTGGCGCTGCGCGCGGCGACGAGAAAGCCCCTGTGGGTCAAGCCCAACGCCGGCCTGCCCGACCTGGAGGACGGCCGCGCCGTCTACAAGCAAACGCCCGAGGAGTTCACGGCGATCATGCCGACGCTGCTCGACGCGGGCGCGAACATCGTCGGCGGCTGCTGCGGCACGGGTCCGGAGCACATCCGCCGGCTGGCGGCCCTCGTCGAAGGTCGCAAACGGACCGCCCGACGCCGTGTGTAGCGGCCGACGGCTCGTCGGCCGCGGCGGGAGAGGCGGCCGGCGAGCTACAGGCCGCTGCCGCTCAACGGAAACAACTCTAGAGGATCTCTTTGACGTACTCCATCAGCTTGCGCGTCGCTTCCTTTTCGATTTGCCGGACGCGCTCGCGCGTCAGCCCCACCGCGTCGCCGATCTCCTTCAGCGTCATCCGCTTGCCGTTCCGCTCACGCAACCCGTAGCGCAGCTTGAGGACCAGCGCCTCGCGCTCCGTGATGAGCGTGAGCATCTGGGTGACGAGGTCGGCATCGGACTCAGAGAACACCGCCTCGAACGGGGCCGGCGTGCGCGGATCGGGCAGCGCTTCGGTCAGTGGCGTGTCGCCCTCGGTGGTCACGTCACGGGCCCGGCCGGCGCAGGCACGAATCGCCTGCGTGATCGCCGTCGCTTTGCGCGGCGTAATCCCCATGTGCTCGGCCAGCTCGGCCATGTTTGGCTGTCGACTCAACGTGGTCTCCAGCTCGCGCATGGCCAGCCGCATGTGTCCGATCTGCTCGATCAAGTAGCTGGGGATGTGGATCATCTGGCCGGCGTTCTGCACCGCCCGGCGCATGGCCTGATCGATCCAGTAGCCGGCGTACGTGCTGAACCGCGAGCCGACGTTGGGATCGAACCGGTCGATCGCGTTCATGAGCCCGACGTTGCCCTCGTTGACCAGGTCTTCCATCGGCAGCCCGCGATTGCGGAAGTGCTTGGCGACGGCGATGACCAGGCGCAGGTTGGCCTGCGCGAGCCCTTCGCGGGCTTCGGCCGCTTTCCGCAGCAGCTTGTCGCGCTCGGGTAGTGTCAGCTCGCCGCGC
>Ga0214473_10010061_pt1 | contig 11149 bp, 10 predicted proteins | sample RVTome_7_FD_203509 | JGI IMG/M metagenome (GOLD analysis project Ga0214473, IMG submission 203509) | Soil microbial communities from uranium-contaminated site in the Upper Colorado River Basin, Wyoming, United States - RVT98D197 | ecosystem: Environmental > Terrestrial > Soil > Contaminated >...
TACCTGAGCACGGCCTGGTGGATCACCGCCCTGCCCGGCCTGGCCATCTTCATCACCGTGCTCGCCGTGAACCTCCTCGGCGACTCCCTGCGCGACTGGCTCGACCCCCGTCTCCGCGGGGCGCTCGCCGGCGATCAGCTCTGACGGAACCCGGGGGGCGCCGGCTGCGCTGGCCCCAGTGCGACGGGCGACCGCTTGGCGAGTTACGGCGGGCGAGGACCGGCTCTTGCGTCCGCGCGAAGCCGAGCTCTCGCGCCTCGCGGGCGTTCGATGTATTGACAATGTACATCGTTTCAACGCACACTGGATCGGCCCGATGATGTGGAGAAGGCGCTCGTCGCCGATCCTCTCGTTCTCCGTGGCGCGGATGACCGCCGGCTATTCGCGGTTTACGTCACGCGCCCCCACGGTCGGGTCAGGGGGCTAACAGCGCGGGACATGACCGAGAGCGAGCAGCGCCTCTACCGGCGCAAACGAAGGGGACGACTATGAAGCGACGTCGGAAGATCCCGGTTTTTCGAAGCGATCGTGAAGCCGCTGACTACTGGGCGAAGCACGACTCTGCGAGTCACGCGAAGGACTTGCCAGCCGTAACCGTGAAGGCGTCACCCGCGCTGCGCCGGCGTGTCGCGGCACGCGCCAAGAAGCCGGTCACTCTCCGCCTCGAGGAAGGCCAGATCGCCACGGCGAAACGGACCGCCGAGCGCATGAGCATTCCGTATCAGACGTTGCTGAGGATGTGGATCGCGGAAAGATTGGCGAAGGAGCGGGTTGGGTAGCTGACGTTGAACCGACGCCCGCTTTTTCCAGAGCGAGTGGGCGTCGGTTCGCGCATGATCCGGCCGAGTGTTTTAGTAGTGGGCCGCCAGCGTCTTGATCTCCTTCGCGTCCACCGTGAGGCCGTGGGGATCGGCCTTGGGATCGGGCATGACCCAGTTGAACTCGCCCGTGCGCGGGTCCACTCGCCCGATGCGGTTGGGGACGCTGCGGTCGGTGTGCCTCGAGACAGCGGGCCACGCATTCGGTCGAGGCCTCGATCAATACCCTGGCCAAGCTCACCTGGCCCCCGGCCTTCGGCCGGGAAGTCCAGGCGCTCGACGAGGGCGCGGCCGAAGGCGGGCCCCGGCTGGTTCATGAGGAGGCCGTAGCTGGAGAGGAGCAGCGCGCCGAGGGCATAGCCCCACGCCCGGCCGCCGAGGCCGAGGCGCATGCCGAGGTCGCCCAGCACCTCGGCGAGTGCAGCGGCGACGAGGGCGACGAGCGTCACGAGCGCCCCATGGTCGCGCCCGCCTCTAGGCGAAGTTCGGCATCACGCGCTTGGCGAGGAGGTCGATCTGGCGCGGGTCGTCCGACACGGGCCCGAGCACGAGGTACTGGAGCCCGGCGCCGACCAGATCGGCGATGCGCGCGTTGATCCGGTCGATGCTCCCCGCCATGTAGCACTCCTGCAGGTGCTCCCAGCTCCGGTGCGTGCCCATGGCGCGGAGGAACGGCGCCTTGCACTCCTCGAGCGCCCGGTCCGGGTTGGCCGTCTCGACGAGATGGGTGAAGTTGCAGTGGCCGAAGGTCAGGGTCCCGGGATCGCGCCCCATGGCGCGCGCGTGCGCTTGGAGCTGGCCCCAGTCGCGCTTGACCCACTCCTGCGTGCCCGAGCAGCGGGAGAGCCAGTTCCCCGCCTTCACGATGCGGTTCATCACGGTCGTCGCGATCACGGGGACGTCGTGCTCGTCCGGATCGGGGACGCGCGAGCCCCCGGAGACCCACATCTCGGGCATCTGGGGCGGCCGGGGGTCGATGGTGACGTCGGTGAACTGGTAGTAACGCCCGCGGTAGGTCGCGTTCGGCTGGGTGAGGAGCAGCCTCACCGCCTCGATGATCTCGTCGGTGCGCCGGCCGCGCTCCCCGATGCGGGAGCCGGTGACCTCGTACTCGCGCGCGTACCACCCCGGCCCCACGCCGAAGACGTAGCGGTTGTTCGACAGATGGCAGAGCGTCGAGATCTCCTTTGCGAGCACCACCGGATGGCGCACGGGGAGCACGAGGATGCCCGTGGCGAGCTTGACCTTCGAGGTGAGGGCGGCGGCGTAGGAGAGCACGTTGAGCGGCGCGAGCCACGCATTGCCGTAGAGTCCGGGCGCGGAGAGCAAGTGGTCGATGACCCAGACGTCGATCCCGTGCTCCTCGCACTTTCTGATGGCCTCGTGGATGCGGCGCATGTTCTCGCCGCCGCCGCCCCCGCCGTCGGCCCATGCGTACGTTGCGATCCACGTGCCGAACTTGAGCTTCGCCATGTCGATCCTCCCTGGCTGCTGTGTGTGACGCGGGGCGCTCCCCGCGTTCTGCTGAGTATCAACCCGCGCCGCGCGCGTCAAGGCCACGCGCGGGCACGGGGGTCCGCTATACGCCCCGTGACGGCGGCGGCGAGGGGCCGCCCAGATAGGCCTCAGCCAGCGCCCGGTCGGCCAGCTCGGCGGCGGCGCCGGCGTGAACGATCTGCCCGCTCGTCATGATGTAGCCCCGACTGCAGAGCTGCAGCGCCATGGGGGCGGTCTGCTCGACCAGCAATGCCGTCACCCCGCCGCCCACGATGCGGCGGAGAATCACGTAGAGCTGCTCCACGATGCGCGGCGCGAGCCCCATGGACGGCTCGTCGAGCAGCAGGAGCTTCGGGTGCGACATGAGGGCGCGCCCGACCGCCAGCATCTGCTGCTCGCCCCCGGACAGCGTCCCGGCCCGCTGCCGGAGCCGCTCGCGCAGCAGCGGGAAGATCTCGAGCACCTCCTGCCGGGTCCTCTCGATCGAGCGCCGGTCGCGGATGCGGTACGCGCCGATGCGGAGGTTGTCGTCGACGGTCAGGTCGGCGAACACCTGCCGACCCTCGGGCACGACGGCGATGCCCCGCGCGGCCACCTCGGCGGATGGCCGGCCGCCGATCATCGCGCCCGCGAGCTCGATGGTCCCCGAGCGGAGCGGAATGACGCCCGCGATGACCTTGATGGTGGTCGTCTTGCCGGCGCCGTTGGCGCCGAGGAGCGCAACCACCTCTCCCGTCCGGACCTCGAGCGAGATGCCCCGGATCGCGGCGATCGGCCCATAGCCGGCCGTGACCTCGCGCAGCGAGAGCAGGGGGGCGCTCACGGCGTCGCCTCGCGCGCGCCGCCGAGGTAGGCCTCGACGACCGCGGGATGGGTCCGCACGTGGGCCGGCGTCCCCTCGGCGATCTTCCGGCCGAAGTTCAGGACGGTCACGCGATCGGAGATGTCGAGCACCACCCGCATATTGTGCTCGATGAGGAATAGGGCGGGCCCCCGCCGGCGGATCGCTTCGAGGAGGCGCATCAGGTCGTCGACCTCGGCCGGATTCATGCCGGCCACCGGCTCGTCGAGCATCACGACCTGGGCCGTCCCGGCGAGCGCACGCGCCAGCTCCAGCCGCCTCAGATGCCCGTACGGCAGGCTGCTCGCCAGCTCGGCTGCTCGGTCGGCCAACCCCACGAACGCGAGCAGCTCCCGGGCCTCCTCGGCGTAGCGGCGCTCGGCGAACAGCAGGGCCACCAGCTCCCCGGCCAGAGACCGTTCGCGCTGGATGGCCACGGCGACGTTTTCCAGCACGGTGAGGTTCCAGAAGAGCCGCGGGTTCTGGAAGGTGCGACACACCCCGGCCCGCGCCATGCGCCAGCTCGCCGCGCCGGTCACGTCCGCTCCGGCCAGCCGGATGCGGCCGGCGTCGGGCCGCGTGATCCCGGACAGCATGTTGAACACCGTCGTCTTGCCCGCGCCATTCGGACCGATGAGGCTCGTGATCTGGCCGGCCGCGACGTCGAGGTCGAGCGAGTCGACGGCCACGAGACCGCCGAACCGCTTCACGAGACCTCGGACCTCGAGCACCGCGCTCATCCCGCCATCCGGGCGCGCGCCGGCCGGCGCGCGAGCAGCTCGCCGACCAGGCCGCGCGGAAAGAACAGGATCACCCCCAGCATGACGAGGCCGTAGATGAGGAGCTGGAACTCGGCGAAGTCGCGCAGAAGCTCGCCGACGACGAGCAGGAGGACCGTGCCCACGATGGCCCCGCGGATGCGGTCGATGCCGCCGATGAGGACCTGGGTGAGGATGAGCAGGGACTGGTTGATGCTGAAGGCATCGGGGGTGACCAGGCCCACGAAGAGCGGCAGCAAAGCGCCCGCCAGGCCCGCGATCGCCCCCGACATCATGAAGCTCAGCGATTTCACCAGGGCCACGTGGACGCCGACGGCGGCCGCGGCCAGCTCGTCCTCGCGCACCGCCAGCAGGCTCCGGCCGAGGGGCGTGTCGCGGAACCAGGCCACCAGCCCCACCGTCCCGAAGCCGGCGATCCACAGCATGTAGAACACGCCGACGTCCGGGTGCAGCCCGACGCGCTCGAAAGCGGGTGGGGCGAGGTTGCGCAGGCCCCCCGGGCCCCCCGTCACCTCGATCCAGTTCGTCGCGACCACGTAGGCGATGCCCCCGAAGGCGAGCGAGGCCATCACGAAGTACGGCCCGCGCAACCGCAAGGCCGGCACGCCGACGAGGGCGGCCACCGCGATCGACGCCAGCACGCCGGCCCCGATGCTCGCGACCCAGGGCCAGGCCGCCGAGCCGGCGAGCAGTCCCGTGGTGTAGGCGCCCACCGCCATGAAGCCGGCCTGTCCCACCGAGACCTGGCCGCCGAAGCCCGCGATGATGGTCTCGCTCAGCGCCGCGACGATCAGGATCGGGAGGAGGCCGGCGAGCTGCAGGAGATAGGAGGGCCGCCATCCGAGGGCGGAGATCAGCCACGGAGCGGCGGCCACCGCTCCCACGGCGAGGAGCCGCGGCGCCCACCTCATACCTTGTCGTCGACGCGGCCGCCGAGGATCCCCGCCGGCCGCGCGGCCAGCACAAGGAGCAGTACGGCAAAGGCGACCACGTCCTTGTAGGCCGACGAGAGGTAGGCGCCGGCCACGTTCTCGGCGAGCCCGACGACGAGGCCGCCGACGATGACGCCGGGGATGCTGGCGAGCCCCCCGAGGATCGCGGCCGCGAAGGCCTTCACGAGGATGGCCTGGCCCATGCTGAACTGCGCGAGGAGGATCGGCGCGACGAGGATGCCGCCGAGCGCGCCGAGCCCCGCCGACAGGCCGAAGGACAGCGCCAGGACCGACGTGAGCGGCACGCCCATCAGCCCGGCCACCATGCGGTTGCTCGCGGTGGCGCGGAGGGCCAGGCCGAGTCGCGTGCGGTGGAGGAACAACGCCACCGCGGCCACGGCGAGGACGGTGGCGGCCACGATGAAGGCCTGCTGTGGCGTGATCAGGAGCTCGGCGAGCCGGATGGGGTCGTCGCCGAGCGACGGCACGCGCCGGGCATCGGGGCCCCAGGCGAGCAGGATGATGCTGCGCAGCACGATCGCGAGGGCGATGCTCGCGATGATCAGATTGACCGGCTGCGCCTGCGCCAGCAGGAGCCGGCGGAAGGCCAGCCGCTCGCAGAGCACGCCGACGGCCACCCCCACGGCCACAGTCAGGACGAGCGCGACGAGGAACGGCACGCCCCCGACGACCAGGAGCGTCGCGAACAGCATGCCGCCCAGTGTGTAGTACTCCGTCTGGGCGAAGTTGAACATCGCCACCGACCGGTACACGACGACGAAGCCCAGGGCGACGAGCGCGTAGATGCTGCCGACGATGACTCCGTTCAGCGCGACCTGCGCAAGCACCCCGCCGTCTCCGCTATTTGACGACGACGAACTTGCCCCCGTCGAGCCGCGCGATGTAGATCTTCCTGACGTTCTGACCGTTGTCGTCGAAGGTCACCTCGCCCACCGCTCCCTGGTAGCGGGTGGCGCGGATCGCCGACGCGATCTTCAGGCGGTCGCTCGGGCTCTGCCCAGCCTTGTCGACGGCCTGCGCGAGGACGTGCAGGGCGTCGTAGCCCTGGGCCACGAAGACGTCCATCTTGCGCTTGAAGCGCTGCTCGTACTTGTCGCCGAGGTCCTTGGCGCGCGGGACCGCCGGGTCGACGTACGCCCATGTCGCGATGGTGCCCTCGACGGCCTTGCCACCGAGATCGACGTACTTCTGGCTGACGAGGCCGCCCCCGCCGTACACCCGCACCTTGTCGAGCCCGAGCGATCGCATCTGCTGCACGATGCGGACCGCCCCCTCCACCGTGCCCCAGATGATGACGCCCTCGGCGCCGGTGGCCTTCACCTTGACGATCTGGCTGCTGAAGTCGGCGTCGGTCTGCTTCCAGCCCTCGACCACGGGCGGGGTGAGGGACCGCCGCGCCAGCGCCTTGAGGGCGATGTCACGCCCGCCGACGCCGTAGTCGCTGGTGTCGTACAGGATGGCGATCTTCGTGAAGCGGTCGTTCTCGGTCGCGTACTGGACGACCCGCTCCACCTGATCGCGGTCGGAGAGGTGGAGCCGGTTGACGAACTTCCAGCCCGACTCGGTCACCGCGGGATTCGCGGCGACCGTCGTCACGAACGGGATGCCCGCCCGGTCGAGCACCGGCCCCGCCGACAGAGTCGGGGAGCTGGCCGAGGCGACGATGACGGCGAGGACCTCGTCGCCCAGCCGCTTGGCGAGCGTGACGCCCTCCACGGGGTCGTTGCGGTCGTCGTACTGCTTGATCTGTACCGGGCTGCCCTTGATGCCGCCCACGGCATTGATCTCGTCCATGGCGATCATGGCGCCCTGGAGCGACGCGGTGGAGTACGGCGCCACGGGGCCGGAAAAGTCCCCCATGACGCCGATGACGACCGGTCGCTTGGCTTGACTGCTGGCCGTGAGCGGCAGCACGAGAACAGCCGCCACGAGCATTCCCCACCGCAGGCCTCGGATCGACATGGGATCTCCTCCCTATGCGCTGCCGTAGTCGGCGAAAACGGGAACGAGCTGACCCTGCCGCCACTGGGCGACGATGATCTTCGGGTAAGCCTGGCGCTCGGCGTCGAAGACGCGGCCGGGCTTGTAGGGGCCGAGGAGGTCGGGCATCTCCTCCGTCGTCAGCCCCTGGAGGGCCGGGATCAGCTTGCCGACGTCGTCCGCCGTTCCCGCCTTTTCCATGGCTCGGACCACGAGCGAGATGCTGTCGTAGGCGTGCTCCGCCCAGATGCCGAAGCCGCGCTCGCCGAACTTCTTCGCGTAGTTCTGGAAGAAGCGTGTCGACTTCTCGGGCGGCTCGGTGGTCACCGCGTAGCTCGAGAAGAGGTCCTCGTACGTACCCTCGAAGTACTTGCGCGAGCCCTCGTCCATCATGAGGGGCGCGGCGGCGTACTGGTTCAGCCACAGCGGGCCGGGCAAGAGCCCGATCTCGCGCGCTTGCTTGTGCAGGGTGATGGCGTCGCTGATGAAGCCGTGCGCGAGGATCGCATCGGGCTTGAGGTTCTTGATCTTGGTGAGGATGGGGAAGAAATCCTTCTCCCCGAAGGGATACCAGTCCTGGGCGAGGACCTCGATGCCGGGCACCTTCGGCAGGTACTCCTCCACGAACCGCTTGAAGTCGGCATGACCCGTCTGCCCGTACGACACCACGCGCTTGACGCCCTGCTTCTTGAGAAACGCCTCGGTGACGCGCATGAGCGGCAAGCCGCCGTCCAGGCTGTTGCGGAAGGCGTTCGGGATGCCGCTCGTCGTGGCGGGGTCATTCCCCGCCGACCACACTACCAGCGCGTCCTTCGTCTTGATGACCGGACCGAGGGCGTACTCCACCGACGAGTAGAGACCGTCCACGATCACCTTCACCTTCTCGACGGTCAGGAGCCGCTCGAACACCTGGATGGCCTCCTTGGGAGACCCCACGTCGAGATGGGTCAACTCGAGCTTCATGCGGGTCCCGCGGATGTTGACGCCACCCTTGGCGTTGACGTCCTCGACGGCCATCTTCCGCGCATTGTGCACCGACTGTCCGTACACGGCGATCGGACCCGTCAGGCCCGCGAGCTCGCCGATCCGGACGGTTGCCTGCTGCCCCCGCGCGATGGCCGGCGCGAGGCCGACCGCCGCCACGCTGCCCACGCCTCGGACGAACGCCCTTCGAGTGATCATCGTGATCCTCCTCTCAGTCGCTATGTGAGCTCGGGGAGAATTTCCTTGGCCAGCTTGTCGATCTGCGCGGGGTCGGCCATGGTGGGGCCGATCACGAAGTAGCGACAGCCGGCGCTCGCCAGCCGCTGCAGTCTCTCGATGATCTGCGACGTGGTGCCGAGCAGGTAGCCCTTCTCCAGCCATTCGAGGGACCGGTGGGTGCCCATGGTGCGCTCGAAGCTCCTTCGCTGCAGCGCCAGGGCCTCCTCCCGCGTCTTCGCGTCCACCAGGTGGAAGAAGTTGCACATCCCGAAGACGAGGCCGTCGGGGTCCTTGCCCATCGTCTTGGCGTAGGCGCGGATCTCCTGCCAGTCGCGCTCGATCCACTCGAAGGTTCCCGAGGCGCGGGCCAGCCACCGGCCCGCCTTCACGATGCGCCGCTTCACGGTGTCCGCGATCACGGGCACGTCGTGCTGGGTGGGGTCGGGCACGCGGGAGCCCCCGGCCACCCAGAGCTCCGGCATCCCCGTCCGCGGCACCATCGTGACGTCGTCGAACGCGTAGTGCCGCCCGTGGTACGTCGCGCGTTCCTGGGTCAGGAGGATCTCCAGGGCCTCGATCATCTCGTCGGTGCGCCGGCCGCGCTCGCTGATGTGATGGCCGACGACCTCGAACTCCTTGGCGTCCCAGCCGGGGCCGACGCCCAGCTTGAACCGCCCCTCGCACAGGAGCTGGAGGCTGCCGATCTCCTTGGCAACGAGCGCGGGCTGTCGGACCGGCGCCACCAGGATGCCGGTGCCCAGGTGGACCCGCCGCGTGAGCGCGGCGGCGTAGTTGAGAATCGCGAACGGATCGAGCCAGGTGGCGCCGTAGAGGCCGGGGGCGACGAGCAGGTGGTCGATCACCCAGATGTCGAAGCCGTAGTGCTCCGCCCGCTCGATGCACGCCCGGATCTTGTCGAGCGGGTCCGTCCGGTGCGTGTCGGGCCAGACGTATGACGGGAAGTACAGGGCGATCTGCGGGCGCGCCATTCCTAGGATCCTCCTTCGGCCGCCCCGGTCTCCGCGCGGAGCTCGGCCGTCGCCTCTTCGTTCACATGCCAGGGGGCCGCACGCTGCTCGACGACGACCGCGTAGTTCTCGCGGGCCCGCCCGACCGTGACCAGCCCGTTCAGGACGTCCTCGAGCACGAGGTCGGGCCGCCGGCGCCGGGGGTCGCCGAAGCCGCCGCCGCCCGGCAGCTCCATGACCACCTCGGCAGCAGCCGGCGCCGTCACCATCGCTTTATACTGCGCCGGCGCGTCGCCCCCGACGATGGCGTAGCGGGCCCGCTCTCCGGCGGCGCCCCCGTTGAGGCCGTAGGGCTCCTCGGAGATCTGGTCGCACATGGTGTTGACGACGAACGGGGCGAGGGTCCGCAGCCCGAACCGGAAGCTCTGGCCGAGGCCGCCCCGCCACTGGCCGGGCCCGGCGGAGTCGGCCCGCAAGGTCTTCTCGTGCACCACGATGGGCGAGACCGCCTCGATCATCTCCACCGGCGTCATCGCGATATTGCCCGGAAAGCTCGTGGCCGAGAGCCCGTCCTTGTCGGGGCGCGCCCCCATGCCCCCCGACGAGAAGAAGGTCAGGGTGAAGGGGTCGCGGGGGGAGCTGCCCTGGACGGTGGTGATCCACAGGACGCTCGAGCAGGCGATCACGCGGGCCGGCACCACGGGCGCGAGCGCCTTGTAGATCGCGAGGGGCTGGAAGTTGCCGATGATGTGCCGGCCGGCCACCGGTGCCGGCGGCAGCGCGTTCATGATGGAGCCGGGGGGCGCCGTCACCCGGATGGCCCGGAAGGTGCCGGCATTGTTCGGCACGCCGGGAGCGAGCACGCACTTGAGCCCGTAGATCGAGTACGAGGCGGTGTAGCACAGGGGGACGTTGATGCCCCAGGGCACCTGGGGCGACGAGCCGGCGTAGTCGACGAGCATCTCGTCGCCGCTCACGACGACGGCGCACCGGATGCGGATCGGCTCGTCGAGCCCGTCCGAGACCACCTCGGCCTCGTAGCGGCCGTCGGGGATCCGGCGGATCGCCTCGCGGAGCACGCGCTCGCTCCGCCCGACGATCTCCGCGGACAGCTCCTCGAGGTCGTCCAGCTCGAACTCGTCCATGAGCGCCACCAGCCGCTCACCGCCGATGGCGTTGCACGTCACCTGGGCCATGATGTCGCCGATCACGAGGTCGGCGGATCGGACATTGTGCCGCACGAAGTCGAGCACGAGCTCGTTCAGGCGCCCGGCGTCGACCAGCTTCGCGAACGGGATGAAGAGCCCTTCTTCGTAGAGCGACCGCGAGTCCGAGGAGAAGCCGCGCCCGCCGATGTCCAGGCTGTGCGCGCACGAGCCGAAGAACCCGACCGGGCGTCCCCGGCGGAACACGGGAGTCAGCACCGTGATGTCGTTCAGGTGGCCGGCCGTCTTCCACGGGTGGTTCGTGATCAGCACGTCCCCCGGCCGCAATGTCTCGAGCGGGAAGACCTCGAGGAAGTTGCCGATGCAGGTGGCCATGGAGTTGATCTGCCCCGGCGTGCCCGAGGGCGCCTGCGCCATGAGGTTTCCCGCCACGTCGAAGACGCCCGCCGCGCAGTCCTCGGATTCGCGGAGCACGGTGCTGAACGCCGTGCGCAGCAGGGCCTTCCGCTGCTCGGTGGCCGTGTTGATCAGGCGGTTCCACATCACGTCCAGGTTGACGACGTCCATCGCGGTCCTCACTCGATCGTCACGATGAGGTTCTGCTGCGCGTCCACGTCGACGGCGGCGCCGGGATCGACCACCGTGGTCGATTCCCGCTCCTCGACGATGGCCGGCCCGCGCAGACGCGCGCCCGGCGGAAGCGCATAGCGGTCGTAGACCGGGGTCGTCACCCATCCCGCCGCCCGGCCGAAGTACACCGGGCGCTCGCCCTTCTGCGCCACCCCCGGCCCGTGAGCGGGCAGGCGGACGGTCACGGACTGGCGCGGCCCGGCGACGGAGAGCCGCCACGTGAGGACCTCGGTGGGCACCCCCGGCACCACCGTGCGGTAGTGCTCGCGATACACGCGCTCGAACTCGGCCTGGATCGCCGCGGCGGCGGCGGC
>Ga0214473_10010062_pt1 | contig 11147 bp, 10 predicted proteins | sample RVTome_7_FD_203509 | JGI IMG/M metagenome (GOLD analysis project Ga0214473, IMG submission 203509) | Soil microbial communities from uranium-contaminated site in the Upper Colorado River Basin, Wyoming, United States - RVT98D197 | ecosystem: Environmental > Terrestrial > Soil > Contaminated >...
GTGGCCGCGGATCGCTTCGCCAAAGCCGGACCCATTTACCGCCGACGAGCGCGACGTGATCTTGAACCACTTCAAAGCGAAGCATGGTTTCTATTACCCGTTCGTAGCCATCCTGTTTGGAACCGGCGCGAGACCGAGCGAGATCATCGCCTTGCGCTGGGGCGACGTAGATATAAAGTCGGCGGTCATGTCCATATCGAAATCGCGCTACCGGGATACCGACAGCCCGACAAAAACTGTTGCCAGTGAACGGGAAATCACGATGGGTGAACCGGTTGTCTCGGCGCTGAGGCTGATCAAGCCGTTGCATGTCACCGAGAAAGACTTCGTACTCAAAAACCAAGAGGGCAACCCGATCAACGAGGACAAGTGGCGGGGCAAATACTGGTACCGGGCGTTGAGAGCCTGCGGGGTTCGAGCACGGAAGTTCTACGCGACACGCCACACGTTCATTTCGGACGCGCTATCGCACGGGGTCAATATCAAGTGGCTGGCCGAGTATTGCGGCACGTCGGTGGCGATGATCGAAAAGCACTATGGACGGTACGTTAAAAGCGATTCACAAGAGCAGTTACAGAGGCTTTTCGGGGCGAAAACCGAAACCTTTTCCGAAACCTTACGCACCGGCACCGATGATACAGAGTCCAAGTTGATTGAACCCGAGTCCGAAGTGATCGAAAAGGTGGATGAAAACAAGCGGCAGAGAGATGAAGTTAAATGGTCGGGGCGAGTGGATTTGAACCACCGACTTCACGGTCCCGAACCGTGCGCTCTACCAAGCTGAGCCACGCCCCGACCCGCACAAAGTACCACACCGAGACGAGAAAACAAGTTGCTCGTCGCGGCTCGCCGAGCGAAGAAACGAAGATCGAGGATGGAAGATCGAAGATCGCTAGACTCGATCCTCCATCTTCTATCCTCCATCCTCCATTACCATTCCCACGGCTCGGCGCATTTGCCGAATGGTCTCGGCGTAATCCGGTGTCTTGAAGATACCTGAACCGGAGACGATGACCTCGGCGCCGGCGCGCACGACGCGCTCGATGTTGTCGGCCTTGATCCCGCCGTCCACTTCGACGAATATCGAGAGCTTTCGCCGGTCGATGAGTTTTCTGACCTCTTCGATCTTCGACAAGACGTCGGGAATGAACGCCTGGCCACCGAAGCCGGGGAACACGGTCATCATGAGAATCATGTCGACATCCGCGAAGCAGGCCTCGACTCTACTGAGCGGAACATCGGGGTTGACTGCAATCGATGCCTTGGCACTCAGGTCGCGGATCTTTCGCAGCGTCGCGTTCGGATTGGCGCAAGTCTCCGGGTGGATGGAAACCCAGTCGGCGCCCGCCTTGATAAATTCAGGCGCGTACTTGTCGGGATCGGTGATCATCAAGTGAACATCAACGGGAATCTTGGTGACTTTGCGCACCCATTCCACCACCACTGGGCCGATGGTAATGTTGGGCACGAAATGGCCGTCCATCACATCGACGTGGAGCCAGTCCGCGCCAGCCGCTTCGACGGCCTGGATCTCATCCTTGAGCCGGCTGAAGTCAGCGGAGAGTATCGACGGAGCGATTTTCATTTAAACCCTTTAATCGACCTTTCTCATACGCGCGGCGAAAAACCCGTCGGTGTTGTGACGATGGGGTAAGGCCAAGAAGTAGCTCCCCTGCACCATCGGTTTCGCCTGTTCGGGAAGATATCCTGCCGCATTCTGCAACTCAAACTCCCGATGAGCCTTGAGAAAACTCTCGACGACCTGTTCGTTCTCGTCCCGCGTCAAGGTACAGGTAGAATACGCCATCACTCCTCCCGGCTTGAGACATGGAGCGACCCGGTTGAGAATATTCGCCTGCAAGCCGCTTAACCGTTCAATGTCGCTTGGGTTGCGATGCCATTTGATCTCCGGGTGGGAGCGCAGCGTGCCCAAACCGCTGCAAGGCGCATCGACGAGAACGCGGTCGAAATACCCAACGTATGATCCAGCAAATTCGCGGCTCGCGTCGGAGCGTAGCGCGCGGATCGATATGAGGCCGAGCCGGGCAGCATTGTCGCGAATTTTCTCGATACCTCTCGTGGAAATATCCACTGCCATCACCTCGCCAGCGTCTTTCATAAGTTCGGCGATGTGCGTGGTCTTGCCGCCGGGAGCTGCGCAGGCATCGAGCACGCGCTCCCCAGGCTGAGGTGCTATGAGATAAGCCACCAACTGGGAAGCCTCGCCTTGGACCTGAAAAAGCCCTTGGTGGAATCCTGGTAGCCCGTCGACAGCCGAACCTGACTGCACCCAGACCCCCTCAGGCGACCATTGGGTGGCAACGGCCGTGACACCGTTTCTTTCGAGCAAATTCAGCAATGCTCGGCGGTCGCTTTTCAGAGTATTCACGCGCAGCACCAGCGGCGATCGTTCGTTGTTCGCTCGCATCAGTGCTTTCGTGTTTTCAAGACCAAAATATTCGAGCCATCTTCCCACCAGCCATTCGGGATGTGAGTACTCGACCGCCAGGACGGCAATTGAGTCATCGGTTGCTTGCGGCGTTGCGGTTTCGTTATTACGCCTAAGAAAGTTGCGCAAAGCTCCATTGACGAATCCGGCGACTTTGCCGCCACCGTGTTTTTTGGCGAGCTGTACGGCCTCGTTGACGGCGGCGTAATCGGGAATCTTATTGAGAAAAATTAACTGGTACAGGGTAACCCGCAGCAGGTTTCGAATGAACGGATCCGTTTCCGCCAAGGGGCGACGCAGATGGCGGTTCAGCTGAGCGTCGATGGCGCCGCGCCAGCGAAGTGTCCCGTAGACGAGTTCCGTAAGCAATGCACGGTCTCGCTCTTGGAGTCTTTGGATTCTTATCCTCTGATCGAGAAGAATGTCCGCGTAAGCTTTTTGGATATCGACCTTGAGCAGGATCTCACTGGCAAGCCGGCGAACGCTTGTTTCCCCGTTAGAAGCGGTCACCGGTCGTAATCCTTGCGCCTTTGATGAACTCCGCACCCGGGAGCCGTCTCTTGTTTTCTAGCTGAACTTCATCCAGGCCGATAATTCCGGCACCGGTTGCGATCCACAGACCACCGGCATCGGCACGGATGACTTCGCCCGGATTTCCTTTGCTATCACCCGGGAGCACCTTCGCCCGATGAACCTTGAGCAATTTATTCCCGAAATGGGTATAGGCGCCGGGCCATGGGGCAAAGCCGCGTACACACCGTTCGATCACCAGGGCCGATTGGTTCCAGTCGATGCGACCATTTTCTTTCTTTAGCATCGGCGCAAACGTCACCGCACTCTCATCTTGCTCCTGTGGCTGCAACGCGCCTTCTTTGAGCTGCCGTAGGGTTTCGAGGAGTAACCGGGAACCGATTGGGGTTAGCTTAGTTTGCAAGGAGCCCGATGTTTCGTCAGGAGCCACCGCAATGGATTCTTGTAAATAAACGGGGCCGGCATCCATCTTTTCGACTAAACGCATGGTCGTGACTCCGGCTATCGGCTCTCCGTTGATGATCGTCCAGGCGGCCGGGGCGGCGCCGCGGTACTTAGGTAGAAGCGAATAGTGTACGTTCAGGCAACCGCGCGGCGCCAATTCGAGAATTGTTTTCGGCAAAATCCGCCCATAGGCCACCACCACGATGATCTCGGGGCGCCAATTTCTGAGAGCACCCAGAAATTCCGGGGCGCGGATTTTTTCCGGCGCCACAACGGGAATGCCATGAGTCTCCGCCACGCTCCGCACCGGCGACGGAGCGGTTTTTTGGCCCCGGCCCGTCGGCCGGTCGGGCTGGGTCACAACCCCGACAATCCGATCCGGTCCCTGAAGCAATTGCTCCAACGTCGCGGCAGCAGTTGCCGGCGTACCCATAAAAACAATCGGCCAGGTGTGGGACATGGGTTAACTCCCAGAACAGGGAACGATACTGGCGATCGCAGCCGTTTTAGTCCTAGATCAGGACGCGCGCGTTATCAGCCGGAGGAACGACGCCCGTGCGCAGCATTTTCTTGCGCCGCCGCGTATAAAGATCCCGTTTCAGGCGGCTGATGCGATCGATGAAGAGTTTACCGTCGATATGATCGATCTCGTGTTGCAAGGCAACGGCGAAAAGCCCCTCGGCCTCGATCTTTATTTCTTTTTCGTTTTCGTCGAAGGCGGTGACCGCGACCTGTGCCGCCCGGCGCACTTCTGCGGTAAAATCGACGACGCTTAAGCAGCCCTCTTCCCAGATGACTTTCCCCTCCGCGCGGGTAATGACGGGGTTAATGAGTTTGTAGACTTGCTGGTGTGGGTTTTCGTGGTTGACGTCCAAAACGATGACGCGCTGCGAGATGCCCACTTGTGGCGCGGCGAGTCCGATGCCGGGCGCGGCGTACATCGTGTCGAGCATGTCGCTTAGCAGCTTGACGGTGTCGCCGGTGATGTTTTTCACCGGCGGGGCCACACGGCTCAGTACAGGCTCCGGGTATTTTAAGATTTCCAGAATCGCCATGACGTCAAAATTTCATAACATACTGAAGGGATCGACATCAATGTGAAGTCGGGCCTTGCCGGAACGGGGCAATAATTCGCGAGCGATGTTGGCGAATTCCAATAGAGCGGAAACTTGCTTGCCTTTGAGCAGGAGTTGCCAACGATAACGACCGCGCAGTTTCGCGATGGGCGCCGGTGCCGGTCCCAGTATCTCGATTTGGTCCCGGTACTTTGAGTTTGCTCCGTGCCGCTCGCGCAAGATCTCCGCGAGTTTTTTGGCCTTGGATTCGACATCGGCGACTTTCGGTCCGTCGATGCAAAAACTCACCAAACGGCTGAAGGGCGGATAATTCAAGGCGCGCCGGGACTCCAGCTCCAACTTAAAAAAGCCCTTGTAGTCGTGGCTGATTAGGTATTGAAAAACATAATGGTCCGGCGCGTACGTTTGGACAATGACATGGCCGGGGTCGTCGCCGCGACCGGATCGCCCAGCCACTTGATTTAACAGTTGAAAGGTTCGCTCGGCGGCGCGGAAGTCCGGCAAGTTCAGCGAGAGGTCGGCGAGCAAAGCTCCTACCAGGGTCACTCCGCTGACGTCGTGGCCTTTGGTGATTATCTGCGTGCCCACCAAAATATCGATCTCCCCATTTTGCCAGCTGCGGATCAATTTCTCCTGGACTCCTCTTTTGCCACTCGTGTCTCGATCCATACGCGCAACCCGCGCCCCGGTGACAATACGCTGTAAACTTTGCTCGATTTGCTCGGTTCCCACTCCCACCTCGCGGAGTGTCGCATTCCTACACTCCGGACAGGAGTCCGTAATCGGCCTGCGGTAATCGCAGTGATGGCAACAGAGGCTTCCTTGCTTGAGGTGCAAGGTCAATGTCACGCTGCAATGGGAGCAACGAATGACATGACCGCAGAGCTTGCACTGAAGGAAATTGGAAAACCCTCGACGGTTAAGAAAGATCAGACTCTGGCGCGCTCTTTGATAATTCTCGATTAACGCTTTGACGAGCCGCTTGGAAACAAGCGGATGGTCGTCACCTTTCCCCGCGTGGCAAGCTGCCGGATCTGATTTTCGTTGTGCAGATTCCGCTCTGAGATCAACGATATCAATTTGTGGCAGGGGCCGTTGGTAAATCCGCTTGGTGATTTCAAGAAGGCGATAGCGCCCCCGAAGACAGTTTTCATAACTCTCGATAGCCGGAGTGGCTGACCCTAAAATTACCGGGCAGCCGGTCAATTTGCCACGCACCACCGCCACGTCCCGTCCGTTGTATCGGACGCCCTCTTCTTGCTTGTACGAAGGATCATGCTCTTCGTCTACGATGATCAAACCGAGGTCCGGTAGCGGCGCGAAAACCGCCGAGCGCGCCCCGACCACGACATCGACGTTGCCGCGGGCGATGTTCCACCAGTGAGCCCAGCGCTCCGCACCGCTCAGCGCGCTGTGCAGCACCCCGACCCGCCCCGGGAATCGACCGTTAAGACGGTCGATGAGTTGCGGGGTCAATGAGATTTCCGGAATCAGGATGAGACTACGACGACCCGATTCGCGAACTTGCTCCATGGCGCGAAGGTAGACTTCTGTCTTGCCGCTGCCGGTGACGCCATGCAGAAGAAACGTTTCAAAACCTCCGTGGCTAAGGCGATTGGCAATTGCGCTTAGCGCAATTGCTTGCTCAGACGTGAGCGCAAATCGCGTCGCACGGTCGGGGTGCGCGGGTTCGGCCGCAAAATTGACTTTTTTCGATCGTCTGCGTTGTTCCGGCATGCTTTCGCGGATTTCAATAGCGCCCATGGATTTGAGCCGTCGGAGCGCACGGTTGATGTCTTCGCCGGGAAATTTTCGCGTCAAGGTTTCGAAGTTCAGTCCCCGGCTGCTTTCTCTGAGCGATTCAAAAACCTTTTCGTCCCACATTTGACTGAAAGAAAATGCCCCTGCGCCCGCGAACACCGTTCGTTTGCTTTGTGGCCGCAAACTTGACGGCAAGATCGTCGTTAACACCTCACCGAGCGTCGCGACATAATATTGCGACATCCACCGAGCGAGCCGGAGCAACTTGGAGTCGAGAATCGGCCGCTCATCCAGAATCGCTTCGATTTCTTTGATCTCAGTCAGGGAAGTGGTCCCGAGCAACTCGATCACAACTCCGATAACCTTGCGTCTTCCCAGTGGAATCCATACCCGTGTGCCCACGGAAATCTGTTGCCGAGCGCTTCGTGGCACGGCGTATGTCAAGGGCTGTTTTAATGGCGAGGGGATCACGACGCGGGCAAATTTTGTCGCCTCACTAACCATGGGAATTTTTTAACGGTCGGTGGCGGTAAAAGCAATCTGACGAAGGGACCTGGAATGGCGAACTTGTTCAAGAACTGTCAAAGCCGTCGAGGACCGTTCCGAACTGGCGGTTAACTCGTGAATATATCCAAATCATCAGGTTTTCGTTGCCCCATAAAAGCTTATCTCTTAAGCCGGTTATACGGAAATGTCGTACTTGGCAGGAAGTTTGGCAATTCGCGCATAAAAATAGGTATATAATTATGCATAAAAATAGATAATTTTTGTTGACTTAGGCCTGTAGTTGGCTAGATAATGTACGCTTGTTCCACCGAAAACCGGGTGAGAAGGTGACGGGACAATGAATCAAACAAATAACGTCAAGAAAATCCGAGAGGAGAAGATGTTGAGCAAATCTGAGCTTGCACGAATGGCCGGAATTTCTCCTCTAACCTTGGATCGCATTGAAAAAGGAAAAGATTGCAGAATGGCAACCAAGAGAAAAATTTTGTTGGCCTTGGGTCTTGAGATTAAGCAAAGGGAACGAGTCTTCAAACAGTAAGAATGTTTGAATTCCTGAAAAAAGTAAATCTCAGCCTGCCGCTTTCTTTCGGGCGGCAGGATGGGTTCGTCGCGCTCGATATCGGTTCCAGTTCGATCAAGTTGGTCGAAACCGTGATCGAGAAGAGCGCCTACCGCGTGATCCATCTGGGAGTCCTACCTCTGCCCGCAAAGGCGATTCAAAACAACTTGGTAGTCGATCAGGCGCCGGTAATCGAAACCATTCGGCAACTAATTCAAGAAAATGGCGTGAAGTCGAACAAAGTCATATCTGCGGTCCCAGGACGGGCCGTCATCATGAAAAAAATCCAGATGCCGATGCAGGAGGAAAACGAACTCGAAGCGAATATTGAATTCGAAGCCAATTCAGTAATTCCCGAAAATCTTGAAAACGTTAATCTTGATTATCAAATTCTCAATGTCATCGAAGGTGGCAAAAAGTTGGAAGTTCTTTTGGTTGCCGTCAAAAAAGAAATTGTGAATAGTTACACCGATGTCATTCAAAAAGCCGCCCTAACCCCGGCGATTATGGATGTGGACTATTTCGCGTTGGAGAACATGTACGAGACCAATTACTATACCAAAGCAGGAAACGGAGTAATCGGGTTGATCCATGTCGGAGCCCGGTACACTAGTATTACATTGTTGCATAAAGGCATTTCCATTTTTACAGGCGATTTGCCGATGGCGGGGGAGGAATTTACCGATAACCTCAAAAGAGAACTGAATATCTCGGCGGAGGAGGCCGAGCGATTCAAGCTGACGGGTGTTCTCGAAAAGCACAAAGGGTTGGATCTGGAAACAACGCTGCGGCCGACAGTTGAAAACTTGACCCAGGAAATCCGCAGGACGGTAAGCCTCTACGGCGCAGTTCCCTTCGAAGAGGGTGAAGGTCTCAAGTCTATTTATTTAAGCGGGGGCAGCGCCAAGTTGCCCGGACTACGCGAACTGCTGCAAGAACGAATGGGCGTGCCGGTTGAGCTCGCCGAATCATTCCGGGGTTTCTCCCTGGGTAGAAGCGTCGATCAAGCGAATTTGGCTGATTTGGCGCCTTTGTTTGCCGTGGGCGCCGGTTTGTCAATTCGGAGGCCGGGGGATAAATGATTCGGGTCAACCTGCTCCCAGTCAAAGAACTCAAAGCTGCGATCAGTCGCCAGCGCGAATTAACCATCGGCGGGATCGTGTTGGGGGTGTTAGCGCTGCTGTTTCTTGGTTTGTACCTTGAACAGTATTTGCGGCTGTCAAAACTTGCGAAGGAGCTTGCTGATCTGCGCGGTGAGGTCCAGGCCCTTAATACAAAGGTCAAACAGGTTGGAGATCTACAGATCAAGGTCAAGGAATTCACGAGCAAGCACCGGATTATTTCCGATTTGAATAAGAAGAGAGCGGGTCCGGTAGGGGTGATGGAGAGTCTATCCTCTGCTACACCTCCAAGACTATGGCTCACGGAGTTCAAGGAAACCGGCGGTCGGTTAACTATCACCGGGGTCGCGGCTGATAACCAAACGGTCGCTGAGTTCTTGAGATCATTGGCGACGCACGCCTATTTCAAAGATGTCGAGTTGGTGGAAACTTCCCAAGGCGGACAAGACAGCGGACCGTTCAAGAAATTCTCGATCAAATCGGCAATTTCTTATTTGCCCGCGCCCCCCTCCGGTGCCAAGGGGGACTTCAAAGCGCCCGCCAAAGAGGAGAAAAAAGGTTGAACAAACTACTGGATGACATACTGGCCAGGCCACAGGCGCAAAAAATTGCCATTCTGGCGGTCGCGGTCATTTTACTTTCGGTCCTATACTATACGTTTCTCTATGGTCCGCAATCGGAAGCAATCTCAAAGTTGGCCGAAAGCGTTGAGACCACACGCAATGAAAAAACCAGCAAGCAGCGGCAAGCGGCTAATTTAGCGCGGCTTCAACAGGACCTTGTTGAAATAGAAGCCAAGCTCAAGGAGGTTGTGGCGCAGTTGCCCGATCGCAAGGAGATTCCAGATCTGTTAAGCAACCTTTCAACGAAAGCGCGGGAAGCAGGGTTGGAGATTCTTCTCTTCCGGCCTCGAGCCGAGAACTTTCAAGAATTTTATGCCGAAATCCCGGTGGATATCGTTGTGCGGGGCGGCTTCCATAACGCCGTGACTTTTTTTGATGATGTTAGTAAGCTCAGCCGGATCGTGAATATCGACAGCATCGAATTTCGAAATCCCAAAATAAATAGCGATCAGGTCGTTCTGGACATCTCAAACTTAGCTACCACCTACCGCTTCCTGGACGAAACGGAACGAAAAAAAATGGCTGAGGAAAAGGCGAAAGCGGCGAAAGCCAAAAAGTAACGTATCGTGTTCTTTTTTTTAAAAAGACTGGCCTTCTTTATGGTTCTGCTAGCGGCGGTTCGGCTGTCGGCGCAAGAGAAGGCAGAGACCCCTTCGCGAAAGAGCCAGGAAGCCGTCGAAAAATCGTCGCAAGCGCCGAGTGCCGCCGGCAAGGCTTCCCCGGAGCCGGGTGGGGCAGCCAAAGCCAAGCTTGGAGAGGCGGCGCCGGAGGCGAAATCCTCCAAGGCACCGCTGAATTCTCCCGCGCCCGAAGGCAGGGCGGCAGAGCCGCGTCTTGGGCCAGGGGCGAGACGGGACCCATTCCGACCTTTTACCTTGAACGTCCGGCCAACCGCGCGACGCCGGGAAAACCTCGCGCCGCTGGAGCGTTTCGAACTCGGACAGCTCAAATTGGTCGCGATCATTTGGGATATCAAAGAGCCCAAGGCCATGGTCGAGGACGCCGCGGGCCTCGGCTACGTCGTCAAAGTAGGGACTCCCATCGGCGTCAATGAGGGGAAGGTCAAAACGATCAAGCCGAGCGAAATTACGATCGAAGAGTTTTATGTTGACTTGTACGGCGCAAAGAAGCAACGTGACGTCGGCATGAGGCTTAGCGTGGAGAAGGCGGAATGAGTAAACCTATTCAAAACGCCCCGGCGTTTGCAGGCAGATTGGGCCAAGGATGGACCGCGCTGCTCCGACGATTCGGAGCCGGCGGTGTCGGCATCCTCTTGGTGTCGGGATTGGCGGGATGCGTTTCCACTGCCGCCGATCAAAAGATGGCCGCGGTGGCCGAGAAACCGGCAGTCTCAGCCCGCGCGGGCGACAAAAGCCCGGCGCCGGCCAAGCCGCAGGCCGCCGATGCTCAATCGCCTACGATTCAGGATCTGTCTGTCCGTGAAGAGGCCGGTCAGACGATTCTCCAATTGAAGCTTTCAAAACCAATCTCGCAGTATCGTCACTTTCCGCTCACACAACCGTCCCGTATCGTATTGGACATTTTTGGCGACGCCAGGCCGATGGCCGATGCTGAAACTTTCCGCGTCACCACGAGTTTGGTCGGAACCGTCCGCTTCAGCGCCGGGGAAGGCTACCTGCGCATGACCGTGGACATATCATCCGCCAGTATTCCTTCGTATACCGCAACCCCCGAGGAGGGCGGTATCAAGGTGGTGGTGGGCGCCGCCGACCCAAAGATAACAACAAAACGGGAGCTGAACTTGGTGAAAGGCGGCAAACGGCTGGATGCCGTCACGGCGCAATTAAAGGGGAGCCCCGTGGAAGGCCGAGGTCCGAGCGCTGCCGAGGACGAAAGCGCTACCGGCGAGAAGAAATACATAGGGCAAAGACTGTCTTTTGATTTCAAGGACGCTGACATCAAGAACGTTTTCCGCCTTTTGGCTGAGGTAAGCGGTCTCAACATCGTGGTGACGGCGGACGTGAACAAAAAAGTCACCTTGCGTCTGGTCGATGTGCCTTGGGATCAGGCGCTGGATCTGCTCATCGACACCAACGGTTTAGGTAAAGAAGAGGT
>Ga0214473_10010063_pt1 | contig 11147 bp, 18 predicted proteins | sample RVTome_7_FD_203509 | JGI IMG/M metagenome (GOLD analysis project Ga0214473, IMG submission 203509) | Soil microbial communities from uranium-contaminated site in the Upper Colorado River Basin, Wyoming, United States - RVT98D197 | ecosystem: Environmental > Terrestrial > Soil > Contaminated >...
AGGCTCTCGCTCGTCGCGCGGCGAAGGCAAGGGCGGCACAGTCGTCAGGCGCAACGACCGACATCATGGGCGGACTCATCAAGTTCGGCCCGATCACGCGCGGCCCGTTCAAGAAGTATCATCAGGGTGTGTTGCGCGGGCTCAAGTAGAGAAAATAGAGAATAGAAAAATGAATTTTTTTAGTGTTGGACATAGCCCCCTCGATATCCAGGGGAATCCCATTGACTCTAATGTCTCCCTGGGGAAGGAAGATGATAAACCTGGCATAAAATTTTATGCTATTACCACGGGGCTACTGGCTGCCACCTTCTATCTGATAAGCAAGCTCCCGCCCAAGCCCAAGGATTAAAAAAGGACCAATCATTATTTCCGAAATCACGATCAGCATCATCTATGGTTTCAGCCGTACAAAAATATTTCTCGGGTAAGTAAGGAAAAATCTATGTCAGGAACTCCCCACTGGAACGAGGAACTTTCGCTCGACAGGCGGCCACCATTGCCGTCCGCCAAGCGATATTCCCTTGAAGTCGACGGGCAAAAGCCAAAGTTCGTCACGCTGAGACCGGTGCGTCTACCTGAACCGCCCGACGTCAAATTGGAGTTCGAGAAGTGGCCGCAGATCCAAGACATGGAAGCTGACTACGAAAACAAGCACGATGTCGTGCCGGAACTCATGTATGAAATCAAAGGCGACTTTATGCGAGATGATGAAGAACGCATGGACGGCGTTGATCAAGCTGGATGGTCGGTGCCCGGTTCTGGCCTCGTGAAGAAGGCAGTCAAGAAGACCGCCAAAGCTGTCAAGACGACGGCCAAGGTCACGGCAAAGGTCGCAGTAAAGCCGGTCAAGGTAGTCGCCAGGCCAGCGGCCAAGTTCATCGTCAAACCAGTAGCCAAGTTTGTCGTCAAACCAATCGCCAGGGGCGTTGCCAAAGGCGCTAAGGTCACGGCGAAAGTTGCAGTCAAAACCGTCAAGATCGTGGCCAAACCGGCGGAGATGGTCGCGAAGTTTACGGCAGCGCAACTTGCAGCAGCAGCCAAGGCCGTCGCGCGTGTGGCCGCCTATCCGATCAGGGCGGCGGTCAAACCCATCGTCGTCAAAACCTCTGTTGCACTGGCCGGATCGGGATCTGTCACAAGGCAGCATCGCGTGCTCGCAAGTCAGATGACGATCAAAAAGCTCAAGGCCAGCGGCAACCCGATGGTCAAGTTTGCCGGTGTTGTACTTGCCTACGTGGGCACGGGAGTTTCCGGCGACACTCAGATCCAGTGCATGGGCCGTGAAATGATCGTTGTTGGCTTCGCCGGTACGTCCGTGATTGGTCTCGACCCAGCCACGATTTCATCACTCTCGGCGGCAGCAAGCGCAGCCGTGGCAGCGGTCGCTGCCCAACTCACAAAGTACCTTGTCGATGAAGCCAAAAAGATGGCAATCTCAAAGGCCAAAGACGCCGCGCTCAATGCCATTTCGCCGTCAGCGCCGCCAACGGCAGCTACGGCACCTTATCAGCCTGAACCTTATTACCCCGAACCGATGTCACAGGAAGCGCCCTACTATGAAGAGGCATCGGCATACGAAGAGCCGCTCACTTACGAAAACCCCGCAGAAGCATCCTATTATCAAGAAGAGGAATCAACCGTTGAAGGTTGGCCGAGTCTTCTTTCCTTCAGACATCTGCCCTAACGAGAAAGAAAGCCATGTTCATTCCAATCGCATTTTTCGGAGTCGCTCTCGGACTCATCATGTTGCTCTCGAAGAAGTCGCAGGCGGCCGAGGCACCCATCGCCACCGAAGAGGAGGCTATGCCGGAGCCGATGCCCGAGCCCATGCCGGAGGCGCAGGCTTTCGTGACGCCGGCTGGCCCGCCTTCAGATCGCGAACAACTACTTGCCGCGATTGCGGACAGAGAAAACCAGGCCAAGACGGCGGCGGCAGAAGCCGCCCTTGCACGCAGTGAAGCGGCGAAGGCCGCATCTGATCGTGAAGGGGCCGCGCGCGAGGCTTCAGAAAGGGCGGCAGCAGCGGAAGCCGATGCTCGCGCTCGCATGGACGCTGAACGTCAAGGACGTGACGAAGCCATCGCGCGTGCCAACGCTGAACTTGTCGAAGTCCAGAAGGCTCGCGATGAAGCGTCGGCGGCGCTCGCCGAAGCGCGATCTGCGGCGGCATCCGCCAGCGCATCGCCTGATCCGGCGGCGGCGGCGGCAGCACAGCAGGCCATCGCTGATGCACAGGCCGCCAAGATCGCGGCCGACAACATCGCGAAGAACGCCGCCGATGCAGTAGCGGCTGCAAAAGCCGAAGCGGTTGAAAGCGCAAAACGCGAAGCGGAAGCCAGGGGAATGGCGGAGTCCGCGCGGCTTGCCAAGGAACAAGCGGGCATCGCCGCCGACAAAGCAAAAAAGGAAGCCGCCGCGCAAACCGCCGCTCGTGACGCTCTCGCAAAACAAGCGGCAGTGAACCAGCAGCGCGAACAAGCAGCGGCAGCGCAACTCAAGAAAGAAGGCGAAGCTCGCGCGCTTGCGAATACTCTCGAAGAAAAGCGACAGGCCGTGGCAAAGGGATTCGCCATCGGTATCGAGAAAGCACGCGCGGCAAAGCCGGGACAAGCCCAGTCCATCTACGTGAATCAGGTGGCGGTGCAGTTCAAGAAGTACGGCATTCCGACATCGGCGCCGGACGCGAAGGTCGCGTTCTGGAAGCAAGATGTCACCGTGATCGCGAACAAGGTCGCGGCGGCCGTCAACGCGATGCCAGGGCCGAAAGTCTCGGCTCCAGCGACGGCGCCTCCAGGTGTCAAGCCGCCCGTCTCGCCGGCCGCCATTCCGGCCGTCAAGCCCGCGCCGGTTCCGGCCAAGCCACCAGCAGGGGCTCCGGTCGCCGCGCAGATCGCGGTCGATATGGAGCGCAAGCGCGTGATTGTCGCCAATGCCTTCAAGATGGCAGTCGCCAAGGGCAAGGCCAAGAACCCGAGCGTGTCTGATCAAACCCACGTGAATGCGGCGGCAGCACACTTCAAGAAGAACAGCATTCCGCTCACGAAGCCTGATCCGAAGTCTACTTTCTGGAAACAACCGGAACAGACGATCGCAACCAAGGCCGCGAATGTGGTGAACATGTTCCAGCCCAAGGGAGCGCCAGTTGCCAAGAAGGAAATGCCCGGTAAGAAGCCGGCGCCGACGCCGATCAAGCCAAAGGCAACGGTGACAACGGCCATCGACCCCACCAAGCTAAAGCTCGTGCGTGATTCTTACGCGCAAGCGATCAAGTACACGATGGACGTCTACAAGAAGAAGTACAAACCCATCACCGACAATGGTGCGCTACTCGTGATCGAAAAGGCTTTCCGTGTGGGAAGCACTATTCGGCCGGGAACGCCGTCGGTGCCGGCGGCGGCATCACTCACATCACCGTCCGCTTACTGGGCGAATCCCTTGTCTACGATCCAGAGTTCAATGCAGGCCGCGCTGAAGAACGCAAGAAACGCTGCGAATACAGGCGTCGAAACCGCCTACTTCGGTAACCCCACGGTGAAGGCACGCGTGCAAGCGAGCGCAGTAGCCAAGGCCAAGAAGGCGGGACGCAAGGCGCCGGTGAAACAAGATCTTCTGGCAGCGCTGGATGAGGAAACCAAGAAATTCCGTGCCGGTACAGCGACCAAAGTCGCGGGCGACTATGATGTTTCTGGACGAGGAATCTTCTCGTTCGGCTGGGCAGCGTAAACAAAAGGAGAACGAAGATGAGCCTCATTGAAATCGGAACTGACGTGAAAAAGAAGCTGATCAAAAAAGCCAAGGCGGCCAAGCTGGCGCGCGGGAAGCGGCGCCGGCTGTTCTCGTTCGGGCCCATGCGCGGCCTCGCGGTGGCGAGTAAGGCCACGGCGGTCAAGGGCACCTGGGCGGTGGGAAACGAGAAAGAAGATCTGTCTCACATCTAATCGCCAATGAAACTAAGATCTAAAGTCAACGCGGTTTGCGGGGCGATGCTCCACGGAAAGAAATTTCATGTGGAGCAAACTTCCGACGGCGGCGCGCGACTGCACATCGAGGGACACGAACACTACTCGTTCACCGTCACCCCCGATGACCTTCGCCAGATCCAGGCATTCGCGGAAGCATGGCTCGGCAAAATGATGGCCAAAAAGAATACGTGGGCTGCCGGAAATGACAGCGAAGACCTGTCCCACATCTAACTACATCGACCCACTTGACACTCTTTCTCTCTTATAAGATAGTAAGAGACGAAAGGGGTCATCGACCATGAAAACCATCGCACTCGTTACCATCATCCTCATCGCCAACTTCGGCTGCGGCGGAGGCAGCACCACATCGCAGGACGACGCAGGAAAGAATACAGGGAAGGACACAGGATCAGCGGTTACGCCTGATGCGGGCGCGACAGATCTAGGAATCGCAAACGACGTCTCATCCGTCAAGGATACGTCGCCTTCACCCGACTTGACGAACAACTTCGAGGCCACGCCAGAAGACACCATCAGTCCTGAAATTCTTGTGGTTCCGCGAGAGGTACTTTTCGTCGATGAAAACGGTCATCTTGCTGTGAACCCAGGGCTAGTAGGAGCATTTGGGAATAGCCCCGCGATCCTTACCAACAAAACATGTAAAGGGGCACAGTCCGCTAAATTTTATAACCCTCAAACCAAGAACTGGGAAGCACCAGAAATAGTCGATGGTCCTACCGGCGGCTACTCCATTCTCAGGGCCAAGCGTTACGCAAATCGTAATGATGTTGTCGACGGCTACAATGATATGAGAAATTCTTCCTATCCGGTATATGGATTTCAATTCTGGGATGACACTGTATACGCAAAATTTCCGGCCACCCATGCCCCGACGTTGATGGCCTGGCGGGAACAGGCAGAAAAGATATGCGAGTAAAAAATGGCTGAAGTAGAGTACGGAAGAAAGAACAAAAACGGGCCAAGAACGCTTGACGATGGGGAGTTAAACTTAGGGGCATCCCAGGTCATTCCTGTTCCGATCGCGCATCCTTTTGCTCTCACTGCCGTTGCCCCCGGAAACATCGTCAAGCTTCTGGATCTTTCCGGAGATGGTCGGGTAGGTAGAACTATCGTAGTCACGATGGGCGCTATGATCAGCGCGGCAGAGGCAGATCAACTATTCAATCCTGGTTCAGGTAGCACGGTAAGAACAACCGGTCCCCTTACAGGAATAGTCGAATTTGGAAATGGCGCTGTTATTGCCGTAGCTGAATTCGATATTCCGCCACCGAGTCGTCTCCCCACGGCTCTTAGCGCATTCCCCGGAGCATTTAAGTCAAGTGCTTTCAGCGGCGTGAGCCTTACTCTTCCGGCGTCGGCTCTTCGTGTATACGCACGCAATGATAATAATCTTGCGTGTCTTTTCACCACTCCCGTCCCCGGAATTATTGGCTCAAATAATAACGGAGATATTGACCCAACTGTTTTCGCGCATGTCAACTATGGCGAAACATTTGGGGCAAACAAGCATCTGAGAAAAACCGTATGGTTTGTGAACGGTGGAAGCACAGACGCGTTTGGTGTGGGCGCGGTTACTCAGGCCGGAATTCCCCCGTTCGCAAAGTCAGTGTGGTTTCCAAGAGATCCTCTCGAAGGGAGCACTCTGACAATCCAGTTCCTATATGGATTTAATGGACGAAGCGCTACATACACCATTCCCGTGGGGAGCGTAGGGCCTCTGGAGATTCCGCCCCACACTCAACTTGTATCCGTCGCCCAAGCTACTGGAAGCATAACTTCCCTTGCTGCCGTCTTCGATCTTGCCATCTAGCTCATGCCGATCTTCCCCATCCTCCTCGGGCTCGGTGCCCTCATCACCTTCGGCGCGCTTTTCCGCCGAGGGGGTGGTGCGCCTGATCCGCAAGCCGGCGCGACGCCCAAGAATCCGAAGAAAATCTCCAGTGATATTCTGACCTTCACCTTCGACGGCACGCGCGTTCTCGAAACGCCACAAAAACTTGCGGCAGACGCCTCGAAAAAGCTAGGGTTCGAACTGAAACCGGGTGAACTCGCACTGGCCACGGCCATGACGTCGGAAGCGGGAGGACTCCCGAAGATGGCGCAGATCGGAGTTGGATGGACCATCATCAACTACACACGCAAGGTCCTCAAGAAGGACAATCCCTACTACGCCGTCGCCCCAGACGGGAAGTTCGCGCGACAAGGCGCACCGTCGCACTCCTATGTGGCTTCCTCTCGCCCACCATCACGAGCAATTATCCTTCTGGCCAAGGACGTGATGTACGGCAAGTACAGCGATCCCACGAAGGGCGCAGTGCAATTCGATTCGCCAGCCGCCCAGCTTGCGCTCATGGCGCGGGACCCGCTCTACAAGAGTTCGCCGCAGAAGGTCGCCGCGAGCCGGCAGTCGGAAGGCAAAAAGAAGGTTCTCATCCCTGGTGTTCCCGAGGAAAAGATGCGCTTTTGGGCCTACGCATGAGCACGGTTTACATCGGCTACGATGGCTCCATGGTCGATCTCGGCGCCACCGCCGACGAGCGGATGCAAGCTCGCGCGCAAAGGAACCTTCCCATTATCTCAAGGTGGGCGAAGTTCTTTGACGTGCCCATCGACTGGATGATGTCGTTCGCTGAAAACGAATCTTCACACAACCCACGGAAGATCAACATGACCGCGCGTGAAAAGGGCGGCGCGTGGGGACTGTTCGCGCAGATGGCTGATGAGGCCGCCTGGAAAATCTCCATCGTCAAGAAATTCTACGGTAAAGATCCCAACGTCAAAAAGGCGCTCGCGAAGTGGACCGGAAAACCCAAGTCGCTTCTTGATCCGAACCTCAATACCATGCTCGCTGCCTGGCAGATTGGCCGGCTCCGCAAAGTCTTTGGTGAAGATCTCACAACCGTTGCGGCGGCCTATCATCAAGGCGAATCAGCCGTGAAACGCCGTCTCGAAGCGGGCCTTCCTCCCGTGACAAAAGAAAAGCAACCCGCAGGTTATCTCTACGCTTCCAGGATCGTGGAAGCTCAACCCGAATATCTCGCAATGGCGTACTGAAAAAGGAAGAAACATCATGGCCGCAGTATTTCTCATCGTGGTTCTCCTGGGTGGTGGCGGGCTTCTAGCCTTCAAGGGCGCACAAGAAAAAGAGCGCAAGATGATCGCCGAGGAAGAGGCTCGACGTCAGGCCGTGGCGGCAGCGGCAGCAGCAGCCGCCAAGAAGAAGGCAGCCAACAAGTTCAAGCTCCAGATGCGAGCGCAGATCCCAGCTTCGGCGCTCGCACAGATCAAACAGAGCACCAACACGTCGGCGCAAAACATGCTCAAGGGCGTCGGCGAAGACGCTTCTAACCTCTAAGGAGACATCATGAGCCTCATCGAAATTGGCTACAGCAAAGACGGGATCGGTGCGCCGTTCTTCACCACGGAAGCGATGGTGACGAACGTCATGTCCGAACTCACGAGGAACCTCGGGCCCATCTCGGTTCGTATGGACGCGTGGGTCAGAGCCGCCAAGGATTCACGCGCGAACCATCAGATCAAAGGCAAGTGGGTCCTCTTCAAGAAGAACGCGAGTGATCTACTCGCCAACTGGAAGAGCACCAAGGCCGCCGCTGGATTCCCAGCGAAGCGCTACAACTACGACAAGGCGCGGGAGTTCTCGAAGGCCATCCTGTCGTGGTGGACGTTCGTTCAGAAGAATCCTCCGCGCGCCGCGATCCCAGGCCAGCGCGTCTCCGGATGCTTTGGTCATGTCGGCCTCGAAGATCTTCTCGATGGCGTTGGAGAGGTCGAAGAGAACCTCTGATCCCAGAGGACTTAAATCCCATGGCGCTCTTCTCATTCGGTCACGCGCAGGTGACGCCACGTGAAGTGGCGACCTGGAAATACATGTTCGGCTGGGGAGTCGTCCTTGGACTTCTCATCGGGCGCTGGGGAGTAAAACGGTGAACGCGCCGCAACTCTGGGAAATTTTCCTTACCGCCAACATCCCCGACGCGAATCTTGTCGCGCTTGGCGATGACCTCGGCCACAAGCGAGATCTGCCTTCGAGTGTCGGTCTGCCTGCCCTCCTGGCTTTGACGGAGCACATCCGCCAAGCAACAGGAGACAAGTCACTCAAGGCGGCGGCAGTCTTCCACGTCATGAAAAGCTTCATGCCCGGCGTGTTCCTTCGCCGAGATCTACTTGAGTGTATGGCCCGTGAGTATCGAAATAAGACTCCGTACGCTCGCCTTCATCCAGATACACAAACATATCTCGCGCAGATTGCTTCGCGTTTGCCCGCTCTTCCTTCAAGCAAGAATCCGCCAAGCTCCACGACACCCAAGGCGCCTTCGACTCTGCCCTCCCTCTCCGGTGAAGAAGCGATCAAAATCAAACACGCGCTTCGCAACGTCACCAAGGTTCATGACAACGATATCGCCGAGGCGCGCAACTACGCTTCGCGCGCAGGTATGACTCATACCGTCGCGGCGTTCGAAAATGAGATCGCGCGCAGACGGGCCGACAAGATCGGCGAAGCCGCCACCACCGGAAGAACCTTCTGGGGTGGACTCGCGATCTTCACGGCCGGCTTCTTCTCCGCGATCCTGTATCAGAACTGGAAAGTCTGTCGCAACCAAGGGCAATGCTAAAATGGCCAAAAAATCCTATGAGTTTGAAGTATCAATCCGATTCGAAGCCAAAGATCATAATCAGGCACTCAGGTTGGCCGACAAGATCGCCAAACTTCTTGAGCATGGAAGCCCGTCTGAGGCTCTTTCGGATCTAGGAATCGAAGCTCGATTCGCTGATGTCAAAAATATTCACGAACTCAAGTTCTAAAAATGATCCACCTCTCGGCCTTCCACGCTCCCTTCGACGAAGTCCACAAGGGCATCAACCTTGAGGCCATCGTACCGCCCGGGGAGATCCTCAGACTCGAAGCCAAGACCGACAAGTCTTTCAAAATCTTGAACATCATCGCCTCGGGCGACATCACGAACGTCTCTCTCATCGACATCGAGATCGACGGCAAATCACAGTTCCAAGGCGCCAAGCCCTGCATCCCACTCGTTGTTTTTGAAATCCCCCATCTTGGCGTTGTTCTCAATCTAAATCCTGTTTTGGCCGGCATGTCCCTTACCCTCGTTTTGCGATCTGAAGTTGAGCCTGTCACGAGCCAGATCAAAATCTATCTGGGCGAAGAGCCTCCCTTCGTAGTCAAATCTCCAACGATTGATCTGCCTTCGGAAGATTTGCCGATCAAGGATTCGGTCGAAGAGAAGCCCGGCATGTGTGAGTACATTCTCGGCATCAAGGGCACCAAGGGTGAAGAAGGAACTCTCATCGAATTTTCCGCCCAACCGGAATTCGACTTTGAGCCCACCAAGTTCTTGGTTCCCTCCATGATCGGTGAGAACTACAGCCTCAAGGACATCAAAGTGAATGGCGCATCGGTTCTCCTGCGCGGCCCCCTCGTGGCCGAACTTTCCTGCCTCGCGTTTTCCGAGAAGGTCGTAACCAAACGCATGGCCTTCCCCCTTGTCAGAAAGGAAGACACCTTTGGCGTCGTCGTAAGAGCGCTTTCGAAGAAGGCGCCGCCCTTCATGATGGCCGTCATCGGTGACACCCTCAGCGGTTAAGAAGTGTGGAACCAACCAAGGCCGAACTTGAGTTCATTCAAAAGACGCTCGGATACGCGCGTCAGGGGGGAGCTTCGCTCACCGACCTCGCGCAGGCCCACGATATCGCCCAAAAATACAAGATGGCGGCCACGACTGCCGAGCTTCGGAAATATCTCATCAGCCATGTTCCGGGGGCTACCACTCCACCCATCTCCTATGTCAAAATGATGGGGCTCGGTATGCTCACGGGCGTCTTCACTCACTTTCTTCTAAAGACAGTAGGACAGCGATGAACGCGCCCAAAGGAAAATCACTCCACGAACTTTACATCCGTGCTCTCGCCGAAGCTGCACCCAGGACACCCCCGAAAAAACTCAAGACGATCACAAGCCACTCTGGTCTTGCTCGTTTCCTTGCCGAGACTGACCCTGAAGAACCCATCGGTAGAATCAAGCGTTTTTTGGGCGAGCCCTACTCATGGGGTCCAACCGTCATTGTCTATAAGTGGAAGGGCAAAAATATTTTCATTCAGGAACCGAAGCACAAATACTATGTTGTGTATGAAGTTCCATCTGAACTCGCCATCATGCCCGTAGAGGAGGACTAGCCCATGGGTCTCAACACTTTCATCACGCTTCCGGTGCCGGCGTTCAACGGCGACGGCATCATCGTCGACGTGTCGGGCGTCACGGCGCAAAAGACCATCTACCTCGCCGGCCAGTACCTCGGTGAGTACATCATCCTTGGCTCACAGGACGATGTGAGATTCGTGGCCGTCGCGCGCTTCGAGTCCAACGGCAACACCAAGGGTGGTCCGCAGACCATCAAGCGTGACGTCATGGCATCACTGAAGTCGATGCGCGTACGTCGCTCCGCCGATCAGTCCGTCAATGTTTCAGTGGCTTCTGAAGCCATTTGTCCCTGCTCGTAATTCGCCCTCAGAACAGAAAGGAACCTTCGCCCATGAACCCACACGACACGATGATCGCCCAGCTTGCCCACTACGTGAAGCAACTCAAGAGCGACAACCAATCCGCCTACAACCCCTACAAGATCAAAGAGATCAACGAAGGCATCTTGAACATCCTTGAGGTTCTTCTCACGGGTGGTCAGTCGCTCTCGAACATGAATCAGGTCGCAGGTGTGCAGCCAGGACTTGATCCTTCGCGTGCGCGCGTCGGACTTTTCCAGACCATTCCGCCATCGCCGAGCGCGCCGATCAGAAGCGGCGATGTCAGTTTCGTTCCCGGTCCTCCGGCCGGTGTTACCGTCGGCAACCAGCAGGATGTCGAGTTCCACAGTGGTCCGGGGCATCTCGGCAACGGTGGCCAGAAAGTCGAATTCTATGCCGGCCCGGCGTCGGCGCCTCCACCCGGCGGCATCCCGCCGCTACCGGTGGAACAGGGTGGCCAGCGAGTCGAGTTCATGGGTGGGCCACCGCCACTCGCGCAGACTCCGATCGGAAACACGGAAGTCAGATTCGCACCCGGCACTCCGCCGATGAACGTCGAGGCCGGCGAGATCGTTCCGCAGCCTGCGTACCAGCCGCCCGTGATCA
>Ga0214473_10010064_pt1 | contig 11147 bp, 10 predicted proteins | sample RVTome_7_FD_203509 | JGI IMG/M metagenome (GOLD analysis project Ga0214473, IMG submission 203509) | Soil microbial communities from uranium-contaminated site in the Upper Colorado River Basin, Wyoming, United States - RVT98D197 | ecosystem: Environmental > Terrestrial > Soil > Contaminated >...
TGGAGGATGCCCTCTCGGCCACCCGGGCCGCGATAGAGGAAGGCATTGTGGCCGGAGGCGGGGTGGCCCTGGTGCAGGCGGCCAAGGCCCTGGAGAAGGAAGACCTCAAGGACCTGCCGGAAGCCGAACGCGTGGGCTTCAACATCGTGCGCCGCGCCCTGGAAGAGCCCATCCGCCAGATCGCGGCCAACGCCGGCCTGGACGGGGCGGTCATCGCCGGGCGGGCCAAGAACGAGAAGAAGGGCGTGGGCTTCGACGCCGACAAGATGGAGTGGGTGGACATGGAAAAGAGCGGGATCATCGACCCGGCCAAGGTCACCCGCTCGGCCCTGCAGAACGCGGCCTCCGTGGCGGGCATGCTGCTGACCACCGAGAGCATCGTTACCGACAAGCCGAAGAAGGAAAAGGGCCCGGCGGCCCCGCCCATGGACGAGGACATGTACTGACCTGCCGCTACTGCGGCCCGCAGCGCGGCTATTGCCGCATTAGCAATAGGTTGTGCGCTGAGCACCGGGGAGGCCGACGCCTCCCCGGTTTTTTATTGCCTTCTTAACGGCCCTGTCCCCAATCTTAGCAGTCCTTTAGTATTCTCTTCCCCCCCCTCTCCCTATGCTCTGGTTGTATGTTCGTCATCATTGCAGGCTGCGGAAGGCTGGGTGCCGGGCTGGCCCGAGCCCTCTCGGCGAAGGGTCACGATGTGGTGGTCGTGGGCGAGGACATCGACCTGGCCCGGCTGGGCAGCGATTTTGACGGGGTCACGATCCGCGGGGATCCCGCGGAGCAGGATGTGCTGATCAGGGCGGGCGTGGAGCGCGCCGAACTGGTGGTGGGCGCGACCGCGGACGACAACGTCAACGTCCTGGTGGTGCAGCTGGCCAGGAAGATCTACCAGGTGCCGCTTACCCTGACCCGCATCTCGGATCCCGAGAGGGAGAGGTTCTATCGGGGCCTGGGGCTGGATACCGTCTGCCCGACCAGCACCGGCATCAACCAGATGCTGGGCCTGATCCAGCGCAGCCAGTATCCGGCGCTGGCGGGGACTATCGACGTGGACCTCGTCGGGGTGAAGCCCCTGGCCGAGTGGGTCGGCCGGGCCGTGGGCCGCATCGACATCCCGGAGGGCCGGAAGCTGATCGGGATCGCCTTCGACGGCCAGCTGGCGGCCGCGAACCCCGAGAGGGTCATCGAGAAAGACGACACGCTGATCCTGACCCGCAAGCGGGCTTCCTGAGGGGTGCATGTACATCCTGATCGTGGGCGGCGGGGAAATCGGCTACTACCTGGCCAAGACCCTCCTGCTGGACGGCAATCACGTCGGCCTGGTGGAGGGCAATGCGGAGCGCTGCCGGGAGCTGGCCGAGAAGCTGGACATCACGGTGGTCAATGGCGACGGTTCGGATCTCAACGTGCTGCGGGACGCCGGCGCCGAGGAAGCCCAGTACGTGGTGGCCGTGACCGACCGGGACGCGGACAACCTGGTGATCTGCCAGCTGGCCAAGCGCTATTTCCGGGCGCCCCTGACCATCGCCCGGGTCAATGACCCGAAGAATGAATCCGTCTTCAAGGCCCTGGGGGTGGATGCGACGGTCAGCTCAACGGCCCTGGCCGCGCAGATGATCCAGAACGCCCTGCCGCTCAACGGCTTGCGCATCTTCTCGATCTTCCAGCAGGGGGAGGTGGAGATCACAGAGGCCCAGCTCAGGGAGGATTCCCCCGTGGCGGGCCTGGCGGTCTCCCAGCTCGCGCTGCCGCAGGAATGCGTGCTGATCGCGGTCATCCGCAATGGGCGGATCGACTTCCCCCGAGGCGGCACGGTGCTCCAGGCGGGGGACCGGGTGTTCGCCCTGACCCGCCGGCAGGAGGTGGATTCCCTGGAGGCGGTTCTTCTGGGAGGACCCCGGTGAAGGTCCGCCCGCGGAGCCTGTCCAGTCTGGTCGGCGGCATCCTGACGGAGCTGGCCTTCGTCGCGCTGCTGGCGGCTGCCGGCCTGCTGCTGAGCTTTCTGTTTTCCCTGGGCTGAGCCATGTTCGCCAAGCCGCGCCTGCACGACCTGAGGCTGATCTGCTCCTATACCGGCAAGGTCCTGATCGGCGTAGGCCTGCTGATGGCCTTGCCTCTCCTCACGGCGCTGGCTTTCGGGGAATGGGCGGCGGCCGTCGACTTCCTGGTCGGCCTGGGCGCCGCCCTGCTGGCCGGCTGCTTGCTGGCCTGGCTCGGGGTAGGGGAGGGGAGGCCCTCCTGGATCCACGGCATGGTGACGGCGGCCATATCGTGGCTGGCCGCCATGGCGGTAGCCGCGGTCCCCTACTGGCTGAGCGGGCATTACCTGAGCTACCTGGACTGCATGTTCGACGTGATGAGCGGGCTGACCACAACCGGACTCACCCTCATCCAGGACCTGGACCACGTCTCGATCAGCCTCAACACCTGGCGTGGGCTGCTCACCTTCGTCGGCGGGCAGGGCATCATCGTGCTCGCGCTGGCCTTCCTGTCCAGCGCCGGCGGGGGAGGGTACCCGCTGTACGTGGGCGAGGCCAAGGATGAGAAGCTGTTCCCCAGCGTCCTGCACACGGCCAAAACGATATGGAAGATCAGCCTGATCTACCTGGTGGTCGGTACCTCGACCTTCTGGGTGGTCGGCATGGCGATCGGGCTCTCTCCCTTGCGGGCCCTCCTGCACGGCCTGTGGGTGTACCTGGCGGCCTGGAGCACGGGCGGCTTCGCGCCCATGTCCCAGAACATCCTCTACTACCACAGCCTGGGCTACGAGGTCGTGACCCTCCTGTTCTTCGTGAGCGGCTCCTTCAACTTCGCCCTGCATCACGCCGTCTGGAGGGGCGACCGCAAGGAGATGTTCCGCAACATTGAAACCGTGTCCTTCGCCGGCAGCCTTGCCGCCCTCACCGTGATCGCCTGCTGGGGCCTGATGAGGCTGGGCGTTTATCCGGGGGCCGTGGCTGTCTTCCGCAAGGGCTTCTACCACCTGATCTCCGGGCACACCACCACCGGATTCATGACCGTATACTCGCGCCAGCTGGTCCTGGAGTGGGGCGAGGTCGCGCTGTTGGCCCTGATCCTGGCGATGCTCCTGGGGGGCAGCGCCTGTTCGACGGCAGGCGGCTTCAAGGCCCTGCGGGTGGGCGTTTTATGGAAGGCGATCGTGCAGGAGACCCGCCGCCTCCTGAAGCCTGGCTCCGCAGTCTTCGCCCAGCGCTTCCACTACCTGGGTTCCCGGATCCTGGGGGAGGCGCAGGTGCGCAGCGCCGCGCTGGTGGTCCTGATGTACCTGGCCATCTTCGCCCTGGCCACCCTGGTCGGCAGCCTCTGCGGCTATCCTCTGCTGCAAGCGGCCTTCGAGGCGGCCTCCGTGTCCGGCAATGTCGGCCTTTCCGTGGGGGTCACGGCCGCCGCCATGCCCGCGGTCCTGAAGGCCACCTTCCTTTTCAACATGTGGGCCGGGAGGCTGGAGTTCATGGCGGTGCTGGCGCTGTTCGGATTCATTGCGGCCACGATGCGCCGCAGGGGGGTGGCATGAGAAGCGGAGCGCTGTTGCTGCTGTTGGCGCTGGTCTCCGCCCGCCTTTTCGGGCAGGTGGGCAGCGCCGGATTGATCGAGCGGGCCAGGGAGTTGGATGGGCTGCAGGTGGAGTTCGTGGGGGAGGCCATCGGAGAGTCCATGCGCCGGGGGAACCACGTGTGGCTGAACCTGCTGGACGGCGGGGGCGCGATCGGGATCTGGGTCAAGCGCGGGGACATGCCTATAGTCGTCTACTTCGGATCGGCTGCGGCGCGAGGGGACACGCTGCGGGTGCGGGGAATCTTCCACCGCAGCTGCCCGGAGCACGGCGGCGATCTGGACATCCACGCGTCGGCGCTGGAGGTAATCGCACGGGGGGAGCTGAAACCGGAAACGCTGCACGTGGGGAGGATGGCCCTGGCGGCCGGGCTGCTGCTGGCCGCGGGGGCCGTCTTCCTGTCGTGGCGCAGGAAGCTGAAGGCGCGAGCGCGGGCCTGAGGCGGGAGGAGCGCATGGAGTCACAGGGCTGGCTGCAAACCGGGGCGGTGCTGTTGCTGCTGATCGGCGGCTACATCCTGATCCGCAGGCCTCTGGAGCGCAGGAGATATTACGATCTGGCCTCCGGGAAGCGGAGGCGCCGCCGACAGGCGCGCCTGGATAGGGGACTGCCGCACCAGCGCTGCAGGTAATCCGCGGTACCGTATACAGCCCTCTTCCGGCAGTGCTACCATTTTGCGGGAGGCAGGCGTGCGAGGCAGGCTGCTGATCTTTCTCGGCATGGCCCCCGGTACCGGCAAGACCCGCAGGATGCTGGAAGAGGGGCGGCGTAGAAGGGCCGCCGGCCAGGACGTGGTCCTCGGATTCCTGGCCCGCGGACATGCTTTGCCCGCTGACCTGCCGGCCCCGGAGAGGGTGCCCGCGTTCGGCGAGGGAATGGATGTGGAAGACCTGGTCCGGCGGGCACCGGAGGTGGCGCTGGTTGATGGGCTGGCCGGCGCCAACGCGCCAGGGGGAGCCAACCGCAAGCGCTTCCAGGACGTGCTGGAGCTGCTGGGCCGGGGCATCGACGTGGTGGCCACCGCAAATCTCTTCGAGCTGGAAAGCCAGGCGATCCTGGTCGAGGAGCTCGCGGGGGTGAGCATTGCCGAGCGGGTTCCTGACGCGGTCTTCGAGGCGGCGGAGCAGGTGGTGCTCTGCGACCTGCCGGCCGAGGATCTCGCCCGGCGCTTTGCCGCCGGGGAGGTGTATGCCGGCGGCCTGCCGGCCGGCGCGATGGCCGCCTTGTACCGCCAGGAGATTCTGGAGCGGCTGCGCGTCATGGCCCTGCGTCAGGCGGTGCGCTTCACCGGACTGCGCTCCGCTCGCCCGGGAGGAGGCCGGGTGAGCGCGGGGGAGGCGGCACCGGAACCGCTGCGCCTGCTAGTGGCGGTGAGCGCGAGCCCGAACTCCACGCACCTGATCCGCTGGACGCATCGGCGGGCGCTGGACGTACGCGCGGAGTGGGTGGCCCTGCACGTGAAAACCCGTCAGCCGCTGTCCCGGGCGCAACAGGAAGCGCTTCGTGGGAACCAGGACCTGGCCCGCCAGCTCGGCGCCGAAGTGGTGATCCTTCCAGCCGAAAGCGTGGCCGAGGGGGTTTTGCGCTACGCCCATGCCAACGGGGTGGCCCAGATCGTCGTGGGAAAGAGCGGCCGCCGCCGAGGGGCGATCCGCCGGCGCTCGCTCACCGACCGCTTCGTGAGCGGGAGCGGGGATATCGACATCGTCGTGCTCAAGGAGCGGGGCAAGGCGCTGCTGCCCGCCGTGACTAGACTGTCCTCCTGGCTCGGCGCGGAGGCCGTATCGCTGGCCAAAGCCCTGGCGGTCGCCGGCCTGGTGACCGGCGGTAGCCTGCTCCTGCTGCCCTACATCGGTTACCGCTCGGTTTCCATCCTGTTCCTCCTGGCGATCATCGCTCTGGCTTTCTGGGTGAGCAGGCCGGCGGTCCTGCTGGCCTCGATGCTGCTGGCCCTGCTGTGGGACCTGCTGTTCATTCCCCCCCGCTTCGTCTTCACCATCGGCCGTCTGGAGGACGTGCTCATGTTCGCCCTCTTCCTGCTGACCGCCTCGGCGCTGGGCTTTCTCATGTCCCGCCTCCGCTCCAACCAGCTCCTGCTGTCGGCCCGCGAGCACCGCCTGTCGCTGCTGTTCTCTTTCTCCCAGGCCCTTTCGGTGAGCACGGGTCTGGAGAAGATCCTGCAGACGGCGCTGGAGCATCTGAGCCGGCATTTCGAAGCCCCGGCGCTGGTGCTGCTGCGAGACGGCTCGGGCGGCCTGCAGGCTGAACCCCGCTCCCTGGAGGGCCTGCGCCTGGCTTCGGGTGACCTGGAGGCCGCGCGGTGGAGTTTCCAGAACCGGCGGCCGGGTCCGCTCCAGTCCGATCCTTCCGACGCAGCGTACCGCTGGATCCCCCTGCTGACCCCGGAAACGGCAGTCGGAGTGCTTGGTGTGCGCCTGAGCGCCCGGCGGATGGCGGATCAGGAGGACCTGCTGCAGATGCTGGGCCGCAGCCTGGCCCTTTCGCTGGAAAGGGAGCTGCTGGCGGAGGCCGGCCGCCGCAACGCCATGGCCAGGGAATCGGAGCGGCTGGGTCGGGTGCTGCTCAACACGATCTCCCACGAGCTGCGCACGCCGCTCACCACGATCAAAGGCTCGATCACGGCCCTCCTGGACCAGTCCGCGGGTGGCGATCCGCAAGCCAGGAGCATCCTGCTGGCGGAGACCCTGGAGGCCACCGATCGGCTGAACGGCATCGTGGACAACCTGCTGAGCATGAGCCGCCTGGAGGCAGGAAGGCTGAAGCTGAAGAAGGCCCCTGCCGACCCGGCTGACCTGGCCAGCGTGGCGGCCGGATCCGCTTCCCTGGCCGGGCATCCCCTGGAGGTCCGGGTCGAGGAGGAGCTTCCCGCCGTGGAGGTGGATTTCGTGCTGTTCGTGCAGGCCCTGGCCAATGTCATCCAGAACGCCGCCAATCACACCCCGGCTGGCACGCCCATCGAGCTGGAGGTGGCCAGATCCGGGGGCGGCGTCCGCATCGTCGTTGCGGATGCCGGCCCCGGAGTGCCGGCCGTGGAGCTGCCCCGCCTGTTCGAGACCTTCTTCCGGGGCAGCCGGGCCGCGGCGGGCGGGGTGGGGCTGGGCTTGGCCATCTGCAAGGGGATCGTGGAGGCCCATGGCGGCAGCATCGCCGCCTCCCTGAACGAATCGGGGGGACTGTCCATAGCCATCGACCTGCCGGGAAGCCCGTCGTGAGCAGCGTCCTGGTGATCGACGACGAGCGGCAGATTCGCCGGCTGTTGCGGGTGAGCCTGGAAAGCCAGGGTTTCGCGGTGCACGAGGCGGCCAATGGCGAAGACGGCTTGCGGGCCCTGCAGGGACTCAAGCCCGATCTCGTGCTGTTGGACCTGGGCTTGCCGGACCGGGACGGAGCGCAGGTTCTGGCCGCCCTGCGGCAGTGGTCCAGCGTGCCGGTGATCATTCTCTCGGTGCGCAACGCCGAGGAGGACATCGTCGCGCTGCTCAATGCCGGGGCCGACGACTATCTTACCAAGCCTTTCAACACCGGCGAGTTGATCGCCAGGCTGCGCGTGGCCATCCGCCACCACGCGCCGGAGGAGGCCCGCGAGCTGTTCGCCTCCGGCCGGCTGGAGGTGGATCTGTACCAGCGCCAGGTTCGCGTGGCCGGCCAGCCGCTCAAGCTCACGCCCACCGAGTACGCGCTGGTGCGCCTTTTCGTCCAGCACGCCGGTCGGATCCTGACCCACGCCCACATCCTGCGTGAGGTCTGGGGACCCCACGCCGAGGAGGAGACCAACTACCTGCGGGTCTACATCACGGGGCTGCGGAAGAAGATCGAGCTCCGGCCGCAGATGCCGCAGCTCATCGTCACCGAGCCCGGCGTCGGCTACCGGCTGCGGATGCTGCCGGTGGAGCCGGCGCAGCAGGCGGAGCGGGCCTAGCAGCCACCTCCTTCCTTGACCGGCGGCCGCCCTGCCCTTATGCTGGGCCTCAACCATGCGGCCGCGGATATCTGCAGCGATCTTTGCCCTGCTCCTGGCGGCGGGCGCCGCCACCCATTGCTCTCCCGCCTGGCCCCCACCGTGGCAGGTGAGCCTGAGCGACGAGGACCTTCTCCTCGACGATCCCTACGCCGGCCATTTCCGAAGCCGTTTCTGGTACTTCAACGCCGCGCTGGTCGACGGGACGGCCCTCACGCTGAGCCTGTTCCAGTGGCGCTACGGCCTGATCGGGGAGGCGGGCCTGCTGGTGCTCAGCACGGAGCCCGGCGCCGAGACCTTCGCCCTGGAAACCAAGCTGGAGGAGCTGGAGGTCGCCCCCGACCGGCTGCAATACCGCTTTGGCGAGAGCGTCCTGGAGGGTGACCGGGAAGGGGCGCGCCTCCGCCTGCGGCTGCCGGATTTTTCCTGCGACCTGGAGTTGCGCAACCTGCTCAATCCCTGGAAGCCCGGCGACGGGTTCACCCGCCTGAACCGGCGGGGGGACGTGTACACGCGCCTTTCGGTCACCTCCCCGTTCGCCGAGGTCACCGGCAGCATGACGGTTCGCGGGCAATGGCGCCCCGTGCTGGGCTGGGGCTACGCCGACCGGGGCGTGGTGTCCATGCCCATGTCCCGCATCAATCCCGAGCAGAGCACCTTCCGGGTGTTCGGCGGGCAGGGGGAGCCCTGGATGCTCAGCGTGTCGGAGTCGGCGGCCCACCGGGCCTACGGCTCGCAAAGGTCGGCGACCCTGCTGTTGGCCAGGGGCGGGGAGTGGCTGATGGCCACCTCCGAGCACGAGTTCCGGGCCGAGGAGTACCACAAGGAGGAAGGCGCGCCTTTCCCCTTCCCACACCGCTTCCGCATCATGGCCCGGCAGGACGGCCGCACGCTGGAAGGGGAGTTCACGGTGTCGCGGCTGTACTACCTCAACGATATTTTGAGAAAGCTGCCGCCGGTCTTCCGGGCCATCGCGGAGGCCCTGATCCGGCGGCCGCTCATCTACCGCCTGGAGGGAGGATTCTCCGGCATCCTGGAAGAGGCGGACGGCAGCCGGGTGATCCTGCAGCTGGGCGGCCAGGGCGAATACCAGATCATGCGCTAGGCGCACAGGGGGACACGAAGTGAGCGAAGGGCAAAGAGAGCTTCCGGACGCCAGGGCCTGGCTGGTCACCGTGGACATGGGTTACGGCCACCAACGGGCCGCCTACCCGCTGGCCCGCATCGCCCAGGGCGGGGTGATCAATGCCAACCACTACCCGGGCATGCCGGATTCCGACCGGCAGGTCTTCGCCGACCTGGAGCGCTTCTACAACACCGTGTCGCGCTTCAAGCGCGTGCCCCTGCTCGGGCCGCTGGCCTTCCGGATCTACGACCGCTTCCAGGCCATCCCGCCCTTCGACCCGCACCGGGACCTGTCCAGGCCGACCCTGCAGGTGCTGGGGGCCACGCGCCTGATCCGCCGCAGGCACTGGGGGCGCAGTCTGATCGAGGGGCTCTGGGCCCGGGAGCATCTTCCCTACCTTTCCACCTTCTTCTCCACGGCCCACATGGCGGACCTGCACGGCTATCCGGGCCCCATCTACTGCGTGGTCTGCGACGCGGATTGCAGCCGCGACTGGGTGGCCGCCAACCCGCGTTCCAGCCGTATCTTCTACTTCGCCCCGACCCCTCGGGTGTGCGAGCGCCTCGCGCTCTATGGTGTTCCTTCCGAGCGCATCCAGCTCACTGGTTTCCCCCTGCCGGAGGAGAACCTGGGCTGGCCGGATTTCGACATCCTGCGCGCCGACACGGCCTTCCGCTTGTCCGCCCTGGATCCGCGGCGCAGCTTCCTGGGCCCCAACGCCGAGCAGGTGCTCTCCGCCCTGGCGCCGGACCAGCGGCCCGAGCGGCCGCCCCGACCGCTCACCGTGCTGTTCGCGGTGGGCGGCGCGGGCGCCCAGGCGGACATCGGCCTGCAGGCCGCTTCGGTCCTGGCCCCGCGCATCCGCGGCGGGGAGATGCGCCTGGTGCTGGTGGCCGGGGTGAGCGCCCGGGTGCGGGAGATCTTCCGGGAGGGCCTGGGCGCCGCGGGCCTCCAGGAGCTGGAGGGCCACGGCCTGGAGATCCTCTTCGAGCCGGACAAGCAGCGCTACTTCCAGACCTTCAACCGGACCCTGCGGGAAACCGACATCCTCTGGACCAAGCCTTCGGAGCTTTCCTTCTACGCCGCCCTGGGCCTGCCCATCCTCATGGCGCCAACGATCGGTTCCCAGGAGGACTTCAACCGGGAATGGCTGCTGGGGTTGGAGGCGGGCATCGATCAGGGGGACATGCGCGACTTCGAGAGCTGGTTCTTCGAGCTGCTGGCTTCCGGGGAGCTGGCCCGCGCCGCCTTCAACGGCTTCAGCCGCGCCCCACGGCTGGGCACCTACAACATCATCCGGCGGTTGGCGCAGCCGGCTTAGTCCGTGGGCGGACCCTTCTCCATCGGGTAGAAAACCAGGCCGGAGAGCGGCTTGGGGTAGAAGTAGGTGGACTTGCGGGGCATCTTCTCCCCTCCGTCCGCGATGGTGAAGATGTCCTCCAGGCGCGTGGCGTTCAGGATCAAAGCCACCTGCATCCTCCCGGCGCGTACCGCCTCCAGGGCCTCCACTAAATCTTTGGTGTACTCCACGTTCACCTGGGCGGCCAGCTCCTCCTCGGTGATGCCGACGATGCGGTTCAGGATCAGGGTGTTAAGGATGTTCACGTCCAGGGTCTTCCAGGCGGAGCTGGAGTCAATCTCCATCATCTCCTCGTAGGCCTCCGCGTCCCGCAGGGTGATCAGGAAGTAGCGGTTCATGCCGGCGATCAGGGCCCCGAACTTATGCACGCCCGGCTCCACGTCGCGCAGGTCGCGCAGCCAGCGCCTGCGGGCCGCGGAGTCCTGGCCGCCGTTGAAGGAGTAGCTCTTCACGTGGAAGTGCTCCAGGATGCCCAGGTGCAGGTCCGAAAGCCCCCTGCGCCGCAGGTCCAGGTCGTGCAGCAGGCGGTGGGTGGGCAGCACGGTGAGGCCCTCGTGGCGGGAGTTCACCAGGAACATCATGATGTATTCCCAGGGCGCCTCCGGACCGGCTTCGGGATGCAGGGCGCGCATCCGGTCGCGATGGGTGAGCATGGCCTGGTAGCGGTGGTGCCCGTCGGCGATGTAGATCGGCAGGCGCTCCATGGTGCGCCGGATGGCCGCGCAGGCCTCCGGATCCTTGAGGCGCCACAGGCGGTGCCGCACCTGGGTCTCCGGCTCCAGGTAGTCCAGGATGGGCCGGCTGGCTTCAGCCTGGTCCAGGACGTTGTCCACGACGTAGGCCTGGTCCCGGTAGATGCTCCAGATGTACTCGAACTGCGCGCCGGTGGCCTCGGTCAGGCGGAGGCGGTCGGCCAGGGGGCGGTCCATGATCTTCTCGTGGGGCAGGATCCGGCCGCTGCCGTAGTCCTGCAGGCGCACCAGGCCGATGAAGCCCTTGACCTTGCGCCGCCCGATCTCCGGCAGCTCGAACTCCTGCTCCAGCACCCAGAACGAAGGGGTCCGCGTGTAGTGCAGCACCCCTTCGCTGCGCCAGCGCTCCAGCTCGG
>Ga0214473_10010065_pt1 | contig 11146 bp, 8 predicted proteins | sample RVTome_7_FD_203509 | JGI IMG/M metagenome (GOLD analysis project Ga0214473, IMG submission 203509) | Soil microbial communities from uranium-contaminated site in the Upper Colorado River Basin, Wyoming, United States - RVT98D197 | ecosystem: Environmental > Terrestrial > Soil > Contaminated >...
GTTGCCGATCACGGCGGGGGAGGACGACGCGAATGCCCCGCCGTCGATGATCAGCCGTGCTCGGACACTCACGAGCCGACCGTCCCGGGTCGCCCCGGTGCGCATCCAGATCCTGGAGGGATGACGGTGCACGTGCGCGAGGAACGACTCGCGGCGGTCGTACGACATCTTGACCGGCCGGCCCGTGTGCATCGCCAGCATGCAGGAGTGGATCTGCATGTGGAGGTCCTCGCGCGAGCCGAAGGCGCCTCCGACGCCCGCGAGCGTGATCCGGACCTTGTCCTGCGGCAGGTTCAGGCAGGGTGCGATCTGCTGGCGGTCGACGTGCAGCCACTGGGTGGACACGATCAGGTCGATGCCCCCGTCCTCCGACGGGATCGCGAGCCCCGCCTCCGGTCCGAGCGGCGCCTGGTCCTGCATGGCCGTCTCGTAATACCCCTCGACCCAGACCTCGGCCTCCGCGTCCGGGTCGCCGTGCACGATCCTGACGTGCCGGAGCACGTTGCCCCATTCGTGCAGCCGTGGCGCCTCCGCGTCGAGCGCGTGCTCCATGTCCGTGACGGCCGGCAGGACCTCGAAGTCGACCTCGATCCGCTCGAGGGCTCGACGCGCGAGCTGCGGAGTCTCGGCCGCGACGATCGCCACCGGCTCCCCAACGTAGAGCACGCGGTCCCACGCGAGGACGGGCTGGTCGGCGAACTCGAGCCCGTACGTGCGCTTCCCCGGGACGTCCTCGGCCGTGAGGACGGCGTGCACACCGGGCCCCGTCACCGCGGCCGCGATGTCGATCGAGCGGATCCTCGCGTGCGGGTGCGGGCTGCGGAGCGTAGCGCCCCACAGCATGTCCTCGTGCCACAGGTCGCTGCCGTAGGCGAACGCGCCCTTCACCTTCGGGACGCCGTCCACCCGGCGGGCGGAGGTGCCGACGCCGCCGCGGACGCGCTCGCCGACACGTGTGCTCATCGACCGGCTCCTTGGGCGATCCGGCGAGCCACGCGATGGCCCTGGCGCGCGATCTCCTCCTCGTCGGCGCGGGCGAGGCGACCATCGAGCACGACCGGGGTGCCCTCGACGAGCAGGTGCCGCACCCGCGGGGGCGACGAGAGCACGAGCGCCGCCACGGGATCGGCGTCGGCCCCGGCCGTCTCGAGCCCGTCGACCGGGAACAGCGCGACGTCCGCGCGCATCCCCGGCTGCAGCGATCCGACGTCGTCGCGACCGAGCACCTCGGCGCCGCCACGGGTCGCGACACGGAGCGCTTCCCGTGCGCTGAGTCCGCGCTCCGCGCCCGCGGCGCGCGATACGAGCATCGCCTGGCGAGCTTCGGCGAGCAGGTGGCCTGCGTCGTTCGAGGCCGAGCCGTCGACGCCGAGTCCCGTCGGCGCGCCCTCGTCGAGGAGCGCTCGGCCCGGCGCGATGCCCGAGCCGAGGCGCAGGTTCGAGCTGGGGCACCACGCGACGCCGGTGCCGGTCTCGGCGCAGCGGCGCACGTCCTTCTCGTCCAGGTACACGCCGTGCGCGAACCACACGTCGTCCCCGACCCAGCCCCACTCGTCCATCAGCTCGAGCGGGCGGCGCCCGAACCGCTCCAGGCAGTGGCGCTCCTCGTCGAGCGTCTCGGCGAGGTGCGTGTGCAAGCGCACGCCGAGCCGGCGCGCGAGGTCGGCGCTCTCGCGCATCAGCCGCTCGGTCACGCTGAACGGCGAGCACGGCGCGGCGGCGATCCGCAGCATCGAGCCCGGCGAGGGGTCGTGGAACGCCGCGACGGCCTCCTCGGTGCGCGCGAGCGCGGCGTCGGTGCCCTCGACGAGCGCGTCGGGCGGAAGCCCGCCGTCGGACTCCCCGAGGTCCATCGAGCCGCGGCACGGGTGGAACCGCACCCCGAGCTCGCGCGCCGCCGAGATCTCGACCTCGAGGAGATCACCGGCCCCGGCCGGGAAGACGTAGTGATGGTCGGTCGTCATCGAGCAGCCCGAGAGCGCGAGCTCCGCGAGGCCGACCCGCGCGGCCGCGAGCTCCCACTCGGCGTCGAGCCCCGACCACACCGGGTACAGGGCGACGAGCCACCCGAACAGGCCCTGGTCCTGGGCCATGGCTCTCGTCATCGCCTGGTACAGGTGATGGTGGGTGTTCACGAGTCCGGGCAGCGCAACACATCCGCGTCCGTCGATGCGCTCGGCGCCCTCCGCGCCGCCCCGCGGTTCGCCGGCGCCGACCCACGCGATCACGCCGTCCTCGATCAGGACCGAGCCGCCCACGATCTCGGTGCCGCCGTCATCAATCGTCGCAACGATCTCGCACGCGTCCACGAGCAGACGGCTCACCAGGTGCCCCCCTGCTTCCGCTGCGCCGCAAGGCGCACCGCGTCGAAGACCTTCTCGTAGCCGGTGCACCGGCACAGGTTGCCGGACAGCGCCTCGCGGACCGTGAGCTCGTCGGGCGACGGGTGGTGCTCGAGCAGATCGGTGACGGCGACGACGAGCCCGGGCGTGCAGAAGCCGCACTGCACCGCGCCGGCGTCGAGGAACGCGGCCTGAACCGGGTGCAGCTCCTCGCCGCGCGCGAGCCCCTCGACCGTCCGTACCTCCCGTTCGTGCGCCTGGGCCGCGAGGACCAGGCACGAGCAGACGAGCTCGTCCTCGAGCCACACCGAGCACGAGCCGCACTCCCCCTCCTCGCACGCGTTCTTCGAGCCCGCCAGCCCGAGCTCCTCGCGGAGCACCTGGAGCAGGCTCGAGCCCGGCCACACGTCGGCCTCGCGCCACTCGCCGTTCACCCGGACGCGGATCAGCACGCGGGCCTCGTCACGACGCGAGCGCCTCCTCGGCTATCTCGTCGGCCGCCCGCGCGAGCGCGCGCCGCGCGAGCACGCGCACGGCGTGCCGCCGATACGCCGCGCTGCCGCGGATGTCGTCGATCGGCTGCGCGGCCGCGGCGACACGCTCGGCGAACGCCTCGACCTCGCCGGCCGCGATCGGCGCCGGCGGGTCGCCCCACGCGCCGGCGCGCGTCATCGCGTCCGCCAGGAAGGTCTCGGCCTCGTGCGCCCGGATCACGGTCGGCGCGACCGAGCCCATCGCCACGCGCGCCGTGCGGGTGACCGGGTCGAGCGCGAGGCACAGGCTCGCCACCGAGATCACCATGGCATTGCGCGTCCCGACCTTCGCGAACGACTGCGGACCGTGCAGCACCCTCCACCGCGCGCCGAGGATCAACTCGTCCGGCTCGAGCGACGTCTGCTTCACGCCGGTGAGGAACGCGTCCCATGGGATCTCGCGCTCGCGCTCGGCCGACGCGAGGACGACGCGCGCGTCGTGCACCGCAAGCACCGGCAGCGAGTCGCCCGCGGGCGACGCCGTCCCGAGGTTGCCGCCGACGGTGCCGCGGTTGCGGATCTGCGGCGAGCCCACCGCGCGCGAGGCTTGGACGAGCGCCCGCATCTCGGGCAGCTCGCGCAGGATGCGCGCGTACGTCACGCCGGCGCCGACGAACAGGTCGTCGCCCTCTCGGCGCCAGCCGCCGAGCTCTGGGAGCCGGCTCACGTCGATCAAGACCTCGGGGCGCAGCAGGTCAGCGTTCATCAGAACCATGACGTCGGTGCCCCCGGCGATCGGCGTGGCCTCGGGGCGCTCGGCCTTCCTCGCGAGCGCCTCGGCGAGCGTCTGGGGCAGCAGGACGTCCATCAGAAGCGGCCCTCCGCGAACGTGTCGATCATCGCGTGCACGTCGTCGCCGAGCGGATACAGCACCGGGCACGTGCAGCCGGCCTCGACGTACTCGCGCACCTTCGCTCGGCACTCATCGGGCGTGCCCGAGGCCGTGATCATCTGCACCACGTCGTCCGGCACGAGCGCCATCGCGCGTCGGATCTCGTCCTCGGACGCCGGCCAGGTGAGGACCGCGCCGATCTCGTCGAGCAGGGCCTGATCCACGCCGCTCGCCTTCATGATGTGGGGCTGCTGCCCGAGGTACTGAGTTACGAGCTCGCGCGCGCGGTCGAGCGCGAGGTCGCGATCCTCGTCGAGCGAGCACACGACGAGCTGCGGACGGTCCACGTCCTCGACCGCGCGACCGGATCGCCCGGCGCCGACGGCTAGGTGCTCCAAGGCCGTTGCGTTGTAGCGCGGGCCGACGAGGTAGTTGAGGAGCGCGCCGTCGGCGATCTCACCGGCGAGCTCCATCATCTGCATCCCCGTCGCGCCGAGGTAGATCGGCACGTGCCGCGGGGAGCGGTCCCCGTGCACGATGTCGATCTGGATATCCTCGACGTCCACGTACTCGCCGTGGAACGTCACGTTCTCCATCGCGATGAGCCGGCGCACGACCTCGATGTATTCGCGCATCGCGGTCAGTGGGCGCTCGCGCCGCACCCCGACCTTCGAGGCGAGCGGCTCCCACCAAGCGCCGATCCCGAGCATCATGCGCCCGGGCGCCAGGTCGTCGAGCGTCACGAACGTCGCCGCCATGAGCCCGACGTTGCGCGTCCAGCAGTTCACGACGCCGGAGCCGACCTTGATGCGCTCGGTGACGGCCGCGAACGCTGACATCGGCACGGTCGCCTCGCGGACCAACCGGCTCTCGGCCTGCCATACGGCCTCGAAGCCCGCCTCCTCGGCGTGCCGTACGTAATCCATGCCGTCGCGGATCGGATGCTTGTCCTGCAGGTAGAGGGCGACGCGGCCCTCGGACGTGACGGGCATCATCGGCCTCCCTCGGGCTCGAACGGGTGCGCCTCGAGCGCGTCCATCCGGCGCCAGAGCTGCTCGGCGGCGACCCGGCATCGCGCCCGGACCTCGGCCTCGGAGTCCTTCGCGAGACGACGTTCGCGCACGACGACCTCGCCGTTCACGACGACGTCGCGGACGTGCCGAGCCGACAGCCCGAACGCCCAGTGGCCGGCCAGGTTCTCGGCGGTGACGGGCGTCGGCGGGTCGTACGCGAGCACGACGAGGTCGGCCGGTGCACTCGGCTGCAGCGTGCCGAGCAACGGCTCCTCGTACACGCCGGCGGCCAGCCGGGCCGAGGCGGCCATCCGCTTGAGGATCCACGACGGACCGACCGAAGGGTCGGCCTCGCGCGCACGCCAGAACGCCGTCCGGGATTCGGCGAACAGGTCGCCGTCGATGCCGTCGGTGCCGAGCGCGACCCGCTCGCCCAGGTCGCCAACCGGCGCGCGGCCGACGCGGTTGTTCATGTTCGAGCGCGCGTTGTGCGCGACCCACGTGCCGGTCTGCCGGATCAGCTCGATCTCACGCTCGTCGACGTGGACGCAGTGCGCGAGCAGCGAACGCGGCCCGAGCGCCCCGGCCTCGGCCAGGCGCTCGACGACCCGCTGGTCGAACCGCGAGATCGAGTCGCGCTCGTCGGCGACGTCTTCGGCGACGTGGATGTGGATCCCGGCGTCCGCGTCGCGCGCGACCTCGACGCAGCCGGCCAGCGTCTCGTCGGACAGGGTGAACGAGGCGTGCGCCCCGACCATCCCGAGCGCGAGCGGGAAGCCCCCCTTGCAGAACCGCAGGTTCTCCTCGATCCCGGCGGTGGACCGCTCCGGCCCGTCGCGATCCGTGACCTCGTAGCACAGCACCGACCGGGCGCCGAGCTCGCCGAGCGCCTCCGCGATCCGGTCGAGCGAGCCCGCGATCGCGTTCGGCGAGGCGTGGTGGTCCACGATCGTCGTCGTCCCGGCGAGGAGCGCGTCCGCGCCGCCCGACCACGCCGAGAGCCACACGGCGTCCTCGTCGAGCGCCCGGTCCAGGCGCCACCAGACCCGCTGGAGGACCTGCACGAAGTTGTCCGGCGGCTCGAGCCGGTACGGCATGCCGCGCGCGAGCGCCGAGTACAGGTGGTGGTGCGCGCACACGTTGCCCGGGATCACGAGGCAGCCCGAGCAGTCGATCCGTTCGGCATCCGGCGCGTCGATCGCGCCGAGGTCGGCCACGCGGCCATCGCGCACGAGCACGTCGGCCGTCGTCACCACGACGGGGTCGAGCGACGTCACCACCGTGCCGCCATCGAGCAGCAGCGTCACCGTGCCGCCTCCCTGGCGGCCGCGGCGAGCCTCGGGACCGCCGCGATCGCCGCGGCCGAGTCCTTCATCGGCAGCCGGGTCCGCCACCGCCCGTCGAACGCGTGGAGCGCGCCGGCCACGGCGGGGGCGGTCGGCACGAGGCCGATCTCGCCGACGCCCTTCGCGCCGTACGGGCCCTCGGGCTGCGGGACCTCGACCAGGAGGCACTCGACTTCGGGCATGTGCTGGGCGGGCACGATGCCGAGCGACTTCAGCGTCGTCGTGACGGGCACGCCGGCCTGCACGACGAACTCCTCGCTGAGGGCGAACCCCAGCCCCATGTGCACGGCGCCCTCGATCTGCCCCTCGAGCAGCGTCGGGTTGATCGCCCTGCCGACGTCGTGCGCAGCAACGACCTTCGCGACCCGTCCCTCGTCGTCCAGGACCGCGACCTGCACGGCCCAGCCGTACGCGAAATGCGTGACGGGGTCCTCCACGTCGACGCCCGGCGGGCTGGTCCAGTCGATCTTCACCTCTCCCCGGAACTCCTGCCCCGCGAGGTCCTCGAGCCCCCTGCCGTCGAGCGCGTCGACGAGCTTGACCGCGGCCACCTGGACGGCGCGGCCGCCGAGCACCGTCGAGCGTGACGCCGTCGTCTGGCCGGTGTCGAGCTCGCGGACCGTGTCGACGAGGACCCTGATGCGCTCGGGAGGAAGGCCGAGCTCCTCACACGCGATCTGGCGGAGCACGGTGTGCACGCCCTGGCCCATCTCGGTCCACGAGTGGAACAGCGTTACGGTGCCGTCGGTCTCCGGCCGCAGGATCGCGCGACCCATCTCGACGAGGCCGTTGCCGATGCCGGTGTTCTTGACCCCGCACCCGATCCCCGCGTACCGGGCCGAGCGGAACCCGTCGCGCACGGCCTCGAGGCACGCCTTGATCCCGACGCCCTCGCCCAGGACCTGCCCGGTGCCGAACCGATCCCCGACCTCGAGCGCGTTGCGCCACCGTATCTCCCAGGCGTCGATGCCGACGCGCTCGGCGAGGCGGTCGAGCATCCCGTCGATCGCGAAGGCCACCTGGTTCACACCGAAGCCGCGCATCGCCCCGCACGGTGGGTTGTTCGTGTAGACGGCCTTCGCCTCGACGTCGACGGCCGGGAACCGGTACGGCCCGCAGGCGTGCCCGCACGCGCGCTCGAGGACCTTGTCGCCGACGCTCGCGTACGCGCCGGTGTCGCCGACGATGCGCGCGCGCACGCCGAGCAGGTGGCCATCTGCGTCGCAGCCGACCGTGTAGGTCATCGTGAGCGGGTGCCGCTTCGGGTGGAAGCGCATGCTCTCGGCCCGCGAGAGCGTGAGCAGGACGGGCCGGCCCGTGCGCAGGGCGCCGAGCGCCGCGTGGCACTGCACGTTCAGGTCCTCTTTCGCGCCGAACGCGCCGCCGTTCGCGACCTGCGTCACGCGGACGCGGTCCTCGGGCACGCCGAGGAACGACGCGATCTGCCGCCGGTCCTCCCACACGCCCTGCCCCTGCGACGAGACGTGCACGGTGCCGTCTTCCTTCGGCACCGCGAGCGCGGACTCGGGCTCGAGGAAGGCGTGCTCGATGAACGGGGTCTGGAACGTCTCCGTCACCGCGTGGGCCGCGCCGGAAAGCGCCTCGTCCACGTCGCCGCGCTTCACGACCGAGGTCGAGAGCAGGTTACCGCCCTCGTGGAGCGCCGGCGCGTCGGGCTCGAGCGCAGCGAACGGATCCGTCACGGGCTCGAGCACCTCGTAGCCGACCTCGACCAAGGCGGCCGCCTCGCGCGCGGCGTGCCGCGACTCGGCCACGACGATCGCGAGCACGTCGCCGACATAGCTGGTGGTCTCCCCCACCGCCACGAGCTGCCGCCAGTCCCGGGTGATGAGCCCCTGCACGCGCTCGCCCGGGACGTCCCCCGCCCTGAGCACCGCCACGATGCCCGGGTGCGCCTGGGCCTTCGAGATGTCGATCGCGAGCACCGTCGCGCGCGGGTGGTCCGAGAACCTGAGGGCACCGTGCAGCAACCCGTCGGGCCGCAGGTCGTTCACGTACGGCTTGTCGCCGAGCGCGAGCTCACGCCCCTGGTACCGAGCGGCGCGCGCCCCCACCCGGCCCGAGCGCTCGGGCTCGGGCACCGGCTCACCGCGCCGCGCGCCGGCCATCAGCTCGATCGCGTCGACGACCTTCACGTATCCGGTGCAGCGGCACAGATTGCCGGCGATGGCGCGCGCGATCTCCTCGCGCGAGGGCTCCGGGTGCTTGGCCAGGAACGCCTCGGCCTTCATGAGGATGCCCGGCGAGCAGAACCCGCACTGGGAGGCACCGCTCGCGACGAAGCAGTCGGCCCAACGCTCGCGCTCCCCGGCGGGCAGGCCCTCCTGCGTGACGAGGCTGCGCCCCTCGGCATGCTCGGCCTTCTGCGCGCAGGAGACGACGGCCTTGCCGTCCAGCAGGACGGTGCAAGCGCCGCAGGAGCCCTCGGGGGCGCAGCCGTCCTTCACCGAGGTGACCCGGAGCTCCTCGCGCAGGAGCTCGAGCAGGCTCATGCCCGGTCGAACGTCGACCGAGACCGGTTCGCCGTTCAGCGTGAGGTCCACGGACCTCACCTCCTCTATCGCGTCTACTCGACCGTCCCCAGCACCAGCGCCAGCAGCGCCATCCGCATCACGACGCCGTTGAACGCCTCGGTCCAGTACCGGGCGTGCCGCGTGTCGTCGACGTCGACCGGCAGCTCGTCCATCCGCGGGAGCGAGTGCAGCACGATCGCGTCGCTCTTGCCCTTGTCCCGCAACAGCTCGCGGGTGACGCGGTAGGCCTCGGGCGTGGTGCCGAGCTCGCCCGAGCGCTCGTCGCGGCTCTTCGTGTAGTCGGGCTGGACGACGGGCTCCATGTAGATGACGTCGCAGTCGGCGATGCACTCGGCGACCGACTCGACCTCGTGATACCGGACGTTCCGCTCGTCGAGCTCGGCCTTGAACTCAGGGAGCAGTGACATCTCGGGCGGGCCGACGACGTAGGACTCGACGTCGAAGCGCGAGAACGCGTAGAGGATCGAGTGCATCGTGCGCATGCGCATGTCGCCGACCAGCAGGAACTTCAGGCCGTCCAGGCGGCCCTTCTCCTTCCACGTCGTGTAGAGGTCGGTGAGGACCTGCGTCGGGTGCTCGCCCCAGCCGTCGCCGCAGTTGATCACCGGGATCGAGGCGTGCTTCGCGGCCTCGGCCGGCGCGCCCTGCTCGAAGTGCCGCATCGCGATGACGTCGGCGTAGTACTCGAGCATGTGCACGGTGTCCTTGATCGACTCCTGGTAGAAGTCGCCGGCCCGCGTCATCTTCGCGTCCGAGAACCCCAGCACGTGCCCGCCCAGGCGATGCATCGCGGCCTCGGTGGCCATGCGGGTCCTTGTGCTCGGCTGGTAGAAGGCCGTGAGCAGGGTCTTGTCCTTCAGCAGGTCGGTGTTGCGGCGGTCGCGAGCGTGTGGCAGGAGACGGTCGCAGACCTCGAACACGCGCATGAACTCCTCGTGCTCGAAGTCCTTCAGCGACAGGATGTCCCGTCCTGCGAAGCTCCTCATGTCGTTCCCTCCTTCCGGCGGATCCCCGTGAACAGCACGGCGACCCGTTCGTTCTTCCCGATCTCGCCTCGGCGCGCGAGATCCATCAAGCCGGCGAGGCCCGACGAGCCCGTGTGATCCACGTCGATGCCAGTGGTCTCGCGCGCGAGCGCGTTCGCCTCCTCGAGCGTCGCCTCGGACACGACCACGGGCGAGCCGTCGGTCGCGAGCATGCCCGCGACGACCGCGGCCCAGTCGTAGGTCTCGTCGTCCAGGATCCCCGTGGCCACGCTCTTCGGCTCGTTCTCCCACGGCCACATGAACTCGGAGCGGTGGGTACGCGCGTGCTGCAGTGCCTCCACGATCTTGGCCGGCGATCCACCGTCGCCGACACGCTCGCGGACCCGGCGGTAGGCGCGCTCGAGCGGATGGCCACCCTCGGTCTGCACCGCGTGGATCCGGGGAAGGCGATCCGGCGCCTCGAGCAGCGCCGCGTCCTCGAACGCGCGGACGAGCGAGCTCGCGAGCGCCCCACCGCCGACCTGCACGACCAGGCGGTCGAGGCCCGTGTCCGCCCGGCGCAGCGCCGAGACCATCTCGAAGCCGAGCGTCTCCCCGCCCTCGATCGTGAGGCCGTTGTCCGGCCCCTGCGTCGTGAACGGGACGGCGCCATCGGCGATCGCGCGTCGCAGCGCGTGGTACGCCGGGTCGCCCGGCATGCCCTCCTCGCGCGGACAGACCTCGATCAGAGCGCCGAGCGCCTCCAGCCGGGCGAGCACGACCGGGTCGGCCCACGTCGGCACGAAGACCCGCAGGGTGCGCTCGGCGGCACGGGCCACGACGGCCGCGCCGAGCGCCGCGTTCCCGCAGCTCGCGATGGCGAGGTCCGGCGGCGGCCCCTCCGGGACGAGCCCGGCGCGCTCGACGGCGACCAGGTGGATCATCAGCCCCATCGCGTGGCGCGCCTTGTGCGAGCCCGAAACGTTGCCGGTCTCGTCCTTGACCCAGACCTCGAACCCGAGCCGCTCGGCGAGCGCGGGAGCGGGCGCGAACGGCGTCTCGACGAAGCCGTGGCCCTCGACGTCGGCCACCCGGGCGTCCAGGTCCTCGACGATACCGACAACGTCCCCGTCGCTCAGCCCGTGGGCGTGCCCGAGGTGGTAGCCGTGGAACAGCTCGCGGTAGCGGACGAACGGGTTCGGCTCGTCGCCACCCGGGAACTCGAGCCGGTCGGGGTCCAGCTCTCGGACCATCAGGTGGTCGACGTCGTCGGTCCCAGCCTTCGGGCAGCGGAACGGGTACGGCTCGTCGTCCGGCGCTCGGAACCCGCACCCGGCGCACACGACGAGCGTCGCCGGGCCCACCTACAGGGCCTCCAGCACGCCGGTCCGAGCGTTGACCTCGCGGATCATGTCGTCCCAGTGGGGCACCGCATCGCGGAGCCCGCGCCAGAAGTCCTGCGAGCGGCGCACCTCGAAGTCCTCGATCGAGGTCCCCTGCTGCTCGACCCAGGTGAAGTAGCCGAGGTTGAAGATGCGCTCGCGGTCCTCGAGCGTGAGC
>Ga0214473_10010066_pt1 | contig 11146 bp, 11 predicted proteins | sample RVTome_7_FD_203509 | JGI IMG/M metagenome (GOLD analysis project Ga0214473, IMG submission 203509) | Soil microbial communities from uranium-contaminated site in the Upper Colorado River Basin, Wyoming, United States - RVT98D197 | ecosystem: Environmental > Terrestrial > Soil > Contaminated >...
ACGCCGTGAACGTCGTGAGCTGCGGCTTGTCTCCCGCCTGGAGCTCCCAGAAGATCTGGTTCTCCGCCTGGTGGTAGAGCTTGTGCACCCGCATGACACGGTCGACGTTGACCGGCCCGAACGCACTCAGCGGATGGATGTCATCGTCGGAGAGCACCTCGGGGTTGTACCGGAAGTACGTCCACACGCGGATCGCGAGGACCACGAAGGTCTGGTCGGACGGGAAGCTGCCGCCGGTCGAGAGGTTGCAGATCGAGGGATCCGCACCGCTGCGCTGGAAGAGCTGCACGCGACCGGTGATGGCTCCGAACCCGTTCTGCGGGGTCGTACGGAGGTTCGTCGATCCGTCCACGCGGATCAACGAATCGTAGAAGGGCTGCTGGACGCGCTCGCGCGTCCCGACGAGCTTCGGCATGGTGTCTTGTTCTCTTTCTCTTGGGTTTTCGATCCACCCGGCCCCACGGCCGGCGCCGTATCACTCCGCAGCGACTTCACTCTTCACTCGATCGAATCGGAATCTTCGCGCTCTCGGGAAGAACCGGAGTGACACGGTCCGTTCAGGCGTCCCCTATCCCGAGTGCGCAGAGCTGGTTCAGCCGCCTCCCATCATCGGGCTGAAGATGTCGGCGGCGTAGATGCCACCCGCGTGGCCCTTGGCCTCGCCTTCGGGCGTCACGAAGCCTTCGTTGATGTCGAGTTCCGTCCCCGAGGACACCTCGATCGCCGCACTCGGCATCGGCGGAGCGACAGTCGAGACCCTCGCGAGACTCCCCTGCTGGAAGCGGCCACCGAGCGCCGGCGACTGCCACACTCCTCCCGCGAGCGCCTCGTAGTTGGCCCCGAGCGCCCCGATCCCCGCCGCCGCCTGCCGCGTCCCGAGCCCGGCCGCCGCCTGGTAGACTTCGCCGTCGAGCCCGGCCGCCGCCTCGGCAACGTCGATCATCCCCTCGATCGTGCTCTGGTTCGAGGGGTCGATCCCCTCGGAGTAGCCGCCACCACCCGAGACACCCTGCTCGATGTACTCGCCGAGACGCCGATCGCGTCCCTCGGTGACGTAGGCCCCGAGACCCATCATCGAGTTGTAGGGGCTTCCGGCGTCGGCGACGTCGTGGTAGGAACCGAGCCCGTTCGTCGGCTGGTAGCTGACATACTCGCCGAGCATGCCGCGCGAGTACACCTGACGCCCACCGCTCAGGAAAGCGAGCGCCCCCTGTGCCCCGCCGAGTGCGAGGATCAGGTTGTCGATGGCCGCAATCCCCATGCCGACGACCAGCGGCGCCCGCCAGCCGCGGAGCATCGGGGAGTACGCACTCCCGAGGAGCGTGGCGACGATGCCGACGACGTTGCCGACGACCCGCGCACCGGGCTCGCCGATCGCCTCCGTGAGCGGAGCGATCTGCTGGAACAGCCCGCCGAGGGCCCTGGCACCGATGAAGCCGCCCGTTCCGAGGAGCACCGGCTTGCCCACGTCCTGAAGAAGCACGCCCGGCATCAGCGCCGCCATGCCCTGGTTCCGACGCACGCGCCGCCGCCCGTGCCGCCTGTTGGCCGTCGTCCCCTTGTTTCGGGTGGTCCGACGATGAGTGATCCTCCGACGCCTGTTGCTCCGCATGCTGGTCCTCCGACGCCTGTTGGCGGCGACGGTCGCACCGGTCGCCGGCTTCTTCTTCCGACGCACGCGGCGCTTCCGCACGTCCGCGTACTCGATGATCTGCGGCGGGAGCAGGATCGGGATCGACCGCGCCTTCCGCTCCTTGCTGGCACCCCCACCGAGGGCCGTGTAGAAGAAGAGCTTGCGTCCGGGGCGCTTGGCCCCCTTGCGCCGCCGCAGCGGGACGAAAGCCCCCGGGTTCCAGAGAAGTTGCATGCCGCCGGTGGCCCCGCGGCTCGAGCTCCGCGACGTCCGCCGGTTCGCCGCGACCTGCTTCGCGAGCCTCGCAGCAGATGCCCTACGGCTGGCTGCCATGAGTTCCTTGGCCGCCGAGGGCGCATGCCCCACCTTCTGCCGGCTGGTCTTCCGAGGCTTGGCCGCCTTCTTCACGGCCTTCTCGACGGCCTTGGCGGCCCCCACCGCGACCTTCTGAACTTGTGCCGGCGTGGCGCCGGCCTGCTTGGCCTTCACCGCCGCCTGAGCCCCCGCCTGGGCACCCGCCTGGGCAGCCGCTACCGCGATCTCCTGCGCCTGTGCCTGCCTCGCCGCTCCGAACGCACCGAACGCCGCACCCCGTTCCCGCGAGGTCTTGCTGAGCCCCGGACGCGAGGTCCTCGGCCGCTTGCTGGTCACGCGCCGATGAAGACTCGTGAAGCGGCGCAGGTAGCGCGGCCCTACGACCACGGTGCGTCGCACCTGCCCCGTCCGCCCCTTGGCCATCGAGGGCACAAGCACAGGCATCACGCCGCGCAGAAGCTGAGCATCGAGCTCGGGGATACCCGTGAGGAAGATGTTGCGCCGACGACCGAGGAGCGCCCGCGAGCGGCGCGAGGTCCGCTTCTTCTTCGCCGCGGTCGTCTTCTTCTTCGCCGCGGTCGCCGCGATCGTCTTCTTCTTCGCCGCGGTCGTCTTCTTCTTCGCCGCGGTCGTCTTCTTCGAGGTCGGCCGCCGCCCTCCTGCCGCTACGAGCAACTGGAGCGCCTTGGTCACACCGCTGCGACGCTTCGTGCGCTTGCCGAGGAGCTGGCGGATGGCCTTGGTATACCCCGAGCGCTTCCGCGCTGCCGCATGCTTCGCTGCCGTCGACGTCTTCTTCGACGTCTTCTTCGACGTCTTCTTCGGCTTCTCCCTCGCCACCTGCCGCTTCGGAGCGGCGGCGTACTTCGCTTCCATCATGCGCGCGAGCGAAAACAGCTCTGCCTTCACATTCCTGCTCTTGTTCTTCCTCATGCGGGGCTCCTTCACCGGGCAAAGCATGTTGCCGTTGTCATCCGTGACGAACAACCGAGACGTGTCCGTCGGCTGTCTCCGTGCCGCCTGTCGCTGGGTCTGGTATGGCTTCGACGTACGACGGGGAAAACGCGTCCGAACGCGCCCACGCTTGTCCATGCCGCCCTCGACCCACTGGTACGGGTTCGGACGATACGACGTGCGACGGTGCGATGGCCTTCCCGGATTCAACACGCTCAGCGCGGCGACGCCCATGGCTGGGTTCGGAACCATGCCTGGGGTGCGAGCATAACGCTTCGCATCCTTCGCCGTGCTCCGCTTGTAGACCAGGCCCATCGAGCGCATACCTATCCGCGTCGGCCGGTCGTCGCGGTGGAACAGCAGCCCTCCGAGCCTCGTCGTGAGACTACCCGCGAGATGCCAGGGTTGTCAAGGGCAAAACGACATCGCGCGGAAGCCTACGATCGCACCAGTCATAGAGGTCAACGTCGAGTCGATTCGCATCCTCGATCATCGCCCTCGTAGAACCTGGAATGTCCTCGATCCGTGGCCGCCCCGGATTCGCGTTGACGACCATCGCCCGCTGCCCAGGTGACCAGCCGTAACGCGCCTCAAGCGCCCGCAGGCTGGCGTCCATGCGCTCGACTATCCCCACCACGGGGAAGTCGCGTTCGATGTTCTCCTGGGCCTCTTCGAGAAGCTGGCGCAGCGTCGCCCCCCGCGGAAGATCGCATGACCGGACCGCCATGCTGCCGATCCGTCCCGCGAAGTACCGGCACATCGCGTTGTCCACCGCGAAGAACGGGTTGAGCTTCACGAAGCCTTCGAGGTCGAGCTCATTCGCAACCCCTCGCAGATTATGCGTCGTGCTCCCTCGACAGTAGTGGTAGTACGACACGACCCGATCCAGCGGCTTGCGGACGAAGGCGACGTACGTGTACGCGCAGGGAAACCAACGATGGAAACCCCACGGCATGTGCCCGTGCACGACCCTGGCACTCGCTGCCACGTCCGGATTGGTCCGCGCCACGGTGCGCAAGAAGTTGCGCTCCTCGTCGTTCATGCCGAGAAGAACATGACCGTCGTACACGCGCTCGAGGAGTACGCGAAACGCGTGTCCCGCTGTCTTCTCGATGTGCATCGAACAGAGGAGCGGCCACGTCGACAGCGGCAATGACGACGTCACTCGACCTCGATGTCGGCGACGACGTCGTCGTCCTCGTCCTCACCGGTGGCCGCCATCGCACGTCGTTTCTTCCCGCCGTCGGCGACAAACAGGAGCGCGAGCAATCCGAAGACCTCGGGGAGCCGATCCTCGATCTTGGAGACGTCGCTCTGGCTGACCTCCCGCGATAGCTCCCGAGCAGCCTCGGCGGCTGTCTCGGTGTCCCCCTCCTCGTGCGCCAAGAACATCTGATCGAGCAACTCGTCCATGATCTTCTCCTCTTATTTCACGCGCCTCGCGCCTCGAGCTCGGCTTCGAGCACATCGTTCTCGGTCTGCGACGCAGCCTCACCGAGTGCGAACTTGTGCCGCGGCACGTCCGCCACCACAACCATGCCCGAGTCCAGCACCTCGCAGGGCACGACGAAGACATCGGTCTTCTTCGGTCTGACCTTGAAGTAGATACCTATGGGAGGCCGATACCGAAGTCCCACACACACGTCCGGCGGATCGCTGGGACGAAAGTCGGAACGAGCTCCATCGACCACACGAAGACCGTTCCAGGTCTGCGGAAAACTCATCCCCACTCCTAAGCCAAACACCACAGCAACACGATGCCCGCGTTCGATCTCGTAGAGAACGTGCTCCTGATTGCGTCCCGAATACGAGAACGTGATGTCGTAGTTCTCCGGTGTAACCCTTCCGGGAACCTTCGTGTAGTCGTAAAACTGGATGTCGGAGAAAGTCTCGAAGAGATCCGGCCAGATGATCTCCCACGGGACGTCGGAGTAGACATTGAGCCGTACCGCCAAAGACTTGCTACGACACAGAGTTACTCCGCGATGCACGCAGATACCCGAGTGCAAGAGACGCGCGAAAAGCAGTGGTTGCTTGAGGAGCCACCCGGTCTTCGCGGCCTTGATCCTGTGTTTTTCTTCGCCAATGGAGTTCTGTCCCGACATCACGAGGCATGAGGCACGACACTCGGGCGTACTCCCGAGACATACGGTCTTGGCGTTCTTTGGACTCGGACCCGTAGGATGCACACGCCTGAAAATGGCCTGTTTGTGAGGCGCCATCGAGAGACCCTGCACGATCACGTTCTTCTCGTACGTGCTCGTCAGGTCCATCTTGTAGTTGCCACCAAGCATGGCCTTCTCGCAGTACCACTGGCTCTTGCCGACCCACGCTTTCCCAAGCCCCTCGAGCTCGCCGGCGACTTCGAGCGCATCGAGGGCCTCAGATACGCCTGCACTCGCCTTCTTCATCGCCCGCATGGTGAGGGGAGCGATCCCGAGCGCCCTCGCCGCGAACGCTGGCCACTCTGAGAAAGGAGCATGCTCGGGCACGACGACGGAAGAGATGTTCGCAGCGATTGCTAACTCCCCGTCCTCGACCGCGGTCTCGTACTCCACGCGATCGCCGTCGAGAAAGACGGTCGCATCACGTGGCGCCACGCGGACCGCTGCTTCGGTCGCCTCCTCCACCGAACCCTCGTGCGTCGCCAGGAGGTTGCCGCCCGCGTCGAATACCGCCCATGCATCGAGCATGACCCGAGCATGCCACCGGCCAGCGGCCCGTCGCAATGCCAGATCGCGATCGCTGCTCTAGTGGTCGATGCCGTCCGACTTGACCGACAGCTTGCCGCCGTAGAACACGGCCCTAAAGCCCCTGTCGGGGTCGTAGACGTAGAGCTGGTGACCGTTCGCGGAACAGAAGAGCCAGGTCGGACGTGCCGTGGGAAGTCGCGTCTCGTAGATCTCCTCGTCGTCGTGGCGACGCAGGAAGAACCCGAGGCACTGTCCCAAGAGCACGATCGGATCGGCGTCGTACTCCGGCCGCTCGGTCGGTCCAAGCCAGGGCTGCTCGCCGACGGGCTCGTAGACCTTCACCGCGGTCTCGAAGTTGTGCTTGTAGTCGGTGTCCTTGCCGTCCTCGTGCCACTTGTCGGTGCGGTAGAGCACCGAAAGCGCGTCGCCCACGAGACCCACTTCGGCAGGAAGTTGGTGTTCGAGCTTCACGATCCGTCGCGGGTCCTTCGTGTGGAAGGTACGGTAGCGCTTCGTGGCTTTGGCGTGCTCGTCACCGCTGCTGAGCTCGACGTCTTGGCCGAACCGCGCCAGCGACATCGCACCACCGGCGTTGGAGGGGGGTTCCTCAGCTTCGTCCATTCTCACATGCTCTTCCCAGCCGCATAGCCGACGAGCCCCCCAAATGCGAGTAGCAGTACCACGCGCCCGATGTCTCCCGCCGTCATCTCTCCGAACCCCAGTGCACCCAGCGCGCCCGCGTTGAGCCGGACAATCTCGCCGCGAGCCATCGGCGAGTAGCCCACGAACCTAGCCCCGAGGGGGAGCGACTTCACGTCTTGGTCTGGAACAGCTCCGAGCTCGCCCGCTCCACGGGGGCGAGGCGGTTCTGGATCGTCGCCCACGCTCACGCGCTGTGGCGTCGCGTAGACGCGATAGGCGTTCCGGTCCCAGTCCCATGCCGAGAAGAAGGCCACCCCTACTACCTCCGTCGCCGCCGATCCCAGCGCCGGCGGTTCGTTCGTACGGTACGCTCCTGGAAGTAGTAGAGCAGCCCTAGACCGATGACGCCGACACCGATGGCCACGACGATCGGCACCACGAGGCTTTCCGCCCCCCTGCCGCCGGTTTCTGACTTGCCGTCTGCCGCCGCCTCCTCATCAGGCGTCTCGCCGGGTCCAGGCTTGGCGGCACCTCCAGGGGAGCCCGGCTCGGGGGGGGTGTTGAGCTCTTGGGCTCCCCTGGAGGACACCATAGATGTTGGGTAGACGTAGAGGTCGGGTCCCCACGTACGCGCTATCCGCAAGCGCGGCATCGTGACCGTCACGCTCACGAACGAATCGCGGCCCGCAACAGCGAAGGCCCCGGCAGCACGGTTCGCGTGGGTGACGGCGTTCTCACACGCTTGTGGACGCCATCGAACATGCACTCGCTCAGCGAGGTCGCCACTTCCCCACACGGACTCGAGCACGGTTGCGCCCGTCGCTTGTGTGAGCGCCTCGGCCAGTCGCGGCGGTAGTTGGGCTGCCTCTGCGGCCCGAATGCCACGCACGACAAGCGCCGCATCGAGCACGTCGCTGAAGGGGTTGATCGACGAGCAGCGGCCGATGTTCAAAGCCGTGACCTCGGGGGTGTTCTCTTCCCCTAGTCCGCTGAACACGCTTCGCCTCAACGCGTAGACCATGTGCCCTCACTTCCAGGCGGACGCAGAGGACGAAGTCGCACTTCTCCGCATCGGTGCCCACTTCTGAGCATTCCGGTAACGCATGTACGCCCATCCCGCGAGGAGAAGGCCACCGGCTATGCCCGCGACGATGATCACGGTCTTCACACCCTCGCCACCACTACGAATCGCATCGGCGATGCCGCCCTCGACCGCGGGCACGGACAGATCGCGAAGGATGGTTCGCAACTGCGCCGCATCACATCCTCCAGCGCTTGCACACGATGCCCTCCAGAGTTCGGTAGCCGTGTCGAGCCGGTCGTTCTGCACGGCCCAGTACGCGAGCCCGCCGCCTCCCACGACAATCGCAGTGATGACGATGGCGACCAAGATCGGCACCCACGCGACGCCCAACCCCGAGGTGCCAGCACGTGCCGACGCGGATTGCACTTCTCTCATGGCCGTCTGCACCAACTCGCGAGCCGACGTCACGAGCGCGTGCTGCGCCGCGATGTTCTGCCCCCGCGTCGTCGCCATGTCAGGCATGAGCGCGAGTTGCTTCGCCCGAACGAGCGCCGTCGTCGCCCGAACCACGGACCCCAACACGAACTGCTTCGTCTCCGTAGACGTGAGAGGCAGATCGGCACCACCGGCCGCGCGCCTACGAAGCCGGTCGTAGAGGCTCTGGTTGAAAGGCACGATGCCCCACGCTTCGCCGACATCGGTGGCGAGTTCCTTCAACTCGATCTCGAGTTGAAGGAGCCCACCCACGGGGCCGACCGTTCCGGTCGTGTCGATGACGGTCTTGCCACCCGCCGCTTCTCCGGCACCGAGCCCGAGGAGCGCGAAAGCCGCCCCACACGAAACGCACCCCACCCCGGACGTGCCGTTGGACGTCCCGGCGAACGGGTAACGCGTCGAACGCGGACTCGGGATGACGATGCGCTGGTACGACATGGCTAGGCCGCCCTCCGATGCGCCCTCCGGCGCCGGTTCCGTGCGATCGCCTTCTTCTGGCTCCGCGTGTACACGTAGTAGCCGCCGCCCGCGAGCACGACGCCGCCCGCCAGGAACCAGACCCACACCGGAGTTCCGGCGGCCTCCTGCTCGAAGAAGCTCACGCTGGGCCTCGACTCGCCCTCATCGGGCACGAGGACCGTTCCGCCCTTCCCCCCCGTATCTGTCACAGCGCCGCTTTCGTCCCCCCCCTCCTCTCCGCCTCTGCTTCCGCCTCCGGGCGCGGCTTCAGCGCCTGCATTCGCTGGCAACGCCATGAGCGCAACCCATGTCATTGGCTGCATCGACACTCCGTCGCGTGCCGTGTTGATCGCGATGATAGCGTCGAACGGGATTCCATGTCGCTGCGCATAGGCAGCAGCACGACTGAACGCAACCTGCGACCCGCTACCCCAGACCCCGTCGGCGAATCCCGAGCTCGTGCCGAAACCTGCCCGAACAAGCTGGGATTGTACCTCGAGTGCGGTCTTCTGGATGATGGCTTCTGCACCCGAGAGCCCCATCAAGGCTCCCAGGAAGCCGCGGAAGATCCCGCCGCCCTTCTTCCGCGGCGTCGGTGCCGCTTGAAGAGCCTGCCACATCGCGAGCGTCATGTCGTTGTAGGGACGCCCCGACCGCATGATGACGTTGAAGTAGGGCAGGGCTCCGCGCATGCCGAAGCTCTCCCAGAACTTCTTGAAGGCTAGACGACGCATCTGCCGCTTGTAGGGTAGGTTCCGGTACGACTCCACCTGCGGCGACAGGTAGCCGGCGCGAAGGAGCTGGAACACGACCTCCTGCTCGGGCACGTAGATGAGCCCGGAGGGTCCCGTGACATATCCCAACCCGGCCCCCAGCCCCGCGCAGCCGCAGTGGTTGCCAAGGCACCCGCAGCCCGCGACCCCGCCATCCCGGCGACGCCAGGGCGACGTCTTGGCACCCATGCCGACGAAGATGCCCTCGGGTGCCCCGAACACCCCGACGTGATCCGTCGGAGCTACGCCGCCCAACCGCCCCGTCCCGAAGATCCCACCGCGCTCGTACATGTTGCTCCTCCGCTCTTTCCTCTGCCTCGATAGGCTGGCTCAGGCGGCCCTGCGAGCCCGCCTCGACGTCTTCGCTCTCGTTCGCGCCCTCTTCGACTTCGCCCGCTGGCTCCGCGACCACGTCAGGCCAGAACCGTACTCCGCCCACACGCGGGGCCAGAGTTGGCGCACCTTGTTGCGGACCCTCGCGAAGTCACCGGGTCCGCTCACACGCCCCATGTGGAGGTAGCCGATGGCCGCCCGAGCTCGTCGCTCCGTGTCGAGCGGCCAGGCCCTTCGCTCCGGGATCGCGAACTTGCTCGAGGAGAGTCGTCGCCGCTTCGCGCGAGAAATCGGGTTCCGCCGTACGCCGCCACCGCCACGCCTGGGCCAGAGCGCGATGATACCCAACACGACCGAGATGGCCAAGAATGCGATGCTCGTCTGCCAGTAGCGATCGTTCTTCGCCTCTGCCGCAGCAGCCGCCGCCGAATCGACCACGGCACCTTCGGTGCCGAGCCCGAGCATCGGGACGTACTGCCGCCGCGCGTAGCTCATCAGACGGTCTGCCCTTCCTCGCGGAGTGCGTCCACGTAGCTCTCCCACTCGGACCCTCGCTTCGTACCGTCGGCGGGCACGATGCCCACGGTGTTCGCGTCGATCTGCACGGCATCGAGCCCTTCGCGGCGCAGCATCTTCCGCATCTCGACGTCGGCGACCTTGTCCGCCTGCCCGCGGGCCACGCGGAGATTGAGGAGGGGCGACGGGTTCCTCACGCCCGCTGCCGCTGCCTCGTCGGCGTCGGCATAGACGGTGATGCCGTCCTTCTTCCCGCGCTGGCTCATCCACCGCTCGAGCCGCTCGGCCATGCGCGAACGACTCGGCTGCCACTTCGGCTCAGGCAGTTCGGGCTCGTTCTGAGCGAGCCCTGCCGCCGCATCGGCAGCCTTCGCCTTCGTGTGGACGTAGTAGTAATAGCCGCCGCCCGCGAGCGCCACGACACCAAGCGCCCAGCCCCAGACGGGCACCCCGAGCATCGGCTGCGTGAAGAAGCTCACGATGGGAGAGGCCCCGTTCGGCGTCGACGCCTGCCCCATCGGCACCGGCACCGTACCCGGCGGAACCTGCACCTCGTTTCCGAGACCGTCCACGATCCTGCCGTCCGGTGCCATGTAGAGTTGCTGCGTCACGTTGTGCTCCTGCCCCTTCCTTCGTGGTCGGCCATAACCACCGTCGCCTCACATTCTAGCGCACCACCGCGCGACGTTACGTCCGCACTCCGCAGTTCCGGCGCGTACTCGTCAACCTCCGGCTCCTCTGACTCGTCCGCCGGCTTCCCCGCCGTCGACGGTTCCCGCGACGATTCACGGCGACCTTCCTCTTCCGAGTCGAGAGCCACCACGCGAGACCACCGAGCACGACGACACCACTGGCGATCGAGACCGGCAGCACCCAGTCGGGCACTCTCGCTGCTGCCGTGGCCTCTTCGTCGACCGTCATGCCGTCTTCACGTAGCACCACAGTCACAGTTGCCGTGCCCGTCTTCGAGCCCCCGCTCGCTGCCGCGCGTCGTGCCGCCTCGGCCACGCTCGCTGCCGCGCGTCGTGCCGCGGCAGTTACGTCCGCAGCTTCCGTAGGCCGCTCGAACAACATCTGCCTGTCTCCGAGCTCCCTTTCCTCCCGATCGAAAAACTGCAGTGTCCCCTCGGACGAATTCCAGAGGAAACTGGCCGTGCCAACCGGAGGAGGGCTGGCGGGGAGGATGTAGTTCACCAGCGTCGTACGTACGAACTCGCCGTACTCCCCGATCGGACGCACTCCCGCCGGAAGGTCTCCAAGCCCGTACCGACCAAGCCCGTACCGACCAAGCCCGAGAGGAGTCATTCCG
>Ga0214473_10010067_pt1 | contig 11146 bp, 8 predicted proteins | sample RVTome_7_FD_203509 | JGI IMG/M metagenome (GOLD analysis project Ga0214473, IMG submission 203509) | Soil microbial communities from uranium-contaminated site in the Upper Colorado River Basin, Wyoming, United States - RVT98D197 | ecosystem: Environmental > Terrestrial > Soil > Contaminated >...
AAAACTGCTACATCATCTGATGAGACCAAGCCGGTTTTTCCATTTTCGATGATATCTACAGTTCCAGGAGCATCAATTCCTAATACAGGTAATCCTGCCGCCATTGCCTCCACGGTTGACAAACCAAAAGTTTCTGAACTTGAGGGTGTCACAAAAATATCGGAGGCAGCCAGATATTCAGGTACATATTTATAGTCGACCATTCCAGTAAAATGAACTTTATCAGTCATACCCATAAGCTTGACTTGAGCTTCCAGGTTTTCACGATCAGGACCATCACCTACAATTAATAGTCGGACATTATCATAAGTTGAAGCTACACCATGAAATGCTCTGATCAGTAATGATAGATTCTTTTCTGGAGCAAGACGACCGATATATGTGGAGATGACATGTTGATTCGTGAAGCCAAATTCTGCACGATCAACGGGTTGGGCAACCACACGATAAGGAGCTAAGTCCAATCCATTCGGGATTACCTCAACCGGCGAAACAAGACCAAAATGCTCTTCCAGCACCTGTCGCATACTCGCTGATGGTACGATTATCAAATCACATGTCCGATAGAAGGGTGTTAAGTAGGCTTTTAATGCAGCTTCACCGATTTGTTCCGGCAGGATGGGTAAATAGGCATGCGCGAATAAATCGTAACGGGTGTGATTAGTGAAGACGACCGGAATTTTCCTTGGAACACAATAACGCATCGCCAGAGATCCACTTACAAAGGGATGGTGAACATGTGCAATATCCATCGAGTAAAGCAGCCGCCTGGCATACCTGTTGTAGCGCAGGTTCAAATAAATCCCAGTGTCAACCAATGGCACACCCGTGGTGCGAACAATGTTCTTTTCATTATCGATGACTTCATCGTCACCAAAGGTGAATATATATACCTCATGTCCCATTTTCTCCAACCAACGCTTACTTAAAGTAAGGCAATTAGTTACCCCACTCACCTGGGTTTTGTATATATCAGCCATCATACCGATCCTCATCGTGCCCTCCTTTGAATAATCCTAAGCGATTGATAGTAAAACGTCAAGCAATTCGACCTGCTTGGCGTTTCCTTTAGGGAAGGGTAAAATCAATGAATGGATTCTTCAGCGAACCGGCAATACCTGCCAAATAATGATCGATTAAGTGTATTGGCGGCTATGATTGTATTAGCCTATACACTCGAGCGATTTATTGACTTACCGAGTTGGGAGGTTTCCAGACAGTTTCCTGGTTTGTATATCGAATTTAATATTAATGTTACCGTGATCACTTCCTTGCTTGTCGCAGGCATGACTGCTGCCGGAGCGAATTGGCTCATGCGTGACCATCCCGCTTCAAAGGGGAAGATGGCTTTACAACATGCTATATTACCTGCACTGACGGCTTTGGTCATCGGGATCTCGATCAGCAGGATTCCAGTCAGCATCGGTTGGTGGGTAGGATTGATCAGTGGTGCATTCATCCTGGTGTTGGTGATTATCGCTGAATATATCGCTGTTGATCTTGGGGATATTCGTTTAGCATATGCAAGTGCAGCACTCTCGGCGGTATCTTTTGCATTATTTCTGATCTTAGCCGGGGCATTACGCGCTGCTGGCACACGATTATTGTTTATAACGCCCACCCTCATCGTTGCAGCCTGGTTGGTAAGCCTGCGAGTAACGAACTTAAGACTGCACGGTGAGTGGACTTTATACGAATCTGCAATTATTGCTTTCTTGGTAGGTCAAATTGCGGCTGCTTTTAATTATTGGCCACTCACACCGATTACTTTCAGCCTGGTTTTATTAGGTCCATCTTATGGACTGATCAGCTTGTTTTGTAATTTGATTGAGGAAAAACCTGTTCGCCAGGTGATATTTGAACCTATACTGAGTGTCGTCATAGCCTGGGGGGCTGCATTGGTAATTCGATGAATTCCTTAACAAATGGAATACAGTTAAGTCCGGGACATTGGGCGCAAATGGAAGCGGACATCAAAGCCAAAACACCAGAAGAAGCGTGTGGTATTGTGCTGGGTGAGGGAAATCATGCCCGGTTGGTAATTCCAGTCACAAATATCTTGCATAGCCCAACCCGATTTCGCATGGAACCTAAAGAACAGCTGAGTGCATATCTCCTGGCTGAAGAGAAAAAATTGGATATTTTAGCTGTCTATCATTCACATCCCCATGGGATTAATCAGCCGTCAGTGACCGATTATAAAGAGCTTACATTCCCCGGAATTATCTATTTAATCTGGTATAGTAAGGATGGTGAATGGAATTGTCGAGGCTACTTGATGAATACCCGGTTGGATACAGGTGAGGTGCCGGTGATAATCTCAGAAAAGTAGTATCTATGTTTGAGTTACAGGGTTTTAATAGTTGCCAAAGCTGTCAAAGGAGGAATAGTTTCGTATGGAGATACTAGTGAGTATCGGTGTCTTATTGCTGGCATATTTAATTGGCTCGATTCCATTTGGGGTGATCATCGTTAGATTATCCACTGGCAAGGACATTCGCTCGGTTGAGAGCGGTAGAACTGGCGGTACCAATGCCATGCGTGCAGCGGGTATTTGGGCAGGTATGGCGACCGCAATTTTGGACGTCTTAAAAGGAACCGGGGCAGTACTTGTCAGTCACGTATTAATCCCCGGCAACCATATTTGGCTCGAGGTGCTGGCACCATTTTTATCCATTATTGGACACAATTATTCAGCATTTCTAATCGAACGGAATGAAAAAGGTCGATTAAAATTTCGAGGTGGCGCAGGTGGTGCCCCTTGTTTGGGGGGCTCCATCGGATTGTGGTTGCCAAGCTTATTTTTTATCGTTCCTCTCGGGGGATTGATCTATTACTTTGGTGGATATGCTTCCATCACCACGATGAGCGTTGCATTGATATCCACTCTGGTGTTCGCATATAGAGCCTGGTTAGGACTGAATCCATGGCAATATGCGATTTATGGCCTATTAGCGTTTATTGCTTTAGCCTGGTCTTTGCGTCCCAATATTATCCGACTTCTCAAAGGGACCGAACGCGTTGTAGGTCTACGCGCAAAAAAGCAAAAAGTCGCCCATTAAGCTATCTTCCCCCGTTTTCTTCGCCATGATAACCGGGTTCGTCCGGATTGGTATTGGGCATTTCACCATACATCTGAAAATACAAAGCGCGTAGATTTCGCCGATGGAGTTCTTCGGCCAGACCACCAATCAATACCCGGCTTTTTCCACAATCCTCGACCCCGATCTCCGATAGAATCTCCTGGGGGTATTTTCGACGGGCTGCCTTGCGAACAGCTTTTCGAAGTGCTGAAAGGTAAGCCAGATTTTCTTTAACCAACCCATCGATCTCCCCCCTCAGGACGATATCTCCATGACCGGGGACGACATTTTCTAAGCCCATTTTGCTTATCTTTTTTAGGGATGCCACCGTATCGTCGATATTCCCATCGACGATATAGGGTAGCGCCATAAAAGCATCACCCGCAAACAGGACCCTGTCTTCCTCGACCAGGACACCAATATTATCGGAACATGGGCCCGGCAGTGGAAACATAGATAAAGTTTTTTTCCCCACCCGTAGAATCAGAAAACTCTCCTCGAACGTTAGCTGAGGCAGGATGATTTTTACCCTACGGAAAGTGGGATTTTGCTTTCGAGCTTCAATTAACGATTGCTGGCCTTTGGTAGCCAGCTGTTTCCGACTGGAAGCGTGGGCAATAATAGTTGCTCCGGTAAAGAAGCAATTTCCCCAGGCATGATCTGCATGATAGTGGGTATCAATGACATATCGGATTGGAAGGTTTAATTCCTGCTCAATGAAATCCCTGATCTGGAGTGTCTCTTCCGGGATGGCGAGGGTATCAATGACTACCGCCCAATTCGGACCGATCACTGCCCCTGCTGTCACTTGGGCATACACATCACTCTGAAAATAATAAACATTATCAGCAACACGCTCACGCTGCATTTTTTAATTATCCTGTATTCCTGAATTATTTTGAAATACCAAATGAATAAATTCCTTCTATAATGTGCTGTAGGATAGCACAAATTAAACCCAAAAGTCAAGCCCAATTTCAATCAGTTTCTCTCGAGTACAATTTTGTGCACATTGACTTGTATTGGATATTTGGGTATAATCGGTCAGATTAATAATCAGAAGCATAACCAGGAGGAGTAGGTGGTGATGCGCTGTCAGAGAAGGAGAGGTCTTTGGCTGAAAACCTCCCTCTGTGAATCCCACTGAATGTCGCCTGGATACCATGTCGAAGAAAATGCCTGATCTGGCTTGAGTAGACCGACACGGGTAAGCCCGTTACCGCGTAACCCTGATGATTGTCAGTGGTGAGTGCACCAGGTTATTCTGGTGAAATGAGGTGGTACCGCGAAGGATATCCCTTTCGTCCTCATGTGGACAAAGGGATTTTTGTTTAACTGATTTTAGTTCGAGGAGAAAGGTATGACTACGACCGACCTACCCAAAACATTTGATTTTAAGTCCACCGAAAGCAGAATATACCAATGGTGGGAAGAACAAGGTTATTTTCAGCCAGAGAATGACCCCAATAACCCGGGATTTAACTCCAGCCGAAAACCCTATGTCATATCGATCCCGCCGCCAAACATTACCGGTGAGTTGCATTTGGGTTCTGCACTATTCGTTTCATTAGAGGATTTGATGATCCGTTATCATCGCATGAAAGGAATTCCAACCCTATGGGTACCTGGATCCGACCATGCAAGCATAGCCACTCATTTGCAAATTGAAAAAGCCCTACGACGTGAAGGAACCAGCCGGGAAAAAATTGGCAGGGGAGCGTTCTTAAAACGCGCCTGGGAATGGAAAGAAAAGTACGGTGGGATCATCACCAGTCAAATCAGGCGATTAGGCGCCTCCTGCGATTGGAATCGTGAGCGCTTTACCATGGATGCGGGGCTTTCTCGAGCAGTACGTGAAGCATTCGTACACTTGTATGAAAAGGGATTGATCTATCGAGGACCTCGTTTGATCAACTGGTCTCCGGGACTTAAAACAGCCGTGTCTGACCTGGAGGTGGAATATTCAGAAGAGCCAGGGAAACTGTACTACTTTAAATACATGTTAGCAGATTCGGCTGGTGAACATATTCCAGTCGCTACGACTCGGCCGGAAACGATCCTGGGCGACTCTGCCGTGGCAGTGCATCCAGACGACGAGCGCTATCAAAAATACGTTGGTCGAAAAGTGATTGTACCTATCCTTGGACGTGTGATCCCTGTTATCGCCGACGCGTATGTAGATCGCGAATTTGGCACCGGTGCATTAAAAGTCACACCTGGGCATGACCCGAACGATTATCAGATCGGGCAAAAACATGGGTTGGAAATTATCTCAGTGCTGGATATAAACGCGCATATAAACGAGCATGGTGGACCTTACCATGGACAGGACCGTTTCGAATGCCGTAAAAATTTATGGGAAGACATGCTGACCGCCGGTTTGGTGATAAAGGAGGAAGATTACATACTTAATATCCCTCGTTCGCAAAGGGGTGGAGAGATTATCGAGCCCATGATTTCCAACCAATGGTTCTTGCACATGGAATCATTGGCAAAGCCGGCACTTGAGGCAGTACGCACTGGGCGGATCCATATCGTCCCCGAGCACTTCACGAAAGTGTATTACAACTGGCTTGAGAATATTCAGGATTGGTGCATCTCGCGCCAGCTTTGGTGGGGTCACCGGATACCGGTTTGGTATTGTTTGGAGTGTAGCGAGGTGACTGTTTCGAGAACGGATCCCACTGTATGTGCACATTGTGGCAGCACGAACATCGAGCAGGATCCGGATGTGTTGGATACCTGGTTCTCATCGGCTTTATGGCCTTTCTCAACGTTGGGATGGCCAGAAGAAACTCCGGATTATAAATATTTTTATCCGACTTCCATGATGGAGACGGGATATGACATCCTATTTTTCTGGGTGGCCAGGATGATCATGTTTAGCCTGGAACTTACCGGTGAAATTCCTTTCAGCCAGGTATATCTGCACGGGATAATCCGTGATGAACGTGGGCGCAAGATGGGTAAATCCAATGATAATGTCATCGATCCATTGATCGTGATGGATAAAATGGGGACAGACGCACTGCGATTTTCAATGTTAGTCGGTTCCACTCCCGGCAAGGATACAAATGTGACGACGAAGCAAGTGGAGCCTAGCCGTAATTTCGTAAATAAAGTCTGGAATGCTAGTCGCTTCATCCTCACCAGTCTGGATAAAATCGAGTCACCACCCAGGTCTGAACCAGAATGGACATTAACAGACTCATGGATTTGGGCACGCGTGCAGGAGCTTGTCCGAAATGTGGAACGGCTATTCCATACCTACCAATATGGCGAAGCCGGTCGACAAATTTATGATTTCTTCTGGAGTGAGTTTGCTGATTGGTATCTGGAGGTGGCGAAACTTCAACTTTTGGAGGGGGGAGATCGCGCTTATTATACTGCTTCCACACTGGTACGCGTATTGGACCTATGCCTGCGACTCCTTCATCCATTTATCCCCTTTATTACCGAAGAGATTTGGGGATATTTGCGGAAAACTGTGTTGAACTCTCATTTATCAGATTTGGCAACCGGGTGGGCAGATGGATTGATCATCTCCCCCTGGCCGGAACCTCGCCAGGAGGAAGGCTGGGAGAATGAATGCATAACTAACTTCAGCTTGATGCAAGAGACCATTCGGGCGATTAGAAACATTCGACTGGAGAAGAACGTCAAACCGGGAAACCTTATCCCAGCCAGTTTGACTGCAGGTGAGCGAACGGAAATTTTCCGTCAACAGAAAAAACTGATCGCTTCATTGGCTCAACTAGACTTTGAGCGGTTTGATGTATCCGGAAGTTTACCGCTAAAACAAGAGAACCACGTTTCAATCGCGTTGGGATCAGTGGAAGTGTATCTTCCACTTGAGAGTTTGGTAGATACGGGAGAGGAACGGCAAAGGTTGAGTAAGGCGTTAGGTGATGCTAAAAGCCAGGCGGACCGTCTGGAAAAACTGCTGGCAAGTTCTTTCGCAGAAAGAGCCCCGGCTGATATCGTCCAGAAGGAAAGAGATAAACTTGTCAATTACCAGACGACTGTGGAGAAATTGACGAATCAAATTAAGACTTTAGATTGAAAAATTTGGATGTGAATGGGGCTGTCTGGAATTTGCAGATAGCCCCATTTTTATTTATCTTGAGCAGAGATTTTACGCTGCAATCGCTGAAGCCTATGCTGAAATTCAGGTTTCATAAGCATAGTTGCGGGATTCGCAAGACTCGAAGAATTAATAAATTCAATTGCTTCATGGGTCCACTTGAGAGCCAATTCAAGCTCCTGGGTATGGTGTTCGAAATATTTGGCTAATTCTTCAAAGGCGAAAATTCTATTACGCAAGGCTGCCTGCTCCCACAACAGGATTGCCGCCGGGTAATTGTTGTTATGCTTATGCAGCATGGAAAGTCGGAAAAGCGTATCGTTATAGATATCCTCCGGAATTTCTGCCTTCAAGCAAGTCTCGTATAATTCGGCAGCTCTTTCAATTCGACCTAGATCTTCCAACAACCTGCCGATAGCAGCCAGATCGATGATTTCACTTGACCGTTGGTTAAATGGCTCTTCAAGCAACGAAGAAGTATGGTTCAACAAGGCTGCCAGCGAAACCACATCCATGGCGTTGTGATAAAACACACGCTTTAATGGGCGTGCATCACCCTCACGTAAATAATCAAAATAAATCTCAGGTATCATCCATCCAGGTATCTCTTCATCAGTTCGGCTGGCATGTAAGATTTGGACCTCCAGGTTTGCCAATGTGCGGCTGGGAAGTCGATCGCGCCATAGCCGGCGAGCGAGGTGTAGTAAGTCGACATGAGAGAAATTTTTAAAGGGGGATTTCCAACCCTGTAAAGTGTAGCGGGTATTTAATAATGGCACATCAAATGATTTGCCATTGAAACTGACAATTGTTTGGCAAGGTGAAAGGAAATCTTCAAGGGCAAGCAGCAATGCCGACTCCTCGAGCGGATCGCGCATGAAGAATTGGACTAAATGAAAACCATCCTTCGTATATCGCCCTGCGCCTACTAAGAAAGCAAACGTCCCGGTTCCTCCTGCTAAACCCGAAGTCTCTGTATCAAGAAATGCCAGGGTCTCCGGATTTTGTTCGGCTATTTTCAAGTCACCAGCCCATTCAGCGATTATTCGTGGTGTAGTAGCAATGCGCAGTCCCACTTGTCCGTGTATGTAATCAACGGGGAAATCTTCCTCGATAAGATAGGTAATTCCATTGCCTGTGTCTAGAAAACGACCAGCGACAATGTCTTCAACAGGGTAGGATTTACTCCGTTGTGGGGGTGGCAAATCCTTGGCACCTGTTTTTACCCCTAATGATTTAAGACGGTCAGATAATGTAGGCATAGCTTAACTCAGGTAAAATCTCACTCCCGTGGAACACATAATGATAACCTTAAATCCGCGCAATTAACCTAATATTATCTTAAAATTACGTGGGTTCTTGCAAAGTAATAAGAATCTGAATCCTGATGTAGGCTGAATATCGGGTACTATATAAACTGTAATGTCGTCGCTATATCCTGGCTAGACTATATATTTCTTCACTTACATGCCCAATAATCTCGATAGCAATCCTCATAATTGATTTTGTATTTGCTAATAAAACAGGTATAATCGCTATTTTCCTGATGATAATACAACTTTTATATAAGCGCCGCTTTAGGTTTCGGAATAACCATTTGAATAGATACGGGTTAATGATTCTATGAAGATCAAAGCTGAGCTCGAACCCGGGAAGGTCGCATTAGTCACCGGAGGCTCGAGTGGGATTGGAAAGGCCATCGCCTGTTGTCTTGCCAGCCGGGGTATGCATATATGGCTGGTTGCTCAGAGGAAAGATTTATTACAATCAGCACGGGATGAAGTTGAGACCCATAGGCATAACCAAGGTCAGAAGATCGGCACAATATCTGCGGATGTCTCCGATTTAGACCAGGTTCGGCAGGCCGTAAAACAGATATCAGAAAAATCAGGACCTCCAGACCTGCTCATAAATTCGGCTGGCGTTGCCCATCCTGGTTATGTACAAGAACTTGATATCAGTATTTTTAACTGGATGATGGAAGTTAATTATTTTGGGACGGTTTTTCTCACCAAGGAAATTTTACCTCTAATGCTTCAACGGTCTTCCGGATATATTGTTAATATCTCATCCGTAGCCGGTTTTATCGGAACATTCGGATACACAGCCTATGGAGCCTCAAAATTTGCTGTACGCGGATTTTCCGATGCGCTTCGTGCTGAAATGAAATTACATGGTATTGGGGTTTCAATTATATTTCCCCCCGATACCGAGACCCCTCAGCTTGAATATGAGAGTCGTTTCAAACCCATCGAAACAAAAGCCCTTGCTGGTAATGCTAAAGTAATGACTCCACAACAGGTAGCACACGAAGTCATAAGGGGAATAATGCGTGGAAGATATATAATATTGCCAGGATTGGAAGGCAAATTGATTTATCGATTAAATGGGATATTCGGGGGAGGATTATCCTTATTAATGGACCAGATCATTTCCAAGGCTAGTGGCAAAACTGTATCGAATCGCTCGAAAGAGGTGTAGAAAATGGATATTTTCGATAAATGTTATTGTTTTACCTATGCGAAGGAATTCATTGCGTCTGGATTTTACCCATACTTCATCCCTATGCAGGGTAATGAGGGTAGTGAGGCAGTATTTCAAGGTCGGCGCTTGATTATGTGTGGATCAAATAACTATCTCGGCCTAACTACTCACCCAAAAGTACGCCAGGCAGCAATTGATGCTGTCAATCAATATGGCACTAGCTGTACGGGTTCACGTTTTTTGAATGGGACACTCGAGCTGCACGAGCAACTGGAGCGTGAACTTGCCGAATGGGTTGGTAAGGAGGCAGCTCTGGTTTTCTCAACCGGGATGCAGGTGAATCTGGGCACGATCAGCTCTTTAGTCAGTAGGAATGATGTCGTCATCCTGGATCGTGATGATCATGCCAGCATTGTAGATGGAGCCAGGCTGGGGTGGGGAAAGGTAAAACGCTTCCAACACAACAATCCAGAGATTTTGGAACGCGTCCTGGCAAGTATCCCTGACGATGCAGGAAGGCTGGTGGTTGTTGATGGTCTGTTCAGTATGGAAGGAGATATTGCCCCCCTGCCTGAAATTGTTAAAATATGTAAAAAATACGGAGCTCGTTTAATGGTGGATGATGCACATGCCTTGGGAGTATTGGGCGGAGGTAGAGGAACCGCAGCTCATTTCGGATTAACACCTGAGGTTGACCTTATCATGGGGACTTTCAGTAAGTCCCTTGCTTCCGTGGGAGGATATGTGGCTGGGGATGAAGATGTCATCCATTACATTAAGCACCATGCACGTTCATTGATATTCAGCGCAAGTATCCCACCGGCCAATGCGGCTACAGCATTAGCGGCATTGCACGTCATGCGCGAAGAACCTGAGAGAGTGAAGCGGGTAAATGAAATTGGCGATTATATGCGCAAAAGTTACAAAGAACTTGGTTTTAACACCGGGAATTCAGTCTCCCCGATCATTCCGATATTCATTGGAGATGATTATCGTGCTGCGGTGACTTGGAAAGCTCTCTTCGAGGCGGGTGTCTATGTTAATATGGTCATATCCCCTGCGGTGCCTGAGGGAAAGCAATTGCTGCGCACGAGTTATATGTCAATTCACACCGATGAGCAATTGAATAAAGTGTTGGATGTGTTCAGTGTAGTCGGAAAGCAAGCTGGTATTATTTAAAAGCACTGATTAGATTGATGATCGTGGGACAAACATCGGTGAGATTTAATTTATCCCTCGATTGACTTACCCTAGTTAATTCATTTATAAACCATTCCCGGTGTTCTTGTGAGCCGATCAATATAAGGGGAACATCATTCCGTGTATGATGACGGGTGGTCAGATCCTCTAGGTTTCCGTGATCAGAGGTAATTAAAATCAGACCAGCATCGTTATCCCAAGATTCGACTGTGCTTCCTAAAACACCATCAAATTGCTTCAATAGATCACACGCGGATTGCATATCCTGTTGGTGACCGGCTACATCCGTTAGCCA
>Ga0214473_10010068_pt1 | contig 11144 bp, 8 predicted proteins | sample RVTome_7_FD_203509 | JGI IMG/M metagenome (GOLD analysis project Ga0214473, IMG submission 203509) | Soil microbial communities from uranium-contaminated site in the Upper Colorado River Basin, Wyoming, United States - RVT98D197 | ecosystem: Environmental > Terrestrial > Soil > Contaminated >...
GGCCATGCTCCGCTATGGCTACATAAGGGAAGAGGATACATTTGGACGGGCTGTCACAGAAGTTCAGGGAGGCCTTTCCGTCAAACCTACAAAAGAGACGTTCCTATTTGAATTGCAAGCAGACGCAAAGTCCGCAGCCTTATCCTCTGCTATTGCCACCGCTGCAGCGGAAGTATTTATTAATCACATGGTTGAGCATGTGATAATGAGACCCGATGGAAAGATCTTCTTGCAATTGACTGGAGAGATATTCGGGGAGCTGGTCTATCAGCTTCGGAACTTAACAAAATCCTTATCGAGAGGCATTCGAAGGTATTGAGCAATCCAGAAGTAGCGGCTATTGTGAAGGGAGTTACAGGTCATAGGGTATATGTTGGAAGAGAAGTCAACATTCCGGGGATGATCCCTATTCTTGGCAGGTTAACAGCACTTCAAGTTATTCTGCAGCCAGGAGGATTTATAAATACTGGGAAATTAGTACTACTACGTTAGGTTAAAAATGAAAATTCAATATTTTCAGGTGCTTCTGCATTTCAGCGAAATTGAATGAAGCAGCGAGACCCAATTCCAAGCCCGGGATATAGGCTTTATGATTTACCTTAAATGAATTTAACGTAGTAGTATTAGAAAGTGTTGTGATTCTCCGTGGTCAAGGGGTAGACGGACCTCGATTTTTGACTTTTAAGCTCAAAAAGGATTTGACCAAGCCTTCTGTGAAAAATGACATGGAACTCAAGGCCTACGATGTGGTTTTTGTACCGAAGACCGCAATATCTGAGGTCAATCAGTTCGTCGATCACTACATTCGGCAGTTAGTCCCCGTTAGTTTATCCTCTGGGTTCAGCTGGACATATCGTTGGTATCTCCCGGTAAGTTAGAGAGCCGTTTATGAGGATTTTACTAATTTATCCCGATCTTGATATAAACGTTAATTATCCGGTGGGATTGGGGTTAATTTCTGCTTGCCTGCAAGATGGTGGTCATGAAACAAAAGTCATCCATTTAAACCAAGAGTTGAAGTTCTCGATGGACTTACCTCGAATTAGGAATATGGTTTCGGAATTTGCACCGGATCTCATCGCCTTTTCAATAACTAGCGGCCAGTTCAAGTACATGAAGGTATTGGTGAGCTTTTTGAAGCAACATTTCGAGATACAGATCTTATGCGGAGGCATTCATCCGACAATTGCTCCGGAGGAAGTCCTTTTCAAAGGCGGGGTCGACCTGATTTGCCGAGGGGAAGGTGAGGAGGCTGTGGTCGAACTGGTCAACTGTCTCGAGAATCGCGAAGATTACAAACATATCAGAAACCTGGGATTCTTGAACGGCGGTAAGGTTGTCATTAACCCGTTGAGACCTTTGCTATGCGACCTGAACACGTTGCCTTACCCTGACCGTAAAGGTTTTGAGTTCGACAGGATCGTCACCCTCAAGAACGGCTGGGCCAATTTGATGACCGGAAGAGGGTGTCTGTACAGATGTTCGTACTGCGTCAATAATTTCTTTTTCAAACTTTATTCGGAGATGAAAATCCAGGAGGACATTCTGCGCCAACGCTCGGTGGATAATGTGCTCGGGGAAATCGACTCACTTCTTACAGACTTCGATAACATCAAAATGATCAACTTTGACGACGATATCTTTACGCTGGATAAAGAATGGGTGACAGAGTTTTGTTGGAAGTATCGAGTGGCCTTCAAGATGCCGTTTGCTTGTAACCTACGGGCAACCCATTTTGATAAGGATATCGCAAAGCAATTGTTCGATGCGGGTTGCAGAGAAGTAAAAATCGGTCTAGAATGCGGCAATAAGGAGATCCGAAAGAAGATTCTCCGCCGCGATATGTCGGATGATCAAATAATCAGAGCTTTCAAGGTTGCTGAAGAGGCGGGGCTGAGAACCTGGTCCTTCAACATGATCGGTATTCCCACAGAGACTTGGGCAAGCCTCATGGAAACCGTTCGAATGAATGCTAAAGTCAGGCCCTATATCCTTCGCTGTTCGATCTTTTATCCCTACAAAGGCACTGACCTTTACCACTACTGTGAAGGGAATAAACTTCTCGATGCCAGCAGGGAAGAAGCCTACTCATCCCACATGGAGGGTTCTGTCCTGAAATTGAAGGACCTTTCTGAGGGAAAAATCATAAAGGCAAAAAAAATGTTCAAATGGATGGTTGATTCTGAGAGTGACATTGAAGTAGCAGACTTCTATAAGGTTCTTGTCAAATACTTTGACCAGCTACCAGATGAGTATTGGCTTACAGAGGAGTCGCGTCAGATGACGCATCAATTGGATGACGTGATCGACCAGCTCTTTAAGAAGTTAAAAAAGGAACATTACTCGTCGAGAAAGCATTTAGATCTAAATTTCACAGAAAAATTGGGGTTTGAGCTCCCCTAAGCTCGAAGCGATTGTCTGTTGTAAAGAAGAGGTGATATATGCAAGTTTTAATTCTTTGCGGAGGTAAAGGCACTCGTGCTTACCCCTATACGGAACACATTCCTAAACCAATGCTACCCATCTGCGGCCAACCCATTTTGCTTCATGTGATGCGTATTTATGCCGACCAAGGTCATCGGGAGTTCATTCTGTCCTTGGGGTATCGCAAGGAAATCATCATCGATTATTTCCAGGGTCGCTTTCGCGACTTGAAAATTCATTTTATGGACACGGGCGAGGAAGCGGAAACCGCAGAACGAATTAAGAAGTGCTCGGATTATCTCGAAGAAACTTTTTTTGCCACCTATGCTGACGGCCTCGGCAACGTCAATCTTTCTAATTTACTCGAATTCCACAAGTCTCATGGGGGTCTGGCCACATTGACGGCAGTACCCCTTCCTTCGCAATATGGAATTATCGAAATTGATAGAAACGAGCAAGTCAGTAGTTTCAAAGAAAAACCGATCATCAGAGACTATTGGATCAATGCCGGCTTCTTTGTCTTCGATAAGTCCGTTTTTAAGTACTGGGAAGGGAAAAATTTGGAGAAGCAGATCTTACCGGAACTGGGACGAAAGAAGATGCTATTTGCTTATAGGCATAGTGGGTTCTGGAAGTCGATGGATTCGTTTAAGGACCATCAAGAGCTGGAGATAATTCTGGGGAAGAATCAAGATATCTGTAAGGTTCACCAGGGACTGCCTGTTGAAGAGGTGAAGGTATTTGAAGCAAGAGAAGAATTCCAAGGATGATGGACAGATTGACTTTTGGCACCATCGAAACGTCCTGGTCACGGGTTGTAATGGTTTTTTGGGTGCATGGCTTACGAAAACGCTTGTGAGCAGGGGGGCGGTGGTCACCGGACTCGTTCGTGACGAAGTCCCCAAATCAATGCTGAATCGTGAAAGGGTCAGCAAAGAGGTCAACATTGTCCATGGCTCGGTAGAAGACTACGATCCGGTTGAAAGGTCGATCAACGAGTACGAAATTGAAATAGTGTTTCATCTGGCCGCCCAATCCATTGTGGGGACCGCCGTCAGAAGTCCGATGTCAACCTTTGAGACGAATATTAAAGGCACTTGGAACGTCCTCGAAGCCTGTCGTCGGGTCCGTACTGTCAAAAGGGTAATCGTAGCCTCGAGCGATAAAGCTTACGGTGTCCATGAGCGTTTACCGTATACGGAGAATGCGCCCCTTCAGGGGCGATATCCCTATGATGTTTCGAAGAGCTGTGCGGACCTCCTTGCCCAAGCCTATTTTGCAACCTATGCACTCCCAGTCTGCTTGACCCGTTGCGGAAATATCTTTGGAGGGGGTGACCTGAATTACAATCGAATTGTCCCGGGCACGATCCGGTCAGCCCTAAAGAATCAGCGCCCGATCATTCGCAGCGACGGCACGCTTGTGCGTGACTACATCTACGTCAGAGATGTGGTTGAGGCTTATCTCACGCTGGCCCAAAAAATGGGAGATCTGGAGCTCCAGGGTCAAGCATTCAACTTTAGCAGTGGACGACTGCTCAGCGTTCTCGAATTGACAGAAATGATCCTCGAACTATTAGGTCGCTCGGACTTAAAGCCCGTCATTTTGAATGAAGCGAAAAGCGAAATTAAGAATCAATTCCTGTCTTCGGAGAAGGCCCATGCATGCCTTGGTTGGCAGTCAAAGTATGGCATGGAACAAGGCCTCCTAGAGACCATCGAATGGTACAGAGCATTTTTCGAAGATGAAAGTCCACCGTGAGGGAGTGGAGATATGGGTTTGAAATCTTGAGAGGGCATCCCAACCCGTTGAAACTTCGAGTGGCGATCACAAATACATTTTCTTGGCCTCATGTGCGGCGAGGTTCGGAGCGGTTTATTCATGAGCTTTCCTGGTTTCTTTCAAATCGTGGACACAAGGTGACGATTGTTTCAACGACTCCGGATGGACCTGCACGGCGGAGCGATGAATCTATCGCGATGCTCCATTACGCAGAACGAGGTCGATGGATTCCAGCCAGACTGCGTATTTCCCAAGACCATGTATTTTCCCTTCAATCGTTGCATGCCTTTCTCACGAATGACTTCGACGTGGTTCACTGTATGACCCCCAGCAGCGCCTTTGCTGCTGGACTTTGTAAGATGTTCAAGAAAATAAATTTCTTATTCCATATTGTTGGAATTCCAATGAAAGCTTATTTTAAGGCGGTCCCTCATGATTACTTGATATTTCGATTTGGGCTGACTCGAGCCGATGAAACAGTGGTGCTTAGTCGGTGTGCGGAGCATTATCTAGAGAAGGATTTTCGGCAGAGGGGAGCATTACTACCCATTCCAGTGGATCTTGAGCATTTCAAGGTCAATACGTCCACTCGTGCCACACCGCCGAAAATTTTGATGTCTGGAGACCTTGAGGAAACCCGCAAAGGGGTTCGCCTTCTAGCAAGGTCTTTTGCAGTCGTGAAAAAAACCGTTCCGAGCGCTCGACTTCAGCTCTCTGGACGGATGAGTGAACATAGGATGAGGGAAGTCTTCGATCTCATCCCGGGAAGCATGCATGGCGATGTCGAGGTATTAGGCGTTGGGAAGCTCGAAGATCTTCCCCGTCTTTATGGAGAAGCCACAGTGACAGTGCTCCCTGCCATCTGGGAGACCTTTGGCATGGTTTTAGTGGAGTCGTTGGCCTGCGGCACACCGGTCGTAGGCGCACGTCATGGCGGTATCCCTGACATAATTAGTTCTTCAGATATCGGGTCGCTTTTTGACCCCGGTGAGATTGGTGAGGAAGCGAGCAATGTTGAGGGATTGGCCGAAGTTATTCTCCGGACATTGGAGCTTGCCCAAAGGGAGAGGACACCTTATCTTTGTAGGCGTCATGCCGAGCAATACGGATGGAATGAAATAGGGCCTCATTTCGAAAGACTCTATTACGAAATTTTTGAAGGGAAGAGGAAAGTTGAGCAATGAGTTCTTCTTCACATAGATTTCCATTTGTATCGGTGATTATCCCGACTTACAACCGTTGCGATCTACTCGGCGATTTGTTGGATTCCCTTTGTAAACAGACGTATCCCCCTGGAGCGTTCGAGGTGATCGTCGTTGACAACGGCAGCGGCGATGGCACGGAGAGCTTAGTTGACTGTTTTCTAAACAAGGGAATCCTAAAGGTTTCTTACTATCGAAAGAACTTTAAGAGTGCGGGAGCGTCCCGGCAGTTTGCCTTAAGTGTCGGTTTGGGAGAAATTATCGCATTTGTTGACAGCGACTGCGTCGTTCTCCCCGAATGGTTGGAACGAGGAGTTGCGGCCTTTGAGGATCGGATTGGACTGGTCCAAGGGAAAGCGATTCCGAACCCCAACCAGCCGAGATACCTCCTTGAGAAAACAGTGAGTGTGACGACAGAAGGCCCAAGCTACGAGACGTGCAATATTTTTTATAGGAAAGCGGCGTTGGAAGAGGTCGGTGGCTTTTCTCCCGAGTATGAAGAGTTCGGATACCCCTACTTCGGCGAGGACATCGACCTTGCCCTCAAGGTTAAACGGGCAGGCTACGGAACAACCTTTTGTGAGGAAGCCCTGGCGTATCATCAGGTGTTCAGGGTCTCTTTTTGGCAATGGTTCTTGGAAATGCGAAGTGCGTTTACTTGGCCCTACATTGTCATGAAGTTTCCTGAGATCCGAAAACAGTTGTATAAACGGTATTTTCTCTTTAAGAGCACAGCCTTTTTTGTTTTTCTGCTCGTCGGCGTCCTGGGTTCGCTTCTCTTGCATTGGCCCTTTGTTTTGTTAGGCGTGCCTTACCTGGTCTTGCGATTTCTCGAGTGTGGCAAAGGTAATAGAAAATACTCCCTATTCCTCAGGTTCTGCCGGATAGCTGCTGGCCTGCCACGGACCTTGTTTCTCTTTCTGGTTCTCCTTTGCGGATCTATCAGGTTCAGATGCCTGGTTCTGTAGACCGGGGGAATGGCGGACATGTTGCATACCGGAGAATCTAAAAAGGGGTGTAGCCAACCGTGGTGAATGAAAGAATTCATTGCCCCTTTATCTCGATCGTTATCCCGACTTACAATCGCGCCTATTACCTTGGCAAGACCCTCCGGTCCCTTTTCATCCAAGACTATCCAAAAGACCGTTATGAAGTGATCGTCGTTGACAATTCCTCCACGGACGGTACGAGAGAGTTTGTAACTTCGCTCCAACAAGAAGGAAAGTGCATTTTGAGATATTTCCTCAAGGAACCCGAGGGGCCGGGGCCAGCCAGAAGCCTCGGCGTGGAAGAAGCCAGAGGCGAGATCATTGCGTTCATCGACAGTGACTGCGCCGCCGACAGGCGTTGGCTAAGCGAAGGTAGCCATTTGATCAGGGATGACATCGGTTTAGTTCAGGGCAAGACATTGCCTGATCCCAGTGTTCCCTACGGGGTTTTAAGCCGTTCTGTGAAGATTGTAGAAAAGACCCACATTTACGAATGTTGCAACATATTTTATAAGAAGGAGGCTATTTCGGCCGTCGGTGGTTTTTCCCGAGCCTATGCATCTGACAGGAGAGAAAGGAGAGTATTCTATGAACTCGGTGGCGAAGACCTGGATCTTGCCTACCGCGTGATGCGTCAGGGGTGGAAAAGTGCCTTCTCTGCTGATGCGATCGTCTACCACGAAGTCACTCAAAAAACGGTTTGGGACTGGTTCTTTGAGCCAAAGTATACCCGGTTACCCTTGATGGTTAAGCATTTTCCTGAACTGAGAGAACACTTGTTCATGAAGTATTTTCTGTCGAAATCTCATTTTCTTTTTGTCTTGGCTTTGACAGGCCTTGTGGCCATGTTGCTTCATCCCCTGTTTGGGTTATTCGCTCTTCCCTATGTCATCCATTACGCGTTGCTGCCGAGTGTGTTTTGGAAGGGAATCCCTAAGATATTCCGAGCAATAGTCTGCTTTCCTCGGGACACCATCATTTTTGTGCTGATTTTAATGGGAGGTATCCGACACCGCTCGTTGCTTCTCTAAGAATGGGACGGGTTCACTATTCGGCCTGGCTTCGAATCGGGGATGGGTTTCGGGGCTGGAGGGTCCTCTTTGGAGACGATTGAGTAAAGTGGTCTGATATGAACGTAAAAGGACGAATCACCTCTGGTTTGGTCATCAACCTTCTTTTCGCTCTGCTCAACGGGCTCATCTTTATTGTAAATATTCTGGTGATGACGTCTTTCCTCACACCCGAAGAGGTCGGCCTTTTTGCTATAGCTCTAGCGTTCACAGAGACTTTTATTCTTCTGTCCGATTTTGGTACAATGGAAAAGTTTGTTCAGGATTCTTCTGAAGACGTGGTGAAGAATTATCAGACGGCGTTTACCATTAACCTCATGTTTTCCGTTTTATTGACACTAACGATTCTCATTCTCGCCCCGATTGTTGCGGGCCTCTACAAACTCCCGATTCTGTGGCCATTGCTCAGTGTGATGAGCTATACAGCCTTCACAGGGACGTTAACAATGCCCTTGGGATTTTTTTATAAAGAATTGGATTTCTTGAAACAAAGATTGTTTCCCCTGGCGGGAAAGGTAGCCGGAGTGTTGACGACCGCCTTCTTGGCCTACCTTGGAGCAGGTGTCTGGTGTCTCGCCGGAGGGGGGATAGTAACCTTGCTGGTCACCGCAATCCCTCTCTGGTTTTTCATTCCGATCAAGCATAGCTGGAACTTAGACTTGCCTAGGGTAAAATCCTACCTCTCTTTTGGCCTCAACCTCTGGTTGGCGAAAGTTAGTGGCGTTGCAACGCAACAAGGAGCGGTGTTATTACTTTCTGTTCTTCTTGGCATAAAGGAAGTCGGGAACTTTAAACTCTCAGAAATGATCGCCACGTACGCATTGGTTGTTCAAGGGACTATTGGTCAAACGGTCTATCCTCTTTTATGCCGTCTTCAAACCTCAACTCAGGAACTGAGAAGAATCTTCTTAATTATATGCAAGGTGGGCATGCTTTGGGCGGCTCCAGTGGGTATGGCCCTTTTTCTTTTCTCCGATGATTTGGTTCTTCATGTTTTCCCAAATAAGTGGAATGGAGTTGGATTTTTTCTTCAAGTCCAGGGTGGGGCGGTTTTATTCGGATCCATCGCCCATGCGTGGGACTTCTTTACGAAAGCCCTTGGTAAGAGTGAGCCGATCCTTATGGCTTCGCTTGTCCTCATACTGATTTTTGTGGGGATATTTGTGCCTGCGGTCTTTTTCTTCAGATATCGAGGCATTGCTGTGGGGATCGGGGCCATTGTAGTAGGTGGAATCGTTATCAAGCAACACTATGTCGGTAAGCTTTTCCAGGGAGTTTCAATTTTTGGGGCTGTTCTTCCAGAACTGACGGCAGTAGGTCTCATGGGCGGGATGATTTCGATATGGAAAGGTTGGGTCGGTTGGACGTGTGGATCGCTTTTACTCTTTGGCAGTCAATTTGCTGTTTTTATTGCAGGGTACCTTCTGATTGTCGCACTAATAGAGAAAAACCTGATTTGGGAGATTGCATCCTTTTTTGGCCCTTTGAGCAGCGACAGGGCAAGCACCCGCAGGTAGGTGTCGGATGACTTTTTAGAGAGGATTTTTTTCTGGGGGATCTTACAATGAGCAAAGAAAAAATGGTGGAAGGACCTGTAGAAATAGAAACCGACAGGACCGGTACCGAGTTCGATAGGCTTACATCCCTTAGGGATATCTTATTCATTCTTTTCAAGTACAAATGGGCGATTGTGACGACCTTCCTTGCAACCATTCTGGCCACCGGAACATATATGTGGATCAAAGAAGATGTTTACGAAGTGTCCGCGAAAATTCTGATCAAGAAGGGTCGAGAGATTGCTTTGCCGCCTTCCGTGATCACGAGTGCGCCGTTTATCGTTAGCCAGAAGCCGGAGGATATCAACTCGGAAATCGAAATTTTTAAGAGTCGAGAGCTCTTAGAAAAGGTGATCACCACGTTTGGACTTGATCGCCCCTCGCCACCTCCGCCACCGAAGGGGCTTTTTCCTACCCTGAAGTACCATTTGAAAAAAGTTAAGAACTACTGCAAGAAGCTTTGGAACGATATTCTGATCGCCGTCGGTTTGAAAGAGGTTCTCACACACAGAGATATAGCCTTACTGGAATTGATTAGGGGGCTAAGCGCAGAAGCCATACGAGAATCAAATGTGATTGAGGTGAAGCTGAGGCTTCCTGTTAAAGAAAATGCGAGTCTGGTTCTAAACAAATTATTGGAGTTTTATCTGGAGCGCCACTTGGAGGCCTACAAGAATGAAGGGATTACAAACTTTTTTGATACCAGAATTCTCTCGTTAAAACAAGAGCTTGAGAAAGCAGAAAGGACCCTTGAAGAATTTAAGATTACCCACAATATTGTCTCCGTCGGCGAGCAAGAAAACCTCTTGCTGAAAAGGCTGATGGAAAACGAAGCTGCGATTGATATAACCAAGAGTGCCATCGCGGAAACAGAAGCAAAGGTAGCCAATATTAAAGCCAGTTTGAAATCAGAATCTCCTCGATTGATCACCGAAGAGGTGACCCAGAGGAATCCATCGCTCGATATTCTCAAGACAAAGATCTTCGACCTCATTCAAAAGCGGACTGAATTACTCCAGAAGTTCAAGGAGGATCACCTTCTTATTAAGGGTGTGAACGAACAGATCAAGGGAGTGGAAGACTTGATTGCTGCCGAAGAGAAAAGCTACCGGGCTTCTAGCAAGACCGATACCAATGAAGTCTTCACGGTGCTGAGGAAAGAGCTGTTGTCGCATATGACGGTGCTGAAATCGCTCAGAGAAAAACTTGCTGGACTGGAGAAGAATAACAAGCGGTATCGCGAAGAATTAAACGAACTAAAAAGGTGGGAATGGGAATTTAATGAGCTCTCCAGGTTAGCAAAAGTCATAGAGTCCGATTATTTCTTTTATAAGAAGAAGGGGGAGGAGGCTCGTGCCGCAGATATCCTTGACCGACAAGGGATTATCAATGTATCAGTCATTGAGAAGGGTACGGATCCTATACAGCCAGTGGGCATGCGCAAGGTCTATATTATGGGCATCGTCATTTTTGTGGGTTTGATTGCCGGACTGGGAGTCGTTTTCCTCATGGAATTGATGGATCATTCTGTCTATTTCCCTGAACAGATTGAAGAGTATCTCGGCGTGGACAACTTAGGAAATGTCCGGAGATTGAAAGCAAATGGACGGATCCATTCCCTGCCTTTCGAGATCGAAAGCGACACATTGGTCGACTACATGAACTTGCTGGCGGAAATGGGTAAAAGGCTCGACCACGGGCAAATCCACCAATTAACCTTTTGCGCTTCGAGTCACGGGGAGGGAACAACCACTACCATTCTGAACCTTTGTTCGATAGCCCAACGAAGGGTTGGGGCGAAGATCCTGGTGGTTGAATTAAATCAAAGGACTCCTGTTCTTCAGAAATGGTTTTTTCCGTGGGAAAACGAAGGAGTTTCATCAATCATCAAGGGGGAAATGACCCCGTCACAATCGATTATTAGGTTGCCTTTTCTAGACTTTGATGTAATTCCATTCGGAGAGGTTGGAAGTCTTTTTTCGGAACTAGAATTGCGAGAAGCTGCAGATCGGATCAGCAATGAACTGCACCATCACTACGACTGGATCTTCTTCGATAGCCCGCAGATTTTCGGTTATTCCGACTTTTTCCACATTGCTCCATCAGGTGGAGGTATTATCT
>Ga0214473_10010069_pt1 | contig 11143 bp, 9 predicted proteins | sample RVTome_7_FD_203509 | JGI IMG/M metagenome (GOLD analysis project Ga0214473, IMG submission 203509) | Soil microbial communities from uranium-contaminated site in the Upper Colorado River Basin, Wyoming, United States - RVT98D197 | ecosystem: Environmental > Terrestrial > Soil > Contaminated >...
CGGGTCCCGATGAAAACCGGCGAAGGCCGGAGCGTGCGCCCGTCTTCGCCCTGGCGGTACACCAGCGCCAGAGCGGCGCCGGCGCAGTCGCGGATCCGGCGGGCCACGACCTCCGTGACCGGCGCCGGCTCCAGGATGGCATTGGCGGTGCGGGCGATCTCGCCGAGGGCGGCGAGCGTCGCCTCGGCCCGGCGCAGGCGCTCCAGCACACGCCGGCGCTGCTCCTCGGGCCCCCTCAACCGCCGCACGCGCCGGGCGCGGGGACGGGCCACGGCGAGGATGGTCGAATTTCTGCGCATCAGAAGGGGGCCGGGGTGAGGGCGGGAGTCAGAACGCCTCCACGTAGGCGGTGCGTTTGATCTGCGTTTCGTTGCCGGAGAGGTCCTGGGCCACGATATTGAGCACGTTCTTCCCCTCGCGGTTGAGCTTGACGACGGCCGTGAAGGTGCCGTCATCGAACACGTCGACGCGCTGGCCGTCGATCGACAGCACCGCACCCGGCTCGGTTATGCCGTTGATGATCACCTGGTACGAAAAGACCAGGAAATCCGTGACTTCGACCTTGGGTGGAACCTTGTCCTGTTGATCGCGAATCTCGGTGGAGATGATCTTGAATTTGCGGGTCTCGCTGAAGGCGCTCTCCACGCCCTCGGCGCTGACCGCCGACACCCTCCAGTAGTACGATCCCTCCTTCAGCCGCGGCAGCTTGACGGTGGTGGTGCGCACGTCGCTCTTGTCGAGCGCCAGCTCGCTCAGCAGGGAGCGGCGGGAGATCTGCAGGTGATAGCGGCTGGCGCCTTCCACCCCCTTCCAGACCAGCTGGGTCGTGGCCGCCTCGGTATTCTCGTAGACCAGCACCCGCTGATCGAGCGGCTGCACCAGCTGCGGCCCCCTGGGGATGCTCCTGCGGGCCACCACCGTACTGTCCTGGCCGACCGCGATCATCTCGGACGGCGCCACCTTGATCTCCTTCTCCCCCGCCGCCACCCGGGCCTGGCCGCTGTGCACCCGCACCTCGGTCTGCTTGCTCGTCTGGTCGAAACCGACCTCGATCTCGGAGCGATCGTGCGAGCGCGCGCTGGCCGTCTCGGTGGAGACCTCGTGGTAGGACCCGGCGGCGTTGCCCCCGGTGAGGGTCGCCGAAACGCCTCCGAAATTCAGTTTCTCGCGGACCTTGCGCACCTTGGTGGTGGGGTTCTCGTAAAGCTCCTTGATCTCCAGCAGCGAGCCGGGCTTGATGGTGGTGACCGTGCCGTCGAAGTAGATGATCTGCGCCGTGGCGTTGGAGGAGGTCTTGATCTGGTCCCCCACCGACAGGGGCAGATTGGGATCGGCGGCTTCCCAGATGAACTGGCCGGCCCGCTTCACCTTGGCGTCCCCCTCGATCTTGTAGAAGCGCACCTCCTTGGCCGCCGTGTCCCCTCCGCGCACGGTATCGATCAGCTTTTGCGAATAGTTCTGCGAGCGCACCGCCGCCAGCTTCGCGTCGTTGAAATTCGAGCCGTTGAAATTCGAGCGTGCCGTGTCGAGAAAGCGGCGCGCGTCGTCGCGCAACGTCTGCAGCCTTTCGGTCTTGGCCTGGCCGCCGGCCTTCTCGAGCAGCTGCTCGGCCTGACGGATGGCGCTGCTGGCCTGACCGCGCGGCGAGTTGCGGTAGTAGTACTGATGATAGACCCACGTTCCGCCGCCCGTGAGGGCCGCCCCCGCCAGCAGTCCCCACAGGACAATCGTCCTGTAGCGGACGTTGTACCAGTCGAGCTGGACTGACGTGCGGTTGCCTGGGTTCATCGGCGCCAGGCGTCGGGAGTCGGCAGGGTCCGCATCTCTATCCGCCTAAACGATTTGCATACACGGACTTACGCTGACACTCCTGCGCCGCAGGGAATATAGGCCCGCGCCAGGTCGCAGGCAAGCGGCTGAGACATGAACGGCGGGCATGGTTGCCGCACCCGAAGGCGCTGCGCTACAATCATTGTTCCTCTAACCCCCCACGGAGATCCCGAGATGCTCAGCGTGATGCGCGAGTGGTTCCACGGCCTGAAGATCCTGCTCTGGCTGGTAGTGGCCTCCTTCGTGATCACGACCTTCTGGGTCTGGGGAGGCGCGCGGGAGGCCGCCAGGGCCGGACTGGGGGCCTCGTGGGCGGCCCGGGTCGAGGGGGAGACGATTCCCGCCACCTCGTTCATGCAGCGGGTCCGCAATCTCGACAACTTCTACCGGCGGCTCTACGGGGCCGGCTACGCACAGCAACGCCCGTCGCTGCGGCTGGGTGACACGGTAATCCGCGACCTGGTCGACAGCCGTCTGATCGGGCGCGAGGCGGATCGTCTCGGCCTGGGAGCCACGCTCGACGACCTGACCCGGTTCATCACCGGTCTGCCCGAGTTCCAGGGGCCGGACGGCCGCTTCATAGGGCGCCAGCGCTACGAGGAGCTGCTGCGCTCGAACGGCCTGGACGTTCACGCGTTCGAGAGCGAGCAGCTGGAGCAGCTGACCGTCAGCCGGTTCAAGAATGCGGTTTACGACGCCCTCAGCATGAGCGATCGGGAGCTGGACGAGGAAGCGCTCCGGCGCAACGAGAAGAGCAGCGTGGCGGTGCTGCGAATTCCCGCGGCCCGCTTCCAGCCAGCCGCTGCGCCTTCGGACGCCGAGCTCCAGGCCCATCTGGAGAAGCATCCCGAGCGCTTCAGGCTCGGTGAGAGTCGGCGCGGCCGATCGCTCACGCTGGAGCGCGAGAAGGTGGCGGCCGAGGTGAAGGTGCCGGAGGAGGAGCTGCGCCAGCAGTACGAGCGCGATCTCCAGTCGCGTTACACCCGTCAGGAACAGCGCCGCGCCAGCCACATCCTGTTCAAGATCGATGCCGCCGCCACACCGGCCGATGTCGAAAAGGTGCGCCAGCGCGCCGAGAAGGTGCTGGCGCAGGCGCGCGCGGGCGGCAATTTCGACGAACTGGCGCGCCGCGACTCGGAGGATACGGGGAGCGCTCCGCAGGGCGGGGATCTGGGCTTCTTCGCCAGGGGCGCCATGGTCGCGGAGTTCGAGTCCGAGGCCTTCGGGCTTCCGGTCGGAGAAATCAGCGGCCTGGTGCGCTCATCGTTCGGCTTCCACATCATCAAGGCGACAGGTTCGCAGCCGCCGGGCGTGATGCCGTTCGAAGAGACCCGCGCGGGGATCGAGCGCGCACTGTCGTTCCAGCGTGTGCAGGAGGAGATGATGCGGCGGGCCCGCACCTGGACCGAGCGGCTGCGCGCCGGGGACACGCTCGACGAGATCGCCGGGGAGGAGAGGATTGAGATCCGCGACACCGGTTTTCTCCGGCGCGACGAACGCGGCGGCGGCGCCACCGAAGCCATGGTGCAGGCGCTCTTTGCGCTGGCCGCGGACGGGGCTTCCGAGCCGATGGCGGTTCCGGAAGGGCTGGCGGTCGTACAGATGGCCGATTCGCGCCCGGCCAGCGTTCCGCCCCTGGCCGAGGCCCGCTCCGCCGTCGAGGCGGACTGGAAGCGCAGCGCCGCCACGCAGGCCGGTCGCGGGGCGCTGGAAAGAGCGGGGCTCTATTCCGCATCGCCGCCGGCCCCGCAGGCAGCCGCCAGGAGCCTGTCCGGCCAGGTGGTCGAAGCCGGGCCGTTCACGCGCCTGGAGACGCCCGCCACGGTCCCGGCGACGCTTCAGGCGGCCGCCTTCGCCATACCCCCGGGCGCCTGGAGCGAGCCGATCGTCGACGGCGACGACCTGGTGGCGCTACGGGTCGTGCAGCGGCCGCCCCTGGACGAGCCGGCACTCCGCGCCCTGCGCGACTCCCTGCGCAGCTCCCTGCTGTTCCAGAAGCGCAACCTCCTCTATACGAGAATTCTGGAAGAGCTGCGGGCACGGGCCGAGATCGAGATCAACCAGCCGCTGGTCGACCAGATCGACCGCGGCTAAACAGCCCAAACGCCCGGCCCTGCCATGAGCGCCCTTCGGTTCGGGCGCTGTACGGGCGCGGTCCGCTCCGTGCCTCCCCGCCCTTTTCGCCGTCAATTTGACGAATTCTCATAATGGATATATATTTTATATAGGATATATATCTATAATGGCAAAAACGGATATCGATATCTCTGCCTCCCACCTTCCCTCGCCGGTCATTCCCAGCCTGCGCATGGGGATTGACTGCCTGCGCCGAGGGGAGCAGTTGGCCGCCATGGCCCATTTCGAAGCCCTGCTGCGCCGGGCGCGGCAACACCCCAACCACGCGGACGAGGCCGTCGCCCTCTCCTACTACGGGCTGGCTCTGGCCATGCACTCACCGCAGCGGCGCGAAGCGGTCGGACTGTGCGAGCGCGCCGCACAGGTTGAATTCTTCAATCCCGACCTGTACCTGAACCTGGCCCGCGTCTACATGGTCCACGGAGAGCGCAACCGCGCCTACGAGGCCGTCCGGCGCGGATTGACCCTGCGCCCCGCCCATACCGGCCTCCGGGAGGCGCTGCGCGACATCGGCAAGCGCCGCCTGCCGGTGGTCTGGTTTCTCCCCCGCCGTCACGCGCTCAACGTCCTCCTCGGGCGCTGGCGGAACCGTCTGTTCCCCTGCTGATCCGGACGGCGCGGCTCCGCCCCGCAGAAGCGTTCTCCGCATCCCCGGTGGCGCGATACGCCGTCTCGACTCGCCCGCCGAATGCGGCTATAGTGCTTGCGCTCCGCCATGTCCGATTACGGCCTCGTCGAGATGTTCCGCCCGCGCCCCGAGTGGTACGCGCTCGGTCGCGAACAGCGCCTCGCCTTCCTGGACAACTGCCGGCGGGAAATCGAACGGCTGCTGGGGGAAGGCGTGAAGTTCGTGGGCGTCTACGCCGGCCGCTGGACCGGTGAGTGGCATGGCTTCTCGGTCTGCGAGTGCCCTGGTCCCGAGGCCACCGAGCGCTGGATTGACGCGGCCGAGCGGGCCGGCTGGTTCCGCTATTTCGAGCAGGTGAACGTGGCCGGACGCAAGATGACGCTGCAGGATTACTTCCGCTCTCTGGTGGAGCTGTGAAGGCTCTCGGAATGCTTGCCGCCCGCCGTGCCGGGCGCTCCCGGGGCCCCGGGCGCCTCCTGAAAGGTCTCGCGGCGGGCGCCCTGGCGTACGGTCTGACGCTGGCCGGCGCCGCTGCCGGCGCCGCCGATACTCCCCCCCGGCCGACCCGGGGCGCCGGCCTCGAGATCCTCGTCCCGCCCGGACAGCCCTCGAGCCCGGCGCGCGCCACCGCCGAAGGGGATTCGCGCGAAATCCGCGCCGCCATCGAAGGTCTTCACAGCGCGATGCAGAAATTCTTCAAAGACCGCAATATCGAGCCGGTGATGAAGTATTACGACGGCCTGCTGGAATACTTCTCACCGTCCGGGGCGCGCGAGGGACGGCAGCAGATCCGCAAGCGCCTGCAGAGTCACGCGCCGCGGGTCAAGAACTTCCGCACCCAGATCAGCCCCATGACGATTCGAGTTTCCGGGGACGTGGGTTGGGCGACCTGCGAGGTGCACGAGGCATACACGTTCGACGACCGGCCGGGTGAAGAGGACCTGATCTGCACTTACGTCCTGGAGCGCAAGCCCGAAGGCTGGAAGATCGTCCACGAACACCAGTCGATCAAGATGGGCGGCGCCGAATCCGGCGACGAGCTCCCCTGACCCGCGCCCGACCCGCCCGCCGTCACGCTGCCTGGCGGCGGCGCACCCGGACCCGTCCCCGCCCTCATTCGGTGCGGACGGCCTCTTCGATCACCGTGCCGTGCAGACGCAAGGCTCCGACCCGGCCGTCGGGGCCGCGCACGAACTCCACCCTGTCCTCGCCATCCTCGGAGACGAACTCGGTTTCGGAAACCGGGATCAGAATGTCCGGCTCCCCTTCGCCATGCCGCACCGCGAGCCGATCCCCCTGCCGCTTGACCCGCAGCGCGGGCACAAACCGTCCCGCGTATTCCCCTTCGCAGGCTTCGAGCGCCTTCTCCGGCAGGCGGCGCGCCACCGGAACCTCCACTTTGAGGGCCGGTTCGTAGATGCCTGCGACCTGGTGCGCGATCGAGCCCGCGGGCGCCCCCCCCAGGTTGGTGAGAACGATGACGCTCATCCCGTCGTCCGGGTAGCGGCTGATATGGGTGGAGAATCCCTGCCAGCCTCCCGAGTGCTCGACGATCCGGTGGCCGCGGATTGAATCGAACCTCCAGCCGAAACCGTAGCGCGCCTGCGTACCGTCGTTCAGACGCACCGGGGTCCAGATGGTATCCAGTGACGCCCGGGTGAGAAGCTTGTCGCCGTTCAGCGCCGCGTCCCACTTCGCCATGTCCAGAACCGAGAAATAGAGCGCCCCGTCGCCCGTGGTGTTGAGCGACGGTGCCACCCACTCCTGGTTGCGCAGCCCCTCCTTGCGCATGACGTAACCGGAAGCCCGGTTGGCGATGATTTCGCTCTCGCTCATCACCCGCGCTGTCTTCATGCCCAACGGCTCGAAGATCCGCTCCCGCACCTGTTCCCCCCAGTGCCTGCCGCCGACGCGGCTCAGAATGATTCCCAGAAGGAGATAGCCGGTATTGCTGTATCTCCAGTGCTCGCCGGGCGCGAACTCGAACGGCAGGTCGGCGGCGGACCTCAGATGGTCCTCTTCGCTGAGGTCGCGCCGCAGATCGATATGGTCGGTATAGTCGGCGATGCCGGAGGTGTGCGTGAGCAGATGGCGCACCGTCACGTCCTTCCAGGCGCGCGGGGCGCCGTCGAGGTGACGGCGGATCGAATCGTCGAGCCCCAGCTTGCCGTCCTCGACAAGCATCATCACCGCCGCGGCGGTGAACTGCTTGCCGACCGAGCCGGACTGGAAGATCGTCTCGGCCCGCACCGGCACCTCATGCTCCAGCGTGGCACGGCCGTAGCCGCGCGCCTTGACAATCCTGCCCCGCCGCAGCACCGCCAGCGCCAACCCCGGAATCTTCTCCTTCTTCATGCGGCTGTTGACATAGTCATCCACCGCATCGGCCCACGCCGCCGGCATGGCCAGAGCCGCTGCCGACACCGCGGCCAGCATCGCAACCGCCGGTCGCCGGCGCGGCAAGCGCCCGGCGCGAGCCGTTTCCCGTTCCCTGCATCCCGGATTCAGTCTCATGATTGTTTCATCACCCCTGTTTCAGTTTTTCTTCTCCCCCGCCTGCGCCGGCCGGCCTCCGAACGTCACACTGTAACTCAGGCCGGGGTCGCGGCGATCCACCAGCAGGAACGAGAAGGTGTGCCGCCGCCAGGCGTAGTTGAGCAGCGGGTGGTAATTCACCCCGTCGTAGACGACGAGCGCCGAGAAGCTTTCCGTGAAACCGATGTTGAGCCCTCCGATGACGCGCAGCCGATCTTCGTAGGTGCCGTACGCCAGACCGGCGTACGGGGCAATCGGCAGGCCGGTTTCGCGCTTGAGGTTCTTGCTCGCCGTCACGTAGAACGACTGGCCCGAGGGGGTGCCGATCCGATCGGAGCTGGTGCCGGCGATGATCGCCGGGCGCCGCGGGGTCTCCTCGACCGCCAGCCAGTTCGCCAAAGGGCTCACCTTGTCGGCGCGCGGGTTGTACTCCAGTCCGCCGGTGAGCACCGGCAGGAAGCGGTAGGTGAGCGTGGCGCGCGCGCCGGCGCGCGGGATCTGATCCCTGATGAGCCGCCCGCTGAAGGTCCAGCGATCCGATTTGCTTTGGGCGATCCCCCGGACCGCCCGGGTCCGCCGCCGCAAGGAGCGCGTCGATCCGCCGCGTCATGTCACGGCGGTCGACGACGCCGCGCACGCGGGCGGCGATGCGCCCGTCGTGGTCGATCAGGGCGGTCGCGGGCAGCGCGCTGCCGAGTCCGAAGCGCTCCATGTCGCACATCGTGGCCCCCAGCCAGACCGGGAAATTGAAACCCGCCTCGGCTGCGAAGCGCACCACCGCCTGGCGGTTCGCCACCTCATCGGCGGAGGCCGCGATCACCTGCACACCGCGCTCTCCATACTCCTCCTGCAGCCGCACCAGAATCGGCATCTCCTTGCGGCAGGGGATGCACCAGGTGGCCCAGAAGTTGAGGATGACGATCCGGCCCCGGTAATCGTCGACGCTGCGAGAGTGTCCTTCGAGGTCGCGGAGCTCGAGGCCCGCCGGTTCGTGGACCGGCTCTGGCCCTGGCCCCGGCACCCCCAGCGCCGGGCCAGGCCAGCCTGAAAGCGCAGCGAAGATCAGAGCGATGAGGGCACGAAAAGGGGAACCCGGCGGGCGCGGCACCGGCGCATCCTACCGCACCCGACCGGATCCGTTCTGAAGCCTCCGCGCCTCAGCGCGCCGACAACCTGCCGCTGGCTGTGAAGACGTTGACCCTCGGGGGGAAGCGCATGTCCCCCCACACCGTGAACACGCCCTCCAGGGTCGTCGCCACGTTGTTGTAGTCCCCGATGAAACCCTTCCCGGTCGGGTCGGAGCTCTGGGTCGAGACCCGCACGTTGCGCAGGAAGCGGCGGCCGTCGGCGGTGTTGGTGTAGAAGAGATCGTAGAGCACGTTGCCCGGATCGAGCCTGCGGTCGAGCCAAACGACGCTCACCAGGCCATCCGGATGCGCGGCGACCCAGGGGAAGAACTGGTCGGTGGCCCCGGTGTCGTCCGTGATCCTGACCGGCGCGCTCCAGCTCGTGCCGCCATCAGCGGACACCGACATCCGGACGTCGGAGTTCACGCAGATGAAGGTGAGTGGATCGCAGGAACCGTTCGGAAAATCCGCCCAAACCAGGAATATCTTTCCGTCGGAGGTGATGGCCGCCGAGGGCAAGCTGCTCCCCCGGAAGCCGAACCCCAGCGACGGATCGCCGTTATTGTAGTCGAAGAGCCAGCCCGGCGTGGGCAGGTTCGCCGCCGCCGCCGCCGGTGCGCTCCACGTCAGACCACCGTCAGTCGATTTCGCGAAGTCGATGCTGGAGCGCTGGGTGATGGGGTTGGCGTGCAGGTAGAAGATGTACACGGCGCCGCCCGCGTCCACGACGGGCACGCTGCCGGTCATGAGCTCGTCGAAGAACACGGCGGGGCTGATAGGCGCGGGGTTGGACCAGCTCTGCCCGCCGTCTTTCGATACTTGCACGACGATCCGCGAGGTAGAAAACCCAGAGTTGTCACCCTCCAGAAGCGTCCAGGAGAGATAGAGGGTGTCTCGGAAGGGGCTCAGGGGGCTCGCATCCGCGGCGATGTACTCCTTGTCCGCAAAGCGCGTTGCCGTCTCCACGAAGGACACCGAGAAGCTTGAGAAGGTCTGGCCCCCATCGGTCGACTTGGCGACGACGATGCCACTGTCGTTGTTCTGTTTGCGGGCGACGTTGAGGTAGCTGAGGTAGAAGGTGCCCCGCGAGTCGGCCGCCAGCGCCGGGTCGGAGCAAAAATCACCGCTCGAGATGCGCGGCGCGAGACCCCGCCAGGTCCAGGTCCTGCCGCCATCGACCGAGTTGGCAAAACCGCAGGGGAGATCGAAATTCTGCGTCTCGTAGAACTCGTGAAAGGCGGCAACCAGGTTGGCCGGGTTCGCAGGATTGACGGCGATCGTGGGCTCCTCCTGCTCGACACCGCTATCCGTGGAGGGAACGCCTCCGAGCTGGATGTTCGGCTCGAAGCGGACGGCTCGCGGCCTCCTGGCCTGGGCGAGCGCCAGGCTGCTCAGGGCTATGAAAAGTGTTCCGGTGGTGAGGATCCTCGAAACCCACAGACGGTTCAAATTCATGCTCCCCTCCTGAAGGTAGCCTTCCCGCGTGACTCTTCGGGGATGAGTACCCTGGGAAGCCCCGATCGTCAAGACCCAGAGGTGGAGACCGAAGACTGAGGGCAGGAGGTCGTGGGGACACGCAAGGGGCCCGAGGCGAGCCGCTCGACGGCGGAATTCAGTGTTGCGTCAGGCTCTGGTGGGTGGATCTGGTGGAGCTGGGGGGGATCGAACCCCCGACCTCTTGACTGCCAGTCAAGCACTCTCCCAACTGAGCTACAGCCCCACGTGAGCGTGACTATAGCCGAGCCGCGCCGAACCGGTCAACGAGGCCCGCCTCAAGGCGCTTAGAAACCGGTTCGAGTCCGGCAATCGAGCAGCCAGGCGTGGGCCGGATGTCGAGACGACCTCCGCGAGTGCGCGACCCACCCCCCCAGAACTGCTACAACCCGATGGCGCTGAACAAAGCCCGGCCGTCGCGCACCGCGGGAGAGGCGAGAGCGGCCCGGGGGCCGCTCGGAGCCGTTCGTCGAGACACCGGCCCGGGCCTGGCTGCAGGGCAGTGATGTGAAGGTGGGCGGACGATGCGCGGAGCGTGTGCTCGGGCAGCATTCCGGGAAGAGCTGCGTGCCGGGATTTACAGTTGGGAGTCAGTGGACGACGGTGTCGTCGTCCGTTTCTTTCAGGAAGTCGGAGATCAGCCCCTTGTTGGCGATCACCTTGACGTCCTCGGCGGTGAGGCGGATCAACTGGGCCGTCCTGGTCTGCGGATCGATCTTGACGAGCAGCACTCCGCCCTTCCCCTTCTGACCGGAAGGAACGCCGGTGGTGACGGCGCGCGGCCTGCCCGACTCGTCGGGCGCCGTTGCGCCCGCCGGCGCAATCTCCGGGTCGGCGGTGTCGGCATGCTCCTTCGCCACCGCCAGAGTCTGGACCCGATTGCCGCCGTCCAGGAGCACGGCCTCCGCCACTCCGGAGGGAGTGTCGGCCGGGGTCACGAGGTGGCGCAGATAGGTACGCTCCAGAGCCCGCTCGATCACCCGCATCTCATCCGCGCTCAGGTCATGGCGGAAAAGAGGCTGCAGGATCTCCCGGATCCGGACCTTGAAATCGTCCGGAACCGTGTACTTGGACTCCAACTGCTGGCAGGTGCGCTCGAGCGTCACTTTGGTGTCCATTTTCTGTTCTCCAGGAAATCCAGGTGCCCTAAGAGTACGAATAGCCCGCTCCATGTCAACATTTTTGATGCGCCATGGCGGCCGGCCCGCTCCGCCGTTGACTCCCCGGAAAAGGCTCGGCTAGAATCGCGCCGATTCCCGTCCAGCTGAGGATTGGCGGCCGCCGTGGCCGCCCGCGCCCTCTCCGAGGAGGCCCCCGTCGCATGACTGAACCGGAACGCAGCAAGGGACCCGAGATCGAGTCGGTCCTCAAGGAAAAGCGGGTCTACCCGCCC
>Ga0214473_10010070_pt1 | contig 11143 bp, 9 predicted proteins | sample RVTome_7_FD_203509 | JGI IMG/M metagenome (GOLD analysis project Ga0214473, IMG submission 203509) | Soil microbial communities from uranium-contaminated site in the Upper Colorado River Basin, Wyoming, United States - RVT98D197 | ecosystem: Environmental > Terrestrial > Soil > Contaminated >...
CTGGCGCATCGACGATGAGTGGTGGCGGGAGCGCCCGGTCTCGCGTCTGTACTTCAGCGTGACGCTGGAGGATGGGCGGACGGTGACGGTGTATCGGGACCTGGTGAGCGGGCGATGGGCGAAGCAGGCCTATCTATTTAAGGCGCGCTAGCGATGGTGGCACGCAAAATAAGGCAAGCCTCCCCCGCTCAGATCGGTGTAGTCGTCGAGCCCCTCCTGCGGGCAGGGCTGACCGTGATAGAGGTCCGTGCTGATGAGCAGCTCCGTACCCGTCAGCTCCGCGTCGGGGTCGTTTGGGTCCGTCGTGTCGAAGAAGTAGAGCAGCGGGATCGTGGCGCTCGAAGCGTCTGCCCCGGGCGACTGGCAGTGCACGCCCAGACCCGGCACGTTGAAGCACGTCCACCCGGCACGGCCCAGCTGTGCGGGGCTCGGACCGCGGGCGCTGGCGCTGCCCGCGCCGAATACCGCGGTCGCAAACATGACAACGATGGCGATAGCAATGACAATGCGCATTGGCGACCTCCCCCTAAGCAACTTAATGAATCATTTATGTTAAAGGATATGTAATGAGATGTCAATTTTCTACGCCGAACTCCACGCCCACTCCAACTTCTCTTTCCTCGAGGGCGCCAGCCACATCGAGGAGCTGGTGCTGCGGGCGCGGGAGTTGGGGTACGAGGCCCTCGCGCTCACGGACCACGACGGCCTGCACGGGGCGATGGAGTTTGCTCAGTGCGCCCGCGCCTGGGGTCTGCGCCCCATCACCGGCGCGGAGGTGACGCTGGCTGGGAACAGCACTGATTTAGATTCACCTCTGCGGGATAAATCCCGCAGCTTCCCCAAAGCTGAGGGTTTCAACCCTCAGGAGTGTTCTTACCACCACCTGACTCTCCTCTGTGAGACGCAGCGGGGCTACGCCAACCTCTGCCGCCTCCTCACCCACGCCCACCTGGAGCACGAACGGGGCAGGCCCTGCATCGAGCCGGAGGTGCTCGCTCGTCATACTGAAGGGCTCATCGCTCTCTCCGGGTGCCGGCAGGGCGAGGTACCGTCGCTGGTGGCCGAAGGGCGCTACCGCGAGGCGGAGGAGGCGGCTCGGCGCTACGCGGAGATGTTCGGCCGGCAGAACTTCTTCATCGAGCTCCAGAACAACCTGGTCTACGGCGACGCCCGCCGCAACCGGGCCCTGGTCGACCTGGCGGAGCACATCGGGGTGGGCGCCGTCGCCACGGGCAACGTCCACTACCACGTGCGGGAGCGCCATCGCCTCCAGGACGTGCTGGTGGCCATCAAGAACCGCACGACCCTGGACGCCAGCCACCGCCTGCGGCGCGAGAACTCCGAGTACTATCTGAAGCCGCCCGCCGAGATGGCCGAGCTGTTCAGTGACTACCCGGAGGCCGTGGCCAACACCGTCCGCATCGCCGAGCGCTGCCAGTTCGACCTGACCCGCGACCTGGACTACCGTTTCCCGGACTCCCCGGTGCCCGAGGGCGAGACGCCGGATTCGTACCTGCGCCAGCTCTGCTACCGCGAGGCGAAGGACCGCTACGGTCGCATCACCCCCGCGGTGCGCGAGCGGCTGGAGGAGGAGCTCCGGCTGGTGGAGCAGCACGGACTGGCCGGCTTCTTCCTCATCCACAAGGAGATCCTCCAGCTCGCCTATCAGGTGGCGGAGGAGGTGCGTGGCCGGCCCGCCCTGGCCCCTCCCGGCCGGGGTCGCGGGTCGTCCGTGGGCTCGCTCATCTGCTACCTCATCGGTCTGTCGCACATCGACCCCATCGAGAACAATCTCTTCCTGGGCCGCTTCCTCAACGAAGAGATGGCCTCGGTGCCGGACATCGACCTGGACTTCCCCCGCGACATCCGCGAGAAGCTGATCCTGCGGGTCTACGAGCACTTCGGCCGCGCCCAGACGCAGACGCGCGCAGCGGGCGCCCGTCCGGGCGAGAACGTGGGGCTGGTGGCCACCTTCCCCACCTACCGCATCCGCAGCGCCGTGCGGGAGGTGGGCAAGGCGCTGGGCCTGCCCCCGGCCGAGCTGGACCGGCTGGCCAAGGTGAGCGAGGGCTTCTACGGCTCCGCCAAGGCGGTCCGTGAGGAGATGGGCCGGCTCGACCGCTACCGCGACCGGCTGGACGCCCCGCTCTGGGGCCACTTCGCGGATATCGTGGAGCAGATCGCCCGCTTCCCCCGCCACATCTCGCAGCACGTGGGCGGCATGGTCATCTCGTCCAAACCCTTGGTCGAACTCGTGCCGCTGGAGCAGTCGGCCATGGAGGGACGCGTCCTCATCCAGTGGGACAAGGACTCCGTGGACGACGCCCGCATGATCAAGATCGACTTCCTGGCCCTGGGCATGCTCTCGGCGACAGACGAATGCCTCGATCTAATCGAGGAGCAGCGGGGGAAGCGCGTCGACCTATCGCGCATCGACTTCCAGGACGAGCGGGTGTACGACGGCATCTGCCAGGCCGATACGATGGGCGTCTTCCAGATCGAGTCGCGGGCCCAGATGCAGACGCTGCCCCGCGTGCGGCCGCGGTCGCTGGAGGACCTGACGGTGGAGGTGGCCATCATCCGGCCGGGGCCCATCGTGGGCGGCGCCGTGAGCCCGTACATTAACCGTCGCATGGGCAGGGAGCCCGTGACCTACGACCATCCGTCGTTGGAGCCGGTGCTGGCGGAGACGCTGGGAGTCATCCTCTACCAAGAGCAAATCCTGCAGGTATCGATCGCCCTGGCGGGCTTCACCGCCGGCCAGGCGGAGAGCCTGCGACGGGCCATGAGCCGCAAGCGCTCGAAGGAGGCCATCGCCAAGCTCAAGGAGCAGTTCATCAAGGGCTGCCTGGGCAACGGCGTGTCGGAGCAGACGGCGGAGACGGTGTTCCGCAAGATCCAGGGCTTCGCCGAGTTCGGCTTCCCCAAGGCCCACGCCGCCGCCTTCGGGCTGCTGGCCTACCAGACGGCCTGGCTGCGCACCTACTATCCGGCGGAGTTCCTCTGCGCCCTGTTCAACGCTCAGCCGATGGGTTTCTACGGCCCGCACGTGCTGGTGAACGATGGCAAGCGCCACGGAGTGGAGGTACTGCCACCGAACATCAACAGCAGCGGGGCGGATTGCACGTTGGAGCCGGTGTCGGGTGATGCGGGTGAACATGCCGCCTTTATTGAGGGCGCAGCAAGCAGCGCTCCTACCGGCGATGGGGCGCAGCAAGCAGCGCCCCTACCGGATGTTGGGTTCGCCGTGCGCATCGGGCTGCGTTACGTGGCGGGCCTGAGCGAGGCGACGGCAAAGGAGGTGGAGGAGGAACGGGAGCGTAGGGGCGAGTTCCGTTCGCTGTTCGACTTCCTGGAGCGGACACGGCTCAAGCGGGAGCCCATCGAGAACCTCATTGCCTGCGGCGCCTTCGATAGCTTTGGTCTGGAGCGGCGGGAGCTCCTGTGGCAACTGGGGCTGCTCTATCGCTCCGACGGCCGCAACGCGGTCGAACGCCAGCTGGCCCTGCCGCTGCCCACGGAGCAGGACATGCCCGGACGGGCAGGGTTCGCGCTGCCGGCGATGACCGACTGGGACCGCATGGCGGCGGATTACGCTGTGCTCGGCCTCTCGCCGGGCAGCCACCCCATGGCTTTCCTGCGATCGCAGTTCCACGAGGGCGTGGTCCCCAGCCGGATGCTGGAGTCGCTGGCGGACGGAGCGGCGGTGGAAGTAGCGGGCCTGGTGGTCTGCCGCCAGCGGCCGGGGACGGCCAAGGGGTTCGTGTTCCTGGTGGTGGAGGACGAGTTCGGCCTGGTGAATGTTATCGTGAAGCCCGACCTCTACCAGCGGCAGCGCTCGTTGGTGCGCACGGAACCGTTCGTTATGGTGCGGGGAGAGCTACAGAAGCGGGACGGGACGGTGAACCTGCTGGCGGAGTCGTTCAGCGCGCCGCGTTTGGCTGCGGGTGTAGCGCCGGCGGCGCACAATTTCGGGTGAGATCGTAGGGGCGCAGCAAGCCTGACTGCCGACAGGCCGGCTGCGCCCCTACCGGGACGTTGGCAACGAGCCGCAAAGAGCGGCCAACTGTGAGGCGATGCTGGCGGCGGCGGACGGCAGGGCCTTCTCCACTTCCGGCGTGAATTGCTCCCCGAAGGTGTAGGGATCCTGCACGGCGATGACGTAGATCAGCACCTCTTGTGGCAGCCGAAAGGAGAGGCGGCGCGCTAACTGCAGGGCCGAACGCAGGTTGACGCCGTGGCTAATCGGCGAAGAGCCCTCGCCCAGTTCGTCCTCCCGCAGTCCCCACACATGACCGATCCTGCTCGCATCATGGATGCTGTCGATGATGATCGCCCGGTCGTAGGGGGCCAGGAGCTGGACGGTCTTGAAGCCGGCCACGGCCGCCTCGGCAAGGTCGGTCTCGGGGTCGTCCAGCAACTCGTAGACGCGGCGCGCGACCCAAAGGCCGGCGGCGTCGTCGGACAGTATCGGGTTTCCGAGACCGAGGATCAGCGTCTTCGTCGCTAGTCCCTCCGTAGCTGCTCGACGACCTTGCCCTGAGCGTCGTAGATGCTCACGATCAGGGGCATCCGCCCGGGCAGGGAGTGGGTGGCGCAGGCGAAGCAGGGGTCGTAGGCCCGGAACGCCATCTCGATGCGGTTGAGGAGCCCTTCGGTGACCACCGTCCCCTTCTTGATGAGCCCCTGGGCGGCTTTCCTGACCGACAGGGCGATGCCGGCGTAGTTGTGGGCGGTGCCGACGATGAGGTTGATCTTGCGGGCTATCCCCTTCTCGTCCGCCTGGTAGTGGTGAATGAGGACACCCCGCGGCGCTTCCACCACGCCTACGCCCTCGCCGGCGGTGGCGGTAAGCTTCGTGCGGACGTTGGGGCTGGTGATCTCGGGGTCGGTGGCCAGCTCCAGCATGCGCTCGGCGGCGTAGACCAGCTCAACGAGGCGGGCCCAGTGAGTGGCCAGGGTGGCGTGCACCGGCTTGCCCCCCAAAGTGGAGTACATGCGCTCGTACTCAGCCTGGGCCAGGGGGGTGGCCATTCCGTCGGCGGCGTTGAGGCGGGCTAGGGGCGCCACCCGGTAGACGCCGCTGTCCTTGCCATCGATAAGCCCCTGCCAGCCCAGCGCCTTCAGGTACGGGAACTTGAGGTAGGTCCAGGGCTCCACGTGTTCGGCGATGTGATCGAGGTAGTCCGAAGGGGCGAATTTGGCGAATTCCTTGCCCTCTGGGTCCACCACTCGGAGCATGCCGTCGTAGAAGGTCACCTTGTTGTTGGCATCCACCAGGCCCATGTAGTAGGTCTTGTGGGTGAAGGTGTCGCTCAGGATCAGGTCCACGTAACCCTGATTGGCCAGCACCACGTCATCGAGGACCTTGAGGGAGACCTTGCCGAACTCCACGGCCGAGCGGGCGATCGCCTCGATCTTGACGCGCTCCTCCTCGGTGATGGGCTTGCTGACGCCGCCGGGGAGGCCGCAGACGGGGTGAATGTACTTGCCCCCGATCATCGCCACGACGTCGTGGCAGAGCTCCAGGTGCTTGAGCACCTCGCCGCCCAGCTCCAGGCCCACCTTGTGCACCACGCCGATGATGTTGCGCTCGGCGGGGCTGGCGTCGGGCCCGACGACAAAGTCCGGGCCGCTGAGGGCATAGAAGTGGGTGGCGTGGTCGGCCACATAGAAGGCGCTGTACAAGAGCTCCCGCAGCTTCTTGGCCGCGGGAGGCGGGTCTACGTTGAAGACGCCGTCCAGGGCCTTGGTGGAGGCCATGTGGTGGGCCTCCGGGCACACCCCGCAAATGCGCGGCGTGATAATCGCCAAGTCCTCGACCGCGCGCCCTTCGCAGAACGTCTCAAAGCCCCGGAGCTCGGGCACCTGGAAGTAGGCGTTCTCCACGTCGCCCTCAGGGTTGAGGAAGATTTCGATGCGGCCGTGCCCTTCAAGGCGGGTGATGGGGTCGATGGTGATCCGGCGCTCGGTGCTTACGGCTTCCGAAGCTGGTTTCGTGGTCATGGTCGCAGCCCCCGTCTAGTTCTCGCGAATCACAAGGCCTTCGCCAGTTCAACGGCCTCTTTGGCCGGCAAGGCGTTGCCTTCCAGGCGGACCCGGCGCAGGAGCGACGCCGGCAGACCGAAGAGGTAACAGGTCCCCAGCACATCGGGGATGGCATCCACCACTCGTTCGATCTCGGCCGGGTCCTGGGAATCGATGATGGACGCCAGCGCGCTCAGCAGCTTCCCGCCCTGGTCCACCACGTTAGGCGGCGGCCCGTAGCAGCCCCGACAGGGCATGTTGACCGAGAGGCAGGGCGCTCCGCAGCCGCCTCGCGTGGCCGGGCCGGCGCAGATGACCCCCTGCTCCAGCAGGCAGCGGGATGGGTCTGGGACGATCTCCCAGGGGCGGTAGAAGCGGCGGATCCGCTTCTCTTCCCTGACGCGGGTGCAGTTGTCGCACACCGTCTTGTCCGAGGCCCCCACGACTGAGCCGGGAGCAGGCAGGCGTCCTTCCACGACCGCCTGTATCACGCCCTCGACCTGCTCCTTCACCGGTGGACAGCCCGGGACGAAGTACTCCACGGGCACCACCTGGGCCAGCGTACGCACCGTGTCGTAGAACTTGGGCAGCGTGAGCTCGCCCTCCGGAACCTGATAGCTCAACTGGGGACGCACGCCGTCGCCGTTAGCGGTGGAGGGCGTGTCGTGGTAAACGCGCTGGAAGATGGTCTCCCTGTCGGCGACGTTGGCCAGGCCGGGGATGCCGCCCGTGTGGGCGCAGGCGCCGAAGGCCACCAGCACCTTCGACTTCTCGCGCAGCAGGTGCGCCATGTGCTCCTGCTCTGAGTTCCTGATGGCGCCGTTGAACAGACAGAGGTCGATGCTCTTGTCGGGGAGCACCTCCACGTCCTTGTACTTGAAGTCCATGATGCAGGGCCAGAGGACGATGTCGAAGGCGTCGGCTACGTCCAGGATCTTGGCGTACAGCCGGACGACCGCGATCTCGCAGCCACCGCAGCTGGCAGCCCAGTAGAGGGCCAGCTTGGGCTTGCTCATCCTAGGCCTCCCTCACGTTTTCCCACCAGGCCAGCGGTCCCTTGGCCTTGATGGCGGCGGCCATCTCATCGGCGATCTGGGCCCACTTTGCCCCCTCGCCGGCGGAGACCCACTCGAGGCGGAACCGCTCAGGCTCGATGCCCATCTGAGACAGCAGCCTGCGCAGCAGGGCAGTGCGCCGCATGGTATTGTAGTTGCCTTCGGTGTAGTGGCAGTCGCCCGGATGACAGCCGGCGACGATGACGCCGTCTGCCCCCGACTGGAACGCCTTGAGCACGAAGGTGGGGTCAATGCGGCCGGTGCACATGACGCGCACGATGCGCACATTGGGGGCGTAGGTCATGCGCGAGGTGCCGGCCAGGTCTGCCCCCTGATAGGCGCACCAGTTGCAGAGAAAGCCGACGATTCTGGGTTCCCAGTTGTCGGGAGGCACAGCCATAGCTACACCTCCCCTAGATCGCCGCCGTGGCCGGTCGGGCATCGACCAGAAGGGCCTCTACCTCGGCCAGGATCTGCTGGTCTGTGAAGTGGCGAGCGACGATGGCTCCCGCGGGGCAGGCGGCCACGCAGACGCCACAGCCCTTACACAGCGCCTCATTGATGTGGGACAGTTTCTCCGTTTCGCTGAAGGTGATGGCGCTGTAGGGACAGAGCGTGACGCAGACCTTGCAGCCGGAGCAGGCGGCCTCGTTGACGAAAGCGGTGGCCGCTTCCAGTTCCACCCTCCCCCTATCGATGAGGGCCAGGGCCTCCGCCGCGCCCGCCAGCGCCTGAGCGACGGTGTCGGGGATGTCTTTGGGCCCTTGGGCACATCCCACGACGAAGATCCCGTCGTTGGCAGTGGCCACCGGCTCCAGCTTGGCGTGCTTCTCCAGCAGGAAGCCATCGGCGCTCTGGGACAGGTTGAAGAGCCGCGCCACCTCTTTGGCGTCCGGGCGGGCCTCCATGGCCGGGCAGAGGATCACCATGTCTACGGGGACGCGCATCACTGCGCCCACCAGCGTATTCTCGCACGTCACCACCAGCTTCCCTTTTTCCCCCTCGTTCAGGGCGAAATCGGTGACCTGGGACGGTCTGCCGCGGATGAACGTGACGCCCTCGCTGGCGGCCCGCTGGTAGAACTCCTCGAAGCCCTTGCCGTAGCAGCGCATGTCTATGTAGAACTCGTAGACCTGCGCATCCTCGATCTTCTCCTTGATCAGGTGGGAGAACTTGAGGCCATACATACAGCAGACGCGGGAGCAGTAGGTGTGGTATTTCTGGTCGCGGCTGCCCACGCAGTGGATGATGGCCACGCTCTTGGGCTCCTTGCCGTTGACCACCAGGTGGCCGCCGGTGGGGCCGGTAGCGCTGCACAGCCGCTCGAACTCCATGCTGGTGATGACGTTGGGGAAGCGCTTGTACCCCAGGCGGCTGATGGCCGACGGGTCCATCAGGTCGTAGCCGGTGGCAACGATGATGGCGCCTACTTCGACCTCCACCGTCTCCTCCGTCTGCTTGAAGTCGATGGCGCCACGCTCGCAGAACTTCAGGCAGGCCCCGCATTTGCCTTCCTTCTGGATGTAGACGCAATGCTCCGGGTCGATCACGGGCACGTTGGGAACGGCCTGGGGGAACGGCGTGTAGATAGCCTTGCGCTGGCCCAACCCACAATCGAACTCGCTGTCCGCCGTCCAGGGGCACTTCTCCTGGCAGATGCCGCACCCCGTGCACAGGCTCTCGTCCACGTACCGGGGCTTCCTGCGGATGGTCACCCTGAAGTTGCCGACGAAGCCCTGGACGCCCACCACCTCGCTGTAGGTCATGAGCTCGATGTCTGGGTGGGCCTTCACGGCCGCCATCCTGGGTGTGAGGATGCAGGCCGAGCAGTCGAGGGTGGGGAAGGTCTTGTCCAGCTGGATCATGTGCCCGCCAATGGAGGGCTCTCGCTCGACCAGATAAACCTTGTGCCCGGCATCGGCCACTTTGAGTGCCGCCTGTATTCCAGCGATGCCGCCGCCGACCACCAGCACTGCGGGCGTGACCAGCACCTCGCGTCTCTCCAGGGGCTCCAGGTAGTAGGCGCGGGAGATGGCGGCGCTGACCAGCGCTTTGGCCTTTCCAGTGGCGCCGTTCTTGTGCACCCACGAGCACTGCTCGCGAATGTTGGGCATGTGGAGTTGGTAGGGGTTCAGCCCCGCCGACTGGCAAACATGGCGGAACGTGGGCTCATGCATGCGGGGTGAGCAGGCGGCCACCACGACTCGGTTCAGGCCGAGCTCCTCGATGTCTTTCGCGATGAGGGCCTGGCCGGGCTCGGAGCACAGGAACTTGTAGTTGCGGGCCACCACGACGGCACCCTGCTCCTGGGCGAAGGCCGTCAGGTCCTCCACGTCGACCGTGCCGGCGATGTTGCTGCCGCAATGGCAAATGTAGACACCGATCTTGACCTCGTCGCTGCCGTTCTCGCTTTCCGCCATCGGTTGCTCTCCTACTTGGGCCCTGCGGCAACGGCCTCGCCACTCGATTCAGCGCCCGCGGCGATCTTCTTGTATAGAGGGTCGGGGGGCACCATGTTGCGGTGCAGCCCTACCGACTTCGGTGGCAGGCTAAAGGCCAGGCCCATCAACTGGGTGACAAACAGGACCGGGATGTGGAACTTGGTGCCCTTGGCCTTTCCGGCCTCGTTCTGGAAGCTGTTAAGGTTAAACATGCAGAGCGGGCAGGCGGTGATGATGCAATCGGCGTCGGCAGCGACGGCGGCCAACAGGAGATCACCGATGAGGTTCGAGCCCACCTCGCGCTTGCTCATCGAGAGCGTGCCGCCGCAGCAGGCCGTCTTCAGGGGGTAGTGCACGACTTCTGCTCCCAGCGTGGCCAGCAGGCGGTCGAAGCAGGTGGGGTCCTCCACCGAATCGAACTGGGCGTAGGTCCACATGCCCTGGCAACAGCCGTAGTAGGCGGCCACCTGCAGGCCATCGAGCGGTCGCGTGACCCGCTCCGCCACCACGTCCAGACCGACGTCGTTGATGATGACGTCCAGGAGGTGCCGCAGCCGCGCCTTTCCCGAGTACTGGACGCCGGTCTCGGCCAGCACAGCGTTGACGTTGTCCTTGAGGTTAGCGTTGTGCTGCATGTAATGCTGGGACCGGATGAGGTTCATGTAGCAGCGGCTGCAGCCGGTGACGAGGTCGCTCTCCGCCCGCTCGGAGAGGGCCAGGTTGCGGGCCGGCAGGGCGAGGGAAAGGAGATAGCTGACGCCTGTGGCGACGGCCGCTCCGCAGCAGTTCCAGTCCTCCAGTTCCGTCCACTTCACCCCAAGGGCGCGCATCACGGCTTGGATGGACTCTTCACACTCACGTGCGGTGCCATTCAATGAACAGCCGGGGTAGTATACGTAGCTCATGGCCTGCCCTCGATTTCCTCCGCCTTGCGGAACATCGCCGCCATGGCTTTCCGGCTCGCCATCTTCGGAGGGTTCAGATTGACCTTGCCTTTGGCCAAGAGCGAGAGGCCCAAGCGGATCTCCTCCACGAGAAGGACGGGGTTAGGGGCGAAGTAGCGGGCCAGGAACTCCACCTCGTGGAAGCGGCCGTGGCGCTCCACCGTTCGCATAAAGGACCGATAGAAGCGGCGGATGTCACGGTGGGCTTGGTTTCTGGCCAGGTTGAGCCGCTGGATCGCGGCCATCATATCGGTAACGGCCACGCCCCTGGGGCAGCGGAACGTGCAGGAGTAGCAAGCGGTGCACAATAGGCCGCTGCCGCTCGCCACCGCTTCGTCCGCGCAGCCCAGTTGGAGCAGGTTCATCACCTGCCGGGGCGTGTACTTCATGGCATAGGCGGTGCGACAGCTGGCCGTGCAGAGACCGCACTGGTAGCAGAACTCGAAGCTGTTCCCCAGCGGGTCCTTCATGACCTGCACTGGTTCGCTGCGCGGGGTCAAACACACCTGAGCGTTCATAGGCGCATCCCCCCAATCAGAAGTCCCGGGGTATCGCGATTTTTTTCACGAATCGCGGCCCAACATATCCTACGTGGCTGGATACCGGGTACATCGCTCGATCAGCAGGGGACTTCGCGATTTTCTTCACAAACCCCGCCTCATCACTTACCGCCTGC
>Ga0214473_10010071_pt1 | contig 11143 bp, 12 predicted proteins | sample RVTome_7_FD_203509 | JGI IMG/M metagenome (GOLD analysis project Ga0214473, IMG submission 203509) | Soil microbial communities from uranium-contaminated site in the Upper Colorado River Basin, Wyoming, United States - RVT98D197 | ecosystem: Environmental > Terrestrial > Soil > Contaminated >...
GAAGCAGGCGCGCTCGCCACCCTGCGCGATCACCACTGACTGATGGGAGGGCACGTGTCCCGGCGTCGGCACCAACCGGATCCCCGGCAGCAGCTCGGTGTCTCCGTTCGCCAGGCGCCAGCGCCCTGCCCCACCCACCGGCGCGAAGTTGTGTTCCAGGTAACTCGCGGCGGAGCGTTCGTTGGCGCGGGAGGCAAACTCCAGCTCGCGCTGCTGGACCACGTAGGTGGCGTTGGGGAATGCCAGACGGACGCGCGGACCGGTGGCCGGACGGTCAGTGGGCTCCGTCCGCCCGCCCGCCTGTCCGCCCACCTGCCCCTCCACGCAGGTGTTCCCACCCGCGTGGTCAAAGTGCAGATGCGTATTGATCACCCAGCGAACGTCTTCCGGTCGGAAGCCTGCTTCCGCGAGGGCGTCCTCCAGCTGCGTCGCTCCGGAGCGCCCGGCGTTCTCAAGCGAATAGATGTCGCGGAATTTGTCGTTCTCCTTGTTGCCCAACCCGGTGTCGATGAGCACCAGCCCGTCATCGTGCTCCACCAGCAATGGGCGCATCGCCAGGGGGATGCGGTTGCGCGCATCCGGCGCGATGCGCTGCTCCCACAGCGGCTTGGGCACGACGCCGAACATGGCGCCGCCGTCCAACCACAGGCGGCCCGCGTCCAACGAATAGCACTTGAAGCTCCCGACGCGAAACCGGGTTACAAGGGCCACAGATCGTCCGCCTGGGTGGGCATAGCCGTGCGCCGCTTGGGCACCCGTCGCGTCACCCTGGCCAGGTCGTCCAGAGTCTGGGCGCCAGACTCCCGGGCCAGGTCTAGCAGCTTGAGCAACACCTCCGCCGTGGCCACCGCGTCGCCGCCGGCCCGGTGCCGGCGGGCGATGGAAATGCCGAAGTACTGCGTCACGTGGTCCAGCCCCCGAGACTTGAGCTCCGGGATGAGGCGGCGCGCGAGCCGCACGGTGCAGACCCGCGGGCCGCTCAGGATCCGATCGCGGGTGCGCTTGAGCTCGGCCGAGAGGAAGGTCCAATCGAACCGGGCGTTGTGGGCCACGAAGACGCGCCCACCGAGGGCGGCGAGCACTTCATCCGCGATGTCGGCGAAGCCGGGTTGATCGGTGACCGTGCTCTCTGTGATGCCGGTGAGCGAGGCGACGAAGGGCGGAATCCCTCGACCGGGGTTGACCAGCGCCTCAAACACGGGCTCAATGACGCCCGCTCGCACCACGACCACCGCGACCTCCACGATTCGATCCCCGCGGGACGGACGCCCGCCGGTGGTCTCCACGTCCACGACCGCGAAGGTGCATGCCTCGAGGCTCGGCGACGTCGCGCCCGCCGGGACCACCATCCACCGGCCGTCGTCCAGCCGGGTGATGCGCGGGTCCGCCCCGAGGAGCGCCACGGCCAGGCGTTCCGCGATCACGGGCGACGCATTGGGAATCCCCAGGACGTGGCAAGCCAGCGCCGTGCTGTCGCCCGGGCTGGGCGCCAGGTACGCCAACGCCCGGTCCACCAGGGTCCCCTCGGGATGGGCGATGATGGACGAGCCGGTCCGATCCGGAACGCTCGGCTCACCGGTCACAGCGCCTCGCGCCGAAGCGGCAGGGTCATGCAGCGGGGCCCGCCCCCGCCGCGCACCAGCTCGCTCACATCGAGGGTGATGACGGCCTGCTCGTCCTCGCCGATGACTCGCTCTCCAGTGAGGAACGACACGGCGTCCACCAGCTTGAACCCCGAACGTTCCAGCTCCCGGAGCGTCATCTGGTTCCTGGCATACGCCAGGGCCAACCCGGGCCGCAGGGTGAGCAGGTTGCAGCCGGACGCCCACTGCTCGCGCTCCTGATGCGTCCGCTCCTGGCCACCGCAGAAAATCGGCTCGAGCGGACAGTCCACGGCCTGGAGCGCGGCGAAGAAGTTGGGCATCTCCCGAACGCCCTGTTCACCTTTGCGCCGGTGCAGCACCGGCAGGCGCTCCGGCCCCACAAAATGGGGGGGATACACCACGCACTGCTCGCGGTCGACTTGCGTGAAGATCATGTCCAGGTGGATGGCGATCCGCTCGCCGGGCATGACCACCACCACCACGTCCCGCACCGGGCTCTTGGCGAAGACCAGCTCGCAGAGATGATCCAGCGCGGCGGGACTGGACCGATCGCTGAAACCCAGGACCAGCAGGTCCGGCCGCAGCGGGTGCACGTCGCCGCCCTCCAGGGTGTAGTTGGAGCGGTGCTCTTCCGACCCGTCGTACAGAATGCCCGCATTGGCCAGCTCGGGGTGGTAGCTGAACAGCGCTTTGACCAGCAGCTCCTCGGACCACCGCACGCCGTACCGCATCGAGCCAATCACCACGTGATCCCCGATCACGATGCCCACGTCCCGGGTGAAAAAGAGGTTGGGCAACGGGGGCAGGACGAATCCCACCTCGTTGAGCGCCTTCCCGATGGGGCCCGCCTCCTCGGCGGCACCCTCAACCAAGAGGCCCACGAGCTGATCGGTGGGCAGCTCGGCCAGGCGCTGCGCCAACGCGTCGGAGGGCACCACGTCCGTGGTTCTGGAAATCAGCAGCTCGCGCGCCTCGCGTCGCTCCAGGACCTGGGCCAGCAACGCCCGCACTTCGAACACGGCGGCGAAGCGCTCGAGCACGGCGACCAGGCGCCGATGCTCCCGCTGCGCGGTCTCCAAGTTGATGATGTCGTCGTAGAGATAGTCCTTGCGGGTGCCCGGGGTCACCGCCAACAACTCGTTGCCCGGCGTGTGGACCAGGACCGCGCGGAGCGCGCCGATGTCGGAGGTGACCTGGACCGAGGGCATGGAGCGAATCTAGTGATGCGCCGGTGGAATCGCTGACGCTCGACACCGGTAGGTCCCGTAGGGCTCTTCGGGTGCGGTGTTGTCTCGGCGGCGAGGGGGGCGGGGGTGGGTGGATACGGCGAGCCCGTCGAGTCCACCCGCATCCGAAGGTCCGTTCAGCGATTCCGCAGCGCGTAGCTCAACGCCTCAAGCTCCATGGCCATGTTCACGTGTTTCACCACCACGGGGGCGGGCACGTCGAGCTGCACCGGGGCAAAGTTCAGGATGGCCCGGACGCCGGCCCGGACCAGCCGGTCCGCCACCTCCGCCGCGGCCGCCGCCGGGGTGGCGAGGATCGCAATATCCACCGGAGCCCGCGCCAGATCCTGCTCAAGCCGGCTGACGTCGCGGACCGCCACACCGTTCCAGTCGGCCCCGATCTTCCGGGGGTCGGCGTCGTACACCGCGGCTACGTGGAATCCCCGCTGCCCAAAGCCGTCGTATTGCGCCAGGGCACTCCCGATCTTCCCCGCGCCCACCACGACCACCTCGTACGTCCGCTTGAGGCCCAGGATGTCGCGCAGCTTCCCGACGAGCTCCGGTACGGAGTAGCCCAGCCCCCGCTTGCCAAAGGAGCCAAAGAAGGAGAGGTCCTTCCGCACCTGCGCCGACGTCGTGCCCCCGCGCGTCGCCAGCACCTCGGAGCTTATGGTCGCGATCCCCTGGCCCTGGAATTCCTCTAAGAACTGCAGGTAGAGCGAGAGGCGGCGCACAGTGGATTCGGCGATCTTGCGCATCGGCCCATTGTGAACGTTTTCACAATGTGTCGCTCCCCCCTCCTGCCGTCAACGTGCCACCGTTCGGAACAGGGCCACAAGTGCCTGTGGCGACAGCAGTTCCGGCCGTGCGGCCGGGTCAATCCCCAAGCCGCCCAGCACCGCCTCTACGGCCTCCTTTGTTCCCCCGGTGAGCGAGCGGAGGCTGCGGCGTAGCTGCTTGCGACGCTGGGAAAACAGCTGCGCCAAGAACCGCCGCCACGCTTCCCGCTCGTGGTCTGCCACCAGTGGCTTCTGGAGCGGACGCAGGCGAACGACCGCTGAATCCACCTTGGGGGGCGGACGAAACGCGCCCTTCTTCACGACGAACAGCCGCTCTACCGACGCGATGGCCTGCACGCCCGCCGAGAGCGCACCGTACGTCTTGGACCCCGGCGGCGCCCCCAGCCGGTCGGCAACTTCTTTCTGCACCAGGAACACCACCGTCACCGGCAACGGAGGTGACAGCGCTTTCTCGATGAGGGGCGTGGTGATGTAGTAGGGAATGTTGCCGATGACCTTAAAACGGTGAGCCGTGGGATCCGACACCAAGGTTGGCCAATTCGCTTCGAGGGCGTCTCCCTCCACCACACGCACATTGGCCGGGACGCTTCCCGACAACGCCGAGGCCAGCACGCGATCGCGCTCGATGGCGGTCACGCGACCGACGCGGGGGGCAAGCCGGTGCGTGAGCGTCCCCCTCCCCGGTCCGATCTCGATCACGACATCGTTTGGATCCGGCTCCAGCGCATCCACGATCCGGTCCAGGAGCCCCTGGTCGGCGAGGAAATGCTGGCCGAGGCGCTGGCCCACTCAGGCCTTGAGCACCAGGATGGTCCGGTCATCGGCGGCCGGCTCGGCGCCGGCCTGTTCCAGCACCGCGTCCACGATCACCTGGGCCGGGCGTTGCCGGAGCGTCGCCGCCAGCTGCACGATGGCGCGCTCGCCCGCCGCGGTTCCGCCCGAGCGGCCGTCCACCAGACCATCCGAGAACAGCAACAGCACGTCGCCCTTCTTCCAGGGGATCTCGGCGGCTGCGATCCGGTCCAGGGGAGCCAGGCCCAGGGGAGGCGTGGTGGCTTCCAGCCGGCGCACCGCGCCGTTCCGGTCAATGCGAAAGGCGTGCGGGTGGCCCGCGTTGGCGTATCGCAGACGCCGGGCTTTCCGGTCGGCCACTCCGTAAAAGAGGGAGAGATACATCTCCGTTTCTTCCAGCTCGCCGGCGACGGAATCCAGCAGCCGCTGCAGGACCTCGGCGGGCGCTTCGGTCGTCGCGGCGTGGATGCCTGCCGCCGAAAGCACCAGGGCCATGATCAGCGCGGCCGCGAAACCGTGCGACGACACGTCCCCAAGCATGACGCCAAGCGCGTCGTCGCGGAGGCGGATGACGTGGTAGAAGTCCCCACCCACCGACGCCGCCGGAAGGCAGCGCGCCGCGACGTCGGCGTGATCCGCGGCAGGCGGCCCCAGCAGTTTCCGCTGGAGGTCGCGGGCCAGCTCCAGCTCGCGCTGCAACCCCTGGCGCGCGAGGTCCTGCTCTACCAGGCGGGCGTTCTCCAGCGCCGCGCCGATCTGGTTGGCGATGGCCGCGATCAACTTCTTGTCGGAGGCGGAAAACACGTCGGTACCGTGCCGCTCGGTCAGGTTGAGCACGCCGATGGGCCGGGGAGTGCCGCCGGGCTGCGGATAGACGATCGGCAGCGAGAGGAACGCCTCGCCCCGATAGCGCCGTTCGGGCGCGCACTCCTGCGGGAGCGGGTTCGGGTCGGTGGCGTCGTGCCCAATGGTCCGGCCCTCGCGAAACACCTGGGCGGCGATGGAGCAGGGATCGTTCACGTCCACCTCCGGGAACGCGCTGACGTCAATGCCCCACCCAGCCACCGGACGGAGGTGGTGCGTGCCGGCGTCGTATACCAGGATCGACGTCCGCCGGCAGCCGAACACCTGGCCCACTTCCCGCACGATCTGCTCCGCCGCCGCGTCCAGCCGGCGCGCGCGCCCCAGCGTTTCGCTGATGCTGTAGAGCAGCTCGATCTCGGCATACCGGTCGGCCAACTCCTGAGCCAGCCGCAACGACTCCCGTTCGCCGGTGAGGAACGCGCCAAGGACCGGCTCCAGGAGGGAGCGCAGGCGGGGCGTGTCGGGCGGCGCGCCCAGAATCTCGTAGTAATAGCCCGGCAGTCCGGGCACGGGGCGCAGGTCCGGGCGGGGTCCATCGGCTTCGCCCAGCACCGCACCCGCCACCACCGGGTGCAGCCGGGCCCGCGATTCGTACCACAGTCGGACGCTGATGCCGAGCAGCGAGCCGAGCGACTGGAGAATCGCGTCGAGCCGTTCTAGGCGCGGCGAAGAACCATGCAGATGGCGTTCCCTCGCTCGTTGAAGCGCACTTCGTCCACCAGGTTCCGGATCAGGAACAGGCCGCGGCCGTCATCCCGTTCGAGGCGGTTGGGTGCGGTGGGGTCGGGGACGACGGAAGGATCGAACCCCTCGCCCTGGTCGCAGACGTGCACCGTGAGGCCGGTCCGGCTCACCACCACCCGCACGTCCACCGATTTCTCGGGGTCCATGCGGTTCCCGTAGATGATGGCGTTGGCCAGCGCTTCGGCCAGCACCACGCGGAAGTTGAACCGCGCCGTGTGGGGGGGCAGCCCGCTGGCGAGGCAGTGGCGGGCGAGCAAATCCACCGCCTCTTCCACGACGTCGAGGTCGGTGGGCACGCGGAGGCTGATCTCGGCCGCCCGCTCTCCGAACCCGCGCGGCGCCGCCACCGACGCCCGTCGAACGACCAGGCGAAGCGGGGCGACGCCCGGGTCAGAAGTTGCCGAGGGCCTGTTCGGCGGAGTCGGCAATCGAGAACAGGGTGTCGAGTTTGGTCAGCTCGAAGAGCGTCCGGAGATCCTCGTTGAGCCCCGCCAGTCGCAGGTCGCCGCCCGCATCCCGCAGCTTCTTGGACAGCGACACCAGGGCCCCCAGGCCGGAAGAATCGATGTATCCCGTGTTGGTGAAGTCGATCAGCACCTTCCGTTCGCCGGCTTCGATGGCGTCCAGGACCTTCTGCTTGAGCTCGTGACGGTTGCCCACGATCAGCTGCCCGTCCACGCCGATCACCACCACGCCTCGTGCGTCCTTGCGGACCGTGAAGCTCATCACCCCTCCGTAGTTTGCAGCAGCGCCGTCGCGGCGACGTCCACGATGTCGTCCACCGTGGCGCCGCGCGACAGATCGGCCATGGGGCGCGCGAGCCCCTGGATGATCGGCCCGATTGCCGCTGCGCCGGCCAAGCGCTGTACCAGTTTGTAAGTCACGTTCCCGCTGTCAAGGTCGGGGAACACCAGGACGTTGGCCCGACCCCCGGCCGGAGAGCCCGGCGCCTTCCGCTCCGCCACCTCCGGCACCAACGCCGCGTCGCCCTGAAGCTCCCCATCACAGGGAATCCCGGGTGCCAGTCGCCGGAATCGCTCCACCGCGTCCCGCACCTTGTCCACCCGGGGTCCCGAGGCACTGCCCTTGGTGCTGTAGGACAGGAACGCGACCACCGGCTGGTCCCCGACGATGCGGCGGCGATCGCGAGCCGCGGCGAGCGCGATCTGGGCCAACTGCTCCGAGGTGGGGTCCGGCACGACCGCGCAGTCCGTGAACGTGAGCACGGACCGCCCGCCGAAGACCATGTAGAACGCACTGCTCACCGTCTCGACGCCCTGGGCCGGGCCGATGGCCCACAGCGCCGCCCGCAGCACCTCGGCGGTGGCGGTCGCGGCGCCCGCCACCGCCACGCTGGCCTCGCCCAGCGCCACCAACCCCGCCGCGAATCGCAGCGGGTTCCGGGCCAGCTCCAGCGCGTGGCCGTCGTCCCGCACCCGGTCCGGGGCCCGCGATCGCAGCAGCCCCGCGACGCGTTCCAAACGCGGGCTGGCGGAGACGGTTTGGTCGAGCACGGTGATCCGGGCCAGGCGCGTTGCGGCCACGCGCTCCGCCGCTTCGCGCACTCGCGGGTCCCAGCCTTCCGCGAACACCACCGAGCCATCCAACGCCCTGGCGCGGCGGTGCAGGGTCGCCCGGAAGCTCACCGCGCGAACTTCGCTTTGAGGGCCCGCCCGACCTCGGGATGGACGAAGGCACTGACGTCGCCCCCCAGGCGCGCCACTTCCCGGACGATGCTGGCGCTGAGGTAGGTCAAGTGGAGGGCGGGAACCAGGAACACGCTCTCCAGCTCGTCGTAGAGCTGGCGGTTCATGAGCGCCATCTGGAATTCGTAGTCGAAGTCGGCCACCGCCCGCAGTCCCCGCACCACCATGGTGGCGCCGACGTCGCGGGCGAAATCCACCAGCAGGCCCTTGAACGCCCTGACCTCCACGGCCGACTCGCCCGCCAGCACTATGTTCGCCAGCTGGATCCGCTCGTCCTGCGTGAAGAGGGGGGACTTGGACGAGCTGTCCGCGACGGCCACGATCACCCGGTCCGCAAAGCGCAGCGACCGGCGGATCAGGTCCTCATGGCCGCGAGTGATCGGGTCGAACGACCCCGGGTACACCGCGACGCGGCTCATGCGGCCCGGCAGAACGTCAGGGCGGTGTCGCCGTAGCGCCGCGTTTCGTCACCCTCTACCTCGATGCGCGCGGCGTGTTCGACACCCAGGAGGCGGGCAAACGGCCGCCGCCGGAACAGGGTCACGAGATCCTGCGCCGCGCTGGTCCGGTAAGGCGGGTCCGCGAAGGCGACGTCGTACGCCGAAACGTCCAGGCGTTTCACGAACGCGAGGGCGTCGCCGCGGTGAACCCGTACGCGGGTTTCCACGTCCAGCGCGGCGATATTGGCGCGCAGAGCAAACAGGGAGGTTGGGGACACCTCTACAAAATCCACCCGGCTCGCTCCGCGCGAAAGGGCTTCGAGCCCCAGAGCCCCGGAACCGGCGAACAGGTCGAGCACGCAGGCGCCGGCCAGCTCCGCCCCCAGGATGCTGAACCACGCCTCGCGAACCCGGTCGGCGGTCGGCCGGGCCCGGCGGTCAGGCGGGGCCTTGATGGTACGGCCGCGAAACTCTCCTGCGATGATCCGCATCAGGCGCTCGGGCGAATGTGCACCACCCGGGCCTGGAGCGTCGCGTCGCCCTGCCACTCGTCCCGGTCCAGGCGAAACGCCACGTCCACCGGGCCCGCCGCCCAATCCTGCTCCACCCGATCCGCCCAGTCGAACCCGATCGCCGGGAGCCGGCCGGTCCCGTCCTCCAGCACGAACCGCAAATGGTTGGTCCCCACCACCTTGGGATTCCGGGCCTTCACCCCGGCCGCGCCGAACACCGGAGACGGATTGCCCGCCCCGCAGGGCTCCAGCGCCTGGAGCATGCGCTCGAGCCGCAGGTCCAGCTGGTCCAGGGCCACCAGAAGGTCAATCCGTTGCGTGGGCACCAGGTCGTCGGGTTCGAGCGCGCCCCGCGCCACGGCGTTGAACGCCGCGCGGAAATCCTCCAGCCGCTCCCGGCGGACGGTGAGCCCCGCCGCCATGGTGTGCCCGCCGAAGCGCGCCAGGTGCGGCGCGCAGGTCACCAGCGCCGCGTGCAGGTCGAACCCCGGAATGCTGCGCCCCGATCCCCGTCCCTCGTCCCCTTCGAGCGCCACCAGGATGGTGGGCCGGCCGAACCGTTCGACCAGGCGAGAAGCGACGATGCCGATGACTCCGGGATGCCAGCCGTCCCTGGCCAGCACCAACCCGTAGGCGTCGTCGAGATCCACGTCCCGCTCCACCGTCCCGACGGCCTGCGCCAGGATTTCCTGGTCCAGGGCCTGGCGTCGCGCGTTGATGGTCTCGAGCTGCCGCGCCAGCTCCCGCGCTTCGTCGGCATCGTCGCTCAGGAGGAGCTTGAGCCCGTCCATGGCGTCCGCGATCCGGCCTACGGCGTTGAGCCGCGGCGCCAAGATGAATCCGACGTGGCCCGCCCGGATGGTCTTGCCGCCCATGCCCACCGTCTCCACCAGCGCCCGCACGCCCGGCCACCGTGAGTCGGCCAGGAGCTTCAGGCCGAATCTCACGAGCACGCGGTTCTCACCGGTGAGCGGGACGATGTCCGCCACCGTGGCCAGGGCCACGAGGTCCAGGAGGTGGAGGGGCAGGTTCGCCGGCAAGCCCAGCTCGCCCACCAATGCCTGCGCCAGCTTGAAGGCAACCCCCGCGCCGCAGAAATCCTGGTAGGCGCGACCGCTATTCTCCCGTCGGGGATTGACCAGGGCGTCCGCCGGCGGCAGCGCGCCGGGCAGGTGGTGGTCGGTGACGATCACCGTGTGCCCGGCGGCTTTGGCGTCGGCCACGGCCTCGTGCGCGGTGGTGCCGCAGTCGCAGGTCACGATGACTGCGGCGCCGTGCTCCTTGGCGGCCGCGACCCCCGCCGGCCCGAAGTCGTAGCCGTCGCGCACCCGGTGGGGCACAAACGGAATCACCCGGGCGCCCGCGGCCCGCAGCGTCCGCGTGAGCAGCGCCGACGCGCACTGGCCGTCCACGTCGTAATCTCCGTGCACCAGGATAGCCTGGCGCCGGCGGACCGCGGCGGCGATCAACTCCACGGCACGGTCCATGTCCGGGAGATCGAAGGGATCCGACAGGGTGTCGAGGCTGGGGCGGAGGAACGTGGTCGCCACGTCGGGAGCGTGAATGCCGCGCTGCACCAGGAGGGACGCCAGGGCGGCCGGGATGTTCAAGGCGCGGCTCAACTCGCGGACCTGGCCCTCGTCCGGCGCGTTACGAACCGCCCAGCGGCTGGGACGCCGCATCACTCACCGGCGTGATAGACGATCACGCCGCAGGCCTCGCAGGTGGTCACCGACTGGCCGTTGAGGATGTCCTGGCGGCGATGCAGGGGCACCGCCGTGTAGCAATGGCCGCAGGCTTCTCCATGCAGCGGGTACAGCGCCAACGGCGCCCGCCCCCGGCGAATGCGCTCGTATTGCTGGAATAGCGGGCGCTTGAGGCCGCGCGTCGCTTCCTGCCGCTTCTGCCGAGCCTCCGCCAGCCGGTCCCCGCACGCGGCCTGGCCGGCCGCGATGGCTTCGCGACGAGTCGCTTGCGCCGTCCGTACCTCCTCCACCAGCCGCTCCGCCTCGGTGGTGCGACGCTCGGCCTCCTGCACCCGGTCCGCCGACCGCATCCACTCGGCTTCTTCCTTGGCCAGCACCGTCCGCGCCAGGTCCAGCTCGGCCATGAGCGTGGAGGCCTCCTTGGCCCCGCGCACCCACTCGAGCCGCTGGCGGCGCCGCTCCTGCATCACGCGGTAGCTCTCGATCTTGCCCTCCAGCTCCGCGCGCCGCTGCTCGGCGTCCTGGGCCCCCTTGTGCGCGCCGTCCAGCTCCGCCTGGGCCTTGGCCAGCTCCGCGTCGAGGGCCGCGACCTCCGGGTTGAATGCCGCCAACTCGGCCTCGATGCCCACCACCACCTTGTCGTGCTCCTGCAGGTTCAACAACGCGTCTAAATCAGCGTGCACTTCTCCCCCCTGTTCGTCGCATGTTCCATCGTGCGGGATTGAGTTTCTTGATCTGCCGGGTCAAGG
>Ga0214473_10010072_pt1 | contig 11143 bp, 7 predicted proteins | sample RVTome_7_FD_203509 | JGI IMG/M metagenome (GOLD analysis project Ga0214473, IMG submission 203509) | Soil microbial communities from uranium-contaminated site in the Upper Colorado River Basin, Wyoming, United States - RVT98D197 | ecosystem: Environmental > Terrestrial > Soil > Contaminated >...
CCCATCCTTTTCCATTTTTTTCGTCACGAGGAATATCATTTCCGTTAGTTCGTACGGAAAGAGAATCCAGCGGGTCGTTTGTCCGGTATAAAAATCCGGATGAAACTCCGAGTGCGGTTTATAGAACATGGCGACGGTCGTGATGTCAGCCGGATGGAGTTTTTTAAGATACGATACCGCGCGCTTGAATGTCTTCCCGCTGTCCGCAACGTCGTCTGCCAAAAGGATCCGTTTTCCCCGGATGGGCCTGCGGAGCTTTTCGGTAACCGTTACTTCCCCGTGCGTCTGAATATCGGTGTAACTTTGGATTGTGATCGTTGCAATGCCAATGCGCAGTAAATCGGAGAGAAGGTGACCGAGCGTCAGTCCTCCGCGGGATATGGCGACGATGAGATCGAACGGAGGCGACTGATCCAGAAGGGAAGCGGCGAGTTTTCGCGCACGCGCGTGGTACTCGTTCCACGTAACGGGGAGGTATTGGACTGCCATACTCTATTATGCTGATTCCGTACGGTTTCTGTCAATCGTCTGTTCCAATCCGCATGGTGCCGTTTTCGTATTGTCGAATACACTTCGTCGGCATATAATACGGACATGAAAAGGCGCCTGAAGTACGCAAGTATTGCCATTTCAGGCCGCCCGGGGGCAGGCCGATCCACGCTTCTCCGAAATCTCCGACCTCATCTAGAGCCGCTCGGGTGGGAATTTTTCTCCGGCGGCGACTGGTCCCGGCAGTTTGCCATAAAGCAAGGAAACCATAAAGCCAACGATCCGAGGCACCACAAAGCGACGGACTACGGAGACGATATTGATCACCAGATCGACGCCGCGATGCGGAAGAAACTTTCGAACCCCAACAATCACGTTGCCGTCGAATCGTGGATTGCCGGATGGAACATGCGCGGACTGCCGCATGTACTGAAAGTTCTCCTCTCGTGCGACGAGGCGCTCCTTATCGACCGGATTGTCAACCGCGATAACATTACGGTCAGGGATGCAAAAAAACACATACGCGAACGGCAGAAAGCCAATTTTGCCAAATGGAAGAGGATGTACAAGGTGACCGACTTCTGGGATCCGAAATATTTTGATCTCGTCATCAATACGTACTCCCACGGACCGAATGAGACGCTTAATATCGTACTCCAAGCCCTCGGGTATTTTCATAACTCCACGTAACTGCCGATACAAACACCGCATGATTCCGAGCGAACAACAAGCAAAACAACTGTGGGAAACGTATCATGTGCCCGAATACAAACGGAAGCACATGGCGCTTGTCGCGAACGTGGCGAAATTTTTCGCGACGCAATGTACAATGCAAAATGTACATTGTGACATTAATGAAGAGCTGCTGACAGCCGCGGCGCTTCTCCATGATATCGACAAGAACATTCCGCGCCGACCCGGGGAGCGGCATCCGGATACCGCCGTCCGGGTACTGCACGATGAGGGGATGGACGACGTGGCGAAACTTATCGCCACGCACCCGGTCCATGCGATCCGTGATCCCCGGATTGCACCCAAAACGTGGGAAGAGAAGCTCCTGTATCTTGCCGACAAAATGGTGAAGCATGAGATCATTTCCGTTGACGAACGCTTTGCCCTGTGGCGCAAAGAAAATCTTTCGGACGTTGATCGGGATATGCTGGAAAAGTGTTACCCGAAAGTGAAAGCACTTGAAGCGGAAATTTTTCGTCTCGCGGGTATTTCACCCGGTGATATACCCAACATTGCGCGGGTTGCCAAATAGTGTACAATTGGGGATACCTGCCTCGCCGAGTCAAGGCGGGCCTGCCTCGCCGAGTCAAGGCGGGCCTGCCTCGCCTAATGCGAGTCAAGGCGGGCCTGCCTCGCCGAGTCAAGGCGGGCCTGCACCGGAAGAAAGGAGACGTATGCGTTTGTATCGTTTTACTGCTCTCGGGGTTCTTTCCACGGTTCTGCTTTTCGGTCGTCCGCTGATTATCCAAGCAGCAACGCCTTCACCCGTTGTCCAAATGAAAGATGCATCCGTCGGTACACAGTCGCCGGAAATGATGCAGGCAACGGACACATCAGAATACGTATTGCCATACCCCGGAATTTTACCGGACCATCCGCTCTATGTCCTGAAGCGTTTCCGCGATTATATACTCGACCGGCTGATCGTTGACCCGGTACGAAAAGCCGAATTTCATATCCTGCAGGCGGATAAACGGCTCAATATGGGGATATTTCTCATCGAGCGGGGAAACGCGGCGCTTGCGGAAGAAACGATTTCCAAAGGAGAAAAATACATGGACCGCGCCGTATATGAACTTCTTGACGTGAAGGCATCCGGCAAGATGCCTCCCGATTATCTCGTGGAGAAACTTGATAAGTCGCTTGCCAAGCACATCGAGACGCTTGGGGAGATGGTCCAAAATGCGGAGGAACCCCAGAAATCGGGTATCGGCGGATCGCTAGACCTCGTCACCGCGCTTCAGCAGGAGGCCGCGAAACTGAAAGAGTAGAATCCCCGTCAGGGATGCGCCCCCATCTTCATGTTGACGGACGAAAATGGTTCGATATAATGCATCCTCTGCTCATTTTTGAACACAAATTTTTCTTGTCGTCCAATCTCCTGTCTTTTTACGAGCCAAACTGCATGCATTCCCCGAACAATTCCTTCACAAAAAATGATTCACGGCTGAAATAAAAAATTGATTGGTTTTGATCCAGTGGTTGCCAGTTGACGCAGTATATCTAGTGTCATAGGATTTGAAGTGGCACCACATGTAGCGCTTTACTTTTCACCAACTTTTTCACGGTAGGACTTATTTTTTTATTTTTCAAGCCGTTCAAGTGAATCAGAATTAAAGGATTTCTGCGATCTGCCGGCGGGGTCGTAATCAATGAAGTGTTTACACTGAACCATTGTGAAGTGTCCGTATTGTAGCCACGAAAACACGGAAGTCATAGAGACAAGGGAAAGCGAAGATCTGTCGGTAACACGCAGAAGACGCGCGTGCGTCAAGTGCGAAAAGAGGTTTACATCATACGAGCGCGTAGAAAACGTTCCGCTGACGGTCATAAAAAAAGATCAGCGAAGGGAAGCGTTTGACCGGGAGAAGCTGCGGCGGGGAATCTGGCGGGCAAGCGGTAAGACAACGATTAAAGCGGAAGACGTCGACCGGATCGTTGACGAAGTCGAGCGGGAACTCATTGGCGGAGATTCAAACGAGGTTTCGAGCAAGAAAATCGGGGAACTCGTTGCCAAAAGACTGAAGAAGCTGGACAAGATTGCGTACATCCGCTTTGCAAGCGTATTCCGGCGCTTCGTCGATATCGAGGATTTTGAGAAGGAAGTGAAGAAATTACTTTAATATGGAACTTACCGGCATTCGGCAGACAGTATTTCTCGATCGCTACGCCCTCAAAGACGAATCGGGTAAGCCGATTGAGAAAACCCCCGAGGAGATGTGGCGCCGCGTCGCTCACGCCATCGCGGGCGTTGAGAAAGGAAAGAAGCGGGCGGAATGGGAGGAGAAGTTCTATCAGGCAATGGAGAATTTTACGTTTATTCCCGGCGGGAGGATTCTCTCCGGCGCCGGTACCGGATACAAAGTCACGTTCTACAATTGCTTCGTTATCCCGAGCCCCCATGATTCCCGCGGCGGCATCCTGAACACGCTTGCGCAGATGGTCGAGATTATGTCGCGGGGCGGCGGAGTCGGCATAAACCTTTCGAGTCTCAGGCCCCGGGGCGCGCGGGTGAAAAAAGTCAACGGCTTCTCGTCCGGCCCGTGCAACTGGGCGGAACTTTTTTCGGTTGCGACCAAAGACATCATCCAACAGGGAGGATCCCGGAGAGGCGCGCTCATGCTCATGCTCTGGGATTGGCATCCGGATGTGGAAGAGTTTATCACCGTCAAGCAGGATCTTTCGCGCATCAACGGCGCAAACCTTTCGGTGTGTGTATCCGACGCGTTCATGGAGGCGGTCGCAAAGGATGCGGATTGGGATCTGGTATTCCCCGATACGAGCGATCCCGACTATGACAAGCTGTGGGACGGCTACCTGCCGAATTGGATTGCCCGCAAGAAAAAAGTCATCGTTCACAAAACAGTGAAAGCCCGTGTGATCTGGGACCTCATCGCAACCGCGGCATGGCGAAGCGCCGAACCGGGGGTCGTTTTCATGGAGAGGTATAACAAATGGTTCAACAATTACTACTTCGAATACGTCAATTGCGTCAATCCATGTGTGACCGCCGATACACTCGTATCCACAACGAACGGTATCAGGTCGATCAGTGAACTTTATAGAGAGGGAAAGCCGTTCACAGTGGTAGTAGATGGTAAATCCTATCTTTCTTCCCCTGTTTTTAAGACCGGGACAAAACAGGTGTATCGCTTGATGACGAAAGAGGGATATGAAATTCGATTAACCGGTGATCATAAGGTGTATACACCAAAAGGGAAAATTGAAGCAAAAAAGCTTTCCAAGGGGGACGCGATAACATTGACTACAGGAGACGCATTTGGCGTGACCGGTACAGTGGAAGAGGGGCAAGTACTTGGATGGCTCGTGGGCGACGGGAGCATGAAGAAAGACGTAGCAACCCTGTATTTTTATCGCAAAGAAAAAGAAGAATTGGCTCAGCATTTTGCCCACATGGTATCGGCGATGGTGGAAGGAGAACAGGTAGTTCTGCGGACATATCCCATAGCGCCACAATATATTGAAAAAGAGAATAAAGCAGTAATCGAGTCGGTACGGCTGTGGCGCATGGCGAGCCGATTCGGATTGTCGCATGAGAACAAATATATCGTTCCTTCCTCTGTGCTTGCCGGATCAGAGGCAATGCAGCGCGGATTTTTACAGGGATTGTTTTCCAGTGATGGACACGTGGCGGGGACAGCCCAAAAAGGGGTGAGCGTGCGCCTCACTTCGGTAAGCAAAAAACTCCTTGTCGATGTGCAGAGGCTGCTTTTGAATTTTGGCATTGTGAGTAGGATTTATGAAAATCGCCGTGATGCAGGCATGCGAACATTACCAGATGGTCATGGCGGTCATAAGGAATATCTTTGTCAGGCGTACCACGACCTTGTCATTTCAAAATCAGACCTTCACCTATTTGCGAGTCTTATCGGGTTTCTTCAGGAAGAAAAACAAGAAAAACTTCGTTCACTGCTTGCAACGTATGTACGAGGACCGTATAAAAAAACTTTTGCCGCAACATTTGACCATTTAGAAGAAGAAGGAACAGAAGACGTTTTTGATATCACCGTTGCCCAGGTGCATCGGTTTGCTGCCAATGGCATTATTGTTTCCAATTGCGGAGAAGAGGGATTGCCGAACTGGGGAGTCTGCAATCTCTGCTCGATCAACCTCGCGACGCTTGTGAACGAGAAGGGAGAAATGGATTACGCGCGGCTTGCGGAGGTCTCCAAGATCGGTGTCCGTTTTCAGGACGATGTCGTTGACGCGGACCTCTATGTCTTTGATGAAATTAAAAACGTACAGAAGATGGGTGAGCGGCGGATCGGTCTTGGGACCATGGGCTTGGGAGATGCGCTTATCAAAATGAAACTGCGCTACGGATCGCCGGAGAGCTTGCCCGTCATCGACACCATCTACCGGACGATCCGCGACGCGGCGTATGAGGCGTCGATCGAAATTGCAGCCGAGAAAGGCCCATTCCCCAAGTTCAACCGCACGAAGCATTTGAAAGGATACTTCGTCCGCCAGCTTCCGCTCAAACTGCGAAAGCAAATGAAGAAACACGGCGTACGCAACAGCGTCATACTCCAGCAGGCGCCGACGGGGTCAACGTCGCTTCTCTCCGGCGTCAGTTCCGGCATTGAGCCGGTCTATGAATTTGAATTCATACGCCGCGACCGCCTCGGCGAGAACGTGCTCCACCATCCGCTCTATGACCTATGGTATGAAACGTTTAAACTGACGCGCGGACGGGATCCGGACAAAAGCGAGCGGCCGGACTACCTGGTGTCCGCAAACGACCTCATGCCGGAAAACCATGTCCGGGTGCAGGCGGCAATACAGAAATACGTTGACGCGTCGATCAGTAAGACCGTGAACGCTCCCGCAAGCCATACGGTTGAGGATGTCAAAAAACTCTATACGCTCGCGTATGAACTCGGATGCAAAGGGATCACCTACATGCGGGAAGGAAGCAGGCCGGGCGTGCTTTCGCGACCCTCCTCCGCTGAAGCTACGGAGGGCAAGAAAGAGGAGGCGGATGTGCCGAAAGTCGTCAACGGCGGCCCCGAAGTGAAACCCCGTCCGATGATGCTCGCGGGGTCAACGTACCGGGTGGAGACGCCCGTGGGTCAGGCCTACGTCACGATCAACACGAACGGCGGAAACCAGCCGACGGAGATGTTCATTAACGTCGGTAAAGCAGGGAGCGACGTAACCGCCATGGCGGAAGCATTGGGCCGCCTTATTTCCCTGACGTTGCGCATGTCGTCGCCGATTCCGCCGATCGAACGGGCGCACAAAGTTGCCGCGGAACTTATCGGCATCGGGGGTGCGCGGTCGCTGGGGTTCGGCGAGAAGCGCGTACGCAGTTTGCCGGACGCCGTCGCGAAAGTCATAGACAAGCACTTCGGGTTTTTCACGAAGCACGGGTTGGACGCCGCGACCAACGGGAACGGCGTGTCAGCGGTGAAACAGGAGAACGGCATCGGTACTGCGAACGGAGAGCACGCACACGAGGGTGCGGGGAACGGGAACGGAGAACCTGCAGAGAAAAGCGATCAGACGGTCGTTGTGCAACAAGCGCTCATTGCGGAGGCAACCCCGGTACCGCTCGAGAGAAAAGTGACTGTCGACCTCTGTCCCAGCTGCGGAGAAGGAAGCTTGGTATTCGAGGAAAGCTGTAAGAAGTGCTATAGCTGCGGATACTCCGAATGTTAATCCGACAAATAAGCAAATCCGACAAATAAACAAATAGATGCAGAGAGAGAAGGCCCCAATAACTAAAAAGCTTCTTAAACATTTGTCGGATTGGTAGATTTGTAGTATTTGTTTATTGCCCCTATGCCTATCTACACCCGCACCGGTGATGACGGAACAACCGCGCTTTTCGGCGGTAAGAGGGTCCTGAAGTGCGAAGAGCTTGTCGATGTGTACGGCTCGCTTGACGAACTCAACAGTTGGGTTGGCTTGATTTCCTCACAAATAAAATCCGCCGACGTTCGACGGTTTCTCTCCGTCATACAGTCCGACCTATTCACCATCGGAAGCGTTTTGGCAGGATGGAAGGGAAGCCTTGTCAATATCGAAAAGCGCGTGCCGGAAATGGAAAAACGAATTGACGCGATGGAGAAGGACTTGCCGAAACTGAATACGTTCATCCTCCCCGGCGGGTCGCCTCTTGGAGCAAATATACATGTGACGAGAAGCATTTGCAGGAGAGTCGAGCGGCAGGCGGTTGATCTGTTTCAGGGTCATCAGGGTCAGACTTTGAAAGAGAAAGGTCTGACCCTCTCTGTTTCCGATGAAGGGAAAAAAATAATTCTCAAATATCTCAACAGACTTTCCGACTTGTTTTTTGTATTAGCTAGATATATAAATCAAAAGGACGGATATAAAGAAACAATTTGGGTTGGAATGAAGAGATAATAGACTTGGATAATTACTATTGACAATTGAATAGCGCAAGGGAATTGAGGAAGTCCGTGTAAATCGGACACCCTGTATCAGAGCAGAGCACGATACAGGGTCATGAACCGTACTTGTTCTGGTTCATGACTGTGCCGCAACCGTGAGTCCCTCCTTCGTCCCGCATAGCGGGACTTCGGAGGGCGCAGCCGGGAACTCTCCCTTGTTCACCCGCGCAAATTTTCTGATGAAAATTTGATCGGGTAAATCCCGAGCAGGAGTCTCCCGCCATTGGCGGGGGCAATAAGCAAATCCGACAAATAATCAAATAAACAAATAGTAAACTGTTTATTTGTCTTTGTTTATTCTAACGGCCTTCTCGGGTCCCGCGAAGCGGGATAAAAGAGAAGGCTTATTTGATGGCAAAGAGAAAAAAGATCAGAAAATTATTATGTCATCAGGCATAGAAGCAGGATCATCCTTTGGTGCACCGCTTGGCTGCACCATTTGTGTATCGTCCTGGATTGAAAGATATGAGGAGATTGAAAAGGACGTACAAAATTCCGGTACGGTAACCTCCGAACCTGAAATCAAACAGGAAGCACGGAAACGTTTCATGCTCAATGTGTATGTCCCCGATGTCCGATCCATTGTGCCGGAAAAGAGGGGGGATAAGGAAATCCCCGGGGAGAAAGACTATATCGTGACCGACCAGGGGGTTATGGTAGAGACGAATGACGGACCCGTTTCCGCGGAATACCTCTTCATAACAAAGCGTCAGGAGAAAGGACTTGAAGATACGGGTGAAACGGCAACGATCCGCGCGGCACTCAATCACATACAATCATCGTCCACTGCCGAAGTATATTTCCCGGTGCACAATCAAACGGACGGCGTGGACCAGGTCCGGTTTGTTGCGCACTGGAAACGGGAAGGCGATCGGGTGAAAGCGGAAATGATTCGGATAAAAAGCGACGGCCCCGATTCGTCAATGGACGATGCGCACGCACGCATCGCTTCCATGGTGCAGCATGATTTTACCGAAACGAGGAAATCAGAACGGAGCTTCGTATTTTCAAAGAATCTGCATGGAGAAGATTTCCGCCTGTACGACGTCACGCTACCTTCGGACGGTCCGGATCGGATCGCACCCGAGCAGCGTACCCTACCGGTTGATGCGCCTGCAAATTCCGTTGAAGCCGAAACCAGGATAGAGCACCGATCTTTGGCGGTTCCGTATGATTCCGACAGGAAAGACACTGTACATAGATTTCAACCGGAACCGCCAAAATCAGCCGTTCGTCCGACGCGACCAAACGAATACGCTTACAGCGTTCTCTTCGCGGATGCGTTGGATACCGGGAGGCGGGTCGTCAGAGATGTCAACGTGGCGGTTACAGACGTTACGCAGACCATCCGGGAAATGACGGATAAACGCCGGCAATCTCCCACGCAAACGTCCGTAAAAATACCGGAGATCAGACGCATCAATGCGGAACCACTCGTACCCGTCAGAGAAACGAACCGTGATGCCGACACCGTACGCTCCATGCCGGAACATTTGGCAGACGTCCGCCAATCTCACGACACAGACGTACGTGCCGTCCCGCCGGTCGGAGACGGCGTTCGTACGGCTGTGCCGCCCGGACGCATTGAGCCGGACGGGATTACTGCTTCCGCAGGTATGAATACGGAGAAAGATATCGCATCGGCACTACGCGTTGATCTGGCAGTTGTTGAGAAAATCCGACGGGACGCGCAGGCAGAGCGTGTGGATATCGCTTTCGCGTCCGATACGAATATTGCGATCGGCGCGGCACTTGCGAATCTTGATCGTTTAGCGCACCTGCCGGAAATTCCGGAACACCGCCCCGGACATGAAAAGGTTTTGCCTGTTATGCCAAAACAGAAAACAAAACGGGAAAGGTTGGGAAAACTGATACCCGTTGCGGTACGGGAAGCACCGGAAAGCCGTAAAACAGAACGAAAAGGAGAACAGGAACCGAGCGTACACGCAGGAAAACCGGAAAAAACAGAGAAGAGTGAACACGCGCGCCCGGTGATTCATCGCGCCACGGAAAAATCGGGAGGTAAGCAAACACGCGAACGGCAACGGGGGATGGCCGCGGTGAAGAAAGAGAGAAAAGAGAAAAAAGAATCGGCGGTACGGAATAAGAAGCGGGTCATACGAATCACGGACACGGAGACAGCGCCTACGTATATCAGAAGGAAGAAAGAAAAACTCACACCCACGAAGCACAGTGAAAAACATCCGGCAATCGAGCTCTCCCTCCTTTCGGGAAAGGAAGGGTCACGATTGAGGGAAAGACCCAAGCGGTTGCGACGCACGTTCCCGGCAAGAGAAAAAGAGAGGTCAGTCTCCTTTAGTACGCGGATAAACCGTGTCCGGAAAAAGGAAGGGATACGACTGCATGTCAAACCGGTAGAACGTCCGGCGGGTCCGGTGTACCGCCGTTCCCGGCGATCCGCTCCGACGTTTCGGGAACAGCACGATATTCCGAAGCGGCAGTATCGGGTTATGGAAAAAGAACCAATAAAAGAACCTTCACGGAAAGTGCTGAAAATAACTGGTTCATCAGAAAAACACAAACATGCATATCCGTCCGGAAAACGCTGGGAACACAGTTCCGCATACACACCTCTGATGACGCGTGCGCGGAAACACCAGATATCCGAAGTGGGGAAATTTCCGGAAACAACGCCGAAGGGTGACATCGCACGATCCCGCAAAAAAAGCAGGAGCGCCGACCGGATCACGCGGAAACGAAGAGAGATGATGCCCGTTCTGACGCTGCGGTCTGCTCTTGTTTTCCTGAAAATAGTATCCGTTGTTCATGATGGGCGGTTGGAATTGAAAGAGCAGCCGTTGCGTCGCCTAAAAACTTCCCGGCCCGTATCAGAAGAACCCGTGCATCCTTCCCGAACGGATTCGCCATGGATTCTCCTTGCGATTATTCGGTATCTGTCGGCAATCCGGGAGCAGGGATACGTAACAATATCAAATAGTAAATATCAAATATCAAATAAAAAGAATCAGAATGGGAAGAATACAGTTCAGTCGCAATTTTCATTCCCGGGAAATCCATCGCAATTTCCGTCACAGGGCATCATTTTTGTCTCCGGTTCGTGATATGATGAAAGCACATATGGACGATCTGCCCAGCCCCGCCATAGGCGGGGGGAATATACCGATTAGCCAACCCCTCGACTCTGCTCGGGACAAGTCCGACCAATTGAACCAATCAAAGACGGATGATGCGTCTGGGCATGGGGTACCGACAGGAGGAGCGGGAGTTTCGAAAGAGGTGGAATCAGGCGGATTACCACCTGCAGAACAGCTCCGGCCGGCAACACCGGAAGTCGAACTTCCGAAAGAGGTCGCACGCGCCGGCGTCAAGGTTCAGCCGACGACCATACCCATTCCCCCTAACGTCGCACAATTAGGAGTACAACCGGCCGGACAGAATATTCCGCCGGCGGGAGCGCAACCGGTTACCATGCCGATAACCGAAGAACAGATTGCACAGGGATT
>Ga0214473_10010073_pt1 | contig 11142 bp, 7 predicted proteins | sample RVTome_7_FD_203509 | JGI IMG/M metagenome (GOLD analysis project Ga0214473, IMG submission 203509) | Soil microbial communities from uranium-contaminated site in the Upper Colorado River Basin, Wyoming, United States - RVT98D197 | ecosystem: Environmental > Terrestrial > Soil > Contaminated >...
ATATCTATTCTACCTCTGATCAGGAGGTCACCGGTTCTCGAAATTACAACATCTCCCCTGTCTGCGCCTGGTCCAATTCTCAAATAAGCACGACCATATCCACGAAGCATCCCGCTGCCGGAACAGCGCTCGCACGCCCAAAGAATGGTACCCCCGAATCCGAAGCAGTTATCGCATATTTTTTCACGGGGCACGCGAAGCTCGACATTCAAACCGCGAGCCGCCTCCTGCGGCGTCAGGATAATATCGACATCGTGGCGCGATTCCGGTTCATACCCAAATCTTCTCGAGAGAACGTCCACGACATCATCGAAAATATCCATCGGCTGGCGTGTGACCGAAGGCACCAGGGTACGATACTCGTCACCGCCAAAAGGCCTGCGGGCCAGTTCGCTGTCATATTTTTCCCGGGACGCAGGATTCGAAAGCACCTCATACGCTTCCTTTATATCGCAGAACAGGCGAGGGTTCCCTCCCCTGTCGGGATGATGATCCTTAGCCAGCCTTCTGTATGCCGATCTGATTTCACTCTCTGTCGAGAGGGAATCGATTTTCAATATGGCATATAGACCTTTCATATCTTCAATATAAGCCCTAATGGCCGTCGGATGTCAATATCGATCGAAAAATAAGGGCGGCCCCGGCTCGAACAAAATCATGGTCCAATGCTTTGTATCGAAGGGCTCGCCCCTGTGTTTCCGCTCCATTAAGCCGGTCCGGATGAAACTTAATGGAAAGGGATCAGCTTTTTCGTCAGTTTATTCGCTTTTTCTTGTTTAAGTATCTTTCTCGATATCCCTCTTATAATCAGGCTTGCGGTAATCGGTGGCATAAAACCCGCTGCCCTTGAAAAGCAGACCACCACCGGAGGAGATCATCCGCTTGGAGTCTCCACCGCAAGTCGGACAAGGAAGATCGCCGTCGTCGGTAATCTTTAAAAACCGTTCAAATTTTCGTCCGCAGGCCTGGCATTTGAATTCGTAAGTTGGCATAAATTTCCCCGATGTCAAATTTGCCGGCTGGAAAATTCCTGCCCTACTTGACCACCTCAAAATCGGCATCGACCGCATCGTCGCCGGCGGCGCCGTTGTGACCTTCGCCATTCTCGGCCTGGCTGGTGCCTGGAACAGGGCTTCCTCCTGAATCGGCGCTTTGAGCCTGATACATTTTTGCAGAAACTTCGTGCCATGTCGACGTCAAAGCTTCCGAGGCGGACTTGATTTCAGCAACATTATCGCTCTTGACAGCATCCTTGAGTCGGTTTAACGCCTTCTCCACGCGCAACTTAGAGTCAGCATCGATTTTCCCCTCGAATTCCTTTAGCTGCTTCTCAGTCTGGTATATCTCCTGGTCGGCGCGGTTCTTGACCTCGATTTTCTCTCGGATGGCTTTATCCTCGGCAGAATGCGAATCGGCGTCTTTGACCATGCGCTGTATCTCCTGCTCGGATAATCCGGAAGAAGCCGTAATCTTAATCGACTGCTCCCTGCCGGAAGCCTTGTCTTTCGCCGAGACGTTGAGTATGCCGTTGGCATCGATATCGAAGGAGACCTCAATTTGGGGCATCCCGCGCGGGGCCAGAGGGATACCATCGAGCACGAAACGGCCGATGGTTTTATTATAAATTGCCATCTCTCGCTCGCCTTGAAGCACGTGAACGTCGACTGACGTCTGATTATCGGCTGCAGTGGAAAATATCTCCGATTTCCGTGTCGGAATAGTCGTGTTGCGTTCAATCAATTTCGTAAAGACGCTTCCAAGGGTTTCGATACCGAGCGAAAGGGGCGTAACATCGAGCAACAGCACGTCCTTGACATCACCGGCCAGGACGCCACCCTGAATGGCCGCACCTATGGCAACCACTTCATCGGGATTGACTCCCCTGTGCGGCTCCTTGCCGAAAAGCTCCTTGACGGTCTCCTGGACCCTGGGCATTCTGGTCATGCCACCGACCAAAACAACTTCGTTTATATCGGCTGGGGTCAACTTGGCATCCGCCAAAGCCCTCTTGCATGGTTCCACAGTGCGTTCTATCAAGTCGCCAATCAACTGCTCTAGCCTGGCCCTGGAAAGTGATATATTCAAATGCCGCGGGCCGTTTTGATCGGCGGTGATGAAGGGTAAGTTGATATTCGTCTCCAGCGTGCTGGAGAGCTCGATCTTAGCCTTCTCGGCTGCCTCCCTCAATCTTTGGATTGCCATGGGGTCGCGAGAGAGATCGATGCCGTCGGATTTCTTGAACTCCGCCACCAGCCAATCGATGATTTTTTTATCGAAATCGTCGCCTCCCAGATGGGTATCGCCGTTGGTGGAGAGAACCTCGAAGACGCCATCGCCAAGCTCCAACACTGAGATATCGAAGGTGCCTCCTCCGAGGTCGTAGACCGCAATTTTCTGATCTTTCTTCTTGTCCAGGCCGTATGCCAGGGAGGCGGCGGTCGGCTCGTTGATTATTCTCAGAACCTCCAAGCCGGCAATCCGCCCGGCATCCTTGGTGGCCTGCCTCTGGGCATCATTGAAATAGGCCGGTACGGTGATGACGGCCTGGGTGACCTTCTGGCCGAGATAATCCTCGGCGGTCTGTTTCATTTTTTGCAGAATCATAGCGGAGATTTCCGGCGGAGAGTGATCTTTGCCGCCCATCGCGATTCTAACATCGTTGTTGGGTCCCGGCTTGACCTTGTATGGGTAATTGGCTATTTCAGAAGTTACTTCGTTGAAGGCGCGGCCCATAAACCGCTTGACCGAAAATATAGTATTTTCGGAGTTGGTAATTGCCTGCCTTTTGGCGATCTGGCCAACGAGCCTCTCGCGACCCGCCCCTGGGCGGCTTACGGCCACCACCGATGGGGTGATTCTGGAGCCTTCGGAATTGGGAATGACAACCGGATCAGCGCCTTCCATTACCGCTACGCACGAATTCGTTGTCCCGAGGTCGATTCCGATTACCTTCGGCATTGTATTTTACCTCCTTATTTCGATTCTTTATATCAGATTGGGGATCATTCCCGCTTTGGGCTCGTGGTCTCAGCTTCTTGATGACAGCGATAATCACAATGAAAACGCCCAGCGCCAGAGGAATGATCGTCATTAGAAATGTCATTAAGCTCAATTGCTCCTTCCGGTTTACAATTTCCCGCCTGGGCGCTCAAACAGGATTGATTCTTAACTATTCAAGAACCCGGGCGGGAAGCGGAGGTGTTCCTGCTGGTAGAGGTCGGCGCCTCCGCACCCGGAACGACCTACCTAACGTTCACCGCGATCTCTTTGGGTTTGGCCTCTTCCACTTTGGGAATTTCGACGTTGAGAACTCCATCTTTGAAATCGGCCTTGATCTTATCGGGATGGACCGTGGTCGGCAACTCGAACGAACGTATGAAAGAGCCGAATTCGCGCTCCACGCGATGCCACGTCCGACCTTTTGTCTCGCTTTCCCTTTTCTTTTCGCCGCTAATGGTCAAGACGTTGTCTTGAATCGAGACCTTGATGTCCTCCTTGCGAATTCCAGGAAGCTCTGCCGTGACCAGGAAATTATCCTTGTTTTCTATCACATCGGCAGCCGGGGCAAGGCTCGTTAATCCGTCATCGTTTTCAGGTCGTCTGCCTGCGAACTGCTCGAACATGCGATTGATATCGTCCTGGATTGCAAACATGTCTCTGAAAGGTCTCCACCTGACAAGTGCCATAGAAAACACCTCCTTCATAATCAGTTGATTGAGATTTCTTTGCCCTTGGCCTCGGGCACCTTGGGCAAAGTAACCACCAGAATTCCGTCTACGAACTCCGCCTTGACATTGTTTCTATCGACGGATTTGGGCACTCTGAAGGATCGTTCGAATTTGCCAAAGGCGCGCCCGGAAAAGAGCATGCGCCTGGCATCGTCCGAGGATCTCTTCTTTTCACCGGAGACAGTCAAGACGTCGTTTTCGAGCCAGATTTTGATATCGTCTTTCAATGCGCCGGGGATTTCGAAGCTAAAGGAATAGTGGTCGTCAGTCTCGGCTATGTCAACATCGGGCCAGGCGTATGCGACGTTTTCTTTCATGATTCTGGCTATCATTGGCGAAAGTGTGTAATCAAACATCTGTATCTCTCCTTTCAAGAGAAGTAATCTTTGTTTCGCCAAAGTATAGGTCAAAACGCGTGCCAATTTCTGAATATTTCACATAAGCTATTATTCTTTAGAGGGTTAAAAATTAGAGTCGGGAGGCGAAGGGATTGTATTTTGACAGAAATCGAAAATTACTGCTGAAATGGCAGTTTCATACTGTCATTATGGCTTAAGACTGCCAAAATGACAGTTATCTAAGTTTACCACTCAATATAATCTTGGCTGTATTTGAAAGTAAGTCTTTTTTGAATAGGGATTTATCGAAACTCATATTGGAATATTCAGCCAGCTTCTTCATGGCAGTTGCGTCGCCTATAATTGACAGAGCCTTCAATATGGTGGCCCGAATTTCATCGGAATCCTTTTTCGATATGTTAAGTGTCTTATATATCTCCTTCGATTCAAATAGCTCAATCAAGGCGTCGCGGGCCTCTGGGGTTCCAATTCTACCCAGAGTCGCAGGTATTATGTGCCGGCATTGAGGGTCATTCGTGAACTGCTCGCGCAGGAACGGAACGAGGCTGCTATCACCGATCAATCCCGCGGCGACCACGGCCGATTTTCTGACCTCGATATTTTCATCTTTGCTCAATTTGGCCAGTAGTTTTCCCGCGCTTTCTGCGGGCATGCTTTCCAGCGTCTTGATAACCTCGAGCTTTATGCGCGCATTGGGCCAGGAAAGCATAATTTCAAGCTGGGGCAGCGCTTCCTCGGCGCGGACGTCTCTGAGCACCCTTAAAATATTTCGAAAATAATACCAGTCCTCCTCCGAAACGAAGCCCCCACTGACCTTGGCCACCATTTCGGCGAGCATATCGGTCAATACGATTCCGGAATCTTTTTTCATGGCGACCAGGAGTTTTATCATACGCGATCTGATATTAATGTCCGGATGCGTGAGCTTCCCGGCCAATAGCTTAATGATATCTCTCGACCCGAGAGAACTCAAGCCCTCGAAGAAACCGTTGGCCTCGTCCGATTTTCCCTGTTCCGCGAGGGTGGATGCCGTTTTGAAAAGCAGGTCGGATGTCGATATTTCGGTGAGTTTACTGACGGCAAGCTCGCGTTTGGCCTCCGACTGCAAGTGGTCATCGCTGACGCCTCGCAGGGTCCGGCCCAGCGCTTTGAATTCGGGCCAGCGATTGTTTTTTAACGCCAGCCACAGCAATTCGGAGGTAATTTCCACCGGCTCGATCGTTTCCGTTGGCAGGAGCGTCATTCTGATCAGCTCTTTGCAGAGGCCGTGGAATTCATCGAAAAAGCCCCCATTGCTCAAAACGTCGGCTGCGGTCACTACCAGCGCGGCCGATTTCTGGCGTTGCTCGATTGTGGGCGCCGATAATCCTCTAATGAGTTGTTCCAAAAGGTCCTGGAGGTAGAGCTTTTGCCCTGAAGCCGCCAGTTTGAAAGCCGTTTTTTTCAGAGATGCGGGTTCTATCTGCGCCGGATCGGAATAGCGCAGCACATCCACTATCGTCTCCGATTCTTGCAGGGCTTTCAGCTTCAGAAATGAAGATTTATTGAACACCTGGGTCATTATCGAATCGGGGGTCCCGATCTTTTTGAGAAGCTTATAGATGCGCGAGATTATCTCCTCATCTTTATTTTCGGCGAGGAAATCGTCAAACAGGCGCCTCATACCAAGCACCGCCTGCGAATCGAGGGAATCATCGAGCCAATTGGTCGAAAGCACTGTTTGTTCGATTAGCTGCAGCCCTTTTTCCGGGTCAAGCTTCATGAGCGATTCGCGGAAGAATTTGGTTAGAAACGAGAGTCGCAAGTCGATTCCCAGGTGTTCGGCAATTTCGTCGTCGCCCTTGAGTTTTCCCAGGTAATACTGGGCAATTATTCCCGGCTTTTCCGAAAGGATTATCTTTATGCGGTCGAGCAGCATGAATTGCTGGCCGATGGACCTGTCCGGCGAGGCCTCGAAATAAAAGGTGGTGGCCGGCTTCTCGACATTGACGTTTATGGAGGCCACATTTTTGGCTTTGAGAATTCTGGAAAAATCGTCTTCGTAAGGGCCAGGCTTGGAGACCAGGACCGAGAGGAAATGATATAGCTCTCCAAGGCTCAATCCGGATGCGAACACCACATTCGAGAGCTTGTGCTTTTTCAACTCGAGGGCCATGCCGGAATCGTAAACGGAATCGTCAAGCAGGATTCCCTCGGCGAGAAGCCTGCCTCGGAAAAATTCTATGACAAAGCTGTGTTTGAACGAGAAAATTTCATTTAGCGCGTTGAGAGGCTTTTTCAGCGCTTCCTGAGTGGTCGGATGGCCAAGTGGATACATGGCCAGACGCCGTGAGCTGCCGTACATGTCGCGTATTATATCTTGGCATAGCAGTTTGATATCCTTATTCATTTTCCCTCAGCATTTGAAAGCAATATAGATTTTCATCTTCGCCAGCCACGAATACTCCATTCGGGCAGATTACGGGCCTGCTGGAAACCATGCCCTCGGTGGCATATTCCAGTAACACCCTACCGTCAATCTTATCGACAAAGAATATCTCATGGTTTAGGGTTGCGAAGATAACTATATTGCCAAAAATGCTGGGGCCGCCTTTGATGGGGCCGTCAAGCGTCGCGGACCATTCAATGCGGCCATCGGATATGCCCAATTTATAGATTTGACCTCGATGACCCCCTACATAGACCGCTTCGCCATCGGAAGATATGGGGGCGACTACGGGAACTTTCAGGTCGGTTTCCCAGATCGGCCGCCCATCTTCCATCGATCCCATGACCGTCTTGCCATCGACAGTAGTATAAAGAAAATTGCCGGCTACAATAATCGGGGAGCTTTTCAGCCGGGAGCCGGTTCCCACGCTCCAGAGGAGGAGACCGTCCGCAGGTGAATAGCATTCAATCGATTCCAGGCTGGTGGGGAAGAGAACTCCCAGGGAACAGGCGGATGGCGAAGCTACCAGGTCATATTCAACGGCGGCGCTCCAGACCCGCTTTCCTTCGCTCAACTCGAAGCTCGAGATTTTTCGGCGGCCGTCATGCCAATATACCCTGCCCTCGAATAAAAGCGGGCTCTGTTCCGAGCCGTAGAGGTCAACTGACCAGATTCTGCGGCCGGTCACCCAATTGATGACCGAGAGCAGGCGCCCGTACTCATTGCAGACCACGAATGAATCCGAAACGGCAAGAGGCACGGTCACCGGTCCGCTGGTTTTGATTTCGCCGACCGTGGCGCCATCGTCGACCGAGAGAATATGGACCTGTTTGTTGGGAACAGGAAGGAAAATGAGCCCGCCGTAAATCACCGGTTCCACCAGCAACGGGGATTTCAGATTCCTGGACCACTCGAGGTGGGGAATCGCCGAGGAGCCGTCAGCAACAAAAGCGGCTCTGGAGGGGCCTCCTCCGGCCTGGCCCCATTGGCATTGAATGGGATGCCGATCAGGCTCGATGAGCTGTCTGGAGGAGCAGGCAACAAGTGCGGCCGCGCCCGACAGCATTATGATGGAATACCTTTTTAGAAATTCCATCCGAAGAAGAAATCAAAGTCGTAGTTATTTCCGACGGTCCGAAAGTCCGTTCTACGAGCGAAATCGAACCTCAAGACGGTCAGGTATCCCAGGGCGACGCGGAAACCGAAGCCGAAACTGCCATAAAGATGATCGAATTTATTTTCCCAGGCATTGCCAACATCGAAGAACAGCGCTCCCCTGATTGCCTGGAATCGCAAATTTCCGACGGGGAAACCGATAAAGAGATCGTTTACCAGCGGGAAGCGCAATTCGTTGTTTGCCAGAACCAGATTGCGGCCGAAGAAATTTCGCCGCGGATAGCCTCGCAGCGACCAACTGCCTCCGAGATAGTATCTCTGCGGATCCTCACCCCTGGAATGGAAATACATGAGGCGCGTGGCCAGGGCAGAGGCCCTCCCGATGCGGAAATATTTCCTGAAATCAAGATTGTAGCCGCTATTGAAATGCTTGATTTTGACGATATCGACGGCCTGGGATACCGTAATATTCAATCTGGTGCCGTCAATCGGGCCGGTCGGTTCCCAGATGGAGGTATCTTTGATGTAGGAGAGGAGCCAGGTGGCATTGGTCGATTTCGGGCTGTTGGTGAGATACGTATTTTTCTCGAGTCGTCGAAGATATAACGCCGATTCGAAGCGGCGATATTTGGAAATTGGATAACTTCCCAGAGCCACGGCGCCAAAATTCCTCTCTTCCACATAGCCGTAGTAATCATCGCTATATTCGTCGTAGAAATGAAAAATGCCGAGGCCATAGTTGAGACGTCTCATGCGGTTGAAATAGGTGGCGCCGAAGTTGAAGCTCTTGAGAAAATCCTGGCGGGTGCCGGCGGTGTTGTAGAGAAGGAAGTAATATTGATGGTTTCCCAGGATATCGGTCAAGGCGAATTGCAGGCCGCCCATGGAGCCGGCCACGGCATCGTAGGCCACTGCCGACTGGGCTATATCGAATGAGAAGCGGGGGCGATATTTGACGGACGCCTGCGATGACTCGCCATTGATCCTGGGCGCTTTCCAGGCATCGGCAAATCCGGCTCTGGGGTCGGTCTTGACGGTGTCGAGATGAACCGTCAGAGGCTCCAGAGGCAGGGGCATCTTATATATATGGTATGACATATCCTGGAAAGCGGTGAAAATCAACATGGAGTCTCGCTCGGCTAAGACCGGGTCGAAGGCACCCGTTATGAAATTCGTCAACTGCGAGATCTTTCGATGGCCGTTGGTGGCTCCGTCCATGGCATAAATATTCATGCTGCCGGAGCGATCGGAGGCGAATAGAATACGGTCGCCCGAGGCGGTCCAGATCGGCGACTCGTCGATTTGATTACCGGCGGTCAACTGCTTAATCTCGGCAGTCGCCAGATTGAGCATGAAAATATTGCGATAGCCGTCCAGCCCGCCATCGATGCGGTCCGAAGAGAAGGCGATAAAATCCTCGGTGTTTGAAAACGAGGGAGTCCTGTCGGCGTAGTGATCGTTGGTGAGCCTTTTGAGCCTCTTGGTATTGAAATGATAGAGATATATATCGGACTTACCGCTCTTGTCGACGCCTTCGAATACCAGCCGTTTTCCCTCCGGCGACCATGAAGGAGAATAAATCGCGGCCAGAGTGGGATCCTTGATCCTTTCGACAATCTCATTGCGCCTGGTATCATAAATATAGAGCGCATCATTTTCCTGGTTCTTCGATACGAAAGCCAGAAGCCCGTCGAGATTGGAATCCATGCCGGTATCGTTGAAATGGAGGGATTCGAATCTTTCGGAGCGTCCGCCTTTAATCAAGGATCGATACTTCGCCCTATCGCCGGACAAGGGCATCTCGGCCAGAATAGAATAACCCATGCGATAGGTCTTGAAAGCGATATATTCCTGGCGTCCCTGCCTGGTATCTTTAAGGAAAATCGCGGGTTTGAGATTGATGCCGTCGCTGGTCAGCCTTTCCGCCTTGCGCTCGGGAAGCTCCTGCTGCTGCAGATAGGGATAATATTCTTTTTTCATGGAATATTCCCATTCCTTTCCGAGTTCCGAGAGCTTTTTGCCGTAGGTGATTCTTACGATTGAATCGAAATCCTGGCCCTTCCACCAGTTATCGAACATGTCCGTTATCCTGTCGTCGCCATAGGCGCCGCCCAGGTATTTCATTATGGATTGACCGACCTTGTACATGGTAAACGTTCCCGAGATGGCCTGAAGATTATCGACGGGAATAATGCGACCCGAAATCGTCATGTCGCGCATAAACATGTCGGCTTCATTGTCCCAGCCGGAGGACCAGTATTCGGCCAGTCCCTCGGAAAACCAGAGTGGCGGCATAGCCATGTTTCTGCGTCCATGCACTTTGGAGACATAATCGATTTTCTGGAAAGTGAATACGTGCACCATTTCATGATGGATCACGTGGGCAAAATCGGCCATCGAACCGTTATAGGGAATGACCACCCTTTGCTTGAAAAATTCTGTAAAACCGGCGACATTCTCCGGGAGCAGCCCGGGATAAATATTGGTTTGCTCAAAAAATATGGGCGAGCTATAGACGATAAAGGGAATTTTCTTTTCGATTGTGAAATTGAATCTGACTTGCAGAATATCGTAGGCGTCTTCGGCCATCCTGGCGGCGGCCTCGGCGACATCTTTCTCCTGAGGATAATAGTAAATATCGAAATGATTGGTGGTCAATACCTGCCAGTCGAAATTCGAGTATTGGATTTTATTCTGCCCGAAGTAATACTGGGCGCCGGCGCTGGCAGATGAGATCAGAAGGAAGATCAGGACAATTCGGATCACAATAAACTGTTGCCTCATTTGAGTAGCCCCACTGTTAAATGTAACTGTCGTTATTTATGCCTTGTTCCAAGGTTCTTTATTTCGAGTAAGATGACCGAATTGGATCGAGAATGAACAGCTTGAATTCGAGGTTCCAATGAATTTCATAAGTTAAGCTAATACGGAATTCGATTGTGTCAATAGTCAAAGTTTGAACATTGTGGGCGGCGCCGATATCAGGCGGCCGTATTCGAGGCGGCCTCGCGCCGGGCCCTATAACGGAGCAGCCAGATGGAGATTTCATAGAGCGCGTATAGGGGCAATCCCAGCATGACCATAGAAACAGCATCCACGCTTGGGGTTATGACAGCCGCCACGAATCCAATGATTACAATGGCGTAGCGCCTTCCACGGGCTAGCATTCGCCAATTGACAAGCCCCAATTTTCCGAAGAAGAGGGCCACCAGAGGAAGTTGAAAAACGGCGCCAAAAGATATAGTAGTCCACATAATGAAATTAATATATTCATTGACGGTCAGGACAGGGGCCACGTCCTGAGGGGCGATTTCGAGGAGGAATCGTATTGTAATCGGCATGACCCAGAAATAGCACATCGAGGCGCCTGCGAGAAACAGGAGCGAGGACCAGAAGACAAGCGGCATCACTGCCTGGCGCTCATGCTGATAGAGGCCGGGCATGATAAAGCGCCAGATCTGGAAAATGGTGATGGGGATTGTAATGAATACGGCCGCCAGCAATGACAATT
>Ga0214473_10010074_pt1 | contig 11141 bp, 8 predicted proteins | sample RVTome_7_FD_203509 | JGI IMG/M metagenome (GOLD analysis project Ga0214473, IMG submission 203509) | Soil microbial communities from uranium-contaminated site in the Upper Colorado River Basin, Wyoming, United States - RVT98D197 | ecosystem: Environmental > Terrestrial > Soil > Contaminated >...
GGCCTTGGCCGAGACCATCACAATAGGCAAGGAGGCAGTCTCCGGTGCCGAACGCAGACGGTGGCAGACTTCGAATCCGTCCATGCCGGGGAGCAACACGTCCAGGATGACCAGGTCGATCTGGTGGGACTTGGCCTTCTCCAGAGCGTCGAGCCCGTTGACGGCGATGATCGCCTCGAAGCCCTCCCTCTCGACGGCGTATTCGACGAGCAAGGCGGCATGCGGATTGTCGTCGACGATCAACAGCTGGCCCCGCTTGGGGAGCTTGGGTTTGAGGGGAAGGCTGATGGTGAAGGATCTTGCCTTGCCGGCAGGGCCGTGAGCCACCAGCGTGCCGTCGTGCTGGCGGATGATCTGATTGGCGACATAAAAGGCGAGCCCCATGGCACCGACATCGTCAGTCGCCTCAGCTGAGGCCCCATGCCCCGAGGCATGACTCTCGCCAGTGTTGAAGCCGGCGAAACGCAGTTTGAGGGTGGCGCCGTCGGAGGTACTGTTGACCACCAACTCACCCTCGCGCTCGGTCCGCCGGATGACCAGGTCGAGCAGACCGGTCAGCGCCTGCCGGAGAAGCGCCTCATCCCCCTGGATCGAGGGCAGTTCCTCGGGAGGCATCGACCCCAGGCGCAGCCCCTTGGCGGTTGCGATATCGTTGAAGCTGTTCAGGATCGATCTGAGAACGGCTTCCATTGGAACCGGAGCGGGTTTCAAACGCAATTTCCCGGCGGCCGCCGATGCGGCAGTTTGCAGATCTTTGACACGGTTGGAGAGATATTGGCTTTCGCGGTAGGCGATCCCGAGGAACTGCCTGGCCTGGCGAGCATCAGGAACCTTCCCTTCCAACAAGAGTTCGAGGAAGCCCTGGATTGTCTGGAGCGAGTCGCGGAACTCCTCCGAGGCGGTAACGAGCATTTTCGATTCACCCGGCGAGACTTCACCCGGACCGCTCGCAATTGCGACTGGGTGCGGTTTGCGGGGTTGACCGCTTCGGAGTTCGGTCGACTTATCGAGGGCGCGGCGAGCGGCCAGGGCTCTCTTGAGCTCCTGGCTGATCGTGTTCGGGTCCGCCTGTTTCGGATTGGGCTTACTCTGTGATTCGCTCATCTGGCAACCGCTCTCCGTCTCTCGTGCGCTGCGAACTCAGGCGCTGCTTGACTTGCGACTGTCGACTCCCCCGTCGTTGGATCGCCGCCCGGGCCCGCGGCGAGTCGTCTCAAGGTACTCGTCCAGCATCGCCTTGTCGTAGCGACGGTGACCACCGGGAGTGCGGAACGGGATGAGCATGCCCTGCTTTTCCATCCGGTTGAGAGTGCTCAGGCTGATATTGAGGTAATCGACGGTCTCGCGTGCGGTGAGGAGATAACCCCTTTGATACCTCACTCGGCCATCCGTCTCTCCCATGATTTCCTGCATCGTCACATCCTCAGGTCGAGCCGTTCAAGAGAATGAAGCGTGAAACGTGAAACGTAAGACGTGAAATGTAAAACGTAAAACGTAAGACGTGAAAAGCGATGTACTCAGCGGGTATCTCGTTCGTCTGTAGTCCGAATGATCGGATATGGTTGGCAAGCGTTTGACACGGTTTTGGATTGATTGGCACGCTTGATTGTAGAGGGTGGGGACGTCCGGTGGCCTAGTCTTGTGGTCCTAAGCGGACATTTGTAAGGTGCGTGTAAGGTGGGCGGGATGCACCAGAAGCGCTGGGGTAGCATCACCAAGCCGGACCCACATCGGGTGAGTGGCCCGGCCAAGAGGATGCCAGAGAAGACCCACCATCGGTTTCAACCGGCAGGAATCCGCTCGATGTACCGGGGAGAGATTGAATTCTTTCCGGATGCGACCAATCGCTTGTCGCCGACCCCCCGCCTTTGCCCCCACCCCTGCCCCTCCCTCCAAGACCTGGCGGCATCGGGGCGCGGTTAGAGGTTCTCCCCCAGCGGTGGAAGCGGGAATCTGCCACTTTTGCTACCGGAGTAGGGGAAGGGAGGCCGTCTGCCTGGCCCGACCTTGGCGGGGGCCGTCTCGGACAATCTCACTAGGTTGAGCCCGGCAGCGGGGTTCCATAGATCACCAGGCGCGGAGGCAGAGAGGAAGGCCCATTGCACTTCTCGTTCATGTCCGAGATGAAAGGGAGACCCGCCCGTACCATGTCGCGCGGAATACGGCCCTCGTCTCCGTATTGACTCGGCTACCGAAGGAGGCTAATCTGGAATCGCGAAGCGTACCGACGCTTCCGCTTGGCGGAAAGGGGGAAAAACCCATGTCTCCAGCCACTCGTGTCGTAGCCGTCGCGCTTATCCTCCTGGTTGTCTCAGCAGTCCCCTCCATAGCCTACGGAGATCCGGCGACCGTCTTTGCTCAGAGATCGGGCGCTCCTGGAACGTACACCCTCTCGAGTGAGGGCGTCGTCTCTCCTGAGCTTCATAGGGACTTCTATGGCGAGGAACCGTGGATTTCGGCCGGCGCTGAGATCACGATCGTAATAGCAGACGGGGGAGACTTCATCGTCAGCATTTCCACCCCCTCCAACCCCGGTTTCACGGACCTGCCTCCAGCATACGGGTCTCTTTCCCTTGTGGTCGACGAAACTGGCCCGTGGGGGATCATGTTCGGAAGGGTCGGGGTCGGTTTCTTCAAGGTGGACCTGGCCGTCGTGCCCACGGATCCCATCGGTGCCCTCGTGCCCTTCATCCAGATGGATGTGGTTCAGACAGTTCAGTCACATATGCTGTCGCGGGAAGATGCACGGCCGCTTCTAGGGGCACTCGAGCTGGCTAGGTTTGCGTTCCGTGCTGGCGGGAGCGGGGTCGAGAGGAAGTCCCTTACCTACTTCGTCTCGAGGACGGAGGAATACGTGGCTTCGGGAACGATCCCTTGGGCGAAGGGGCAACTTTGGATCAACGCCGCGACATACATTCTCGATCTATTGCCATGAGTGGCCCGTTGAAATCCGTCGCGGCCCCGTCGACCAGAATCCCGGAAGCGTGAACGCGTGTGCCAGCCGACGTCGGGCATGGCCGGCCATATGCCTGATCTGGACACTTCTCTCTGAATCTCGAGGCAAGCTTGGTGGGACGCAACCGGATTCGAGGCGATCCGAGGCACCTGGGCGACAGGATGGGAGCGCTTGTCTCACCCGCATGGGTGGACCACCATTGCGCGGATAGACAGGCGTGTGGAAACGATTAGTCACCCAAGTATGTTTGTGCGCGCCTACGGGTGTCGCACATCAATCGAGTCGATCGGTCAATTGACAAAGCGGTTGTACTCTGAGAGAATGGGCTGGCCAAACCCATCGGAAGTGGTAGCAAACTCGTGTCCTGTTGCACCGAAGAAGGATGTCCTGGTGAGGGATAGCCTTCTCTTTGGTTCTGGATGGAGCCAACTCAAGGGCCACGCCGGTCTTCCTGGGACCGCAAACCATTGAGAAGGCGGTTCCCGGGTTGACGGCATCTTGGAGAGTCGACCCCTGGTCCAGTCCCGTGCTCAGGGTTGCGTCGATCCTCTTCTTCACCGACCCCCCCCGGGGGGTTGATCGGCCAGCCCACTCCTGGATGGCTTGAGTTCCTCCAAGATGAACAACGCACGAAAATGGAAGGAACACCCCAGGTCCGTCGGTAGGCAATCAGACGCGCACCGAGGATGCCTGCGCATATATTGAGGAGAAGACGTGTTGTCCCAAACTGCTCCCCTGACTGTCCTTCTCACGGTTGAGGCGGTACAGCCCTGGCTTCTTGCTCTCGCCTGAAGAGAGTCGTCCAGTGTCACAAGAGTCCGGGGCGCGCTCGATCGGGTGAGCAGACTGCGATCGGGTGAGAATGATACGTGAGGTGTGGTCCGGCCTGACGGCGAAGGAGGGTTGCAGGGCTTCAAAGCTGGACGGCGAACAGGGTGCACGTGCCCGGAGACAACGCACTTCGATCCACCGACAACGATGTGTGACGGGATGGCCGAGTCACGAGCGCCCGGCGGCCTGGCTGAGTGGTGGATCGTCTTGAAATCGTCCGACCAACCCCTGGGGAACGGGGCTGTTGCCAACGGTGGTGGAATAGATGAACCGAGAAAAGCAGCCGATGAGTAGGAATGGGTCGGCTAAGCCCCCCAAGCTCTTTGTGATAGGTTTGGATTGTGCAGCGCCCGATCTCGTTTTCCGGCGCTGGAAGAATGACCTGCCGAACCTGACTTCCCTTGCATCCCAAGGGACTTGGGGGGAGCTGCAGTCATGCATTCCCGCAATTACCGTTCCTGCTTGGTCTTGCATGCTCTCGGGCCGAGACCCAGGCGAAATGGGGATCTATGGCTTCCGGAATAGACGCGATCACACCTATGAGAACATGTCCATCGCAACGGGGAACGCCGTGAGGGTAAGACGGGTGTGGGACTACCTGTCGGAAGCCGGCAAGCAGTGCGTCGTTGTGGGTGTCCCGCAAACTTACCCCGTTAGGCCTCTCAACGGTCTGCTCATCTCCGATTTCCTCACGCCCGGTATCGAAAGTGAGTTCACCTACCCTCCGGAGCTAAAGCGGGAAATCCTGTCCCTGGTGCCCGACTACGAATTTGACGTCCACAACTTCCGCACGGATGACAAGGATTGGTTGTTGAGACAGATCCAGGTGATGACGGAGAAACGATTCGTCGTGATTGACCACTTGCTGAAAACGAAACCCTGGGATTTCTTCATGATTGTGGAGATCGGCGTCGACCGGATTCACCACGGTTTTTGGAGCTACCACGACCCCGAGCACAGGCGTTACATACCAGGGAACCGCTTTGAGAATGCGATCCACGATTACTACGTCGAGATCGACCGGAAGATCGGCGAGTGGCTTGATGCGATGCCTCCTGAGACGCACGTCCTTGTGGTTTCTGATCACGGGGCAAAGCGAATGGACGGGGGTATCTGTCTGAATCAATGGCTCTGGGAAGAGGGCTATCTGGCATTCAAAGACGAACCGGCGTTGGGTAACCCGGTGCCATTGGAGAAGCTCAAGGTCGACTGGACAAGAACAAAGGCTTGGGGGAGCGGGGGGTATTATGGCCGGGTCTTCTTGAACGTGAAGGGACGCGAGCCCGACGGCACGATCGATCAAGGTGATTTACGCGCCGTGCGCGACGAGCTAGCCGAGAGACTTAGTACAATCCCCGATCATCAGGGTCGGGATATTCAGACCAGAGTTTTCAAGCCGGAGGAGATCTACCGCTCGGTAAATGGTGTTGCTCCGGACCTGCTCGTCTATTTCGGGGACTTGCTATGGCGAGCAGTTGGATCGATCGGGCACGGTACACTCCAGACCTTTGAGAATGACACCGGGCCGGACGACTGCAACCATGCGGAAAACGGTATGTTCATCTGGTGCGATCCCCACGTTGCGGGAGCAGGCCAAGAGGCGTCCGGAGCCAGACTGCCTGACATCGCCTCGACGATCCTTGACTTGTTCTCAATTTCGATCCCGCCGGAGATGCAAGGGCGCAGCTTTCTCGGTGGATGAGTCCCGGACACGGCCTGCGACCCCGGCAGGGAACGCGCCGATTGAGTTAAGGTGACTGACATCACTCCAGACAGTGAGCAGCCATACGTGACGAACCCATCGACGGCGTCTCTTGGCGAGGAAGTGCCCCTCGTCATGCGCGTGTTGAATTTCCGAACGATCTCCGGCCGCGGCCGCTTCCTGCTGTCTCGGACGTTCTATACCCTCCGCTATCGGGAATTCCGCCTCTTCTGGATGGCGCTCGTCGTCTCGCTTCTAGGGGTGTCGTTCCAGACCGTGGCGCAGGGTTGGCTGGTGTACAGGCTGACGAATTCACCGCTGATGCTGGGCGTGACGGGGTTCATCCCGGCCTTGGTGGCCGCACCGGCGTCTGTCTTGGGGGGTCTGCTAGCCGACCGTGTGTCTCGACGCAACTTGGTGATCGTTACCCAGACGCTCATGATGATTCCCCCGGTAGTCCTGGCCTACTTGATCTGGCGGAATCAGGTGCAGCCTTGGCACGTGATCGCCGCCACTGCCGTCCTCGGGTTCGTTGCTGCGGTCGATCTTCCGTCACGCACGTCCATGGTTCCCCAACTGGTTCCCGCGGATGACCTGTTGAACGCTCAGGGTTTGGCCTCGGCGGTGGGCCAGGTGACCCGTATCATAGGGCCTGCTCTGGCCGGGCTGATCGTGGCGCTTTGGGGGGAAGCCGTGCCGTACCTCATCAACGGGCTGACCTATCTGGCGATGGTCGTCGCCCTGTTGATGATGAATCCGATCCCGCCTGTAGAACGTGACCGCCGGGAGGGAGTGAGATCCAGCCTTCTTGGGGGCTTCCGCTACACCTTGAGAACCCCCATCGTGTTCGGCCTGTTCTTGACTGTCGCGGCTCAAGGATTCTTCCTCTCCGCTTACGTGATCTTGCTCCCCGTCTTCGCCAAGGACATTCTCAACGTCGGTGCGAGGGGGCTGGGGTGGCTGAACGCGGCCGCCGGGGCCGGCGCGCTATTAGGCGCGCTCGGTGTCGCCAACCTCCAGAAGGGCCGGCGAGGATGGGTCCTCAACTTCGGGGGCTTCATCATGCCGGCCGTGCTGGTCGCATTCGCCTGGTCTGGTAACTTCTACGCCTCCGTGCCGCTGCTGCTTCTCCTGGGCGCGGGCACCGTGATCATTCGTACCATTGCGGCTACCTTCCTCTTGACCATCGTGCCGGATTCGTTGCGCGGGCGGGTGATCAGCTTGGCGACAATGATCTTCTATGGAGCCCCCTACGCCGCTGGCCTACCGGTAGGCTACTTCGCCGAACGCTGGGGGACGCCGATCGTCCTCAGCCTGTGTGCGCCGCTCTTTCTGGCATCGTTGCTTTGGGTCTATTGGAAGATGCCTGAGATCCGCCGCCAGGCCTGAATGAGACGCACAACCTTTCAGAGGCAGAGGAGGAACAAGTGAGCGAGGCACAGAATGTGGTCGGTTCGCCGGGGGCGATGGTGGCTCCCGCCAAGCGTCGTGCCAAGGCACTGCCCAGCGTCATCGACGAGGGCCTGCTTCCGCCTCCACAAATCGTCGACATCGAAGGCCGGCGGGCTTTGCGCCCTCTTCTCTCCTATGAGGCCTGGGCATGGTACCAGGCCCTCCTGTACTGGATCCCCGGGCGGGTGGGCTGGCTGATCAGGCGGGCCGCGTACAGACCGTTCTTCCAACGAGCCGGGAAAGGCTGGCACGTCGGTGAATACGCTAGCATCCAGCGGGTGAGCAAGTTTCAGATTGGCCACCGCTGCGCGGTGGGGCGTTACTGTGTCATCAATGCCATTGGTGGTGTTATCCTGGGGGATTACTCCGGTCTGGGTCCGTTCACTCAGCTCATCACAGCGACCCACAACTTCCGGAAGATTAAGGACACCGACCTCCCTTATGGTGCGCAGCCGCGCGTCCTGGAGATGGCGCCGATCGTTATTGAGTCCAACGTTTGGGTCGGCGCGAATTGCGTCGTTTTGCCCGGCGTCCGCATTGGCGCTAACTCCATCGTCGCGGCCGGTTCGGTGGTTTTCAAGGATGTTCCTCCGTACTCGATGGTGGGAGGCTCGCCGGCGAGGCTGATCTGGAAATCCTCGAAGGAAGAGTACGAAAGCCGGGAGGGGGCGTTCGTGCTCCGCTCCCTGGTCGAGCACCTGCAGAAGAAACGGGAAGGGGCATCGGAGGGGTGAGATGCAGGTGAGCGGGCCGGCAAACCTTGAGAGCGCGGGGGACAACGGCCCTGGCCGGGTGATGGTGGTGGCCCTCGACGGCGCCACGTGGGATCTGGCCCGGCCGTGGATGGAGGCCGGGCACATGCCCCATCTCTCCAGCCTGGTGGCGGATGGCGTCTCGGCCGGGATGCGGGCTGAGATGCCTCCTTCGTCGGTACCCAACTGGCCGGCATTCATGACCGGCAAGAACGCAGGCAAACACGGCTGCTTGTGGTGGTTGCAGCGAGATTCGCGCGGCCGTATTGATCAAACGCCGGTCGATTCACGCGCTGTGGTGGGGGAAACGCTGTGGAGCCACTTATCGGCACACGGGAAGCGTGTCGTTGTCCAGAACGTTCCGGTGACGTATCCCGTTGAGCCGGTGAACGGCGTGATGGTGTCCGGCCTGCTCACGCCGCGTGGGGCGGATGATTTCGTTTACCCGCCCGAGCTGAAGGCCGAGCTCGACGTTGCCGTCGGCGGCTATCACATCTACCCCCAGGGTGCCTATGGCAAGGGTCGTGAACTCACATACCTGGAGGCCCTGATCGAGAACATGCGCCAGCACGCGCGAGCAGCCGAGTTCTTGCTGGGGTCTCTAAACTGGGAATTCTTCCTCCTCGTCTTGGGCCCCACAGACGAGTGTGCCCACAAGTACTGGCACTATACCGATCCCACCCACGAACGCTATCGATCCGAAGACGCGGCCCGCTTGGGCGATGCCCTGCGGCGAGTGTACGCCGCCGCCGATGAAGTCATCGGGCAACTTGCCCGCCACCTGAAGGCTGAGGATACCCTGATTGTCCTGTCGGACCACGGTTTTGGTCCACTTGAGCGTTTCTTCCTCCCAAACAACTGGCTTCTCCGGGAGGGCTTTCTGCGCCTCAAACCGGGTGGGGCGACGCCGTTGAAGCACGCTCTATTCCGGCTCGGCTTCACGCCCAGCCGGATCTTCCCCCTGGGCAAGCAAGTCCTGGCCCTTATCCCCGGCTCGGGTGCCCTCCGGCAGCGCCTCGACCCAGGGAGGCAAGGCGGGAGGTCTCCGCTCCGAAAGGTGTTCCTTTCGGCGGAAGATATCGACTGGTCGCGGACGCGCGCCATCGCCAGCGGTTTCCTGTGCAGCCAGATCTACATCAATTTACGTGGCAGAGAGCCCGATGGGATCGTCGATGTAGACCAATACGAGCCGTTACGTGACCGCTTGATAGCCGAACTGGGTAGCGTTGTCGACCCACTGTCCGGCGCGCCACATTACGCCGCGATCTGCCGGCGAGAGGACCTTTACCAAGGCCCTCTGGTTGACCGTTTGCCAGATCTGGTATGCGTCCCAGCGGACCTCCGGGCCGCCGACGCCGGGATGGATTTTCGGTCGAATACGCTCTTCGCCAGGGAAATGGCACTCTCTGGAACGCATCGCGAGGAGGGGATCTTCGCCATGCGCGGTCCCGGCGTTCGTCGCGGGGCTGTCGTACCTCCTGTCCGAATATTCGATTTCGCCCCTACGATATTACACCGACTCGGCCTGCCTGTTCCGGACGACATGGATGGACAGGTCGTCGCCGTCGCCCTCGAACCGGACTGGTTGTCCACTCACCCTGTCGAGCGAGCGCCCTTGGCGGCGACCCGGCGCGGTGGCTCCACGGGGTATTCCGAGGAGCAGGAGGCGCTCGTCGTCGATCGACTGAGAGATCTTGGATACCTGGACTGAAGTGCCTCGAGGCAAGTCAATCACATGGACCGGGGGAGGAGGGATCTTTGCCATGCGTGCACACCCGCGTCCGAGGCTCTTCTCGCCGTTGCGCTTATCGGCTTACCTGATTGAGTTGGGATTTCTTGTACTCGCCGGCTTCTCGAGTCCCCCTTTCCTTGGTGGTGAGATCACACTTGGTCCTGTCGTCGGCGGCGTTACCGATAGCCAGGGTATCGTCTTCGTCCGGCTCAGCGAACCAGGCCCCGTCAGTGTTCTCTTCTCGACTGACTCATACTTCCGAAGGGACGTTCACCGGTCAGTCGAGGTCCAAGCCGAGGAGGGGCATGACCTCACTGCCCAGATTCCCCTGACTGGCCTTGAGCCGGCCACGACCTACACCTATCGAGTTCTGGCAGGGCTGCGGCCTCGGGGCATAGTGAATCCGTATCGCTTTACGACGGCACCCCCGCCGAACAGCCTTCACGACTTCGATTTCGCGGTCTTCAGCGACCTTTCTCTGGTGAACGTGGCCGCCCTGGCCTATGCCTCCGCCGGCGCCTTTTCGCCGGCCTTCGTCATGCAAATCGGAGACTTTGACCACAGCAATCCGGGGATCATCCCGCCTCCGGTCACGATCGAAAACTGGCGCCGGATGCACCGCCGTGTGCTGGGCGACAGCGCCTCCGGACAGGATTTCGCCAAGTTTGTCGCCTCTACCACGCCCTTCTACCATATCTGGGATGACCACGATTACGGCGCCAACAACGCCGATCGGACGGCGCCCTGGAAGGACATGGCCACGCAAGTTTTTCTGGAGTATTTCGCCATCCCGGCGCGGCCCAATCCGGCCGGGGGCCTGTGGTACAGCTTCCGCTACGCCCAAGCGGAGATATTCGTGCTTGATCTCAGATCCCAGCGAGATCCAGACGACACACCTCAAGGGCCGGAGAAGTCGATGCTGAACGGTGGCGGGCTGGCCGACAGCGATCAGAAGACATGGCTGCTCGACGGCCTGCTGGCCTCCACCGCGCGTTGGAAGTTCATCATCTCCAGCTCGGGGTGGAACCCGCGTGGTAAGCCAACCGATAGCTGGGCGCTGTTCTCCGATGAGCAGTCGGAGATTGTGCAGTTCGTACGGGACCGGGGCATCTCTGGCGTGGTCGTTCTTTCCGGCGATTTGCACTCCGGTGGGGGCATCGACGACGGCACGAACGCCTATTTCCCGGAGCTTAGCGTTCCCGCCACCAATATCCATCAACAGCGGGAGTGCACCGGCGGCGAATGCGGGACCTGGAGCGAGGGCATCCTCACCGGGATCGATCCCTCTGGTTTCGCCCTCGTTCGTGTGCGCCATGACGAAACGACCGGAGCCGACCGCGTTCTGCTGCAGACCAGGGGGGAAGATGGGAGCCTTCGGCTGGAGTACCTTGTCGAGTTGCCCTGAGGTTTCTAGACGGAAACGGACCTCATGCCGACCACTAGGCGAAGAACGATTCTAATTGTCGCGCTATTTTCGCTGACGTCGCTTTGCGGCTGCCGGATTGCGTCTCTGGCGGAACCGGCCCCGGAGAAGACCGCAACAGCAGAGGTCGTCACGCAGGCCGAAACTGGCGCCGAAGCAGGCCAGACTGTGTTGGGTGTCCTGGCTGTTGTGCCTGGCAGCTCAGGCAGCGTCGCCGATCCGATGGCTGTCGCTGCCGTCGCTGCCTCCGGGGCGCACACCATGCGGATCAACCTCGATTGGGCGATCTCCGA
>Ga0214473_10010075_pt1 | contig 11140 bp, 13 predicted proteins | sample RVTome_7_FD_203509 | JGI IMG/M metagenome (GOLD analysis project Ga0214473, IMG submission 203509) | Soil microbial communities from uranium-contaminated site in the Upper Colorado River Basin, Wyoming, United States - RVT98D197 | ecosystem: Environmental > Terrestrial > Soil > Contaminated >...
CGAGTTCAAAAGTCGCGATCACCGAAACGACTGCAAGCGGTACAATCACGCTGACCGCGGCTTCGACCATGTATCAGTTCATCGACGCAAATGGTAGTGATCGAAACGTTGACCTACCGGCTGAGGCCGCAGGGCTAGCATTTTTCATCGCAAACGTAGGCGGCGCGAACACACTTACTGTTCGTAACGATGCTGCTGGCACAGAAGCAACTCTTGCGGTTGGAGAATGCGCTACACTCATTAGTGGCGCGTCTGCTTGGGTTGCCATCGTAGGAACGATCGAATAATGCGTTACTTCGAGAAGCATAATGATTTGTGGTTGCCGCGGAAACTTCGGGACCAGCGTGGTATGCTTCCAGGACTCTTGCCAGCTTGGAATGTCGCCGCGCCTGCGATTCCAATGGCGAACATGGAATATTGGTTTGACGCGGATCAAGAGACAGCCTACGCTGATACGGATCGAATAACGACTGCGACCGATCAAAGCGGTAATGGGAATGACTTTACCAATGGTGGTGGTAATACGGCACCGCGCTACCGTACTACAGCGGTTACCATCAATGGCTTGCCTGTAGCTTACTTCGGTCAAGATAATGAGACCTCGAATAGATTTGACCGAATTCATGCTCTATTTGACAGTAGCGGTTGGGGCGCTGCAACTATATTTTTTGTCGCGCGGAACGATTTTGATCCGCCAGCTACCTCGCTTGGTGCCGGTTTATGGCACTTGAATGATGGTTTTAACTTCACAACGCATCATCCTTTTACTGACGGCATAGTCTATAGTTCGACTTATTCAACTGTTCGTAAAACAGTTGGAAATCTTACGCCGAGTCTTGCTAGTCCTTACTATGCCATGATGCGTAGCACGGCTGGTAGCTGGATTGAACGGGTTAATGGAACGCAAGTCTTTTCAACTGGGACGAACACCTTCAATGGCATGGCAGCTGATATCAACCGGATTGGAAATGATCCTACGCTCGGCGATTATCAATTCCAAGGCGTGATCGGTGAAATTATAATTTATAGCGCTGCTTTGAACGATACGGATCGAGATGCTGTAGAAGCCTACCTTGCTGCGAAATGGGGCATCTAGTGACTAAACAAATTACAAACGCCGTGCTCGCGGAAAAAATTGATCAGCTTACTGATTTAGTTCGAACACATGTTACTGCCGACGAGAAACATTTCGTAGCGATCGGCGACTTCATCAATGGTAATGGTTCGGTCGGCGCGAAAACCCGAATCGATCGGCTAGAGCAAGCCGAGAAATCTCGCACGTTTCATGTTCGTACAATCTGGGCCGCACTTGTATCAACAATTGTTGGCGTTGCGGTGAACTGGGTTTGGTACTAGAGGCTACTTATGGGAATGCGAACAGGCACAGAAATCATCAGCGATGCGCTCAAGTTGCTTGGTAACGAGACGATCGATACCGAAGCCCAGGTATGGCTGAACAATATTCTTGCGCGGCTGTATGAAGACTTCCGATGGCCATTCCAAGAGAAATCTGCAAGTGGAACAGTTACGGCGGGTGCTTCTGCGATTGCGCTTCCGGTTGATTTTCTTGATTTTTGGGATCGTAACGGGTTACGTATCCAAGATTCGAGCGGCAATCTGTTTCGTGTGGTCCCGCTTCAGGCAGATGACTTTGATCTGATTCGTCAGCCTAGTGAATCTGGTCGACCCGAAAAAGCACGTATCGACTTGGCCGAAATGGAATGGCAACCGTATCCGACTCCAGATATCGCTTACACTTGGCTGCTTCGGTACAAAAAGAGTTTTACTGAGATTACTGATTTCAGTGCCTCGATTGATTTCCCGAACGATACGTTGCTTACACAAGCGCTGTTCGTCCGCGGGCTCCAATTCGAAGACGATGACCGCTATTCCGTAGAACTTGGCGTACTCGAAGCCATGACCAAAAGGTTCCGTCGCGGGTACAATGTATCCCCAACCAAAGGCACTGCAATGCGATTCCAGTCCCAAACCTTCAAGGGGATCTCGGCTTTTAAGTAAAATGGCTCTCCAGAAACGCCAAGACATCGAAACTAACGAACTCAAAGGCGTCGTGCTCGCGGTTGATGAATCCAAAATCAAACCCGGAGTGTTCATCCAGCTTTCGAATTGGAAGCCCAGTGGGATTGGTTCGATTCAAAAAAAGCGCGGAGTCGCGGCGCTGGCTTCTGCGGTTGTAGTTCCTGTTGCACCAACTGAAACCTGTGCAGAAGCTCCAGTTGGTACACCACCAACAGCTCCAAGTAACTTAATCGCAACAACAGATAGCGATAGCCAGATCACATTGACCTGGGACGATAATGCAGGCGACGAAGTTTATTTCAGTATCGAGCGCTGTGAAGGTACGGGTTGCGCGAACTTTCTTGAAATCGATACGGTGCTTGCTAATATCGAAACCTATGTCGATACGGATCTCGAACCAGATACTACTTACGCATATCGTGTGCGTGCAGTTAATGATGGTGGCCCATCTGCTTATTCAAATACGGATGAAGCAACAACCGATCCACTCGACGATCCACCTATAACTGGGCTTCGTGTATGGTTATTGATGCCGCTTATCGGACTCAATGATTCTGATCCAATTGATACATGGCTTGACTCAAGCGGCGAGGGAAATGATTTCACTGGCGCTGGAGCTGCCCGACCGCTTTACCGAACAACGACTGTTACAATCAATGGGTTCCCGGTTGCTTACTTTGATGGCGTCGACGATCTGCTGAGCACAGTTTTTACAACTACAGGGTTTACTGCGGCAAGTATTTTTATCGTAGCTCAGGTCGCATCTGATCCGCCAGCGATTGCAAGTAAAACTGGTCTATGGCGATGGAACCCTTCGAACTTCGACACGCACATGCCTTATACGGATGGCGTGATTTATGACGGCTCATTCACGACCGCGCGCAAAACTGTTGGTAACGAAGTTCCGTCACTTGCGGGTCCATTCCAATACAATGTTATCAGTGCTTCGGGTTCGTGGAAGGCTCGACTGAATGGAGTTGAAGTCTTTGCAACAGCGTCGAATACAGTTGCTACTGGTGGAACCGTCCAAATTGGTAAATCCGATGGTGCGTATTTTTTTAATGGCGCAATCGCGGAGATCCTAGTCTATGACGAAGCGCTCTCTGATGGCGACCGCGATCTTGTCGAACTCTATCTCGCAACCAAATACGATTTATAGCCATGGCACTACGTAACCGTACACTTCAGGAAGAAACCAAGCTCAAAGGTGCCGACCGGGCTCGGGATTCTACGAAGTTCAAACTTGGGCAATTCGAAACCCTTAAGAACTGGATTCCTGCTCATGTCTACAGTATCAAGAAAAAGCGTGGAGTCGAACTACTTGCAACCGATCCGCTTGCGCCGCAGATCCCGAGTGGATGTACTGCCTCACCTTGTCCAACAAGTATCCCCGAAGCACAAACCCTTGACGTAGCTTGTTGCTGGGACAATCACCAGAACATTTTCGGTATCACTCATGGCATGTTTGCTCATGTCGGGATTGATGACACCTTTTGGGCAACGGCGAGTCTAGCAAGCGGTTCTGCGAGTGGTCCCTATCCAGATGCTACACCCAGTGACACCTGGGATGTTTACGATGGCGGTCCCGGTTGCGCGGATCTCGTCGAAACTACACCAATTGCAATGCAGGGTGGCCGAACAGCAAATTTTCAGTCCACGCAAACTCCTCAAGCTGCGGTTGCCGGAAAGTCCGACGAGAAGTGCTATGTACTATCGTTGAGCAGCATAAGCCCGCTTGTAACCGGAGCAGAAATTGCTAACGGTCCTGGTTACATTGGTGGTGGTTCGGTCAACAATGCACGGGCTTACTTTGGAGAAACTTCTGGTTGCTCGCTTTACTGGACCAGTGACAACGGGACGCAGCCATGCAATCGTGGTTGGGTTAAGGCTGGTGACAAAATCTATGCTCCTACCGGTGGCGCAAGCGTAACCGATTATGCTACTTGGCCGTGTCCGGGAGTTTCTTACGAAGACTACAGAAATGCAATCATCAATGTAGTTCCAGACTATGTTGCCGAAGGACTTGCTGACGTAACTCGTTGGATAGCCGCGGACGTTTCAACCAACTATGTTTGGCTTTTGATGAATGCCAATAGTGGTTACAAGGTCTATCAAATCGACCGCACTACGCTCAACTACGTTGCTGATTGGTTACTTGATCCAACTGGTTTTGCCGATCGTGTTTTCCAGTTCGAGGTCATCAACGATGATTTCATTTTTATCCTCGGGGATGACTCGCCTACAGGTTTTTGGCATTTTGGCTATTGGATACCGAGCAACCCAGCGTCAATTTTTCATATCGGCCAAGTGACTGCTGGAACTTGCGCAGGCACCGCAGCAGATTTCCCAACCAACCAGAACAGTTTCATTTACCGGCGTGGATATTTCTACCTCGGTTACAGCGGATTCTCGCTTGGGCGCACAAACGTTGTTAAGATCGGTCCACTGGTTTGTCCTACCGATCCGACAATTATTATTGATCCAGCCGGCGAGCTGTAATGGCTTATTGGAAGAAGCTTCAACCAAGCCGAGGCGAAGCCCGAGCATCAGTTTTGGCAGTGAAGCTTGGTGTGCCGCTTCCTTACCTGCTCGAAACCTTACGAGAAATCATTGGCGGAGATTGCGCTTACTGCAAGCTTTACAACCAGGTGCTTCGTAAGTTGAACAGGCTGGGTGAGCCCCAGGTGATCAGACTACTCTCGCAAATTCTCGACGCAAAAGACGCCCAAGACGAGTCGCGGCTCGCGCAACTCAGAAAGGAATTCAACGATGGCAACAGGTGATCCAATTGCGCTAAAGCACATACATGTCTATCGGCGTCCGCAAGAAGATGACTTGTTGTTCGGTTGGGCAACACGTGAAACCGACACCGATGCGCTGTTCCAATGGAATGGTAGCGGTTGGACAGAAATCTTTGAACTACCCTATTCCAATGCGATCTACGATAGCGTGACCTGGAAGTCTATCATTTTTTTCTGCGATGGCAAAACCGGAATCTGGGCTTACGATTACGAGAACAATACAATTTGCCTGCTCGAAGACGGCCCAGTCGTCCAATACCTTGTAGTATTCCAAGAACGTCTAATTGGTGCGGGCGATTCACGAACTGAAGTTGAAGTTCTTGCTGATGGCGGTGTATGGCCCGCAGATTCCAATCGCGATCGTGTGCTTTTCACCGAAGTTATTGATTTCGAGACCTGGAGCCCAAACAATTTCATTGACTCGCAAACCGGTACAGGTGAAGTCATTAGTGGGCTCGGTGTCAATTCTATCACAAGTGCAACTCGCGGTGCGCAATCTCAACTTGTAGTTTTCAAGCCAACTGCAATCCTCGTCAATGATGGTACACTTGGCTCTGGCGACCAGCGTCTCAATATTGTATCGATTGTGCTTGGTTGCCCAGGCTATCATTCAGTCACTAATACGCCTTACGGCCTGATGGCAATTGCAAAGAACACAGTCTTCTTGATGAATACCGAGGCACGCGAACCAGACCAAATTGGGTTTCCGATCCACCCCGAAATTGAAGCTATTCCAGAAGACTTGGATAATCTGTACACCGACTTGCGTCATCAATCTGCTGGAATTTGGCATGACGACACTTTGAAACTTAGCATGTGTGATGGGGTTGTTGATACCGATCGCAATACCATCGAGTGGTGGCTTGATCTACGTCAACCAGTGTTTCCTAGCGAACGTAATTGGTACGGCCCGCATACCGGTGACTTCATCATGCAATATGCGGTGTTCCAAGGATTATTGATCGGTGCTGAACACGGAACCATGGTGGTATGGCAGCTCGATGTTGAAGACGAGTGGGGAAGCATGAGTGCTCCCGCAACCGCGCGCACGTCGACTTTTCAAACCAATCGGTTGCAAGTCCCAGGCATGCAAGAAGGCAAACTTGATGCCTATGGCCTGGTTGCGCAAATGACCGCCGGTGTCGCGTTGGATTGCGAAGCTGATATTGATCGAGGACTCAGCCAAGAAGCCAACACTTGGACGGCTCCGGGCATACTCGGTAGTGGTAGTGGTGCCTACAAAGTCATCCGTCCGATCAAGCGACCCGGACACGATATCCAAGTTACAGTATCTCATGCTCACGCAAGCGATATCGAAGTCCACACACTTTACATGCGAGCCCGCGGGCGAAGGCGACAAGCCGAGAAGCAAAGCGGTTCGACACAAGCTTAGACAACTAAGCATATCAATCAACACTGGTTCTATACGTTTAATCGTATAAGCCAAAACTATACGCTTTAGCGTAAAGGAGTCCTATGGACAGTATCAAAGTCAAAATCAAGCGAGTCGACTCGTTCGATATCGGCCCGTTGCGTCAAATGTGTGTCGCGTTTCGGGACGAAGAAGCCAGTCCATACCCGGTTGTTGATGACGATGAAATCGACAAGCATATGCTCAATGTACTTGCGACCAAAGACGATCCACGAATGATCTATCTGATTGCGTATGCCGGTAAAAAGCCGATCGGTTTTTTACTCGGTTACATTGGTTCGCATGAGTGGGGGAAACCGGAACTGGTTGGTGTTGGTCAGGAACTCTATGTCGTCCCGGACAAACGTGGCGGGCTTGTAGCGCTTCGTTTAATGGAACGCGCGTTTGAAATTGCAATCCATGCCGGTGCCCAGGGACTCGAATGCATTGGGCTCTATGGCAAGACCGATAAAAAGTGGGAAAAATTCGGATTCAAGCCCCATATCACATACGGGCATATGCCGCCAGACGACTTTATCAAATTAGTACAGCGTTTTACCCGAGGGAGTAACCATAATGAGTAGCTCGCCAAAAACGACAAAACCAGAATTTCCAGAAGCCAGCAAGATCGTCAAAGATTTGTACGGTGGCCCCTTAAAACCAGCATTGTACAACGTGCTTAGCCCGACTAGTGATGATGCTTATGCACAAATGGCATCTAAACGACTAGTTGAGCAAATGCGCGGTGGCTACGGCGCCCGCGGTCTCGCAAATAGCGGAATTGCTGTAAAAGGCGAGCAAGAGGGTCTAGCGAACATGCTGACGGATCTAGCCTACCGTAAAGAGCAGATTCCAGTACAGATTCTAGGTACAGCCGGAACTGGTCCAAGTTTCGGGCAACCCGCGCCCGGTAAAGGTTTCATGGGTCTAAAGTAACAAAAAACGATACGATGGGAGAACAATTATGCCATTTTTAGCAGCTGCACCGGCTTTGGCCGGCGCTGGAGCCGCGGGTGCGGGAGCCGCAGGGGCTGGAGCCCTTGGGGCAGGTGCTTTGGGGGCTGGAGCGGCGGGCGCTGCGGGTGCTGGCGCAGCCGGTCTCGGTGCTGGTCTAGGTGCCGGAGCGGCGGGTGCGGCAGGGGCCGGCGCGGCTGGAGCTGGGCTTGGAGCTGGTGCCGGTTTAGGCGCTGGTGCGGCTGGCGCAGCAAGTGGACTTGGTGCTGGAATCGGCGGTGCCGCCCCAGCACTAGGCGCTGGTATGGGTTCTGGTGGGGCTGGCGTGCTAGGTTCAAGCTCTGTGCTTGGTTTACCAGCTGCCCCTACTGGATTCGCCAGTGGAGCAGCACAAACAGGTGCTCTAGGCGGGAGTTCGGCGCTCGGATATGCACCGGCAGGTCCAATAGGCGGGACACCAGCTTTTGCTGGTAGTGCAGCCCCCGGATCAGTTATGAGCGGATCGGCTGGTCCAGGTAGCTTTGCTGGAATCGGGACTCCGGGCTCGCCCACACCACCGGTTGGGTTTTTTGGCAAAGGCGGAATGGGCGGTAAGCTTTGGGATACCGGCAAGCAGGGAATGGACATTTACAATTCGCTTAATCAATTGGTTGGGCCACAAGGCGGTTTAGCGACTGGCGATCCCAATAAAATTATGCAAAGTGCTGAAAATTTAGGCACGGGATTCGGCAAATTTGGTAGCGCTTTTGGCGCCAAGCCCCCCGGAGCAGGCATGGATGAACTGCCCGCTGAATTTGCCAAACTACCATCTGATATACAACAGAGCTTGCTCAAGCAACTCCGTGGAGGCAGTTAAATGGCTATGGATCTAAGTTCACTTCCACCGGAATTCCTCAAATCACTACTTGCCCAACTCGGCCCTGAAGGTGGTAAGCAACCTGGACAGGCTTCGGCTGGCTCAGGTCCGATGGGCTTGCCAAAACCGCCAGATCCTGGTCAAATGTTAGGAATGAAGTTACCGACACCGACAACTAAATAAGGAGATTATAATGGCAATGTATGACGACGATCCCAAACAGATGGGCGAGAAACTTGTCGCACCGCTAACTGGCGCGGCTGAGTGGATGGGCGCGCAGGCTAGACGAATCGATCCTGCGGCTTTGGGGCAGTATCTTCGGGGAATATTTGGTATGGGTGCCGGTCAACCAGCCGGCCCACAACAAGGTCCACCGGCTGGCGGTGGCGGTGGTATGATGCCCGGTTTGATGGACTACTTTCAAGGCCAACCAGCTCCAGGCAACCCAAACACACCCGTAATACCGCAAGCAAATGAAGCGATGCGACGCGCGCAAATCGCCGCTGCGATGCAACAGGCCCAACAAAGCGCAATGCCGGCTGGTGCGCCAGCTGGTGCAATGATGCCTGGACAGGCTAAAGCCGGTGCGTCAGCCGATCGACCGCCACCTGATGTTGCTCAAGCCCTCATCGAGCAAATGAAGGCCAAAGGCCCAGCTTACCCCGTAGGAAGCAACAAGCGCAAAAAGAAATAGTAACCATCGGCGTTTTACCGAAGGGAATGATCCAAAATGGGTATGTTTGATGACCCACTGAAATACGGTGGTCTGGACCCAGAAGGCAATGCGCTGAAGAGTTTTCAACAGCTCATCGCTGAACGGCGTAATACTATGTCACCTACGGTAGCTGCGCAACAGCCTGCGATTCCTGGCATACCTGCGCTTTCACCTACGGGTGGCCCGGCTTCGCAACAGTCACAACAGCTTGAACCCCAAGCCATTGCTGGAATGCGCAACCAGCTCAATCAAGTAGCTGGTATGCAGGCGCCTACGCCGGCACAGCCTGCTCCGGGGGCTCCGACTACGCCTCAAGGTCCTTTGACGCCAGAACAGCAAATGGCGCAGAATTTCCAAGCACTGTCTACCCAGATCCACCCAAAAATGGTAGAGCAGGTGCTCAAGCAAGTACAAGATCTTGCTCCACCTAAACTCGTTGGCTATGACGTGCTAGGCACGGGCCGCGGCGGGATCATGGGTACTGGTGTTGAGCCACTTGATGTACTCGCTTTTGCACTTGGTGTCGGTACGACTTGGAACTTACCCCAACACCAAGCCCAAGAAATGACCTGGAAGCTTGCTGGTATGCCACGCGCATACAAGGAGTCTCAACGCAAAGCTGCAAGCGAGTTTTTGAGCCAAGCTGCACAAGCCGCGAACGTCACAACTGGTATGAGCAACGCGCAGACCGCGCAAGTCAAAGCAGCTCAAGCCCAGCGTCAGTACGAAAGCCGGCTCGGAATGGCTGACGTGTATCGCCGAGCAGGCCGCGGTGCGGATGCGCTTGCAATCGAAGCTGATGCTGTAAGTGAACATATTGCTCTAAGTGGCGGGGCTGCTCCCGATAGGCTCCCAACGAATCTAGTCGAGGTTATCAATGGGATTGCAGTCGGAGCGCTTGATCCTTTAGAACAACCCAAGATGCTAAAAAGTTTTGGTATTGACCCGACTTCTCCGACCGCGCGTCAAGAGGCTATTGTTAAAGCCCGAGCTTGGCGACAGTCCACGCTCGGAGGTCGTCCACCAGTTGCATTACCGAGTGGTGGTGCAGCCGGAATGACGGTCGAAGGCCCGCGCCCTATTGGGGAGATTCCTGGCGCTACTGATATTCAAGCTCAAATGGAACAGGACCTTGCTCGAATTCGTGGTGGACAACCCGCTGCGATGGCTATTCCAACTACACCGCGTGCTCCGGGCGCGGTAACTTCAGGTGCTACAGTTCCAATCCAACCATCTCCACAAGCTGGTCCAGCTCCTCAAATCCGGGGTCTAGGCGTAGCTGAGCAACTTACGCAATCACCAGACCCGAAAGATCAAAAACGCGGCGCAGCTCTCGGTGATATGCCAGTCCAAACCCGTAGCCGTATAGATGATCTCTATGCCAAACCAATACCTGAATCAACTCGGCAGCAACTGATTGCTCAAATGTCGACTCGGGAGTACGCTAATGAACTAGAGCAAGCTCACCAACGTATGACTGAATCGTATCGGCGGCACGGTAGAAAGGTAGCAAACGAGACACTAAAGTTGGCGCTCGCCGAGATCAAAAGAGAAATCCCGGATGACGCTTGGCTAACGACAAAAATCTCAGCTAGCTTTATTGGCAATGCTATGCAACAGAAAGGTAACTTTACGCCAGAAGCGATTGAATTCGGTACACTGCTTGCTCAGGCCCAGCGCTTTGCGAAAGGTTCTTTGAACGATGCGGCAAACCTCGCAAATAAAGAACGCCAAATGTTCAACTTTATGATCGGTGATTTGTGGGATAGCCCAGCATTCTTCCGGCAGCGCGTGCAGACATTTCAGCGACAAATTGCTGCAATGTACAATACAACGCTTAAACAAAGTGGCCTATACAATACTCAAGGCTTCGAGCCGATGACAGCACCAGAAGCGCAAGCTGCGGGTCCACAAACTGGTACAGTTCCTCCGAAAGCGACACCTGTACCACCAACTCCGCGACAACCGGCTCAGTCCGCAGCACCGGGCCAACCGGGTTCACCCTGGCAGTTTATTCAACCCGGCCCAGCCCGACCAGGAAGTGATTACTAATGGCACAACAATTCGTCTATAATAGTCAAACCGGTCAGGTCGGTTACTGGGCTGGTCCTGGTTCTGAAGTTATTCCTTTGCCGAAGTCTATGGCTAGTGATCCAGCTGGTGCACAACAATTATTGGACATGGTGACAAAAGCCGAGGCTCCGCCAAAGTTTACTCAAATGGCCCCGGACGAACAAGCTACAATCGAAAAGCTTTATGCTGTAACTCGGCCAAAATCCGTGCAAGCTGCTCAGCCTGGTATGCTTGATCGGTTACTTGCAGGAGCCCGTAAGGTTGGAACGGAATTTGCTCCAAAAGAACTA
>Ga0214473_10010076_pt1 | contig 11138 bp, 7 predicted proteins | sample RVTome_7_FD_203509 | JGI IMG/M metagenome (GOLD analysis project Ga0214473, IMG submission 203509) | Soil microbial communities from uranium-contaminated site in the Upper Colorado River Basin, Wyoming, United States - RVT98D197 | ecosystem: Environmental > Terrestrial > Soil > Contaminated >...
CGGTAATTGAATTACAGGGTGAGCTCGACGGTGATATGAGCACATCGCTGAGAAACACAATAACCGATATAGTTACCGCAGGCAAAGCCGGAGTGGTTCTACATGCCAGCGGTGTGGGATTTATCGATAGCGAAGGGCTGGAACTGCTGTTGTGGATAAAAGAATATTGTGCGGAGAATCATTGTCAGCTCCGAATAGCCGGCCTTGACGAGAACTGTGCGAAAATTCTGGAAGTGACGCGTCTCGAAAGTGAGTTCGACCTTTATTCCGAACTTGCCGAGGCTGTGAAAAGTTTTGTTTAAGAGATTTTATAGTGCCGAAATATTATGGTGCAGATAGCGGTTGAAAATAAGATGCAGCTTGGCCAGCTTCTTCTGGCACGTGGCATCATTACGGCCGAGCAGATAGACAGGGCGCTTGCCGAGCAAAAGGAAAAAGGCCATCGCAAGCTTCTTGGCGAGCTTCTGGTTGAGATGGGTTATTGCACCGAGAACCAGATTGCTTCGGCGCTTGCCGAGACTTACGGAGTACCTTATGCGCAAATCGGCCCCAAAATCTGTGACCCCAAGGTTGTTGAATCGCTGCCTCGGGAGTTTCTCGAAGAGTATTGCATTTTGCCGCTGTTTAAAGTCAGAGGTGTTCTGACCGTCGCCGTCAGCGAGCCGACAAATGTGTTTTTGATGGATGAAATTGCCCGCGTAAGCGGCTGCAAGGTTCAGATTGTTTGTGCCACCAGTAAAGACATTAAAGCGACCCTGCAGACGTATTTGCCGGCAGCGAATGTTTTCGTCATCGATGACATCATAGATGATAAAGGTCTCGAAGATTTTACTCTGATAGAAAACATGCCGGAAGATTTAGGCGACCTTGCGGAGATAGCCGGCCAATCACCCGTTGTTAAGCTGGTCAATTATCTGCTGTACAACGCCGTGCGGGAAAATGCCAGCGATATTCATATTGAACCTGATGATAAGCGGTTGCGTGTCAGGTACAGAGTTGACGGCAGGCTTTATGAGAAAATGCGTCCGCCTTATCAGATGCATTCCGCGATTGTTTCTCGTGTAAAAATCATGGCCGAGCTTGATATTGCACAGCGGCGTCTGCCGCAGGATGGCTCCATCCACGTCCTCGTCGAAGGTAAAGCCATTGACCTGCGTGTTTCGGTTATGCCCGGCAACTTTGGTGAAAAGGTCGTTATCAGAGTCATCAACCCTCAGAAGATACTTTTCAATCTTGAGTCGCTTGGCTTTACCTATGAGAATCTGCAACTTTACAGGCAGGTGATGCAGGCCCCAAACGGCATCATCCTTGTTACCGGTCCCACCGGTTCAGGCAAGAATACCACCCTTTACGCGACTTTGGCGGAACTCAATAACGACGAAGTTAATATCTGCACTGTTGAAGACCCTGTCGAATGTCATATGGCCAATGTGAACCAGTTCCAGGTCAGCACTGCGGTCGGTTTTACATTTTCGACTGCGCTGCGCAGCCTGTTACGACAAGACCCCGATATCGTGATGGTCGGTGAAATTCGTGACGAAGATACGGCCAACATTGCCGTGCAGGCCGCATTGACCGGCCACCTGGTTCTCTCTACATTGCATACCAACGATGCTCCCGGTGCGGTTGCGCGACTGCTGGACCTGAAAGTTGCACCGTATCTTGTGAGCGCTTCATTAGTGGCGGTACTGGCCCAAAGACTTGTCCGGAAAATTTGTACCAATTGCAAGTCTGAATATGAACCCTCTGGCGGTATAAGGAAAATTGTGGAAAAACTCGGCGGTGCAGGCACGAAATTTTATCGCGGTGTTGGCTGCAAAAAATGCCGTAACACGGGTTTTGCCGGCCGAATCGCAATTCATGAATTGTTTGTTCCCAACGACGAAATTATGGAAATGATTAGCGAACAAGCCAATCTGAGAAAACTTCGTGACAAGGTCCTTGAGAATGGGATGGTTCCGCTTCAACAGGACGGTATTGAAAAGGTGAAGGCTGGAATTGTGTCCATAGAGGAGATATTGCGAACAACACAGTCGGAAATAGATCTGGAATAGAAATTTGGCGGCATGGAAAATGATGTTATCATCGACAAAAACTTCAAAGGGACTTAATTTCGCGGCGCAAGGCCAAAAGACGATTGGCCCGAATACGCATAATCGCCAGGCCGATAGCACGGTCGATAATAATTTGGGGAAACCGGCCTTACGCGCAAATGCTGCCGATAGATTTCTGGTTAATGCTAAGGTAAAAACCAACGAGCTTATAATTTTCACTACACAATTATCCGTGATGCTTGACAGCGGTGTGGTGTTAAGTGATTCTCTCGATGCTTTCGCAGAACAGTCGCCTGAAGGAGTGTTGAAAAATATTATTATAGACCTTTCGGATACGGTCAAAAGCGGTGAAACATTTTCCAATGCACTGTCGGTATATCCGAGAGTTTTCAATTCGATGTTTATAAGTATGGTCAAGGCGTCGGAGGCGTCCGGCAAGATGGCCGAAATGCTTGGCGTGCTGAGCGGTTATCTTACCTTCGAAGCGGAGACCCGCAAGCGAATTAAAGGCGCATTGACTTATCCGTTTATAATGGCGCTGATGGCAGTGGCGGCGACAGGGACTTTGATGTTTTTCGTTCTGCCGAGGTTTACCAAGATATATGAAGCCAGGGGTGCGGCGCTGCCTAAGATTACGCAGATACTTGTTTGTTTATCACAGGCGTTCGCCGACCCGCAAATAGTAGCCGTGGTCGTAACGTCACTGATAGTTGCGGCAGCCGGGTTTTATTCGTGGGCCGGTACCACGACGGGAAGACGGGTTCTGGATTACATAAAAATCTATACTCCGGTTTTGGGTACGATGTTTATCGATATGGTAGTTACCCGCAGCATGCGCATTATGTCAACAATGCTTAATACCGGTGTCAGCCTCCTCGATACGCTCGAAATAATACGAAGCTCGTGCGATAATTATTACTTCCAGCAGCTTTGGCTCGAAGCAGATGAGAAAATTCGCGACGGCTACCAATTGTCCGAAGCTGTGCTTTTGGCCCAAGGCGCTGAAGTGGCAGGCAAACGCAGTCACAGCGGCGCTACTGCATGCACTCGTTTAATTGACGCTGGAGTCATCCAGATGCTTCGCGCCGGTGAAAAGAGCGGCAAACTCGGCCAGGTCAGCGACAAGATTTCCGTTTTTTATGAAAAGAAGCTCGAAATTTCAATCAAGAACGTTATGACTCTTATAGAGCCTCTTATGATTACTCTTTTGGGCGCAATTATTGGTACTATCGCTATAGCGTTGCTGCTGCCCGTCTTCAGAATATCCTCCGTTATCGCTCATTAGGCAAAAGTGCTTGTGTTTTATCTCACCAACAACATCCTTTGCTGTTAGTTATTTTTTGGCGCAGAAAAAGGCTTGCAAAGCTCGCAAAAGCAGAATATAATATTCCCTTTGAATTTAGTGTAACTGTAGAGTTTACCTAAACCCTTGCGGCAAAAAGAGTAACGGCTTAGGTGTAATCAGGCCGATGCCGAATTCAGGAAAGGACTTATCGAGAATATGTTGGCGAAGCAGGAAAAGAAGAAAATTATCAGCGAGTTTGAAACAAGCCCCGGGGATACCGGTTCACCGGAGGTGCAGATAGCACTGTTGACAAAAAGGATTGACGAGCTTACCGAACACCTCAAGACTCACAAAAAAGACCACTCCTCAAGACGCGGGTTGCTGAAGCTGGTTGGAACCAGGTCGGCCTTGCTTAAGTATATAAGCGCAACGGACGCCAATCGCTATAAGCAAATCATATCGCGTTTGGGGTTGCGAAAATAATACGAGTGCATAGTAACATACAGCGAATTGGACGAAAAACGAATTTATCGCTTTTGCTTATGCTTTTTTAATTAAGGAAGATTTATGTTTGACGTAAATAAAGTAGAAAGAAGGATTGGAGATAAGATATTATCCATTGAAACGGGGAAAATGGCGAAGCAGGCGGATGGTGCTGTAACCGTTCGATACGGCGATACTATTGTTTTAGTTGCCGTTGTCGAAGGCCCTGAACCGGGCGCAGATACTGATTTTTTCCCGCTCAGTGTTGAGTATCGCGAAAAGCACAGTGCCGCCGGGAAGTTTCCGGGGGGGTTTATTAAACGTGAGGGAAGACCCTCCACAAAAGAGATTCTGACTGCGCGTGTTATCGACCGCCCCATCAGGCCGTTATTTCCGGATGGTTACCGGCGGGAGCTGCAGATTATAGCCAATGTTTTAAGCGCCGATGACGAAAATGACCCCGACGTGCTTGCGATAATCGGGGCGAGCGCGGCTCTTACCATAAGCAAAATACCTTTTTGCGGCCCGATTGGCGCCTCGAAAGTCGGGAGAGTCGGGGAGCAGTTTGTAATTAGTCCGACATACAAACAGCTTGAGGAAAGCGATTTGAGCATGCTTGTGGCGGGGCCGAAAAATGTCCTGAATATGATAGAAGTCGGCGCCAAGGAACTGCCCGAAGCCGTTATTGCCGATGCTGTACTGGCAGCCCAAAAGGTTGCTGCAGAAATATGCGAAATGATTGAAGAGCTTCGCTCAAAGGCCGGTGTCGAAAAAGAGATACCTGATGTCGATGATATCAAAGAGCCTTATGCGGAGATAAACTCTAAGATAGCGGGTAAATTATACGAGCTAAAGCAAATCCCCCAAAAGCAGCAGCGTGCCGGCGCAGTGGAAGAATTGTTTGAGCAGGTTATGAATGAGTATTGTCCTGAAGAAGCGGCTGTTGTCGGTGCCGCCTCAAAATATAAGAAGGGGCAGGTCAGCCGGGTTCTGCAGAAAATCGAAGAGGAAGTTGTGCGCAAACTGCTGCTCGAAGGCAAAAGGCTGGACGGCAGAGGGTATAAAGACCTTCGTGCGATTAGCTGCGAGGTTGGTTTATTGCCGAGAACGCACGGTTCTGCGTTGTTTACCAGGGGCGAAACTCAGTCGCTTGTAAGTGTAACACTTGGAACAATCCGCGATGCGCAGATAATTGACGGTCTGATGGAAGAATACACGCAGAATTTTACATTCCATTATAACTTTCCACCGTTTTCGGTTGGTGAAGTCAGACCAATGCGTGGTACAAGCCGCAGGGAAGTCGGGCACGGCGCGCTCGCTGAACGCTCGCTGTCGCAGGTAAGGCCTCCTGAGGAAGAGTTTGCCTATACCGTAAGGTTGGTTTCGGATATTACCGAATCCAACGGCTCAAGCTCAATGGCGTCGGTCTGCGGCGGTTCGCTTGCTTTGATGGATTCCGGTGTGCCGATAAAAAGTCCCGTTGCCGGTATATCAATCGGCATGGTCAGTGATGGCAAGGGGCGTTACGAACTGCTGACGGACATTATCGGTGACGAAGACCATTTTGGTGATATGGATTTCAAAGTCGCCGGCACCACGAAGGGCATTACCGCCATACAATTGGATATAAAATGTGCGGAACTGCCGCATAAAATTATGGTCGAGGCACTGGAACGGGCCAGAGAGGTTCGGCTGCAGATTCTGGATATTATGACCAAGACCATCTCCGAGCCGAGAAAACAGTTGAGCGTCTATGCGCCGAAGTTGATAACTGTCGAGATTGACCCCGAGTACATCGGCAAGATAATCGGGCCAGGCGGCAAGATGATTAAGAGCATTCAGGAGCAGACGGATACCACCATCGAGATTGAAGAAGACGGCACAATCTACATAAGCTGTGTCGGCGGCGACGGGTATCTCAAGGCCAAAGAGATTATCGAAAGTATGACTCAGCCGCCTCAGGTCGGACGAATATATCCGCAGTCAAAAGTGGTTTCTATTAAGGATTTCGGCGCTTTTGTGGAATTTGCGCCGGGCGTCGAGGGTTTGTGTCATATCAGCGAACTAAGCGACGGTTACGTCAAGAATGTTGACGAAGTCGTCAAGATGGGTGACCTGATACCGGTCAAGCTGCTGTTGATTGATGAGCAGGGCAGGTTCAAGCTTTCTCGCAAGGCGGCCTTGGCCGAGCTTAATAAAGGCAAAAAACCCGAAGAGGTCGCGAAAAAATAAAATATGGATTAGGGGGAATATCGTCTAAGCTTTGTGCAACTGAACGAGTTGAGCTTACGGGTCTGAGAAGAAAATGTTCCAAAGCGAAGAAAAGGCAGGCAACTATCACGGACAGCTCGAAGAGTTGAGCAGGCTGACCGGTGAACTTGCTCATGAAATAAAGAACCCTCTTTCGACCATCAAAGTCAATTTGAAACTCATCGGTGAGGAACTGGAGGAATTCAAGGCGGCTGTTTCCGGCAAAAGTTCCATTACTGCTGACGACCAGCGATTCGCCCGCTTGTTGCGGAAAATGGCTGTGGTTCAAAAAGAGGCTGACAGGCTCGAACAAATCTTAAACGGCTTTCTTCACTATGTCGGTAAAACGGAAATGCAGTTATCGGCCGTTGATATAAATGAGCTGGTCAGCGATATGATTGATTTCTATTCACCGCAGGCCCACGCGCATTCGATTACCGTCCGGCATACCCTGCATAATAAACCGCTGCGTTGCGATGTCGATGCCGGGATGTTGAAGCAGGTCATTTTAAATCTTTTCATTAATGCCCAGCAGGCGATGAGCGGCGGCGGTGAATTAATGATAAAAACCGCGGGAGAAAAACAAAACGCGGTGATTCAAATCAGCGATACCGGTACAGGCATTACCGCGGAAAAGCTGTCATGCATTTTTGAGCCTTACCATTCATTCAAGCCCAACGGCAGCGGCCTGGGCCTAGCGACGACGAAAAAAATAATCGATGCGCATAAAGGTAAGATTAGTGTCGATAGCGCTCTTGGCAAAGGGACACAGTTTACGATAAAATTACCGCTTCAGACCGAAGGTTAGTTATGACCGTTTCAGGGAAAAACGCAGTGATTTTGGTTGTTGATGATGAGCGTGAGCATGCCGATGGTATTGCCGAGGCGCTTCAGAAACTCTCCTCGCGGACGATTACCGTTTACAGTGGCACCGACGCGATGGAAATTCTGCGCAATGAAAAAGTAGATGTTGTTGTTACCGACTTGAAATTAGGCGGTGACATTGATGGTCTGAAGATATTGGAAGAGGCGAAAAAATACGACAGCCGTACGGAAGTTATCCTTATAACCGCTTATGGTACCATCGAAACATGCAAGGAAGCGATTCGACAGGGGGCTTATGATTATCTCGTAAAACCCATTGACATTGACCAGCTTCGCACCCTCGTTCAGGAAGCCTGGCGAAAAATTTCCGTGATGCGATTGCGGGCAAAAGTTACGCCGTCCGAAGATGAAAGTGAGTTCATATTCGATGGTGTGCGCGGCACGAATCCTGCTATACAGCGCATCTTCGAAGTTCTCAAACGAGTTGCGCCGGCCAATATATCGGTTTTGATAGAAGGGCCCTCCGGTACGGGCAAGGAACTGCTCGCAAGGGCCATTCATTATAATTCACCTCGGTACGACAAGTCGTTCAGGCCGCTGAACTGCGCCGGTCTTAGCGAGACACTTTTGGAAAGCGAACTTTTCGGCCACGTCAAAGGGGCTTTTACAGGCGCTGCGACGGATAGAAAGGGACTTTTCGAAATTGCGGATAAAGGCACGCTGTTCCTCGATGAAATCGGCGACATGCCTTTAATGATGCAGGCCAAGCTTTTGCGTGTTATCGAGGATGGCGTTGTCATACCCGTCGGTTCGCACAAGCCGATTGTGGTTGGTGTTCGCCTCATTAGCGCCACCAATCACGACTTGACAAGACTGATTGAGGAGAAAAAATTCCGGCAGGACCTGTATTTCAGGATTAAAGGTGTGAGCATAACCTTACCTGCCCTTAAAGACCGTGTCGAAGACATCCCCCCTCTTACCGAATTTTTCATAAAAGAAGCTGTCGCTGAAACAGGCTCGAAAATAACGGGCATAACCGAGGCCGCCCAGGAGATTTTGAATAATTACCACTGGCCTGGAAATATCCGCCAGCTCCGCAATTGTATCAAGACAATGGTCGTGATGTGCGACAGGGGCAAGCTCGATGTTCGGGACATTCCTCCTGATATTTACCGTGTCAGGCAGCTTGCCGCCGGTACAAAAGCTGAAGTTTCGCTCAATGAGCTTGAAAAACAGGCAATTATTGAAACGCTCGCGAAGACAGGCAACAACCGGGAAAAGGCGGCCAAAATCCTCGGTATCGGCGAACGAACACTTTATCGCAAAATCAAAGAATACAATCTGTGACGAATCGGATGAACGAAATAAATTCAGCGGCAGTAAACAAGGGAAAATTACTTGCGGGGACAATCGTTATTATAGCCGCCTGCCTTTTGGCTTATATGCCGGCGATGCGTGCGGGTTTTGTCTGGGACGACGACCGATATGTTACCAATAATGAATTGCTTGCTGCCCCTGACGGTCTTTGGCGTATCTGGTTTACTGCCGATTCACCTTCACAATATTTCCCTTTGACGTATACAAGTTTTCGGCTTGAGTATGATTTATGGAAATTAAATCCGACTGGTTATCATATCACAAACATAATTCTTCACACAGCAAATGTCTTGCTTGTGTGGGTCTTATTGCGGCGGCTGGCAATACCCGGCGCCTGGTTCGCGGCGGCGATTTTCGCCCTGCACCCCGTGCATGTCGAATCTGTGGCGTGGATTTCGGAACGGAAAAATGTCCTGCTGGTGTTCTTCGCTGTGCTGTCGATTCTCGCCTGGGTCGATTTCGCTGAACGTTCGCATAATTTCCGGCCAAGCCGACATTTTTATATTTTGTCCCTGCTGCTTTACATCTTTGCCCTTGCAGCCAAAAGCACCGCGTGTACCGTACCCGTCGCTCTTTTGCTTGTGCTGTGGCTCAAAAACATACCGGTCAGTTGGAAGCGATGGTTGCAGATTGTACCATTCCTGCTGCTTGGTTTAGCGTCGGGTTTGCTTGCTATCTGGTGGGAGCTGCACCATCAGGGGACAAAGTTCACGAGACTCGATTTAAATCTAATCGACCGGTTTTTAATTGCCGGCCGTGCCCTGTGGTTCTATATAGCCAAGCTTCTTTGGCCTGTCAATCTGGTTTTTAGTTATCCGCAGTGGAAAATTGATGCGACCGACCCGTTACAATATGGCTGGCTTGCCGCCTGCTGCGCCGTAGCGTTTGCCTTATGGTATTGGCGAAAAAAGGTTGGGCGCGGCACGATTGCCGCGATTGTGTTTTTTGCCGCTACACTGTTACCCGTAATCGGTTTTATTTCCCTTTATACTTTCGTTTATACGTATGTCGCCGACCATTACCAGTATTTCGCCAGTATCGGCCCGATAGCACTTGTCGCCGCGATTGGTTCCCGTGTAACATCGAAACTCGACAAGCAGGGCAAGGGAATTGCAAAAATTATCGCTGGTGTGCTGCTGGTGACGCTTGGTACGCTCACCTGGCGGCAGTGCCGTGTTTACAAGGATGAAGAGACGCTTTACAGAGATGTGCTGCTGAAAAATCCTTCTTCGTGGATGGCATATAATAATCTTGGTTCTGTTTACAGCAACTTTGGCCACTACGAAGATGCGATAGAAGTCTACAAGCAGGCCATAAGAATAAAGCCGGATTTTGCCATAGCATACGTTGGGCTCGGTGCCGTCTACAGTAAGCTTGACCGCGACGAAGATGCGATAGAAGCCCACAAGAAGGCAATAAGAATTAATCCGAATTATGCCACAGCACGCTACAATCTCGGTGCTATCTATGACAAGCTTGGCCGCTATCAAGAAGCAATAGAAGCCTACAAGCAGGCCAGCAAGATTAAACCGGATTATGCCGACGCATACTATAATCTCGGGGTTATCTATGGCAAGCTTGGTCATTATCAGGAAGCGATAGAATCTTACAAGCAGACAATAAAGATTAAGCCGGACGATGCTGCGGCATACAACAATCTTGGCGATGTATGTAACAACCTCGACCGCTACGAAGATGCGATAGAAGCCTACAAGCAGGCCGTAAGAATAAAACCGGATTTGGCCGAGGCACACTGTAATCTTGGCTTTACCTATGGCAAACTTGGGCGATATAAAGAAGCTATAGTTGCTTTTAAGCAGGCAATCGAACTAAGGCCTGATTATGCGGATGCATACTATAATATGGGTGTTATGTACTGGCAGCAAGGTCAATTTAACGAAGTAGTTGAGTCCTGCAGGAACGCCATAAAAATCAAGCCTGACTATGTTGAGGCGCGCTATGTCCTCGGCCTTTGTTATGTGGCTTTGGGTGAAAAGGATTTAGCGATGGAAGAATACAAAATTTTAAAAACATTGGATGAACAAGTGGCCGATGAATTATTTAAGCAAATTCCTCCCTGAAATACCCACGAAACCTTCGCAAGTAAATTGTAGAAAGTTTTGTATATTATTGTGCGATTATATTTTCTAATGAAGTCAAATGGAAAAAATGGATTTAAAGGCCGATAGTAACAGAAGATTGCTTGCAATAGGAGCAGTGATTATCGTTGTTGCCTGCCTTTTGGCTTATATGCCGGCGATGCGTGCGGGTTTTGTCTGGGACGATGACAGATACGTTACCAATAATGAGTTGCTTGCTGCCCCTGACGGTCTTTGGCGTATCTGGTTTACTGCCGATTCGCCTTCACAATATTTCCCTTTGACGTATACAAGCTTTCGAGTTGAGTATGATTTATGGAAATTAAATGCGACAGGTTATCATAGCACAAACATAATTCTTCACACAGCAAATGCCTTGCTTGTGTGGGTCTTATTGCGGCGGCTGGCAATACCTGGCTCCTGGTTCGCGGCGGCGATTTTCGCCCTGCACCCCGTGCATGTCGAATCTGTGGCGTGGATTTCGGAACGGAAAAATGTCCTGATGGTTTTTTTCGCTGTGCTGTCGATTCTCGCCTGGGTCGATTTCGCTGAACGTTCGCATAATTTCCGGCCAAGCCGACATTTTTATATTTTGTCACTGCTTTTTTATATCCTTGCCCTTGCCGCCAAAAGTACCGCGTGTACCGTACCCGTCGCTTTTTTGCTTGTGCTGTGGCTCAAAAACATACCGGTCAATTGGAAGCGATGGCTGCAGATTGTACCATTTCTGCTGCTTGGTTTAGCGTCGGGTCTGCGTGCTGTCTG
>Ga0214473_10010077_pt1 | contig 11138 bp, 7 predicted proteins | sample RVTome_7_FD_203509 | JGI IMG/M metagenome (GOLD analysis project Ga0214473, IMG submission 203509) | Soil microbial communities from uranium-contaminated site in the Upper Colorado River Basin, Wyoming, United States - RVT98D197 | ecosystem: Environmental > Terrestrial > Soil > Contaminated >...
CGGTCATGAAGGAGATGGTGATCTCCGAGGAGCTGACCGAGCACAACACCGGCATGACGCTCACGATCGCGTTCAACTACGGCGGCCGCGTCGAGATCGCCGACGCCGTGAAGAAGCTCCTCGCCGACCACGACGCGGGCCGCCTGAAGGGCGAGAAGATCACACCGGAGTCGATCGCGAGGCGCTTGTACCACCCGGACATGCCCGACCCTGACCTGATCGTCCGCACCAGTGGCGAGGAGCGGATCAGCAACTTCCTGCTCTGGCAGGCCGCGTACTCGGAGCTCTACTTCACGCCCGTCTACTGGCCCGACTTTGACCGCGAGCACCTATACGAGGCGATCCGGGACTACCAGAAGCGCTCGCGGCGATTCGGCAAGGTCGCGGAGAACGAGTCGGACTAGTCCGCCGTCCCCCCTCCCTGGATCGATCGGGGTCACCCGGGGCTCCACCCGTACACTAGTGCCCACGCCAGCGGCCGCATCCAGCGACCGGGAAAGGGGGTATGCCCGCATGGCCGACCTCATGGAGGCCGTTACCTCCCTCGCCAAGCGACGAGGGCTCGCGTTCCAGTCATCCGAGATCTACGGGGGCCTGCGCTCGTCCTGGGACTACGGTCCCCTCGGCGTCGAGCTGCGCCGCAACGTCCGGAACGCCTGGTGGCGCTCGATGGTCCAGCTCCGCGACGACGTCGTCGGCCTGGAGGCCGCGATCATCATGTCGCCGCGGGTCTGGGAGGCGAGCGGCCACGTCGAGGGCTTCCACGACCCCCTCGTCGAGTGCCTGAACTGCCATCAGCGCTTCCGCCAGGACCACCTGGGCGAGGAGCCCACCTGTCCGAACTGCGGCGAGAAGCGGTTCACCGAGCCCAAGCAGTTCAACCTGATGTTCAAGACCCACATGGGCCCGGTCGAGGACGAGTCCTCGGCCGCGTACCTTCGGCCGGAGACGGCCCAAGGGATGTTCGTGGACTTCGCGATCGTCCAGCAGGCGAGCCGCAAGAAGATCCCGTTCGGGATCGCGCAGGTCGGCAAGTCCTTCCGCAACGAGATCACCCCGGGCAACTTCATCTTCCGCACCCGCGAGTTCGAGCAGATGGAGATGGAGTTCTTCGTCGAGCCCGGGACCGACGACGAGTGGTTCGAGTACTGGGTGAACGAGCGGCTGCAGTGGTACGTGGACCTCGGGATCCGCAAGGACAAGCTCCGGATCCGCCCGCACGAGCCCGAGGAGCTCGCGCACTACGCGAAGGCCGCCTCCGACGTCGAGTACGAGTTCCCGTTCGGCTGGCAGGAGGTCGAGGGGATCGCGAACCGGACCGACTTCGACCTCAAGCGCCACGAGGTGGCGAGCGGCGAGGAGCTGTCGTACTTCGACCAGGAGAAGGACGAGCGGTACGCCCCGTTCGTCGTCGAGCCCGCCGCCGGCGTGGACCGCATCGTGCTCACGGCTTTGATCGACGCCTTCCGGGAGGAGGAGGCGCCGACCGCCAAGGGCGGGACCGAGAAGCGCGCCTACCTCGCGCTGCACCGAGCGCTGGCGCCGACCAAGGTGGCGGTGCTGCCGCTCTCGCGCAACGAGCAGCTCACGCCGACGGCGCGGCAGGTCTTCGACCTGGTGAAACCGGAGTGGATGTGCGACTTCGACGACGCAGGCTCGATCGGCCGCCGGTACCGGCGCCAGGACGAGGTCGGCACGCCGTTCTGCGTCACCGTGGACTTCGACACGCTGGAGGACCGGCAGGTGACGGTGCGCGAGCGGGACTCGATGGTTCAAGAGCGTCTCCCGGTCGAGAACCTCGTCGCCTACCTGGACGAACGGCTTCCGTGAGCATGGTGGAGCAGACCGAGCGGACCGAGGGCGACGAAGCGGAGATCGCGGCGGCGCGGCGGCGAGGGTGGGTCAGCCTCTACGCCGTGGCCTTCGGACTGATGCTGGGTTCCGGGATCGCGATCGGGGCATCCTCGCTCGGGTCGCTGCGGTCGTTCACGCTGCTGTGGACCTCGATCTCGCTCTCGATCGCTGCGATCGTGGTCGCGCTCGCCGCGGTGCTCCTGCCGAGGCGACCGTGACCCGCCGCGTCCTAGGCCTGCTGCTGGCGATGGGCTTCGTGCTGGCGGCGTGCACGAACGGCGGCACGGGGACCCCGACCCCGCCGCCGAACACGTCGTCGCCGAGTGCATCGGTGCCGCCCTCGCCCGAGTCGCCCTCGCCGGCCGAGCAGGGTCCCGAGTCGGCCCTGGCGGCCATGAAGCGTCTGTGCACGGTGCCCGAGCCGGATCTCGAGGGCGGCTCCCCGGTCCCGGCCGAGGGTCCGACCGCCCCGGTGATCGCCGAGCTGATGGTGGAACTGCCCGAGATCCGGGGCTTCGACTTCAGCAAGCCCGTAGTCGCCGAGCCGGTCGACCAGGCCGAGATCGCTCGAGACCTCTCCGCGTATGCGGACATCGCCTATCCCGAGGACCAGATGGCGCGCCGCAGCCTGGCCTGGGACACGATCGGGGTAGTCCCGGACGGGACGAGCCTGCGCGAGGCCTACGAGGGCTACGGCTCGACCCAGGTGATCGGGTACTACGACACGCTGACCGGCGAGCTGAAGTTCATCGGGACCCACGATCCCTCGCCGCTCGAGCGGATCACGCTGGCGCACGAGCTCACCCACGCGATCGACGACCAGAGGTTCGGACTGGAGAAGCTGGACGTGCTCGCGGCCGAGTGCCGGGACGAGGAGACCGGGGCCGCGATCGCCCTCGTCGAGGGCAACGCCACCTTCTTCATGCTGCGGTGGGCGCAGACCTACCTCAGTGCCGAGGAGCAGGTGGAGGTGGGGATCGAGGCGGCGTTGCAGGAGATCACGACGGAGGGGATCCCCCCGTTCATCCTCCGGTCGCAGGCCTGGTCCTACGACGAGGGCCTTCGGTTCATCACGGCGCTCTCCTCCAGCGGCGGCGTGGACGCGATCGACGAGGCGTTCCTGGATCCGCCCGTCTCCACCGAGCAGATCATCCATCCCGAGCGCTACCCGAACGACGTCCCGACCCCGGTCGACGTCGCGGACCAGTCCGAGGAGCTCGGCCCGGGATGGGACGACCTCGACGTGATGCTGGTGGGGGAGGCCTGGCTGCGGATCGCGATGGGGCTGCGGCTGGACGCGACCCAGGCGGCGAACGCGGCGGCAGGCTGGGACGGCGGCACCTACAGGGCCTGGTCGGACGGCGAGCAGGCCGCCGTGGTGCTCTCGACGGTGTGGGACTCGGAGGAGGACGCGAGCGAGTTCGCCACCGCGATGATCTCCTGGCTCGACGGCGGCGAGGACCTCGGCCTCGTGGTCGGCCCAGGGGGGACGAGCGTCGACGTGCTGTTCGCGACGGACCCGGCGACGCTCGACGCCCTGGAGGCCGCCTCGGCGTGAGGTGGGTGCTCGTCGTGGCGGGGGTTGGGCTCGTCGTGGCCGGGGCCGCCCTCGCGGTGCGCGAGACAGGCGACGATCGCTGGTCGACCTACGGCGGCGAGCACGAGGGCTGGACGGTCGACGTCCCGCCCGGGTGGGACGTCCAGGTCTTCGACGACGCACCGTGCGAGTACCTCGGCTACCGCTCGGCCGTGATCCTGACGGACGCGGACTTCGAGTTCCACGGTCCTCGACCCGGCGAGCCCGAGGAGTGCAAGGGTCGGTTCATCCTCTCCGGCTTCCCCCGAGACGGCGTGGCGCTCGCGTTCCAGCCGTACGGGATCGGGATGGGGCTCGGCAGGCCGGACTGCCTCGAGGCACCGATCGACCACGAGGACCTGCTCAAGGTCCGCCTGCAAGGCAGCGGTCCGGTGAAGGCCCGCTACCACTACGTGTGCTCCGACTCCCGGCGCCTCGGTCCCGCGTACCTCGTGAAGACGTGGGTCGGTCGGGAGGCTCCCGCTCGGGCCCTCGCCGAGCTCGAACGAGTCCTGGCGTCGTTCCGATTCCTGCGGCCGCCGCAGGAGGGGTGAGGCCCGGCTCAGTCGGCCGGCACCGCCGCGTACCGGACGACGAACGGCGGGCCGGGTTCGATCCAGGCCACGACCACCGACCCGTCGGGGCCGGCCGTGGCGGCGAGCTCCTCGGCCACCGCGCCCTCGGTCCCCGGCACCGGCGCCGGCGCGGACCACGTCCCTTCGGTCCGGGCAGCGTGCTGGACGCCGGAGGCGTCGGTCCAGAACGCGTGGGCGGTGCCATCGACGGCCACGCTCCCGGCGCTCGGGACGTTGCCGATCCCGACGGCAACCGCCTCCAGCGGTCCGAACGCGCCGGCGACGCCGCTTCGGTGGAACAGGTCCGAGCTCGCGAAGAACACGTGGGCCGTGCCGTCGGACGCGACAGCCAGGCCGGGTCGCCGGGTGAAGAACTCGTCGTCGCTCAGCGACTCGGGTTCCGACCACGTGGCCCCCTCGTCGGTGGAGCTCCGGTAGATCAGGCCACCCGGTGCGCCCAGCGACTGCCAGGTCGCGTGGTAGGCGCCGTCGTCGTCGATGACGAAGGCCGGGTGTTGCACCGTGGAGCCGTCGCCGAGCTCGAGGTCGCCGAACGCGATCGAGCTCGGCGGCGAGATGTGCGTCGCGTGGAGCGAACCCGTCCCGTCGAGTGCCGCCGCGTAGTCGTCGGTCACCCCCCGTTGCTCGACGACCGTCGGCTCCCGAGGACCGGCAGGAGAGGTACAGGCCCTCGGTCGAGATGTCCTTCGCATCGGGCCACCCCTCGAGCGCGACGCACAGCTCGCCATCGGGTCCGAGGAGCAGCTCGGGGTCCGCCTCGACGATGTCGAAGCCGGGGCCGATCGGCTCGGGCTCGCCGGACTCGCCGCCGGGTGCGACCGACCGCGCGAACAGCCGGGCGCCGGTGATGCTCGTTCCCTCCCACCAGACGAGGTGGAGCACGCCGGCGGCGTCGACGATGGCGTCGAGCCCTTCCGCATCGGTCCCCCGCCGTGAACGAACCCGGCGGGATCGCCGCTCCCGTATCGAGATCGGGCGTCGGCGCGGCGACGCCCTCGACCGCGGTGTCCCCGGAGGAGCAGCCACCGAGGAGAAGGAGCATCGCCACGATCGGCGTGAGCGGATACTTTCCGGTGATGGGCCTCCTCGTCACGACGGGCAGGACGGTGCGTAGTCGCGCTCGGGGAGGAACAGGTTCCACTCGGACTCGGTGAGGTTCCGATTCGCGACGTCGCAGGCCTGGTCCGCCCATCGCGCCGGGTCCAGGTCCCAGTGCCACGCGTGTCCGATGAAGGACAGGACGAGCATCTCGTCGCCGGGCAGGACGTGCGCGAGCGCCCAGATGTTGTCGTCCGCCGCGATGTTCGAGCCGACCTGGGTCAGGGTCGTGGCGTCGAACAGGCGGACGGTGCCGTCGGTCGCCCCCGTGACGATCAGGGAGCCATCCCACGCGAACTCGACCGAGAGCACGAATCCCGCGCTCGCCTTCGCCGGCGATCCGACCGGCTCGCCGGTCGCCGCGTCCCACAGCGTCAGCTCGCCGGATTGCCATCCGCCCGTGGCGATCCGGCGCGAGTCCGGTGACCACGCGAGCACGGTGTTGAACAGGTCCGTCTCCGCGCCGTCCCATCGCACGTCACCCGAGTCGGCGTCGAGCAGCTGCAGGAACTGCGGACCTCCAAGCGAATACGTCACGACGGCAAGGGTCGAACCGTCGGGGCTCGGGACTGCGCGGGCGACGCCGCCGACGAAGGCCTCGGGGTCGGGCTCGAACGGCACGATCTGGAGCTCTCGACGGAGCTCGCCCGTCCGCGGGTCCCACCACGCAACCCGGCCGTCGTCGTTCGCCGTGATCAGCGCGCCGTCCCCGTCGAAGACGAGTGAGTTCACCCAGGCGATCTCGCTAGCCCACCATCGAGCGAGCTCGGAGCCCGTGGCGGCGTCGTACGTCACGACCTGGCTGTGCTGGCCGCTCACCGCGAGGATCGCGCCCTTGCGGTCGAAGGCCAGGGATGTGACGGCGTCGGCATCGAAGTCCGCGAACCCCTCGTCCTCGGCGAGGATCCGCGCGAACTCGTCCTCGGTCCACGCGTCGACCTCCCACATCGGATCCGTGGAGCCCGGAGCGTGCACGGCGACGCGGCCGTTCCCCGGCGAGACGGCGAACATGGATCCGTCCGGGGACGTGGTGCTCACCAGGTCGAAGTTCTGGTTCACGGTCGCGGGATCCGCGTAGTCGAACCGACGCCCGATCCGTCGCTCGCTCGAGAGGTCCCATGCGATGACCTTGCTGTCGAGGCCGACCGTGAACGCCGTGGATCCGGATGCGTCGAACGCCGGCCCGAAGACCCGGCCGGCGTGTCCCGAGAGGATCTCACGGATCCCTCCGCTCGTGACGTCCCAGACGATCACGCTCCGGTCGTCGCCCGTGGTCACGAGCGTTGAGGCGTCCGGAGAGAACCCGGCCCCGGTCACCGAGGCGTTGTGGCGGCCTTCGAGCGTCGTCCGATCCCCCGAGGCGACGTCGACGAGGAGCACCGTGCCCTCGTCGCCCCCCATCGCCAGCGTCTGGCCGTCGGAGGTCAGGTCGAACGCGAAGCCGATGCGCTCGAACCGACCCAGTTCCTGCATCGTGTTGGCGTCGATCAGCACGATCTCGTTGGGCTCGAACGCCGCCACGAGGATCTGCTCGCCGTCCGGGGAGAACCGCACCTCCGTCGGCTCCGTCATCGGAAGCGGGTCCGAGCGCAGCTCGGCTCCCGTCGCGGGGTCGCGCCGCACGAGCAGGACCCCCTCGACGCCGGGTCGGATCTCGAGGGAGGCGAGCTCGGATCCGTCCGGCGCGTACGCGAGCGGACGCTCACCGACCACGTCGCCGCCGTCCAGCGGGATGGTCCGCTCCGAACCGTCCCCGGTGGCGACCAGCACGATGGCCGGACCGTCGTCCGTGAACCTCGGGGTGGCGAAGGTTCCGCCATCGGGGCTGAGGGCGATCGGCGATCCCTCGGCCATGCGCACGATCCCCCGGAGCTCGAGCGCCTCGGTGTCGTAGACCGCGACGCCGCCGATGTTGTCGGCCGTGACGAGCGTGCTGTGGTCGGCCGACGCGTGGATCTCCAGGACCCGGTCGCCGGTCCCGGGCAGCACCGAGATCGCGCCTGGCGCCTTCAGCAGGCTGGCGAGCAGCGTGCTGCGTGTGTCCACCGAGTCGTCGATCGCGATCGCCTCGCGGGCCAGCAGCAGAGACGTGTCGAGTTCGTCCTCCACCACGGCCTGCGCGCCGAGCCCCTTGGCGAGTGCGACCTCGGCGGCCCGCTCGGCCTTGCCTCGCTGGACGAGCGCGAGGGAGCCCGCGATGACGGCCACGAGCAGGAACAGGGCCGTCCCGACGAGCAGGACCCGGAGGCGCCGGTTGGCCCGCCGCTGTCGCGCGGCCTCGGCCTCCGCGGCGGTTCGGCTCTCGTTGATGAAGTCGCGTTCGAGTTCGTTCAGCTCCAGCGGGTGCTCTACCGTCCAGTCCAGAGCGGTCGCGAGCCGCGCCCCCCGGTACAGTTCCCCCGGATCGCGGCCCCCCGCCTCCCAGGTCTTGGCGGCCGTGATCATGTGGCCGTGCAGTTGCTGCCCTGCGCGATCGTCCTCGAGCCAGGAGCGCAGCCTCGGCCACTCCCGCAGCAGCGCCTCGTGCGCGACCTCGAGCGCACCGTCGCTCACCGTCAGCAAGCGGGCCGTGGTGAGGACCTCCACAACCTTCGTGACCCGATCGTTGCGCCCCACGTCGAGCTCCTCGAGCGGCACGCGACGGCGGACCACGGCATCCCCCTCGCCCGATCCGGCGAGCCGCAACATCACGGCCTTCGCGACGTCCTGCTCTTCGGGTTCGAGCCCCCCGTAGGCCTCTTCGGCGAGTCGCCCCACCGCGCCACGGACGCCGCCGGTCATCCGGTGGGCCTCCAGCGGGATCGTCCGACCGTGTCGCCGCTGCCAGAGCTCGAGCAGCGCCGACGACAGCAGCGGGAGCCCGCCCGGCTCGTCCACGACCTCCGCGACGAGCGCATCTACGAGGGCGGGCTCGACGTGGAGTCCCGCCCTCGCGGCCGGTCCCGTGATCGCCCGGGCGTATCCGTCGGCCGTCATCGGTCCGACCAGCACGTGGCTGGACGCGAGCAGATCAGCGAGCTCGGGGTAGGCAGCACATCGGCCGTAATGGTCGGCCCGGATCGCGATGACGACGAGGACGGCGCCCCGCGGGTCCGTCGCCGCCTCGACGAGCGCTCGGACGAACGCCGTCCGTTCGTCCTCGTCGGCGCAGTGGGTGAACAGCTCCTCGAACTGGTCGACCGCGACGATCACCCGCTCATCGGGCCCGAGAGCGTCCCGGACGGCACGCAGCGGCAGCTCGGCCCCCTCCAGCCGCTCCCGCAGCTGCTCGGACAAGGATGCCCAGACGGCACGGTCGAGGGCTCGAAGCGGGTAGGCGCCCGGCCGGACCACGGCCCGCAGCCAGGTGCCGGCCTCGGGCATGACGCCGGTCTCCAGCGCGGGCAGCAGGCCGGCGCGGACCGCCGAGGACTTCCCGCTGCCCGACGGTCCGACGACGCCGAGCAGCTTCGCGCCCGCGAGGCGTCCGATCATCTCCGCGACCAACCGCTCTCGGCCGAAGAACACGGCGGCATCGTCGACCTCGAAGCTCGCGAGGCCCTTGTACGGGGAGACCCGGGTGCCGTCGAAGACCGCCGCGTCGCCCAGCAGCTCGGCGCGTTCGCGAGCGAACTGCAGATCGATGACCGTGTCGGCGACCTCGGCTTCCATCGCCCGCAGGTTCGAGCGGGACGCCACCGCGCGCGTCGCGGCCTCACCGAGGCGGCGGGCTGCCTCCCCTCGAGCCCACTCGCTCGCCAGTCGGTGGACGTCGAGCGGCCGCCCACCGGAGGCCTCATGGATCGCCGTGACCGGCGGTCGGTTGCCGTCCGTCGCGTACGACCGGGAGATGGCCTCGACCGCCTCGACATCGAGCGGCTCGAGCGCGATCGTCTCGTCCGGCGTGACGGGTAACGCCGATGCACCGGGATCGGGACCATCGGTCCGCGCGGTCCCGACCACGAGGATCGGTCGCCCCCCGAGGGAGCGCACGACATCGTCCAGGGGCGCGAGTTCACCGGGTGCCGCGAGGTCGAGGTCGTCCACGACAAGCAGCAACGGCTCCGAGCGTGTCTCGGACGCCGCGCGCACCACAGGAGTCACATCGCGACCACTCGCGTACAGGACGGACGCGCCGTCATCGGCGGCGAGGGCCGCGACCTCGGCGGCCATGCGCGTCTTGCCACCCCCCCGCGGCCCGGTCACGAGCACGAACGACCCGCTCCCTCGGCGCGCCACGCGCCACGCCCATCGGAGGTGCCGGGCGTTCCGCGTCCGGTCGGCGCCCTCGATCGGCGTCCTGCGGTCGAGTTCGATCGGGACCTCGGGACGAGCGGGCGCGGCATCGGCCGACCCGGCGACCCGGTCCAGTCGCTCGAGCGCCGTGCCGGGGTCCCACCCCTCGCGAACGACGTGAGCCACGGGCACGGGTTCGGCTATCCCCTTGAGCTCGAGGGCGCCGCCGTCCACGAACGTCAGGCCGTCGACGGCGCGTGCGAGATGCAGGACCCCTTGGCTCGCCAGCACCTCGCCCGGGCCGGCGTTGGAGCAGAGTCGCGCGGCGAGGTTCAAGGCGCCCCCGCGGTAGCCGCCCTCGACCGGGACGGCCTCGCCGGCATCCAGGCCGATCCCGACACGGAAGGGGAGCGAGGGTCGGCGTTCGGTCTCGTCGACGAACGCGAGCTGCAGCTCGGTGGCCGACCGCAGCGCCTGCCGCGTCGAGGAGAACACGGCGAGCGCCTCGTCGCCGCGGAGCTCGATCACCTCACCGCCGAAGGCCTCGACCCCTTCGCGGGCGATCTCGGCGAACGTGGAGGCGAGCCGGGCCGCCGCCTCGTCGCCTCGGGTCTGGGTGAAGTGCGTATACCCACGAACGTCCGCGATCAGGAACGTGAGGATCTCGGTTCCCGCCGCCCGCCCGCTCGGAGCCCCGGGCCCTCTCGTCGTGTGACCCGTCATGGTTCCACCATCGGCTTCCTGTACCCGGCCCCGCCGGTCGCGCACGAACGCGACGGGCCGACGACGTTCACCGCTCGGCCTCGGGGCCGAAGAGCGACAGGGCGGCTCGGGGGACCCGGTCGCGGAACGCGAGGAGGGCGCCCAGCACGGGCTCGAGGTCGTACGGGTCCGGCCGAGCCCGCAGCTTCTCACGCATGCACATCACCCACCCATCGGCGACCTGGTAGTCCCATTGCGGGTCGGACTCCATGAGCCAGGCGATCATCTGCTGGTCGACGAACGCGGTCGCGACGTACGGGTCGGCCGCGTAGACGAGGTACGCGTCGTTGAAGGCTCCGAGCTCGAACCGCACGCGCTCCAGGCCGAGCTCATCGATCGCGTGCTCGTCTGGCGGCACCTTGCCGATGTGCAGCGGCGAGGTCCTCGCTGCGATCGGCGTCAGGCCCAGCCACCAGTCCTCGTCCTGGTTCGTCCGGGCGGTGTGCCAGGACATCCGGATCAGGCGCACCTCCGCACCGCGCCACCGCCCGTGCATGACGTTGGCGGTGCGGCCGCCGCCGCCCCGTCGGAACAGCGGCATCGCGAGCGCCCGCCGGGTGTCGAACGGGTCGCTGCCGACGTAGTTCAGCCCGAGGGACGACGCCCGGGCCTGCCAGCGGTCCAGGAACAGACGGCGGAGCGGTGCCGCCACGACCAGCGTCGGGATCCCCACGATCGCGAGCTTGACGATCGGCGGGACGGGCAGGACGAGCGCCACGGCCAGGGCGACGATCGGCACCAGCACGACCGGCGATCTCGGAAGCGCGACCTTGCGCTGAGCGACCATCGTCCCTCCCTCCGGTCGGAGCCTACCTGCGGCTTCGGCGGAAGGGAACCGCCTCCCGCGGGCAGAGCAGACCGGCCCCCTTCCCTGGAGGGCGAACCGGGTTCCGTAGACTGGGTGCTCCGAGAACCGGAGGCCGATCACCGACATGACCAAGTACGTCTACGACTTCAGCGAAGGCAACAAGGAGATGAAGGACCTCCTCGGCGGGAAGGGGGCCAACCTCGCCGAGATGACGAACATGGGCCTGCCC
>Ga0214473_10010078_pt1 | contig 11138 bp, 9 predicted proteins | sample RVTome_7_FD_203509 | JGI IMG/M metagenome (GOLD analysis project Ga0214473, IMG submission 203509) | Soil microbial communities from uranium-contaminated site in the Upper Colorado River Basin, Wyoming, United States - RVT98D197 | ecosystem: Environmental > Terrestrial > Soil > Contaminated >...
GGCGAGCCGATCGTCGTGGGCGCAGGGCCAGGCGTCCTGGGCGTGCGCGCCCTGGGGTGCCGCCAGGAGTGCGACTGCAAGCAGCCGGGCAGCACGGGCCGCTGTGCGGGGCAGTGATGGCCGAGAGAACACGCAAGGCAAGAGTATCGGCCAGGCGGCGGACCGCCCATTTCCCGACAGGGCGGTCGCCGCACCGCCCGTGGGCCGGACGCGGCGCTCACTCGATGTTCGGCTGTGCCGCCTGGTCCTCCCGGAGGTGGCAGGCCTTGTATTTCTTGCCACTGCCGCACCAGCACGGATCGTTGCGGCCGACCTTGGGCCGGTCACGCCGAACGGTCTCGGGCTTGGCAGGGGCACCCACGGCCGGCATGGGATCGCCCGGCTTGAGGCCGCCGCCTCGACGGGCCATTCGACGCTGGCGCCGGTTGGGCCCGCCGTCCCCGGCCCCCTCGGGAGCCTGGGCACCCGCAGCCTCGGCCCTGGCCTCGGCGTGACTCGCGCTCATGGAGCGCAGGCGGGCCTCGGCCTGCCGCCGACGCTGCGCCTCGAGGCGCTCGATATCCTCTTCGCGCAGACGGGCGCGGAACATGTGGTGGGCCACGGCCCCGGAGATGCTCGTCATCATCTGCTGGAACAGGTCGTAGCCCTCGCGCTTGTACTCGCGCTTAGGGTCTCGCTGGCCGTAGCCGCGCAGGCCGATGCCGTCACGCAGGTGGTCCATGGCCTGCAGGTGCTCGATCCACTGCCGATCGATGTCCTGCATGTAGAGATTGCGGAACAGCCGCAGGAAGGACTCGGGACCGAACTGCTCGCTCTTGTTGAGCAGGACGGCTTCCGCGTCGGCGTAGAGCTTGCGGGCGAGCTCTGCGGCATCGGAGTGGGCACGAATCCCGGTCCCCTCGAGGCCGAACTGCTCTTCGTAGGCGGCCGACAGACCCTCGTAGTCCCAGTCCTCGAAGTGCTTGTTGGGCGGACACGCCTTCTCGACCATGTCGCCGATCATGCGGTCCACAAGATCCAGCAGCCGCTCGTGCTGCTCGGTCAGGGACATGCCGACCTGATCGATCATGACGTCGAACGCCTTCATCGGCTCGTCCCGGTGCTTGATCACCGGAACCTGACAACCGAACCACAGGTAGACGTCCCGCTCCACGGCTCGCGCATCGATGCTCTTCAGTCGCTCGATCGGGGTCTCACGGGCACGCGCGACGGCTTCCCGATAGGACGCGATCTCTTCCTCGGGCGCGGTGTTCAGGGGCGGCGCCACGCTGTGGTGCTGCAGAATCTGCTCGAGGATCGGCCGGGCTCGCTCGCGCAGGCTCTCGTTGACCTCGGACACGACGGGCTCGGGCTTGATGCCCTTCGCCTTCTGATCGTCCGTGGGAACCGTCCGGTACTGACCCATCAGGATCTGACGGCGCAGCGTGTATATGCTCTTGCGCTGCTGGTTCATCACGTCGTCGTATTCCAGCAGGTTCTTGCGGATGTCGAAGTTGCGTTCCTCGACCTTCTTCTGCGCGTTCTCGACGGCCTTGGTCACCCAGCGATGCTCGATGGGCACGCCCTCTTCCATGCCGAGGCGGTCCATCATCGTCTGGATGCGGTCGCCGGCGAAGATGCGCATCAGGTCGTCCTCCAGGGACAGGAAGAAGCGTGAGGTGCCGGGATCGCCCTGGCGGCCGCTCCGGCCACGGAGCTGGTTGTCGATGCGCCGCGACTCGTGGCGCTCGGTGCCCAGGATGTGCAGCCCGCCGGCCGCGATGACCTCCTTCTTCTCCTGGGCGCATCTCTCCCGGTAGGCCGGCACGCGCTCTGCGATCAGCTTGTCGGCGTCCACGTCGATCTCGGGCTCGCGCTCGACCTCGTTGCCGTCCTCGTCCTCTTCGACAGCCGCGGCCGCTTGCTCCCTGGCCGTCCTCAGGGCGTGGAGCTCGTCGAGCGCATCCATGCGCGCGAGCATCTCGGGATTGCCGCCGAGGAGAATGTCGGTGCCGCGACCGGCCATGTTCGTAGCGACGGTGACGGCGCCCTTGCGGCCGGCCTGGGCGACCACGTAGGCCTCGCGCTCGTGCTGCTTGGCGTTGAGGACGTTGTGCTTGATGCCGTTGCGGTCGAGGATGCGCGCGAGCGCCTCGGACTTCTCCACGCTCGTGGTACCCACCAGCACGGGCTGGCCCCGCGTGTGGCAGTCCACGATCTCCTCGGCGATGGCGTTGAACTTCTCGCGCTCCGTCTTGTAGACGACGTCTTCGTGGTCCGTCCGATCGATGGCCACGTTCGTGGGGATGACGACGACGTCGAGCTTGTAGGTCTTGTGGAACTCGGCCGCTTCCGTGTCGGCGGTCCCGGTCATGCCGCTCAGCTTCTTGTAGAGACGGAACAGGTTCTGGAAAGAGATCGTCGCCAACGTGACGTTCTCGTCCTGGATAGGCACGTGCTCCTTGGCCTCCACCGCCTGGTGCAGCCCGTCTGACCATCGCCGGCCCGGGAGCGTGCGCCCGGTGAATTCGTCGATGATGAGGACCTTGCCGTCCGGCGTGACCATGTAGTGCTGATCCCGCTTGTAGAGGGCATGGGACCTGAGGGCCTGCTGCAGGATGTGCAGCGTCTGCAGGTTCACGGGGTCGTACAGGTTTTCGGTCTCGAGGAGCCCGCGCTGCAGGAGCAAGCGCTGGGCGAGCTCGATCCCGTCCTCGGTCAAGGTCACCGATCGGTTCTTCTCGTCGAGCTCGTAGTGGTCGTCACGCCGTAGGCGAGGGATGATTTCGTTGATGGCCTTGTACTTCTCGCTGGCCGTCTCGCCGGGCCCGCTGATGATCAGCGGCGTTCGCGCCTCGTCGACGAGAATCGAGTCCACTTCATCGACGATGGCGAAGTTCAGGTCCGGTCGCTGCGCGTAGTCGAAGATGCTGAACTTCATGTTGTCGCGCAGGTAGTCGAAGCCGAATTCGTTGTTCTGCCCGTAGGTGATGTCGCAGCGATAGGCGCGCTTCTTCTGGGCGTTGTTCTGGGAGTTGTAGATGACCCCAGTCGTGAGCCCGAGGAAGCTGTGGACCTTGCCCATCCAGTCGGCGTCGCGCTTGGCGAGGTAGTCGTTGACCGTGACGACGTGAACGCCGTTGGCCTCGAGGCCATTGAGATAGCAGGGCAACGTGGCGACGAGCGTCTTGCCCTCCCCGGTCTTCATCTCCGCGATCTTCCCTTGGTGCAGGACGATGCCGCCGATGAGCTGCACGTCGTAGTGCCGCATCCCGAGGGAACGGACGGCCGCCTCCCGGCACACCGCGAACGCCGGGATGAGCAGATCTTCGACCGTCGCGCCGTTCTCGAGCTGCTCGCGGAACTCGACGGTCTTCCTCCGAAGCCCTTCGTCGGAGAGCGCCTTCATCTGGGGCTCGAGATCGTTCATGGCCGCAACGCGCGGGCGCATCCGCTTGACCTCGCGCTCGTGGCTGGTCCCGAGGACCCTCTTCAGGACGGTGGTGAACATGGGGGGGCTCCCGCTTGGCGGTGCGGGCGCAATCTATGACCTGCCGGGCTGGGGCGCAATCACACCCCTCCCCTGGCGATGAGGATGGCGGCCGCGGCGACGAAAGCCAGGGCCACCGCGGAGGCCACGGCCACGACCGTCAGCGTCATGCGCCAGCGACGAGCGCGGCTCTGGGCCTCCGGATCTCCCGCACCAGCCAGCAGCGCTCGGGCCTGGGCGCCGGCCGCGAGACCCCGGCGGAGCACCATGACGAAGGCGAAGAGCCCAGCGAGCACGAAGGTCGCCGCACCAGCCCAACGCAAGTGGACTCGGGTTTGGTCGAGCCCGGACGCGGCCTGCATGTGGCCGCTCATGGCCGGCGGCTGGTCGACGACGTCGAGCTCGGGCAGGGAGAGCAGGAAAGCTGTGGCCAGACGCGAGTCGGGTTCGAGCGCACCGATCGTCCGTGCGAGAGGATCATCCCACCCCTCTGCGCGGTCCCTGATCGCCTCGAACGCGTCAGCCTCGCCCTCGGTCGCCCCCATGACGTACACCATGCGCGCCACCGCCGAGTCGACGCCGAAGGCATCCGCGCGGAGCTGTACGCGCCACAGCCCCGGCGACAATGGCGCAAACGGCAGGGCGCGCGAGCGCTCCTCACCCTCACCCACCGCGAGCGATCCGGTGCGCTCCCAGAGCCCCTCGCGAAAGCCATCGACGATGAGCGGTCGTTCGGCCCCGCGGAGGCGAACGCGGAGCCGCGCTGGCGCCCGCGGGAGCACATCCGCCACGTCGACGGACGGCATTCCCAGCAGCACGGGAAGGCGCCACAGGCGGCGCCCCACGACTTCGCCGTCGCGCCGTGCCACCAGATCGAGATCCGCTTCGGGGCCGTGCGTCACGACGGTCAGCGCGGCGATGCCCTCGGTGGGCTCGGCCGGCACCGACACCGGCGTGATCATGCCGGTGGGGTCGAGCTCGAGGACCGCGGCGGGCCGCCCCACGAGCACCAGGAGCCGGCAGGGCTGCTCGGGGATACACGCCCCGCCCACCACGCGCAGCTCGAGGTGCGACGGCGGAGCGGACGCGCCCGCGCGTCGGATCGGGAACGCCGTGTAGCGCTGCAAGGGCATCGTGAGGCGGGGGCGCGCAGCGCGCGAATCAGGGCGTGACGAGACGACGAGGGGCGCCCGAACGATCGAGATGCGGTCCTGGCCCGCCCGGGAGCGGGCGTGGACTGCGAGCTCGTCGGACGCGTCGGCGGGGAGGTTCAGGACGCCTTCCAAGCCCGCGACCGCGGAGGATCGCAGCCGGGCCCGGGCGACGATCCGCCCGCTGCCGTCCGTCGCGCGCACGTCGACCGGCTCGTTCAGGAGCTCGGGTCCTTCGGGGCGATCGAGATCGTCCATGTGGAAGGCTCGAATGGCGATGGACTGCCCCGCGGCGGCCTGCGACGGCAAGATGAGCTGCAGATCCGTATCGACCGATGTCCCCTCGCCCACGAGCACCGCCATGAACACGAGGGCCGTCGCGACCGGGATCACGACGAACAGAACGATCTCCCCGGGCGAACGACGCTGGGCATCGCTGTCGGGCTGCGTGGGGGCGGGGGTCGACAAGGCACCCATCCTATCGTAGGAAGACCCGTCCCGCAGGGGTGGCGGGGGTCGCGCGAACACCATGCCGGACGGGTCGGAACAGCAGTCGGTGGAGGGGCTCAAAGGGCGGCTCGCGGAGTATATGGAACGCCGCGGGCTGCGCTCGACGGCGCAGAGGCGTCTCGTGACCGAGGTGTTCTTCGCAGGGGCCGGCCACGTGTCCATCGAGGAGCTGCTGAACCGTGTGCGGCGCAAGGATCCGAGGGTCGGGTACGCAACCGTCTACCGCACGTTGAAGCTGCTGACCGACTCGGGCCTGGCCAACGAGCGTCACTTCGGCGACGGGCTCTCCCGCTACGAGGTGGCCCACGAGGACGCCCACCACGATCACCTCATCTGCACGACGTGCGGGCGCATCGTGGAGTTCGAGGACGAACGCATAGAACGGCTTCAGGAGGACGTGGCGGCGACGCACGGCTTCATGCTGCAACGCCACAAGTACGAGCTCTACGGCTTGTGCCCGAGCTGCGCTGGTACGGGGGAGCCGGGCGGGGACGCGGAATTATCAGGTCCGCCTCGTCGTAGGATGCCGTGAGCCCGTGGGATACTGGTCGTACTACCTCGTCCTCATCGCTCTAGCCTGGTTGCTCCAGTACCCCTGGCTTCTGGCGGGGCTCGTGCTCTTCTTCCTGCTCAGGCGGCACATCCCGGATCCATGGGTGTGGGTCCGGACCGCGGGGCGCATTCGTGGCCTGCGCGCACAGATCGACGCGAACGCCTCGAACGCGACCGCTCGCCGGGACCTGGCCCGCATCTACCTGGAACGCCGGCGGTCACGCGCGGCGAGCCGCCTGCTCGACGAGGCGCTCAAGCGAGATCCGAAGAATGCCGAGCTGCTCTTCTTGCAGGGTCTCGCGCGACACCGCTCTGGGGATTCGCAGGGCGCGCTCGAGCCTGTCGTCGCCGCGGTGGACATCGACCCTGGCGTAGGCTTCGGTGAGCCCTACCTCGTGGCGGGCGACGCGCTCGCCGCCCTCGGACGCCTCGAGGAGGCGGAGGACGCCTACGAGCGCTACGTCGACAGCAACACGTCGTCGATCCAGGGCCTGCTCAAGCTCGCGCGGGTGCGCAAGGCCCGGCGGGATTCGACCGGGGCGCGCCGAGCGCTCGGGGAAGCGCTGAGCACCTGGACGCAGCTTCCGCGTTTCCGGCGACGGCAGGAGCTGTCTTGGTGGGTCCGGGCGCAGGTGGCGCGCCTCTTCATCTGACGAAGGCTCTTGGGCTGCGACACACGGCTCAGCCCTCAGCGCGCGCGGAGGCGATCGCGGCGCGGGCCGACTCCAGATCCTCCGGGCCCTGGACGTTGACCCGGCGACTGTCGCGCGCGACGCGGCCGATGAGACCCGTCAGGACGCGGCCCGGGCCGATCTCGACGAAGAGCCCGACCCCGTCGGCGATCATGCGCTCGACCGACGCCTGCCAACGCACGGGCCGACTCACCTGCCGGATGAGCGCCGTGCGGGCGGCGTCCGCGGTCTGCACCGACGTGGCGTCGACGTTCACGAACACGGGGACGGCAGGGTCGGCCATGCGGGTGTCGCGCAGATGCGGCTCGAGCCGCTCTTCGGCCGGACGCATGAGGCTCGAGTGGAACGGCGCGCTCACGGGCAAGGGGATCACCTTGCCTCCGGCGGCCACGAGCGCGGGACCCGCGGCGGCGACGGCCCGGGCGGAGCCGGCGATCACGACCTGGCCCGGGCAGTTGTAGTTGACAGGCTCGACGATCCCGTCCGTGGCGGCGCAGATCTCCTCCACGACGTCAGCCCCGAGGCCCATGACAGCCGCCATCGCCCCTTCGTCTACCGGGACGGCCTCCTGCATGTAGCGACCCCGGGCGCGCACGATGCGCACGGCATCGTCGAAGCCCAGTGTGCCGGCGCAGACGTGGGCGCTGTATTCGCCGAGGCTGTGACCTGCGGTCACGTCGGGCTTCTCGTCGAGGGCGGCGAGCAGGGCGATGGACGTCGTCAATAGCGCAGGCTGCGTGTTGGCCGTCAGGCGGAGGGCCTCGTCGGGTCCCTCGAAGCACAGGCGCGAGAGGTCCTCGCCGAGCGCGTCGTCAGCGGCGCGGAAGATGTCGCGCGACGCATCGAAGGCGTCGTGGGCGGTCTTGCCCATGCCGACCTTCTGGGCGCCCTGTCCCGGAAACACGAACGCGATCTTGGTCATCTCGAAGCCCTCGTCCTCGCGGCGTCATGGCGGCTGACGCGGGGCCGCCGCGGGGCGGCGATCCATACCATGGGATGAGGCACGGCGAGGCCCCATTCGGGGCCCTGACCATTCCTGGCCCGCCACTTCGCGGTGCCCTATCATCGAAGCGGTGAGCAAGCTCGAGGACCTGCTCCAGATCGGGAGGGACGGGCAAGTCGTCGTTCCGTCGACGATGGCATCCGAGCTTGCCAAGGTCCCGGGTCGCTTCCGCGTCATCGCCCAGAGCCCCGCGCTCTTGCTCCTGCAGAACGCCGACAGCGTCGCCGCATCGCAACGGCCGCGCGTGATCGTAGCGGGGGAGATCACCTCGCGCATGACGCTGCTCGAGATGCTCGGCATCGTGGCCAACAGCGGCTGGCGCGCGGAGCTCCACGTCTACGGTCCGGACACGGAGCGGCGCCACCTGTCCTTCGACCAGGGCGCCCTCAAGTGGGGCAACAGCAGCAACGCACGGGACCGACTCGGAGAGGTGCTGTACCGCAAGGGGGCCATCACCCGGGAGCAGCTCGATGAGCTCATCCGGGATACGGGACCGAACCGCCGGTTCGGCGAGCTGTGCCTCGACCGGGGCATCCTCGCCCAGGAGGAGCTCTTCGGTCACCTGCGCGCACAGCTCGAACAGATCTTCTTCGGCACGCTGCTCATCGGTGAAGGCGCATTCGTGCTCAGCACGCCGGACGAGTCGGCCCCACCCCCGGCACACACGGTCCACATGCCGATCCAGGCCCTGCTGATGGAGAGCGTGCAGCGGATCGACGAGATGGCCCTCTTCCGGGAGCGGATCCCGGATTCGAGCATGTGCCCGAGGATCAAGCCGGGCGGCGCCGAGCCCCCCGAGGATTCCAACGCGGCGATGGTCTACGCCCAGTGCGACGGCACCCGGTCGGTGGAGGACATCGCGCGGGTCACGGGACTCGGCGAGTTCTTGACGACCAAGGCGATGTATCAGTTGCTCCAACAGGGGCTCGTCACGCTGCAGACGAGCCCCCAGGTCGACGAGGCCACGGTGCGGAGGCTCGTGGCTGGGTTCAACACGATCATGAGGGACATCTTCATGGCGGTGGCGACCTACGGCGGTCTCGACGAGACGCACGCCACGCTCTCGGCGTGGCTACACGGCAGCGGCTACGACGCTCTCTTCGGTGCCCGCGTCGAGGAGGACGGTGGCGTGATCCCGGACCGAGTGGTCGAGGCGGTGCGGTCGGCCCACGGCGATCACGCCATCGAGACGGTGCACCACGCGCTCCACGAGCTGGCAGCCTTCGCGCTGTTTTCTGCCTCGACGACGCTGCCGCGGGATCAGGAGCTCCAGTTGGCGCGGGACATCAATCGGCGCCTGAAGGCCGTCCGGCTGTAGCAGCGACGCGGGTGCGTCGAGCACGCAGGGCGCGGTTGCCGAGCTGACCACAGGCCGCCATGACGGAGTCCCCCTTGGCGATCCGGCGCCGCACCGGCAGTCCCTCGTCTCGAAGCAGCGCCACGAAGGAGACGATCTCGTCATCGGTCGGCCTTCGGGCGAGGGGCACGCTCCCTGGGTTGTACGGTATGAGGTTGATCATGACGCGGCCGAGTGGGGCACAGAAGCGTGCGATGGCCCGGGCGTCCTCGGGCGTGTCGTTGAGGCCGGGCAGCAGGCAGTAGTTCACCGCGAAGACGAAGTTCCGGCGTTGGCGATAGGCGACGAGGGCCCGCTGGACCTCCGCGAGGGGCATGCGGCGGTTACAGGGCATGAGCGCGTCGCGCTTTTCGTCCGTCGCGGCGTTGAGGCTGATGGCGAGGTTGAGGCGTTTGTAGCCGAGCTCTCGGAGCCTTGCGATGCCGGGGACGTGACCCGCAGTGCAGACCGTGATGCGCTGCTGGGAGAGGGAGATGCCGGCGCCGTCGGTGAGGACGCGCAGCGCCTGGACCAGCCCGTCCGGGTTGTCGAGCGCCTCGCCCATCCCCATGAACACGACGTTGCGCACGGGCCAGCCGAGGCGATGGCGGGCGACGAGGAGCTGACCGACGATCTCCGCCGCGGTGAGATCGCGCAGGAAGCCCATGCGGGCGGTCTCGCAGAACGCGCAGGCCATGCGGCAGCCGACCTGACTCGAGACGCAGAGAGTGAACCGGTCTCGCCCCATCGGGATGCTCACGCACTCGCACTCGAGCCCGTCGGCGAGCCTGAGCACGGCCTTGATGGTCGTACCCACCGGTCCCGGCTCCTCCACCGTGCGCAGGGGCTCGGGGAGGTCCAGACGGAAGGAGCGGCCCCAGGCTTCGGCCGCACGCCACCCGAGGCCGAGGCGTACTGGAACGAGCTCGCCTGAGCGCATGACGTCGGTGTAGAGCTCGGCCGCGACGCCCGCGCCGCACTCGAGGCGATCGCGGGCCAGCCTGACCAGCTCGGCTTGGGTACAGCCGTGGATGTCGATGGGCGCAGGGGACTCGGTCACGTCGCGCCGATCCTGGACCATTCGGAGCGCCTGGGCCAGCGGACCCCCGCCTGCGATATTGACACCCGGGCGGGACGGCCCTAACTCACGGTCTCCGAGTGCGGCTGCGACGCAGGGAACGAAGATGGTAGAACGCGAGGTGGTCGAAGAGCGGATCCGCACGGGGATCTCCGAAGTGGAGCACCTGCAGATCGAAGACTTGACCGGAACGCTGGACCACTATCAGGCGGTCGTCGTGTCCCGGGCCTTCGAAGGTCGGACCCGGCTCGAGCAGCACCAGATGGTCTACCGCGCACTCGGGGAGCTCATGGGCGGATCGATTCACGCCCTGGCCCTGCATACCTATACGCCGGAGGCGTGGTTGGCCAAGCACCGCGCCGGGAGTAGCGCAGATGGATGAGGAGCTGAAGAACCGTATCCAGGGCATGATCGACGCGGGCCCCATCGTCCTCTTCATGAAGGGGACGCGATCGTTTCCGCAGTGTGGCTTCTCGGCGACGGTGGTCGAGGTGCTCGAACGACTCGGCGCCGACTACACCGACGTGAACGTCCTGGCCGACCCGGAGCTCCGGGAAGGGATCAAGCAGTTCGCCGAGTGGCCGACGATTCCGCAGCTCTACGTGCAGGGCAAGCTCGTCGGCGGCTGCGACATCGTGCGAGACATGTTTGCCAGCGGCGAGCTCGAGCCCCTGGTGGCCGGCGCCCTCGGGCGCGAGCCCGGAGCCGCGACCGGCGACTGACCGGCTCGTCTTCCGGTCCTCTGCGGCGGTCGGGGGCTGAGAGCGCCGGCCGATGCGGTCCGATTCGCCCTCGATTACGAATAGTTACCCAGGAGGAGCACCGCGCACGGCGGCCTGGCGGCGCAGGTCCTCGGCCTCCGCGCCGTCGCCGCGACGATCGCTGAGCAGGGCGAGGTTGAGCAGGGGGTTCGGATCCGCATCGTCGAGATCGGCGGCGAGCTCGAGGGCGAGGGCGGCCTCGTCGTCACGGGCGAGCTGCATGAGCGCGGCGCCACGGCCGTTGTGTGCGGCGCCGAGGCGAGGCGCCCTGCGGACCGCTTCGTCAAAGGCCGCGACGGCGCTGCCCGGATCGCCGGCGATCACGAGCGCGTTGCCGAGCTTGAGCCAGGCGGCCGCGTCGGCGTCCTCGCGGTCGAGGGCCTGCCGGTAGAGCGCGATGGCGCCGTCGATGCGCCCGAGGTCACGCGCTAGATCCCCGAGCGCGAGGAGGGGCTCGGCGTCGTTCGGAGCGAGACGGGCCGCACGGCGCAAGTCCGCCTCGGCGGCAGGCGCATCGGCGAGGGCGGCCGATGCGAGGCCCCGGCCGAGGAACGCGTCCGGGTCCGTGGGACGCAACGTGACGGCC
>Ga0214473_10010079_pt1 | contig 11138 bp, 9 predicted proteins | sample RVTome_7_FD_203509 | JGI IMG/M metagenome (GOLD analysis project Ga0214473, IMG submission 203509) | Soil microbial communities from uranium-contaminated site in the Upper Colorado River Basin, Wyoming, United States - RVT98D197 | ecosystem: Environmental > Terrestrial > Soil > Contaminated >...
TCTGCTGCTCTCGCGCGTGGCTGAACCAGTCGCCAACACTGCGATGGTGCTGATCGGCGCCATGACGCTGATCGGACTGATCGTGTTCACGGTGAGCCGCGACGTCGCCATCTTCCTCGTCGACGCGGGCCTCCTGTTCGAGGAGTTCTTCTCCCGCATTCAGCGGCTGGTGATCCCGGCCTTCGCCTTTCTCACCTTTTATTCGCTGCTTATCATCCTGTTCGCTTCGGCCTACCACATCATCTCGCAATACACCGGCAACAGTCATTTCTACGTCGGCGGGGCGCCGCGGGCCTTGAGCTTCTCGGAATCGATCTATTTCTCCATCATCAGCATCAGCACCGTCGGCTATGGCGACATCGTTCCGCATTCGAGCGCGGCGCGCCTGCTCGCCTCGATCGAGGTGGTGTGCGGCTTCATGCTGTTGCTGTTCGGCGTGTCGGAGCTGCTGGAATATACCCGCGAGCATCGCGAAGAGGACGGCAAGCCACGCAGGTCCGCGCGCCGCTGACGCCCCGCGCTCAAGCAGCGAAGCGGTAGCGCATCTGTAATGTCCCGGTAATGTCGCGCCAGCATCGCGCGCGGATGCGCTTAGCCGTCAGGTGCGGCGCGTTTGATCATGGGACAAAATGACCGCTCCGCCGCAATCCGGAAGTGATAATCCAATGTGCGTGGTGGCTTCCCCCCGAGCCATCACGTCTCTCTCCACGTGGGCGTTCAGGAAGAAGCCTCGCCTCCCCCCAGGCGGGGCTTCTTTCATTTCGCCCTGGCGGAATTTTCACAATGTTCCCGCAGGGGTTGACGAATGATCTCAGTATGCTAAGCGGCCCGCAGTGGTGGTCCATCCCTGCCGCCACTCCATGCATGGAAAATTCGGAAGAAGCCCCGCCTACCCCCGTGCGGGGCTTCTTCTTGTTTCACCGCCGCTGGCAGGCGACTGTCACGTCGCCTTGTTGCCTTGTGGCGAAAGCGCGAGATCCTCGCTGCCGAAGAGGCGCGCGCCGCCATGCTGATAGCGGAACTGCGTCTTGCGCCGCCGCGAGAACGCGTCGCGATAGAGGATGACGCCGTAGAAATAGATCGCCGAGGTGCCGAGCTTGATCTTGCTCATCTCTTCCTCGGTGAGCGGCTCAGGCAAACGCGCCTTGATGGTGAAGCCGTCGCGGCCAGGATTGATGATGCGCTCGCCGCCTTCAGGCTCGGTTGGCTCGAAACGGTCCGACGTCGAATCGAGCACCTTTGCCTCGACCCAATGACTGACTCGATAGGCCGGCGTCTGGCCGAAATTGCGGACGGTGCATTCGACCGTCGGCTTCTCGCCCGCGGCGACGCCGGTGATGAAGACCTCGCTCGCGCCGAGATAGGCGCGGAGCTGCATCTTGGAGAAATCCGCGGTGCCGGCGACGAGGTCGCGCGTGGCGAACCACAGGAAGATGGTGGAGAGCGCGAGGATCAGCGCGAGGCCGGCGATGATGTCGTCGCGGTTCTCGGTGAAGAAGCGCGCGAGGCAATCCCGCGTGGTCCGTGCCGCAATGATGGTGGTGCCATGCCGCTGCGGCTGGCTCAACGCTGCGGCTGGCCCCGCCTGGTTGAGGCAGGCCTGGAACGATGGTGCTGTGGCGATAAGAAGCGCGCCGATCAGGAGCAGGAACAGAAAAAAGACCCAGGCGCGCAGTCTGAGCATCCCCGCCGCTCCGAATTGCTAAGGCGGCGCCTAAGCTAGCCGGAACTGCATCTTCGCGAAAGCCACTAACAACTTGAGGCCTGGACGAAATCTCCGGCTCTTGAAGTTGCGGCGGCCAGATTTTCAGTCGATTGCTTGAACCGGAGCGCCTGTTGGCGCGTTACATCCCTCTTGAGAGGCAATCGACATGACCACGACAGGAACCAGCAAATATCGCGGCTACGACATCGTGCCGACGCGGCAATGGTCGCAATGGTGCGTTGGCATCTACCCGACCCGCGCCGACCTTCCCATCCTGGCGCGATCCACGCTCAGCACCATGGCGCCCAAGAAGGAAGCTGCGGTGGAAGAAGCCAAGCAGAAGATCGACCGCATCCTTGCGCGCCTGAACTATCCGAAGGGCTGAGCAACCGCGGGCTCGATGTCTTTGCTTGGCGAAGTCAGCCCCCCGCGAGGCCCATTTTGTGCTATGCGATCCTTGGTGATCGTTCCCTGCGATCACCCCTTTGGTACGGAAGCCCCGGCCGGTCCACCTTGGCCGGGGCTTCTTTTTAAACTCATCTCACGTCGTCCATACGGCGACAGCCATGTCGCCTTGGCCAGTCTTGCCGAGCTCGACGATTTCCTCGACGAGTCCGTAAGTCTTGGCCTCCGGCGGCTCGACGATCGAAGGGTCGGCCTGCCCATCCAGCGTTTGCAGGATCTTGCTCGGCAGATTGGCGCGCGAGCGCATGGTCTTTCGCGCGAACTCAATGTCGCTCTTCAGGAGGTCGGTCGCCTCGTCGATTTGATAGAGCGTGCGCGAGCCGTCGAAGCCCCAGACATATTCATGGAAGAAGAAGCGGGCGAAGGGGCTGCAGGTTCGTTTGCTGCCGGCGAGGAAAACCGGCACTGCCGCGCTGCCGATATGCCCCATGCCGTGCATGTGCACCGGGACCGGAAGCTGGGTGAGGAAGTTGAACAGCGCGAGCGAATTGTCCGTGCTGCCGCCTTCGCTCGAGAAAAGAATCGTGAGCGCGCCGAAATCGTCCCGCTCGATGATGTCGGCGATCCTGGCGCGAAGATTGTTAACCGCGTCCGAATAGATATCGACGCCGAAGACGAGACGATACTCGGTCTTCCCGTTGGCCATGTGAGCCGCCTTTGTACAACCTGCGATAGTATTATGCAGATATACTACCGCACAGGCTGTGAGGCAATCTTTCGGCGCGGAAGGCCTGTGCTTCTTGCAACTCGTGTCAAATTTTCCCGTCTTCGAGGAGCAATCCGAAATATCTCCTCGCTATGAAGGGCGGCAGTGATGGTGCCCCCTCCCCATCACCTGTTCCTGCGCTGGGAACCAGAAGCCCCGCCCCCCCGTGCGGGGCTTCTCTCTTTTTACCCTCGGCACTTTCCGAAGCCTCATACCTCCCCACGAGGGGGAGCTAATGACTCTGCATCGGTGGCGAGGGAACCCAACGCCAGGCGGCGGGTTATTCCAGCAACGGACCTGCTTCCCCCCAACGCCCCATCACCAGGTGGCTGGTCCTGAAAGTTGCGTGAGCGTTTAGAAGCCCCGGAACTGCCCCGGGGCTTCTTTTTTGCGCTGCACGTCTAGTCCCTTGACTCACGAGGCACATAGGGGAATCGATTGTGATCCGTCAGAGGACGGAGGAGGCCATGCCTGGAGATCCCAAAGAGTGCCGCGAGCACGCTAAGGCCTGCGCAGAGCTCGCCAAAATCGCCACCACGCCTGAAGCGCGCGAGCAGTTCCTCTCGCTGCAAATGTCCTGGATCAGGCTCGCAGCCGATCTCGACAACGCCAAAGCCTTCATCGACGCGATGAACGAGATGGACGAGGAGCCGCCGATCAAGGCCGCGGAGTAGCGGCGTAGTGCCGGGGACGCTTAGTTCGTCAGCTAGAGATCTCCGTTCACTGAGCGAACGCTTCTATTTCCTCTAGGATCGCCACATGGGCAGCCGATGTAAGGGGCGCCACCGAAAAGAACCGCTCATCTGTGAATGGATGGTTTGCTCGCCGCTCAAGTGAAAAGTGCGTCTCCATAGCGCCTTGTGGAAGGCTTTGAGGATCGCATCGAAATGATAGTCGATTTAGTTTCGGCGAGTTGGAGATCCCATAGAGTTGGGAATAATATTTACCCAAAACGTCAGTAATATTTTCGAAGTTCACTATAAGGGTGGAAAGTTGCTTATCAAACTCAACAATAATGTGACTTTGGTATCTGATTCGAGGAATGCTTGTTGGCCGCCTCAACCCGAATTCCGCTTTTGCCCATTCCAATGCATCGTCTAAAAAAGTTTGCGCGTCATCTGTAGTATAACAGTTGACTACAATACCATCATGATAAATGCCTAAACTATTTACAAATAGTTCAACCCCATCCTTCATTATTCTTCCCGAATCAAACTTAAAGCCTTCTGAATTAATTTTCTCCCACGGCTCAGATAAATCAGGCCCGGTCAAAAACTTATAACGCTCTGCTAGTTTAGTAACAAACGTAAGTGGATATATGCCGTGCAGAGGCCTAAGTTCCTCAAGAGGGATCAGGTACAATAATTGACCCAACTCATGAGCAACTATCTTCATGCCCTGGCCGGTGCCTCACTCGCTACTCGCTGAGTCGTGGGCTGAAACAGGTTGGAATTCGACGTATGGAGCGAAGGGATTCGCCCAAGACGAACAGGCGCAACGGCTGCTTTAACAGCGCTTAGATAATGAGGTTGCTCGAAGTCTACTGCCGAAAGCGCGCTGCCAATATCAGTCTTCTGTGGGGACGGCTTAAATGCTGGGTCGTCATCAAAGCTAGGTGGTGTGAACTGCTTTTCGTCCAAGTCAACTATCCAGTTTAAGAGTTCTCCATATGGGACGAATCGCACGAGCAAGCCGACATCGAAGGCTGCAGCTAATCGTTTGAGAGTCTTGATGTTAAAGCGCTCATACGATGGATCTTCCAAGACCGAAATACGTGACTGCTTCATGTCGGTGCGCTCGGCGAGGTCGCCTTGTGACCAACCTCTCTCAGCACGCATGAGCGCGATCTGAGCCGCGATCTCGCTCGATGCATGTGAAGCTGCAAAACTAGTCCTGTAGTCTTTGTTCTTAAACTTGTTTAGAAGTGCTTGCTTAAGAGAAGTCATGCTCACGGCACCTACTCGGATCGGCGCGATACTCTGCCATTCGTCTTTTAGTGGATGAGATTACACCCTTCGGAAGATGACCACCCTTCTCGGTCCCACCACCCAATAGAATAATCTTCCTTCCTGGAGCATAACAAAACAATGGTCGATATTGGACCTTGTTGTGGGTTATTCGAAGCTCCTTTAAGTGAGTAACTCCTTTATAGTCGGATGCCCATTTTTCCGGCCACCTATCCATGGCTCTCATTGTCAAAAGTCGCTCGTCTATCACGGCTTGGACAGCCTCCGGCAGCTCCTGGAACCACTCGCGAAATGGCACTCTGCCACTCGCCTCAATATAATCCTGAATGCGCCAAGGCATTTTCTAGCATAAAATTATGATTGCGATCAAGACGGGGTGTATCCGATAATCACTTTTTTATTATGATTCCAATCTCTTGGAAAATGCTGATCCATAAAAGCAGCGAAAGACACGCTCTGCAACCTCAAGTCGTTTGCCTTGCGCCAGAGGAACAAGGGTGCGATCCACCACGAAGCCGTCGCAAGGATGTCCCGCTAGGCTCAGAAGCGGAGGATTATGAATTTAGGCGCCCTGCACGCCCCTCCCTCACCGCCTCCACCAGCGCAGCGTCAGTCACAGGTGCGGCGCATTGCGGGCCAATGCAGACATAGGCCGTCGGCTTGTTGTCGATCGCGTGCTTGCCGTGCGCAGGCGAGTTCGGCGCGACCGAGTCCCCTGCCCTGATCTCCTGCACCACCGCGTTCGGCAGCGACACGTCGGCAAGTGCGCGGCGGAGCTCGTTCGCGTCGCCGCCTTCGGGCACGACGATGACGATATGCGCCGGCGCGAGCAGATCGAGCACGCCCGTCAGCAGCCCGGTATGCGAGAACACGTTCTTGGCGAGGGCGCCGCCGAAGCCCCTCACGATCGCCTCGGCGCGGTCGCGATAGCGCTCCTCACCGGGCCAGAGATAAAGCTGCATCAAGTTCGACACCATGGTGCCGTTCGCGTTCGGCGTCGCGTCGTCGAGCGCGTTGATGGTGCGCACGATGAGATCGTCGGTGTCATCGGCGGCAAGATAATATCCGCCGTGGCCTTCCGCCCAATAATGCCGGTCGAGCACGTCGACCCATTCGCGCGCGCGCGCGATGTATTGCGGATTGCCGGTGACGGTGGCGAGCGCAAGCGCAGCCTTGATCATGTTGGCGTAGTCGGTGGCGGTCGCCGGCGCCTTCGCTTCGCCTGCGCGATAGGAGTGGAGCAGCCGCCCGTTTGAAGTCATCCGCACACAGACGAAATCGAAGGCGCGCTCGGCGGCCTTGAGCCAGTCGACGCGCACGAACACGTCGGCGGCTTTGGCAAGCGCAGCGATCGTCAATCCGTTCCAGTCGGCGAGAACCTTGTCGTCGAAGCCAGGGCGGATGCGGGAGGCGCGGCCAGCAAGGAGCTTCCCCCGCATCGCCGCGAGCCGCGCCTCGGTATCTGCATCCAGAAGCTCTAAGTGATTGATCCTATTAAGGATATTGTGGCCTTCGAAGTTTCCTTCGCCAGTCACGTCGTAGATTTCGGCGAACAGCCTGGCGTCTTCAGCGCCAAGGACCTCTTCGATCTCGGCCAAGCTCCACACATAGAACTTGCCCTCCTCGCCCTCGCTGTCGGCGTCGAGCGACGAGGCAAAGCCCCCGCCCTCGGTGACCATCTCGCGCATCAGCCAGTCGATGGTCTCGTCGATGCGGAGCGCGAACAGCGGCGACTTCGTCTCGCGCCAGGCTTCGGTCATCAGCTCGATGAGCAGCGCGTTGTCGTAGAGCATCTTCTCGAAATGCGGAACGAGCCAGCGCTCGTCCACGCTGTAGCGGGCGAAGCCGCCGCCGAGATGATCGTAGATGCCGCCTTGCGCGATATGGGTGAGGGTGTGCGTCACCGCTTGGATGAGATCGGGTTGGCCGTAGCGGAGGCCTGCGCGCCACAGGAAATTCAAGAATTGCGGTTGCGGAAATTTCGGCGCGCCTTTGATGCCGCCGTGGCCTGGATCGACGAGCTCGAGCAGGCGCCGCGCGAGATCGTCGAGCGCTGCGTCGCCTGGGATCGCGTCTGGGCCTTCTTCGAATTTCGGCGCGAGCCGGTCTTTCAGCGTGTCGGCGTTCTGCCGCACCTTCGCCTGCTCGTCGCGATAGATGCGCGCGATCTCCTTCAGCACATGCGTAAAGGCTGGCCTTCCGTAGCGCGCGTCCTTGGGGAAATACGTGCCGCCCCAGAAGGGCTCGGCGTCCGAGGTGAGGAACATGGTGAGCGGCCAGCCGCCCTGCTCGCCGAGCTCGTGCAGCGCCGCCATGTAGATGGCGTCGACATCAGGGCGCTCCTCGCGGTCGACCTTGATGTTGACGAAGAGGTCGTTCATCACGGACGCGGTCTCGGCGTCCTCGAAGCTCTCATGCGCCATGACGTGGCACCAATGGCAGGCTGCGTAGCCGACCGAGAGCAGGATCGGCTTGCCGGTGCGCTTGGCCTCGGCGAGCGCCTCTGGCCCCCACGCCCACCAATGCACCGGGTTCTCCTGGTGCTGGAGGAGATAGGGGCTCGTCTCGCGGCCGAGCCGATTTCCGGCTACCGCGCGTTCCTCTTGAGCGGCGTCTGTCATTGGGCCTCCAATCGCCTCTACAATAGCGCACTCGGTCAACAGATCGCCCAATGATGCAAGTTCAGTTTCGACAGACGCTGCAGCGTTCCCCGTCTAAGTACCTCCCCCTCGCGGGGAGGTCCGACGACGCCCTTGGCGGCGTCGGGGTGGGGGGCAAGCGCATCACCCCACCCGGAATGCAGTGGGTTGGCAGGCTCGCGCCATGACCCAACGCGACACAATCTGCGCGCTGGCGAGCGCGCCGGGCCGAGCAGGGGTCGCGGTGATCCGCATCTCCGGGCCGGGGGCCGCCGATGCGCTCCGCCAGCTTTGCGGTCCGCCGCCGCCGCCGCGCCAGGCGAGCTTGCGCAAGATCAAGTGCCCGGGAACCGGCGAGGTGCTCGACCGGGGGCTTGCGCTGTGGCTGCCGGGGCCTGCGAGCTTCACCGGCGAGGACATCGCCGAGCTGCATATTCACGGCGGCCGCGCCGTGGTCGGCCGCGTCATCGATGCCTTGCTGTCGCTCAGAGGCGTGCGGCTTGCCGAGCCGGGCGAGTTCGCGCGGCGCGCTTTCGAGAACGGGCGCATCGATCTCACCGAGGTCGAAGGCCTTGCCGATCTCATCGCGGCGGAGACCGAAGCGCAGGCGCGCCAGGCGATCGCGCAGGCCGAGGGCGGTGCGCGTGCGCTCTACGAGTCTTGGCGCGAGGATCTCGTCAAGGCGCAGGCGCTCGCCGAGGCAGGTCTCGACTTCGCCGACGAGGCCGATGTCGCCGCCGACGCTGCTGTGCAGGCCGACGCTGCTGTCGCGAAGCTGCTCGCCGCCATGTCGAAGCATTTGCAAGACCGACGAGGCGAACGCCTCCGCGACGGCTTCCGCGTTGTCATCGCCGGACCGCCCAACGTCGGCAAGTCGTCGCTGCTCAACGCTCTCGCCCGGCGCGACGCGGCAATCGTGTCGGAGGAGGCGGGGACGACCCGCGATGTCATCGAGGTCCATCTCGACTTGCGGGGATTGCCCGTGATCGTCACCGACACGGCGGGGATAAGGACTGCACAAGGTGCGGTCGAGGCTGAGGGCATCAGGCGGACGCTTGCCAGAGTCGAGGACGCCGATCTCGTGCTGTGGATGGTCGATGCCACCGCGCCTGAGGAGAGTTCCGCGCCAATTGCGGGACCTTCCGCGCAATTGCGCATCCTCAACAAAATTGACCTCGTCCATTCCGCGCCAAATGCAGGCCTATCCGGGCCTATGAGCGCCTTTGCGCTCTCCGCCAAGACCGGCGAAGGGGTATCCGAACTCGTTGATTTGCTTGCCAAACACGCCGAGGAGGGGCTTGCCGTGGGCGAGCCTGCGGTCATTACCCGCGCCCGCCACCGGGCCGAGCTCGAGGCCGCGGCGCAAGCTCTCAAGCGCTTCCGCGAGGAGCGGGGAGGGCCGGAAATCAAGGCCGAGGAGCTTCGCATCGCCGCCCGCCATCTCGGCCGGCTCACGGGGCGCATCGACGTCGAGGAGGTGCTCGGCGCCATCTTCTCCGAGTTCTGCATTGGCAAGTGAATCAATAGCTTGATGGTTCGAGAGGCGCCCTTCGGGCGCTCCTCACCATGAGGTGCTGACCGTCGCCGAGCCACCTCATCCTGAGGACGAGCGAAGCTCGCGTCTCGAAGGAGAGGTGGCCTGCTCAGGATGAGGCCCCGAATTGATTCACGTGAAACATTGCCGCCGCTCGCGGAACGGACTAGGTACAGGCCCAATGAACAAATCGCGCAATTCCAACGCCTACGACGTGGTCGTCATCGGCGGCGGCCATGCCGGCTGCGAGGCCGCTGCCGCCGCTGCGAGGCTTGGGGCGCGGACGGCGCTGATCACCCACGGCTTCACCACGGTCGGCGAAATGTCCTGCAATCCGGCCATCGGCGGCCTCGGCAAGGGGCATCTCGTGCGCGAGATTGACGCTTTGGACGGCCTCATGGGCAAGGTCGCCGACCTGGCAGGCATCCAGTTCCGCGTGCTGAACCGGAGCAAGGGCCCCGCGGTGCAAGGGCCACGCGCCCAGGCAGACCGCAGGCTCTACCGGCAAGCCATGCAGGCCGCGATCAGCGCCACGCCGAACCTCGACGTGATCGAGGCCGCGGTCGAGGACCTCATCGTTGAGCACGGCAATGCCGCCGGCATCGTCACTGCCGATGGGCGCGAGATCCGCGCCGGCGCCGTTGTCCTCACCACCGGCACCTTCTTGAACGGACTCATCCATATCGGCGAGCGCAAGATCCCAGCAGGCCGCATCAACGAGGCCCCGGCGCTTCGTCTATCCGAGCGGCTCTATGGTCTCGGCCTCCGCATGGGCAGGCTCAAGACCGGCACCCCGCCGCGCCTCGACGGCAGCACGATTCGCTACGACGCGCTTGAGGTGCAGCAGGGCGACAACCCGCCCCAGCCCTTCTCCTTCCTGACGACGTCGGTCACCACGCCGCAGATCGCCTGCCACATCACCCACACCACGGAAGCGACCCACGCCATCATCGCGGCGAACCTCGCACGCGCCCCGATGTACTCCGGTGACATCAGAAGCGTCGGTCCGCGCTATTGCCCGTCGATCGAAGATAAGGTGGTTCGCTTCAAGGAGCGCGAGCGGCATCAGATCTTCCTCGAGCCCGAAGGTCTCGACGACGACACCGTCTATCCGAACGGCATCTCCACCTCGCTTCCCGAAGATGTGCAGCTCGCCTTCCTCGCGACGATCCCAGGACTTGAGCAGGCGAAGGTGAAGCGCCCCGGCTACGCCATCGAATACGACTATGTCGATCCGCGCGAGCTGACCCCTGGCCTCGAGGTTAAGGCCGTGCCGCGTCTCTTCCTGGCCGGGCAGATCAACGGCACCACCGGCTATGAGGAAGCAGCGGGGCAGGGGGTGCTTGCCGGCATCAATGCCGCGCGCGCTGCGTCTGGCGCATGCGATCCGTTCATCGTCACCCGCGCCGACGGCTATCTCGGCGTGATGATCGACGATCTCGTCACGCGCGGCGTGGCCGAGCCGTACCGCATGTTCACCAGCCGCGCCGAGTATCGCCTCACGCTCCGCGCCGACAATGCCGATCAGCGTCTCACGCCGCTCGGTCTCGCCGCAGGCTGCGTCGGCGCCGAGCGCGCTGCATCTTTCGCCGCGAAGTCGAAGGCCCTCGCCGATGGCGAAGCTTTGCTCAAGCGCCTCGCGGTGACGCCGGATGAAGCCGTCAAGCGCGGGCTCACCGTCAATCGCGACGGCAGGAAGCGCAGCGCATACGAGCTCCTCTCCTATCCAGATATCGACCTTGCAACGCTCGCCCCCATTTGGCCCGAGATCGGAAAGCTCGATGCGAAGATCGCTGAGCAGCTCTCCGTCGATGCGCGCTACGCCGTCTATCTCAAGCGGCAGGAGATCGACATCGCCGCCTTCCGCAAGGAGGAGAGTGTCGCCATCCCGCACGACTTCGCCTTCGACGGCATTGCCGGCCTCTCCACCGAGCTAAGACAGAAACTCGAGCGCGACCGGCCCGCAAGTCTCGGCCAGGCGGCGCGGCTCGAGGGCATGACGCCTGCAGCGCTGCTCCTCCTTCTCGCCCACCTCAAGAAGGGCTCGCGGTGGAAGACCGCCTGAGCGAAGGCCAGGGGCGGGACACCGCCAAACGGCCAAAACCCATCGCCGGCCCTGAGG
>Ga0214473_10010080_pt1 | contig 11138 bp, 8 predicted proteins | sample RVTome_7_FD_203509 | JGI IMG/M metagenome (GOLD analysis project Ga0214473, IMG submission 203509) | Soil microbial communities from uranium-contaminated site in the Upper Colorado River Basin, Wyoming, United States - RVT98D197 | ecosystem: Environmental > Terrestrial > Soil > Contaminated >...
CCTTCTCCTCATCGGCGTGCCGTTCCTGACGCGTAGCTTCCAGACGTCTTCATATATCGACACGTCCGCATTTGCAGCGAGGAGCCGTGTGAGCCTGCTCGTGAACACGGTGCAGAACGTCAGCGTGCGCACTGGTCTCTTCGGAATCGGGCTCGGGGGAATCGACTACCTCCTCTCCGATTTCGAGACGCGCCGTTTGTTCCAGCTGGGGACCCGGTCGCTGGAGCGGATTCCTGCAGACAACTCTTTGGCGGCGAGTTTCCTCACGACCGGGCTGATCGGGACGGGGCTCTTTCTGCTGATCTTCTATCGCCTGGCACGCTTCTTCCACGAGGCGGCGCGAGGCTCCTCCGGGCTCCGCCGACTGCTGTTACGAGCGACGCTTTATTGCCTGGTCGTTCAGGTCGCGATCTTCTGCATCAGCAATTCGGTGTTCGAAAACCCGCGCCTGACGGTTGTGCTCTTCGCACTGCTCGGCTCCGCTGTGGGTATAGCCCAACCGGTGGCGGCGAGCGCCCCCGAGGCGACGACGGTTCCGTAGGCATGGCTAACGGGACCGATAACCCGATCCAGTCGCTGCTCTTGTCACTGGGGATCGTCTCGTCGGAGGCAATCGAGGAGTTCTATCCCAGGGTGAGGGACAGGACGGACGTCAGAGTGATGCGGTGTACGAAGTCAGGGGTGATATTCCTGTCGGATGCGAAGGCGATCGCCCCGTCGTACTACGCTAGCAAGGCCGATTTCAGCTACTGGTCTGCGTCGACACGAGAACAGGCACTGGCGGAATCGGGCCCCGACGATGCAAGACGCGCGCGCCAGTTCGAGACCATCATCCGCGAGCGGAAGTGGCTCGATGTTGGCACCGGCGCGGGCGGGATTCTCGACTTGCTCGCGCGCCAGGCGCGGGAGGTGTGCGGGGTCGAACCTCAGGCGGGGGCGAGAGCGGAGTTGGTGAACCTTGGCTACAGGGTTTATCCAGAGGTTCGGCAGGTTCCCGACGACGACTTCGAGGTCGTGACGTTATTCCACGTGTTGGAGCATCTACCCGACCCGATCGGGACGCTCCGGCTGATCTGGAACCGAATGGTCTCGGGTGGTAAGCTGATCGTTGAAGTTCCTCATGCTCAAGACTTTCTGATATCGTTCTTGGGGCTGGAAGCGTTCAAGCAGTTTACCTTCTGGAGCGAACACTTGATTCTGCACACCCGCAAGAGCCTGGACGTCTTCTTGCAGACGGCGGGGTTCATCGATATCAGCATCGATGGCTTGCAACGCTATCCGCTGGCGAACCACTTGCATTGGTTAGTGAAAGGCCAACCAGGCGGCCACAAGCACTGGCACCACCTGGAGAGCGAGGAGTTGAACCGCGCGTATGCGTCTCTGTTGGCCCGCTTGGACAAGACTGACACGTTACTCGCTGTGGCCGGCAAGCGGTAAGAGGTTGGCGTGCCATCGATAGCGGAGCTCTTCGACCTGAGCGGACGCACAGCGATCATCACTGGTGCATGCGGGCTGCTCGGGCGCGAACATTGCGACGTGCTCGCTCAGGCAGGGGCCGACATCGTCGTAGCCGACCTCAAGCCCGAGGCCACCCGGAAGGTGGCGGAGGATCTCGCTCGCAGCCGGAACGTCAACGTGCTGCCCTTGGAAGTTGACGTCTCCCAGAAGGAATCCGTTCAGCAAATGGTGGACCGGGTGATCAACGAGTTCGGGCGAGTCGACATTTTGGTGAACAATGCCGCCCTCACGGTGAAGGCGGGCTCCGAGCAGCTCAAGGACTATTTCGCCCCCTTCGAGGACTACGCTGTGGAGATGTGGGAAAGCGCCCTGCGAGTGACGTTGACAGGCACCTTTCTCTGCTCGCAGGCTGCCGGGAGCCAGATGGTGAAGCAGAACCGGGGTGTGATCATCAATTTGTGCTCGATCTACGGTCTAGTGGCCCCGGACCAGAGAGTCTATGTCAACGTGCGGAGCCCGTACGACCGCTCCATGGCGTTCAACACACCCGCTTCGTACTCGGCGACTAAGGGGTCGATCCTGGCGCTCACCCGCTATCTGGCGGCTTACTGGGCCGGCAGGAACATCCGGGTCAACGCGCTGACGCCGGGCGGGGTCTTTGATGGGCATGACGAAGAGTTCGTCAAGAACTACGCTTACCGCACGCCGCTCGGACGGATGGCTGATCGCGGCGAGTTTCGCGGGGCCATCCTGTTCCTCGCATCCGACGCTTCGTCCTATATGACGGGCGCCAACCTCGTCGTCGACGGCGGGTGGACGGCATGGTAACGAAGCGCCGCGAGGTGGCGAACGGCTTCAGGGCCGCTGCCGATGCGGGAAGCGCGCGGAAACGAGCGGGGCATATTCGCGTTGGGAACCGATGGATAGGTCCCGACGAACCGTGTTACATCATCGCGGAAGTCGGTCTGAACCACAACGGCGATCTCACGCTTGCCAAACGGCTGGTGGACGCCGCCGTAGAGGCGTGCGCCGACGCCGTCAAGTTCCAGAAACGCAAGTTGAGCGAGGTGTACCAGCAGGCCATTCTGGATCATCCGCGCGCGGGTGAACAGGGGCTGCAGTACATCGTTCCGCTCCTGATCGAGTTCGAACTGTCCGACGAGGAGTTTCGCGAGCTCAGCGACTACTGTGGCAAGCGACGCATCACGTTCCTCTGCACGCCTTGGGACCGGGCGAGCGTGGCTTTCCTGGAAGGGCTCGGGGTGCCGGCGTATAAGATCGGATCGCCGGACATGACCAATTTCCCGCTCATCGAGTACGTCGCGGCCACTGGGAAGCCGCTCTTGGTTTCCACGGGGATGTCCAGCGAGGATGAGATTCGCCGCACGCTGGCATTCTTGGCGGAGCGCCGGGTCGAGTTTGGGGTGTTTCACTGCGTGAGCACGTACCCCGTCGCCGCAGAAGACGTCAACCTGCGCTTCATGCAAGAGTTGCGCGAATGGTGCGGCTCCCCGGTCGGCTATTCCGGGCACGACAGCGGGACGGCGATTTCGCTGGCGGCGGTGGCCATGGGAGCATGCATGCTGGAGCGCCACATCACGTTGGATCGAACCATGCGCGGGCCAGATCACCTGGCCAGCCTGGAGCCGGCCGGTTTTGCCGAACTCGTGCGAGGTGTGCGGGAGGTCGAGGCCGGCTTGGGGGTCGCCCATCGCTGGATGACGCGCGGCGAGCTGCTGAACCGGCGCGTCCTGGCAAAAAGCCTGGTTGCGGCGGTCGCCCTGCCGTCCGGTACCGTCATCACCCGAGACATGGTGACGAGCAAGAGCCCAGGTCTGGGCCTGTCACCGCAGGTCATCGATCAGCTGATCGGGCGCCGGCTCGAGCGCTCGCTGCGCCGGGATGAAGCCTTTGTCGAAGCGGATCTCCGGGACGGTGTGGGGCGCCGGACGCTGGCACCGATCGATCTCGGTATCCCGTGGGGGATCATCGCCCGTTTCACGGATGTGGAGGGACTGCTGCGGCACTTTGCCGACGGCGGAATGACGCTGCTTGAGTTTCACGTGAGCGACCGCGATCTGGACGCGGGCATGGCGGCTTTTCGCCCGGCACGTTATCCGTTTGACCTCGTCGTCCATGCACCCGAGTATCGTCACGACCGCCTGATCGACTTGTGTACGGCGGACGCCGAGCAGCGGCGCTCCTCGATCAAACGGATTCAGGACACGATTGACTTGGCTCGCCAACTGGCCCCCTGGTTCGAGGGCGTCTCGCGGCCGGGGCCGAAGGTCGTGGTGCACGTCGGCGGAATGTCGCCCGACTCAGGCGCTTACTACGACGCACAAGCAGCATGCGGGCGCCTGCTCGATTCGCTTCGGCAGCTTGACACGGCTGGGGTCGACCTGCTGCTTGAGAATCTGCCGCCGTTCCCGTGGTACTTTGGGGGGCGATGGTTCGGACACGTCCTGACGGATGCCGCGACCACGGCCAAGATGTGCACGGCGTCGGGCCTGGGATTGTGTTTCGACACCTCGCACGCGGCGCTCGAGTGCCACCGCAACGGGACGAGCCTGATGGACTTCGCGCACCGCGTGCTGCAACACGTGCGGCACCTGCACCTGTCCGATGCGGCAGGGGTGTCGGGGGAAGGTTTACAGATTGGCGAGGGGCAGATCAATTTTGTGGAGTTGATGCCGGTATTGGCGCAGGCGGGCGCGGGCTGCGTTCCCGAGGTGTGGATGGGGCACCACGACGAGGGGGCCGGCTTTCAGACAGCCCTGGAACGGCTCAGCGAGAGCGTTTGGGCCGCCCGGGCGTTGGCCCGCGCCGTGAAACCCGCGGTCCTGGCGCAGCTGGAGGGCCTGGTCGTGCGGGCATCGGCCACGGTGCGCGTGACGCTGCAGACGATCGACGCCAACAAACTCGGGATCGCGTTCGTCGTGAATGGGCAGGGCGTGCTGGAAGGGGTGGTGACGGACGGGGACATCCGCCGCGGGCTGATGCGGGGAAAGAATCTGGAGCTGCCCATCACCGAAGTGATGACCCGCGACTACGCGTTTGCTCCGGATAGCATGAGCTCGGAGGACGTGCGTGCCCGCCTGTCGACTCGCATCCGTGTGATCCCGATTTTGGATGCGGCGCACCGGCTGGTCGATTTCGCCTCGATCTACGAGCCAAATCGAGACGAGGAGGTCGGGAGTGAGTGAAATTCGCGCGGGGCTCGTGCTCCTTGCTCGCTCGGGGTCTAGTCGCCTGCCGAACAAGTCGCTGCTCGACATATGCGGTCGGCCCGTGCTGGCACACCAGCTTGATCGGCTCAAACTCAGCCGTCTCGCGCGCCCCTTGGTGTTAGCCACGACCACCCTTCCGCAGGATGACCCGCTGTGCGCGGTGGCGAGGGCAGCTAGGATCGAAGTGTTTCGCGGGTCCGTCAACGATGTGGTCCAGCGTCTCGCGGATGCGGCCAGAGCCTTCAATCTGGAATTCCTGGCCGTGGTCGGAGGGGACGACGTCTTCTGCGAAGGCGAATTCGTGGATCTAGTGATAGCTGAATACGAACGTTGCCGTGCCGACTTCATCCAGATTGCGGGCTTGCCGTTCGGGACAACTCCGTTCGGGGTGAGCGTTTCGGGGCTGCGGCGCGTGTTGGAGATCAAGGCCAGTGAATACTCGGATGGCTGGGAACGCTATTTGACCGACACCGGGTTGTTCGCCACCAACACGCTGGAGATTTCTGAACCCTTGCTTCGTCATCCGGAAGTGAGGCTGGATCTGGACTATGTCGAAGATCTGGACCTCGTCCGCGCGATCTACCAGCGGCTGTATCAACCTGGAACGGTGCCCGGGTTGCGGAGCGTGATGCGCTTGCTGCTGGAACAGGAGCCTGCACTCGCGTCCTTGAATCGGGCCGCGCACGAGAGGTGGCTAGAGAATCGCGCGGCCATGCCGCTCACCCTCAGATTCGGCGATTCTTCACAGTAACTCGACGTCGCTGGGGGGCTTGAAGGAGCAAGGCCGCGAAGTAGCCCCGGCTCAAGGAGTAGGCATACTCAAGCACGCACTCAGCCTGCTACCCTAGGTGGTGAGTGCCTGAACTAGGAGCGCAATGTGTTGACCCAGCCGAGCAGCGTGGGCAAGTACATCGGCAATGAGCTCGCGTATGTGAAGCAAGTGCTGGAATCCGATGCTAGGTCGGCAACTAGCGGAGGCTGGACGCAGCGGCTCGAGCGGCAGTTCGCGGAGCGTTTCGGCGTCCGCCATGCGATCGCCCACAATTCTGGCACTTCGGCGTTGCACACCTGTCTACGGGCCGCTGGCGTTCGCTCTGGCGATGAAGTGATCAGCCCAGCCTTGACGGTGATCATGAACGCCTTCGCCACACTCTATGAGGGCGGGGTGCCGGTATTCGCTGATGTGAATCCCGATACGTTCAACGTTGACCCGGAGGATGTACGGCGCCGCATCACGCCCCGGACAAAGGCGATCATGACCGTATCCGTGTACGGCCTCCCAGCGGATATGGATCCGATCATGGGAATCGCTGCTGAACACAAGGTGTCGGTCATCGAAGACAACGCCGAATGCTTGCTTGGGATGTACAAGGGTCGCCTTGCCGGAACGCTGGGGCACATGTCGATCTTCAGCTTTGAGAATTCGAAGCACATTTCCGTCGGCGAAGGCGGCATGGCGATCACCAACGATCCGGTTCTGGCGGAGCGCATTCGCAAGTACGGGGGGATAGGGTACAAGAATCTCACGGCAGACGGGGGACGGATCCGGCTTAACGAGGACGTGTTCCAAGACCCCGACTACAAGAGACATGATTGCCTCGGCTGGAACTATCGCATGACCGAGTTGTGCGCGGGCGTGGGAGTGGCACAGCTCGAGCGTGTGGAGGAAATCGTGCAGTTCCGACAGGAGAATGCGCAGTGTTATGCCGAAGCGATTGAGGGATGCGATTGGATGATTCCGCAGTGCGTACCGGCAGGCTACACTAACACCTTTTGGACGTACGCAGTGAAGTACGAAGGGCTCGCCGCCTTGGGCCTCTCGTGGCGGCAGTTCCGTCAGAAGTACAAAGAGATGGGTGGGGACGGGTTCTATGCCGCGTGGAGTGTGCCGTATCAGGAGCCGGCCCTCCGGTACCTCGGTTACGAGAAGGGGGTGTGCCCCGTCGCCGAGGGACTGCAGTCCAAGATCATGCAGTTCAAGACCAACTACCGGAGTCTGGATCTAGCCAGGGCTAAGGGGGAAGCGCTGAAGAAGACCATCAAGCATTTCCAAGGATGAATTCAGGCGACTATCGCCAGCGTCTCTACGATCGTTATGTCGAGGCGTCGCCGCACTACTATCAGCCGATGGCCAACGCGGGAGGGTTCGACGGCTTCCGCGCGTTTTATCGTGCGACCCACGGGCCTTGGCTGCCATCGGACAGCAGCGCTCGAATCCTGGATGTTGGGTGTGGGAGCGGACAGTTCTGCCACTTCCTCCAAGAAGAGGGGTACACGCGATTCGAAGGAGTTGACGCCAGTCCCCAGATGCTGGAAGTCGGACGGGGCATGGGTCTCACGAGCCTGCGCCAGGCAAATGCGGTTGCGTATCTCAAAGCCCATCCGTGCGAGTTCGATGCGATCGTGGCTAACGATTTCATCGAGCACTTGACTAAGCCTGAGATCTTTGAGTTTCTGGACGGCGCCCGTGAGGCTCTGCGTCCGGGTGGGCGCCTCATCATGAAGACGCCTAACGCAGCCTGTATTTTCGGGGCGCGTGACCGGTACGTCGACTTTACGCACGAGGTGATCTTCACGGCCGAAAGCGCCACGCAGGTGCTCCTCGCGGCCGGTCTTGAATCGGTGCGGGTACTGCCCATAAATGGCGCCCCGCCACACACCCCGAGGTCGTGGGTGCGCTTCCTGCTCTGGGCGTTCCTACTGCGGCCGATCCTGGCGCTGTTGGCTCGAGTGATCATCGGTGGCCAGGGGCATATTCATACCGTCAATATCTTGATCGTTGGTGAGCGGCCGCGCACGGCGTGAACCGCTCCCGACCTTTCGCCCGGGTTCGGAAGTCGGTCATTGCGCATGAGTCGGTTCGTCGGCAGTTCGGTGGCCGCCTTCCTGGAGCACCCCGCTTCGGTAGGCACGCTGCTGCGGGATCACGGCTCCGTAGCTACGTCCTGCTGCGTGATGACGGATTCGTGGGCGGTCCAGCAGGAGGCGCGAGCCGCGGGCCTGTCGTGCTCGCTTGTGGACGACCTACTCGACGCGAGCACCGCGGACGATGCAAATCGGACCGTTGACGAGCTCCGCCGCAGTTGGTTCTTAAGCGCCGGACAGGACTTTACGGCCTTCTGCGGCGTGTCGCTGGGAAATCTGCTGGAGTACGAATTCAGTTATGCTGTCATGTTTCCACTGGCAAGAATGCTGTACTCTGTCACCCGCTGGATGACACAGCGACGGCTGCACCTTCTCGTAACCGATGCGGCGCCTGAAACGCCGACATCACGAGCGCTGGCCGCTCTCGCCGGGTGTCGCAACACCCGATTCGGCAGGATCGCCCGGCCGCGCGGAACCTCCCTTGTTGCGCCGCATTACCGGATTGACGCCCCGACTCAGTCATTGACGGCATCGGTCCGAACGGGTGCGAAGCGGCTGGCTAGCCGCGCGCTCTCGGTGCTGGCTGCCCCAGCCGGGCTGACAGCTGGAAAACGGGACGGGCGGGCTCTGTTCTACTACTACCCCTCCCTCCTCCCGATCTTCGACGCGTGGGTCGACCAGGGCCTCGGCCCCGCTATGGTCTTCGACCCCTCCGCCCTCCCTCCCACCGGCGCGGCGGTGCGCTACTTACGCGCGGGCGCGCGCGTGCTGCGTGTAGCGCAAGGTCCAGAAGCTGACGCACGCCTTGCCATTACGGAGGTCCAGCAGCGCTGGCGGAGGGTGCGGGAGGATAACGAGTGGTGGAGCACACGCGCCGTGTGTGGTGTGAGCCTTCGAGAAATCCTGGGGCCGATTCTCGATACCTACGTGACCGAGCGCTTGCCGCACCTCGCGCAGCAGGTAGGTGCCTTGGAATCGGCGTTCGTCCGGAGCGACGTTTCTTGTGTGGTGGTCCCATTCGACGCTCCCGAGCGGTCTCGAATGCTGGTGAGGGTTGCGGCGACGCGCGGCATTCCGAGTGTGGTCTTACAACACGGTCTTGCTGTCTCCGCTCATCTCGACAACGACAAGTCGCTAGCAGACCATGTGTTGGTGTGGAGTCGGCCCGTGCGCGACCAACTGGTGTCCTGGGGACACGACGCGAGGCGGATTCACGTGGTGGGGAACCCCGTGTTTGATAGGTATGCATTGGAGACTTGTAAGGTCCTGCTTCAGGCACGTGGCGCCCCACCGACGGTGCTCGTAATGACCGCTACGTCTATGAATTTCAATGTCCGGAAGGACACAACGATCTCCGAGCGGTATCTGCGCCTCGTGCTCCACGCACTCGCGAGGCTGGACCGCCGTCCCCGCGTCGTGCTGCGGCCCCATCCGGCGGAGCGCCCCGACTTCTACCGAAGGCTGCTTGCGTCATGGGGCGAAAGCATCGATGAGATCGCCGCCGTTTGCTCGTTCGCCGAATGCGTGGCCATTGCCGACGTGATTGTCAGCCCCGTCAGTACGGGTGTATTGGAAGCCTGGCTTGCGGGGAAGGCCGTGATCGTGGTCAGCGACTGCGCATGGGGCGTGGACTATCCCCTGGACGGCAGCACCGAGATCCCCGCGGTCGCCGCTCCAGGCCAGTTGGTGGAGGCATTGGCCAAAGCCCTTGCCCTACGGGACGGTGGACCAGTCGCGACCAGGTCGTCGCGGCTCAGCGAATACTGCGGGCCCCTCGACGGCCGGTCCGCGCTTCGGGCGGTGGAGTTCATCGATCGTTTGCGTCGTGGAGACAGACCGTCGGTTTCTGGCGAACCAGAGTCGCAAGTCATGTCGACCGGAACGGGTTCGTGAGCCGACCCCCTGGACGCAAGCGCGTCGCCTTCTTCACCGAGGTTGGACTCATCGGTGGGGCGGAACGGTTTCTCCGGGACGTCGTGCACAGCTTGGACCCCGACCGCTACGAGGTCGAAGTGGTCTGTGTCGGGAACACCGCCCTCCCCAGCTATCTGCGCGAGCATGCCGTGGCGCGCGAGGTCGCGGTACGCTCGCTAGCCCTGCGGACACTCGGGACGAACTTCGGAGTGGTGGGTGCTCGGAGCCTCAAGCGCGTTCCACTGTTGTATCGTTGGCGGAGCATCCCCAAGGGGCTGCTGCGGCAGACCAAGAACCTGCGGAACTGGCCGATCATCGTGCGCGCGCTTCGCGATCGGCGAATTGACATTCTGCACATCAACAACGGCGGGTATCCTGGCGGCGAGAGCTGCCGGCTCGCTGCCGTGGCGGCGCGCCAGGTGGGGATCCCGGTTCGGGTCATGACCGTTCACAACATGGCCGAGACGGTCACATTTCCGAAGCGGCTCGAGCGTTCACGCGACGTGCAGATTGCGGCAGCGCTGGACGTTGTGGTCACGGGCTCCCAAGCGTCCGCTCGTTCGCTGTTGGAAGTGCGCGGCTTCCCGAGCGGGAAACTCCAAGTCATCCCTTACGGGATTCCAGACCCCGGAATCGGGTCCCGCGATCGCCTCGCGAGTTTGAAAGCAGAGCTCGGGATCGTCGGACCTGGTGTCGTCATTGGCGTCGTGGGGAGTTTCGAGCCCCGAAAAGGGCAGGAGGTGTTGATACGGACCTTACCAGCCATCAAGGCTCGGCTGGGTGCGTTAAAGGCGATCTTCGTCGGAGAAGGCGAGCGGCTCGCAGCAGCGCAGGCATTGTCGCACGAACTCGGGGTCGCCGGCGATGTGATCTTCGCCGGTTATCGCCGTGACGCGCTCGAGATCATGCGCCTGCTCGACGTCTTGGCGTTGCCTTCTGTGGGGCAGGAGAGTCTTCCCTACGTCGTCATCGAAGCCATGGCGCTCGGGAAGCCGGTGGTTGGAAGCCGAATCGCGGGAGTGCCGGAGGAGATCGAGGACGGCGTGACGGGCAAGCTGGTAGCGCCAGGCGATTCGGCGGCACTGGCCGAGGCCCTGATCGGTCTCCTCCTGGACCGAGACCGGGCCTCGGAGATGGGGCGCCAGGGACGACGTAAGTACCTGGCCGAGTTCACGTTGTCCCGCATGATGACGCAGTTGGAGCGCATGTACGAGGCCGGCCGCTGTGCGCCTGCGCTCACCTAGGGGGTACAGCGCATGACGCCGGCGATTTCGAGTTCCGTGGTCATCTGCACGAGGAATCGTCCCGACGGGCTGCAAACGTGCCTTCGTTCTCTGGCAGAGCAAACGATGCCGCCCACAGAACTGATCATCGTTGACGCAGGCTCGGATGGCCGACTAGCGGATCGATTGGCGACGGAGTTCGGCCAGGCACCATTCTCGCTTCGCTACCTACACACCACGCCCTCGCTGGTCCTGCAGCGTAACATCGGTATCGAGCAGTGCACTGGTGAGGTGGTGTTTTTTTTCGATGACGATGTCGTGATCGAAGCGGACTATCTGGAACGCGTGCTTGCGGTTTACCAACAGGACGTGAATGCCGATCTGGGGGGCGTGCAAGGATCGATCACCAACGCTCCTCGCACGCAATGGGGAGCGGGATGGCTGCGTC
>Ga0214473_10010081_pt1 | contig 11137 bp, 10 predicted proteins | sample RVTome_7_FD_203509 | JGI IMG/M metagenome (GOLD analysis project Ga0214473, IMG submission 203509) | Soil microbial communities from uranium-contaminated site in the Upper Colorado River Basin, Wyoming, United States - RVT98D197 | ecosystem: Environmental > Terrestrial > Soil > Contaminated >...
GGCGCTTGCGGGCGCTCCCACGAGCGAGAACGTGAGGGTGTTCGCGGGCTCGTCGGCGTCGGAGGCGGTGGCGGTGAAGTTGAGATCCGATCCCTCGTTCACGCCCTTGTTTCCGATCGGGTCGAGGGCCGGAGAAACGTTCACCTCATCGACCGTCACGACGATCGTCTCGCAGTCCGAGGCCGTTCCGTCGCTCACGCAGACGTCGAAGGTGAACGTGCCCGGTCCATCCGCCTCGGTCGGGGTCCAGCCGAACGCGCCGGTGGAGGGGCCGATCGAGGCGCCGGCGGGCACTTGCCCGGCGGCGCCGTTCGCCAGCGAGTAGGTCCGGGTGTTCGTGGGGAAGTCGGCATCGGTCGAGGTCGCGGTGAACGCGAGCTCGACACCCTCGGCCACGGTGCGGTTCCCGATCGCGCCGAGCACCGGCGGGGAGTTCACTTCGCCGACGGTCACGACGATCGTCTCGCAGTCGGAGGCTGCTCCGTCGCTCACGCAGACGTCGAAGGTGAACGTGCCGGGGCCTTGGCCCTCGTCTGGCGTCCAGCCGAACGCGCCGGTGTTTGCGTTGATCGCGGCGCCCCCCGGCACCTGGCCGCCGGCGCCGTTCGCGAGGGAGTACGTGCGGGTCTGGGCGGGCAGGTCGCCGTCGGTCGAGGTGGCCGTGAAGGTGAGCGCGCTGTGCTCGTTCACGCTCTTGTTCCCGATCGCGCCCAGGACCGGCGGCTGGTTCAGCTCGTTCACCGTGACCGTGATCGACTCGCAGTCGCTCGCCACGCCGTCGGACACGCACACCTGGAACGGGTACGAGCCGGGGCCCTGCGCCTCGGTGGGCGTCCAGCCGAACGCGCCTGTGCTCCCGTTGATCCCCGCGCCGCCGGGCGCGCCGACCAGCGAGTAGGTGCGGGTCTGGGCCGGGAGGTCGCTGTCGGTGGAGGTGGCGGTGAACGTGAGCGCCGTGCCCTCGTTCACGGTCTTGTTCCCGATGACCCCGAGGACGGGAGCGACGTTGACCTCGTTGACCGTGACGGTGATCGACTCACAGTCGCTCGCGACGCCGTCGGACACGCACACCTGGAACGGGTACGAGCCGGGCCCCTGCGCCTCGGTGGGTGTCCAGCTGAAGGCTCCGCTGCTCGCGTTGATCGAGGCGCCGCCGGGCGCGCCCACCAGCGAGTACGTGAGGACCTGCGGAGGGGCGCCCGGGTCGGTCGCCGTCGCGGTGAAGGTGAGCGCCGAGCCCTCGTTCACGGTCTTGTTCCCGATGACGCCGAGGGTGGGAGGTGTGTTCGTGGTCCCCGTGGGCGCCGCGAGCTCGAACAACAGGCCGTCGTTCTCGTTCGAGTTCGCGCCGTTGTCGACCTTGCGGTCGACCACGTAGTAGTTCATCTGTCCGGAGCCGTTGCTCGCGGGCCCGAGGGCGAGCCCGGAGACGTTGTCGAGCGCCGAGATGCTGGACGTCGTGATTGTCCGGACGAGCTCGCCGGTCTTGGTGATCTCGAAGATGCGCTCGTCGGGGGTCTTCTCCCCGACCAGCAACGTGTTGCGCGACGGGTCCGAGCTCAACCCCTCCATGTCCGACGACGGCCCGTATCCTCCGACATCGAAATGCGTCACGATGTCGTTCGCGTTGCCGAAGGTGCTGTCGACCGGATCGACGCGGTACACCTCCGTGTTGACGCCGTCGAGGATGAACAGGTCGCCGGTGATCGGGTCGTACTCCGGGTCCTCAGTGTCGTCGAGGGAGAAGCCGCCGAGGTTGCTCGCGTCGATCTCGTCGACGAGGTCGTCCGACGTCCCGAACCTGCCGTCGGGGCCGGGGCGATCGAGGAACACGGATCCACCGCTGCTGTCGGAAGACACGGCCAGCGTGTTCGAGGAGGCGATGAACCCGGCCCCCGTCGGCTCGCGGTTGTAGTTCGCCCCTCCCGTCCAGGTGCTGCCCGTGTCGGTCACGGTCCCCGACGCTGTGATCTGCCACATGTTGACGTTGTGGTACCCGGCGCCCGTGGTCTCGTCGACCTCGGAGTCGACCACGGTGAACCGGTCGGCCGCCGCCCGGTACACGATCCCGGAGGGGTCGGGCGAGCCTGGGCTCCACTGACCGGTCTGGACCGTGCGGACCAGGCTGGCGGCCTGCGTCGTGGCCGCCGCGATGATCCGGTCGTTCTCGTACAGCCGCACCTCGGCGATCCGCCCGAACCATTCGTCCTTCCCCCGATCCGCCACGTACAGGTCGAACCGGGAGGGGTCGTCCGTCTCGTCGGCCGAGGGCGCGAACACCATCGAGCGCACGTCGCGCAGGCGCACGGAGCGCATCGCGTACGTGCGGCGGATCGTGCCGTCGTCGTCCAGGCCGACCAGACGCTGGCCGGTGCGATCCGTCACGTACAGGAGGTCGTCGCCGGGGTGGAACGCGATCGCCGCGGGGTCGAGGTCGCCCAGGGCGATGTCTCGCGTGCGTCCGGTCGGTGAGATCCGCGTGAGCCCGTCGCGGTCGAGCACGTACCAGGTGCCGGTCACGGGGTCGTAGGTCGCGGCGCGTGGCGCGCGGAGCCCGAGATCACCCGCGTCGGTCCGCCGGACGGGGGGCGAGCGCAACCCAAGGTCGGATCCCGCGATCGAGAGCTTGGTCGTGCCGTCCAGCGAGGTGAGGCGCCGCCGGGTCGGGTCGAAGGCGAGCGTCCGGGCGCTGCGGAGCCCGTCGATCCGGAAGGCGCCGTGCGCGCGCCCGACGAGATCGAGCCGCAAGATCCGCGTGCCCCGGCCGGCGCGCCCCGCCAGGTACAGGCTTTCGCCGCCGCCGTACGCGACGCCGAGCGGCCGCGGCATGCGCCACTCTGACGGGTAGATCGAGCGAACCTCGAGCGCGTCGCCCAGCCGGGGCGCGGTCCTGATCGCCGCCTGGGCGGGCTGCAGCGCGGAAAGCCCCGCCACACACGGCAGTGCCATCGCCGAGATCAGGGCGAGGCGCTTCATGCCGCCCTGACGACGGCGCTCTGGGTCATGGCGGGCACGCATCGGATCAGCCTCCCACCTCGACACGAACTCCAGAATCGGCAATCGACCGTAGAGCCCGTACCGCAGCCCCTCCCGGCGATACGTCGGACGGTGGGGGAACGTCTACGGCCCAGCGGTGCTCAGATGGCGAATCGCTCGGCCGGCGCGGTGCAAGGGTGGCCGTCCGTGACCCACATCTCGCGGCGCTCGACGTCGCACACCATCGCGAACAGGATCGTCGAGCCCTCGGCGCCATCGGACGGGTCGGGGTGGCAGCAGATGTCCATACCGTCGGCGTCGTGATCGGCGAGAAGCGCGAGGGCGGCCTCGACGGTGACGTCGGCCTGGGGGGCGAGCTGCTCGGCGCGCGCGAGCCTGGAGAGGCTCCCTTCCGAGGGCTCGAACGCCGCGGCGGCCACGCTCGGGTCGAGTGCGTGGTTCGTGTGGGTGATCCGCTCCAAGACCGCCGAGGCGGTCGCGGTGGACTCGACCACGAACGCGTCGCCTCCGGGCAGGACCATCAGATAGGAGTAGCCGCCGGCTCGGGATGCGCGCGTGGCGCGTGCGATCGCGTCGGCGCGGTCGCGAGCGTTCAGCACATCGCGGGCCACGAGGGCGCGAGGGATCCCTTGCCGCTCATCGCGGCCCGACAGCGACATCGCGCCGACGGCCAGCCCGTGTTCGTTCATTCCGACCAGCGCCACCTCGCCGGCGAGCATCGGCGCGAGCAGCGCAGGCCCGTCGTCGGGGACGTCGAGCACCATCCCGACCGCGCCCTCCTCGCCCGCGTACCACTGCTCATCGTGCGCGAGCAGCGTGCACCCGGGCCCGCGGAGGGCGACGTCGGTGCACCGCTCGAGCCCGGCCGGCGCGGGCGTCTCGAGCTCGAGGATCCCGTAGACCTCCTCGAAGGCGTTCGCGAGGAAGACCTCGTCGAAAGGACGGTCGGCGCCATCGGCCACGCCCTGGAGCAGCTCGACGAGCTCGGGGAACGCGTCACGGGAGGCCGCGAGGTAGGGGGCGAGCAGCACCTCGAGATCACTCGCGTCGATCCCGCGCGAAGTGACGTAGCCCCGGTTGAACTCGAGGGTGCCGTCGATGACGTCGGCGAACGCCAGGCCCATCGTGCGGCCACGTTCGTGGGCGCTGCCGCTGGCTTCGACGAACCGCACGAGGTCCCCCCGACAGGAACGAGAAGAGCCGGAGCGGGGATTCGAACCCCGGACCTACGCCTTACCATGGCGTTGCTCTACCCCTGAGCTACTCCGGCGACAATGACGATGATAGCAACGTGACCCGATCGCTCCCTCTGCTCCTGTTCGTGCTGCTCGCCGGGTGTTCATCGTCCTCGCCGACCGTCGACCGGAGCGCCGAGGTGGTGTTCGCGGGCGGCGACGCCACGTTGCAGGTCGAGGTCGCCGACACTGCGAGCTCGCGCGCCGAGGGCCTGATGGGCGTCGAGTCGCTCGGCGTGGACGAGGGCATGGCGTTCGTGTTCGGCACGCTCGACGACGGCACGTTCTGGATGAAGAACACCTTGATCCCCCTGTCGATCGCGTTCGTCGGGGACGACGATCGGATCGTGACGATCCTCGAGATGAGCCCGTGCGAGACCGACACGTGTCCGCAGTTCGCCTCGGACGCCCCCTACGTGTTGGCCGTCGAGGCGAACGCGGGGTGGTTCGAGCGCAAGGGGATCGAGGTCGGCGATACCGCCGAGTTGGTGAGGACCGATGACTGACGACTGTCTGCTGTGCAACGCCGAGCGGATCACCGACTGGCACCTCGAGGACGAGGATTGCTGGGTGGCGGACTGCATGGTGTGCATGACGCCGATGATCGTGTGGCGCACGCACGGCTTACCCGATGTGACGCTCGAAGCCGCGATGCTCGGGCGGCTCGAGCGGATCGCCGCCGCGCGCTACGGCGACGAGGGCTACTACATCGATCCCGAACGCCGGCGGATCCCCGACCACTGGCACGCGCACGCGCGCCCGAGTGGAGGGTTCTTCGACCCGGCGAGCCCCCTGTACGGGAAGTACTGAGCGGCGTCGTTACGGGCGGGTGGTTTCGCCGTCGGCGGCGGGCTCGTGCGTCGGCTCGGCCTCCGGCAGGCGTCCGCAGTTCGGGCACCGGTCGCCGATCGGGGCGGCGCATCCGCTGAAGCCGCACCAGCGGCACTGAACGAAGCTCCAGAAGGCCATCTCGACACCTCCTGTACCCATCGTCGGCTCCCGGCAGGCGTCCCATAAGGGCCGGAGGGCTCGTTCCGTCCGCATCGGTCCTACCCGAGTCTCGGGAGCTCAGCAGCGATAGGCGAGCGGACGCCCACCGCCGTCCTCATAGACGTCCCAGGCGCCGAGCGTCCAGGGGGTGGGGTCGGCGACCACCGAGAAGAGGATGCCCCGCGACGCGTCGGGGAGCATCTCGCGGATCCAGCGTCCCCCGTTGCGGTGGAGCACCAGCATCGGGGGCATGTCGGTGTAGTCCTGGCCCGGGAGGCGCGCCCGAGCTCCCACCGCCCAGGCCTCGCCGCTCGGGCGCATCGTCACGGCCTCGAGCCACCCGCTACGGCCGAGCCCGGGTGCGCGATCGCGCGGCACGACGGCCCACCGGTCGCCGTTCCAACGGATCATCCACGCCCGCTGCTCGTCGCCGGCCTGGCGCCACCCGACCGCGAGCGCGTCATCGGGACCCGCGGCCGCGACCGCATCGAGCAACTGCGAGGCGAAAGGCGCCCGCACGGCGACGCGACGCCAGCCGCGGCCGGGCGTGAAGCGAAGGACGAGCGGCTTCAACGGCCGTCCGTATTCCCCCACCGCCCACGTCGCTCCCGGCACCGAGACGATGTCGCGCAGCGCGGCCTCGAACAACCCAACGCGCCGCAACGACACGCGCCACCCGGAAGCGGTTCGCCGCAGGATCAACGGACCGGAGGCATCCTTGCTCGACCACCGGCCGGCCACCAGCAGGCCGCCACCGGGCATGACATCGATCGCCATCAAGGAGGCCCGCGTTCCGGGCGTGGGTACCCAGATCCGCCGCCATCCCCGCCCGTTCCAGCGGAGGACGAGCGGATGATCCGACACCGTCCCCACCGCCCAGACGGCGTTCGGCTCCACGACCGCCACGTCGGACAGCTCGCCGAATCGGACCGGCGGCGTCGGGGTCGTGTGCCAGACCCCGGCGGACCACCGAAGCGCAAGGGGGTGCACGGGGTCGAGGTGGATCGGCGTGTGGCCGACCGCCCAGACGACGCCGCCAGGTGCCGCGTCCGACCCCTTGATCAGCCCCTGCACCCCGGGGAGAGGAGTTCGGGCCCAGCAGGAGGCCGCCGACGCGTGGTCCTCCTGCGCGGCGGAGAGCCACCACGTCGCGACGGCGATGAGCGCGACCCAACGGACGAACGGACGCACCTGTTTGCCCCTCCTACGACAGGGTGGCGAGGGAAACGCACTCGTACCAGGGAGGGTGGGCCCGCCGCGTCCGGGACTCCTGACACGACGCAAGAGCGGGCCCGTCGCGGGGGCCCCTCCCGGATGGCCGCGCGAACGCCCTACGGGGGCGAGGGGTAGTTCGCGGTTCCGCTCACGGTGACGGTCTGGCTCCCGTCGGGCACCGGGAGCGTCTTCGAGCACGCGAACTCGTACCGCTGCTGTGCTTCGTTCCACGCTCCCGCGAACGTCCATCCGTTCCAATACGACGGGTCCACGCCGGACAGCGCCGGCGGTACGCAGATGGGTAGCGTGACCCCTTCGAGCCCGTGGTAGTACGGCGCGACCGCGTCCGGATCGTCGGTCTGGCCGCCCGCACAATCACCGCCCCACGTCTCCGCGTACATGAACGGCGCGCCGAACCCGACGCCGAGCACGTCCGGGTAGGCGTCGGCCGGATCGGGCGGATCCCAGTTCGGCCACGTCGTCCCCATGAACCCCGCGGTCGTGGGCGAGCCTGAGCCGCTGCCGAGGCCGTCGAAGGTGGTCGTGCAGTCGGTGAACGAGTTGTGCTCGGTTCGGGTCAGCGAATAGTCGATCTGGTAGTTGCTCCCGTTGTCGACCACCAGATAGTCGGCGTAGTTCACGGGGTCGCGCGTGAGGGCGAGCGTCAGGCTGCCGTTCTCCGTCCATGACTCGTCCCACGTGACGTTGCCGTCGACCCCCGAGCTCGAGCCCGCCACCGTCCAGGACAGCGTGCCCGCGATCGGGCTGTAGGGAACCCAGACCTTGTAGGAGGCTTTCGGGGAGATGTCGGGGTTCGGCGCGCTCATGTGGTGGTTCGTGATCGTGACGTACGACGGACCGACGCACGCGGATCGATCCACTCCCAGGTTCGCCGTCTTCCCCGGCTCCAGGGGAGCCCAGATGTCTACCCGCAGGCTGTCACCCAGGTCGCACGCGACGCTCCAGAAGAATGAGCTGTCGGCGGACAGATTCTTAACGACGATCGGATAGTGCTTGGGTCGATCGGGCAACTTGACCCAGTTCGACGCGTAGTCGTCGCGGATCGTCCCCGTGTACCCCTTCGTCTTCGTGACCGTACCGTCGACCGGGAAGTTGGCCGACTTCTTGAGGATGTACAGCAACGCCTCCTCGAGACAGAACGGCCGCACGTAGCCTCCGGTGCACGGCTGCATGAAACGGGTCGCGATCGCGAACTGATGGAAGACGTAGCTGAGGTACGTGTGCTCCGCCTCGAACGCCTTCTCGGTCGCCGGTATGAGCTTCTTGCCCTTCGACAGGTTGACGAAGATGCGTTGCATGACGTCCTCGGCGCCGCCGGGGACCCCGGACCCGTATTGCTCGGTGAGACCCCGCCACACGAGCCAGTAGCCGTACCAGGCGTCGTGGTCCGTGGGATAGGCACCCATGCTCTCCCCCCACCGCGGGTACAGGTACTGGTAGTTGTCATCGATCGAGTCGTAGACCTCGTCCTCGATCCAGGCCGCCGAGCCCTCGATGTAGTTGTTGTCGATCGGGATGACCCCCAGCCCGAACTGGATCGAGTGGAGGAACTCGTGGGCCGCCGTGACCTTCAGGTCGTCGAGGTTGTTGGCCGATCCCAGGTTGTCGAACCCGGGATTCAGCACCATGCAGGACGCCTTCGCGTCGCCCTCGTTCCAGCCGGTGAAGGGGTTGTCGCCGACCAGCCCCGCGTGGGCGCCGTCCTGCGAGACGTAGCCGTAGGTGCCTGCCCCGGCGAAGGCGATCCTCACCGGGTACTTGCCGTTCGGAGCAGGGTTCGGCGTGTACGAGGGTGGGCGCGCCCATCCGAACGACTTCACCTCCTTGTTCCAGACCTCTTCGAGCACCGAGGCATAGTCGCCGATCGTGAGACCGCCTCCGATCGCCCCGTAGAAGATGACGAAGTGGCGGGTCTGCTTGACGTTCGGCAGCGTGTCGATCGAGTCGTCGCACCAGTGCGCGCCATTCGCGGCGGCGCCGATCACGCGCTCGATGACGTTCGCGCGAGCGTCGCCCAACGTGCTGAGGCCCTCGTGCAGATCGATTCGCGCCAAGGTGGCGTCTCGTCCCAGCGGCCCGCGGAACCTCGCCGGGAGGGTGCGCGGTGTGTAGATCGCGCGCGCGAGGAGCACGGTGGCCTGGTCCTGCGTGATCCCGCGTCTCGACAGGGCGCCGCGGATCAACGAATACGAGGTCGGACGCGACCGTCCGACGTCGGTCGGCGCCGAGGACACGCCGGCGGGCCGGGTGTTCGCCTCCGGCGTCGATCCCGAGGCCTGCGCGGGCACGAGCGCCAACCCGAGGAGCGTGCAGGCGATGACCCCGATCAGGAGCGGGGAGCGTCCTGACCCGGACATGCGCGGACCGTAGAGCCCGGTGCGCCCCAGGTCAATCGGCCATCAGGCCCGGACCCGGCTCGGTCACGCGCCCTTCGCGTAGTCGGTCGCCCCGAACCAGTCCACGACGACGACCGGCTCGTCTCCGACCACCCACGCGTCGTGACCGCTCGGGAGCGACGTGACGTCACCAGGCTCGGCCACGAACTCGGTCCCGTCGTCCATCTTGATCCCGAGCCGGCCGCTCAGGTGGTACTGGAAGTGCGGGGCCTCGCAGCTGTCCGTGCCCGCGACCGGCTTCACGTCGTCCGACCACCGCCACCCAGGCTCGAAAACGAGCCGGCCGACCTCGCTGCCGCTGACCTTCAAGATCTCGGCGCGCCCGTTCGGGAACGGCCTCGTCTCATCGGGCGTTCCGAAGCTCCTGTGCTCCGTCACCTGCATCACTGACCTCCACTGTCGGTGAACGGGCCGTATACTGACCTACTAGTAAGTCAGTGTCAAGCCGGGGACGCGCGAGATGCCGTGCGAGGATTGGCCGATGCCGGGACGAACAGCGCAGAACGAGGGCGCAACGACCGCGACCCGGATCCTGGACGTCGCGGAGGGCCTCCTGCAGACCCGCGGCTACAACGGCTTCAGCTACGCGGACATCGCGAGCGAGCTGGACGTCACGAAGGCGGCGCTGCATTACCACTTCCCGACCAAGGCGGATCTGGGCGAGGCGCTCGTCACCCGCTACGCAGAGCGGTTCATGAAGGCGCTCGCGGCGATCGAGGCGGGCGACGACGATCCGCGCGCGAAGCTCGATGCGTACGCCGACCTGTACGCCCAGGTGCTGCAGGGCCGCCGGATGTGCATGTGCGGGATGTTGGCGGCCGAGTATCAGACGCTCCCCGAGCCGATGCGGGCCCGGGTGCTCGCCTTCTTCGACGAGAACGTCGTGTGGCTCGAGCGCGTGCTCGAGCGTGGCCGCGTCGGCGGCGTCCTGGCGTTCCGAGGGTCCGCCGCCGAGGCCGCGATGCTGATCGTGGACGCCATGGAGGGCACCATGCTCGTGTCGCGGTCGTACGCGGACCCGGCCCGGTTCCGGTCGGTCGCCGGCGGCTTGCTCGACGGCCTGGTCGGAGGCCGGCCGGACGCGGCGCCCACGGGGTCGTGAGGTTCAGCTCGCCGGCGGCTTCTGCCCCGGCATCAGGTCGATCTCGGACTCGTGCCACGCCGGGCTGTCGCCTGCGGTCTTCACGTTGAACCCGTAGTCGAACACGAGCGACCCACCGATCGAGGCGCCGACGAACGTGAGCGCGGCGGCCGCCAGCGTGAGGATCAGGACGGGGAGCGGCGTCGACGGTTCGTCCCACCGGCCGAGACGCACGATGTTGTCCACGATCACGATCACCGTGACCGTGACCATCGTGATCCCGTGGGCGCTGGCCGTCCGCCTCGCCTGCGTCCCCTTTGGCGCGGACCTCAGCCAGTCCATGAACCCGGTGAGCGCCGCGCCGAGAGCGACGACGTACCCGCCGATCAGCACCCAGGTGGCCGCGTGGAACATCTCGTGCGACCAAGACGCGTCGGACCAGATGAACGAGAGGAGATCCCCTGCCGCCGCGAGCATGTAGGCGCCGATCGGGACGTCGGTGAGCGGTGGGTGGAACGGCTTGCCGCTGAACCCCCGGAGCCCCTGGAACCTGCGGCCCTTGATGGTGAGCGCAGGCCGAAACGAGAACCGTCGTGGCATCGAAATCCCCTCCGTCGATGGTGCCAGGGAACCTATCCGATGCGGGCGCTCAGCGCGAGGCGAGCTGTGGCTCGGCAGGACGATCGAGCCGAAGGGCCGAGGGCGCCGGGCGGCGGAGGAAGCGGTGCTCAGCCGCCTGGCCGACTGATCCCGTCGAGATCCTGCTCGAGCCGGGTCGTCGGCTCGTCCAACGGCTCGTCGGTCTGCGTCGGCTCGCGTGTCGGGTCGGGCGACTCGAGCCCGGCCATCCCTCCCCAGAACGCGCCGATCCCGCCGAACGCGATCAAGCCGGCGAGTCCGCTCGTGAGGGTTGGGCCCGACCGGTCGAAGACGATCGTTCCGACAACGAGCCCCACGCCGACCCCGATGAGCGCCCCGATCACGGCGCCGGCCACGAGCCGAGCCCCGAAACGCCGTGCGTGCCGTTCGCTGCGCTCGGCCTCGACCGAGCTGAGATGCGCGCCGTTGAGGGTGGGGCCCGGTTGGGTGGTCGGTTCGCGCATGCGATCCCTCTACCCACCGGCGGAGATCGCGAACCCTCGGAGCGCCGCTCAGCGGTGCGTGACTCCCGCCGACGCTTCACCAACGACGGGGATCGAGCC
>Ga0214473_10010082_pt1 | contig 11136 bp, 7 predicted proteins | sample RVTome_7_FD_203509 | JGI IMG/M metagenome (GOLD analysis project Ga0214473, IMG submission 203509) | Soil microbial communities from uranium-contaminated site in the Upper Colorado River Basin, Wyoming, United States - RVT98D197 | ecosystem: Environmental > Terrestrial > Soil > Contaminated >...
GGGTCCGACCCCGCCCTGGAGCTTGCCGGACGTTTCGGCCTGCGCCGCTATTTCGAGCGGCACCAGACGGGCGACACCGGCCTCGCCGACAGCGTGTGGATGGAGCGGGCGGCTCAGCTTCGGAAGGAAGCGCGCGATTTGTCCGCCGCGCTCCGGAACGCCGGTATCGCGCATTTCTTCTTCAAGGGCATCGCGCTGATGGGCCGTTTCTACCGGCTCGACGATCGGCGCCTGGACGACATCGATCTGGTGGTGGAGCTCGATGGACGGAACGAGGCCATGGCGGTGCTCCACGCGCACGGCTATGCCGACCTCGGCGAGCCCGGCGTGTGGGGGCCAGCCACCGAGCGGCCCGGCGCCACCATGTACCGGGTGGATCCGGAAACCGGTGAGCGCGACAAGCACGCGCCGCTCCTGGATCTCCACTGGGGTTTCGAACCGGTATCCACCGTGCTGCCGAGCGAGGGCATCACCCTGCCGTCCGTCTTCTGGGCCCAGGTGGAGATGGACCAGCGCCTGCCCGTCCTGCCGGATGAGCTGCACGCCGCGCTGGTGTTGCACCACCTGGTACGGCACGACCTGCTTCACGTGCGGGGGCTGCTCGATTTTGCGTTGTTGTGGGAAACGCTCCCGCGCGACGCCGGTGCCCGGATCACCGAGCTGGCCGGGCACCTGGGCGTGGGGCGCGCCTTGAGCGTGGTGGGCCGGGTCCTGGTGGACGACCTGCTCCTCTTCCCCATCCGAGGCGTGCGCCTCGGCGCCACGGATTGGCGCGCCCGGGTCGCGCTGCGGCGCCTGCGGCTCCGGGACTGGCTTGCCTGGGCGGGCCGGCATGCCGCCGACCGGCAACACCACGTGACGGTGACGCGGTCGCTGGCCTGGCGGCGGTTCCTGCTGGCGGATGCGCCCGACGTCGGCCAGCTGACGAGCGAGCTGTTCAGGCCTCCCCAGGAGTACCTCAGCTGGCGGTGGCCCGATGCCCGCGCGCCGGGTCAGGCCTGGCGGCAGCACGTCGCCAGCGCCCTGCGGACCTGACGACCTTCACCCGGGCCCGCGCTCCTGGAAACTGTCGGCGTCACTCTCCTCGTGGCCTGCATCGTTGCGGGCCTCCTCCTCATTCCGTTAGGGCTTCCCGGCCTGTGGGTGATCGTCGCGGGCGTCCTGGCGTACGGATGGCTGACGGAGTTCCGCACGGTTGGGCTCTGGACCATTGGCATCGTGCTCGGGCTCGCCTTTGCCGGGGAGATCGTCGAGGCCTGGCTCGGCTTCCGCTATGCGCGGCGGTACGGCGGGTCGCGCTCGGCGGGGTGGGGTGCTTTGGTGGGCGGCATCGCGGGAGCCATCGTGGGCGTGCCGGTGCCGATCATCGGCAGCGTCATCGGGGCGTTCGTGGGGTCGTTCCTGGGCGCGATGCTGTTTGAGTACCTCCGGGAGCGGCGCGCCGGCGCGGCCGCCCGGGCCGGGTGGGGAGCGGTGCTGGGCCGCGCGGTGGCGGCCGCGGTGAAGATGGCGCTCGGGGTGGTGATGGGCGTGGTGGGGCTGTTCGCCGTGTGGGGATGAAGGCCGGTTAGACACTCGCATACCACAAAAGGTTGCTCTCCCGTTCGCCCCATTCTGGTGTAGTGACCAACCGCAACCCTTGCCGCGTTGAGGTCATCTAAGGGTCAACCTCGTCACGAGCAGGCGCATGCCGTTGCCCCTCACTCCGGTACTGCTGACCGCGTTTCAGGTCGCATCATCCGCGACCGCCAGTAACGATCGCCCGACCTCCACTCCTCCGCCTCCCGTGGCGGCCCGGGCCCTGCAACCCCCCGTGATCGACGGCAAAGACGATGACGACGTGTGGCAGGGAGCCCAGCGTATCACCCAGTTTCGCGAGTTTCAGCCCCGCGAAGACGGAGAGCCGCGCTTCGGGACCGAAGCGCGCGTGGCGTACGACGCTCACACGTTCTACGCCTTCGTGCGGATGTTCGACCCGCACCCCGACAGCATCCTCCGCCTGATGTCCCGGCGTGACGTGCGCACCGCGTCGGACCAAATCAAGATCGTGATCGATTCCTACCGCGATCGCCGCACGGGGTACGAGTTCGCGGTGAACCCGGCGGGGGTCAAACGAGACTACGCCATCTACAACGATGGGCAGGAGGATGATGCCTGGGACGCGGTCTGGGAGGCGGCGACCACGGTGGACTCCCTGGGATGGACGGCGGAGTTCCGTATTCCACTCTCCCAGCTCCGGTACACGCCTGGTCCCAGCAACACCTTCGGGTTCGGCGTGTGGCGCGACATTCAGCGTTACACGGAGCGGGTGAGCTGGCCGCTGTACCGGACGTCGCAGCCGGGGCTCGCCTCACAGCTGGGGGAGATCACCGGGCTCACGGGACTCGCAGCCCCGCGCCGGCTGGAAGTGCGGCCCTACGGCGTCGCCAAGAACCTGTCGGTTCCGGAGGGCGGCGGATTCGCGCGCTCCCAGCAGTTCACGGGCGGCGCCGATATCAAGTACGGCCTCACGTCGAACCTCACCCTGGACGGAACCGTCAACCCGGATTTCGGCCAGGTCGAGGCGGACCCCGCCGTGGTGAATCTCACCGCGTTCGAGACCTTCTTTGGTGAGCGACGGCCGTTTTTCGTAGAGGGCAGCGGCCTGTTCAGCATGCCGGTGAACTGCTTCATCGTGAACGACTGCAGTACCGGGGAGGGGCTGTTCTACTCCCGGCGGATCGGCCGGTCGCCACAGCTGGCGGGCCGGTACCCCACGCCCCAGGCCCCCACCGCCGCCACCATCCTGGGCGCCGCCAAGCTCAACGGAAGGCTCCCCGGCGGGCTGTCGCTCGGCCTGCTGGACGCCGTGACCCGGCAGCAGGGAGGCGAGGGAGGGGCGACGCTCGAGCCCGCCACCAACTACGCGGTGCTGCGCGCCCAGCAGGATCTTCGCGACGGCGAAAGCAACGTCGGCGTCCTGGTGACGTCGGTGAACCGGGACCTGGACCAGTGGAGCGCTCCGTACCTCCGGAGCAGCGCCTCCGTGGGCGCGGTGGATTTCCGGCACCGGTTCCCCGGGAGGCGGTACCAGCTATCGGGCACCGTCGGCGTGTCCCGGGTGGCCGGATCGGCCGAGGCGATTGCGGCGACCCAGCGGGACGCCGTCCATTACTACCAGCGGTCGGACGCGGACCTCTCGTACGACTCCACCCGGACGGCCCTCGGTGGATATGCCGGGGAAGTCCGGTTTGCCAAGTTCGGTGGAGAGCGGACCCGGTTTGAGACCGCGATTGGGAGGCGGTCCGCGGGATTCGAAATCAACGACCTCGGGTATCTCCGCCGGGCCGACGAACAAAACTGGAGCAGCTGGTTCCAGCTTCGCTGGAACCGCCCGGCGGCTTTCTACCAAACGGCCTTCTGGAACTTCAACTGGTGGCAGTACTGGACCACCAACGGACTCCCCCTCGAGCGGGCGTTCAACACCAACACCCACATGCAGTTCAACTCTCGCTGGTGGCTCCACTTTGGCGGCACGCTGAGCGGAGTGGGAGGCGGGACCTTCTGCGACCGATGCGCCCGAGGGGGCCCCGCGGTGCGCGGCGATCCCGCGCTCTCCGCGTGGGGTGGGATCAATGGCGACGACCGGAAGGCGGTGTTTCCCAACCTGTGGTTCAACTACTCCCGCGAGGACGAGGGACGGTCGCGCTACGTCAATGTGAACCCCAGCGTGAACGCCCGCGCGTCCACGCGGTTCTCCACCTCGATGGGCGTGAGCTTCTCCTGGAACCGGCAGGACACGCAGTGGTACGGCAACTTCACCGACAGCGCCGGCGCCCGGCATTACACGTTTGCCCACCTCCAGCAGAAGACCGTGTCCCTGACCTGGCGAGGGAACTACACCTTCACGCCGGACCTGACCCTCCAGCTCTATGCCCAGCCATTCGTGAGCAAGGGGACCTACAGCGACGTGCGCGAGCTGGCCGATCCCGCGGCGGCGGCGTACGAGGACCGGTATCAGCCCTACGGTGATGCGGCAGTGACCGGGGACCCCGGAGGGTTCAACTTCAAGCAGTTCCGCTCCAACGTGGTGCTCCGCTGGGAGTACCAGCCGGGATCCACGCTGTTCCTGGTCTGGGCCCAGGGCCGCGGCGCGTCCGACCCTGCGGAGGGCAACCGGTCAATCTCGGGCGATTTCGGGGATTTGTTCCGCCTGCGGGCCGACAACACGTTCCTGATGAAGGCGTCGTACTGGCTCAACTGGTAAAGTCCTGAGACGTGCGACGTGAGACGTGAGAAAGCGTGGCCGGGCGTGCTGCCCATCTCACGTCTCACCTCTCACGTCGCCGTTGCACCGTCTATCGCCGCACCGTGGACTCCAGAAACTCCTGGGCCCGCGGATCCCCGGTCTCCGCCAGGCGCTTCACGGCGAAGAGCCGCAAGCTTTCATCGGGGTCGCTTCTGGCGATGGAGATCAGCTTGTCGATTCCGGCACGGTCGCTCCTCTCGGCCAGGACCCGGATCAACCGCTCGCGGACTGACCGGACCTTGACGGCGTCGTACACTCGGATCAAGTCGTCGGTCGCGTAGCCCGCCTCCGCCAAGACGCGGACCGCCCGATCCCGGAGCCCCGTCGTCTCGGCTTCATCGAGCACAATCGTCCGCAACCAGCCGTGGGACTCGGACGAACCCGACTCGCTCTCCAGTCTGATGGCTCGATCCTTGAGGGTCGGATCATCGAGCCTCGCGTAGACACCGCGGATGTAGGTGTTCGCGCCGCGCTCGGCCAGCACGCGGAGCGCCCGGTCCCGGAGGGCCGCGGCCTCGGCGCGGTTCTCGACGATGCCCTGCAGCCACCGATAGCTGGCTTCGTCCCCTTGATCACCCACGACCCGGATGATGCGATCCCGAAGCTGGATTTCGCCCACCCGGGGGTAGAGTTGCTGGAGCAACTCACGCTCGCCATGCCCTTCGCCCAGGACCCGGATTGCCCGATCCCGTAAGGCCGCCGACTCCGCTCCGTCCTCCACGCGCAGCCGGAGCCAGGCCACGTTCTCAGGGCTTGCGGTTTCCCCCAGGCGCCGGATCAGCCGGTCCTTGAGTGAAGTGAGGTCGAGTTTGGTGTAAAGGGCTCGAAGAAACGCATCAGTCGCCTCACTCTGCGGTAGAGACCGCACGGCCCGGTCGCGCACCGACGCGAGATCGGATTCGTCTTCCGCGATCGCCCGCATCGCCCGATCCGCCGGGCCGCCGGTGCCCTCTCGCTCGGCGACCTCGGGCAGCCAACGGAGCGCGCGCTCGCGCACCAGCGGCCGGAGGTTTCGATCACGCCCCATGGTGATGAGCCGGGGCGCCAGTTGACCGCTGTCGGCTAGCGCGGCCGCCAGGATGGCAGTGCCGACGCTCCGCTCGGAAGCCGTCCGCGAGAGGTCGAGCAGATACATGGCCGCGTGTCCCGCCGCCACGGTTCCCAGGTCATGCCCGGTCCCGCGCCACCCACCTCCAACGTAAAGCCGGACATCCGTGACGCCATCGCTAGTCTTCAGGAAAGAGATCCGAACCGGGCCCGGCCGGCACCCTTCCCGGAAGTCCGGGCTGGTGCCGGTGAATCCACCCTCGTTGCCATAGAAGTAGATGCGCATCCCGTCCGGGCTGGCGGCGTCTCCAACGAAGGACCGGCCGTCGCCGCAGACGTCCGGGCGGGACCGGAAGCTCATGCGGACCTCGCCGTCAGGGAGGCGGGCCACTCGGTCCGCGAGCGATTGTGCGTGGGCGAACGGGGCGGCGCAGAACAGCAGCGCCGCGAGGGCTCCGGGTGCGCGTGTCATGATGTCTCCTGGGATTAGGCCGGCCGCCGCCCCACGGGAACGGCGGCCTCCATCATCGGAGAGACACGCGGGCGCTCAGGATGGTTGCAGGGGAAGGCCCTTACGGGAGCTTGATGGCTTGCCAGGCCGCGGCTCTGGTCGTGGTCCCGCTGGGCCCGGCCCCCGTGCGTTGGACGAACAGAACGACGCGCCGGTTGCGGTAGGCGGGCCGAAGGTGTTTTCCAATGTCCGCGATCCCGGATGTCACGCGTTCCCCGGAAGCGTGGTCTCGGACCTCGTCAACCCCCCGCTGCAGCAGGACCTCCACCGGATGACAGCCGCTGAACGGGTCCGGCCACGCCCAGCCGGGAAGGTGGACGACGCGACCGTCATCGCCGCCTGCCAAGAGGCCCACCGCGGCGAGGGCGCCGATCACGCCATCGCCCGTGCCGCCGAAGTCCTCCAGGGTGATGCCGTGACTGCGCGCCAGTGCTACCGCATCGTGCCGGGCGACAAGCTCGCGCTGACAACGGCGGCCAAATTCTACAATCTCCATCGGCAGGTCTCCGGCAGCGACGCACAGTCCCGGATCGCTGCCAGGGACGTACCAGGCCTTCATGTGCTGCCGCAGGAACGGGAGCAGGTCCCCGGCGGTCGCTTGTGGCTCGGAACTGACGCCGATGGACGCCGAGCCGTTTTGGCTAGTGCAGGGGACTCGCGGGTCGTCGAGAAGCTGATGGCGCAGAACCACCCGCAGGCGGAAGCCCCGTGGCAGTTCATCCGCAATCCGGCGGGCGAGTTGATTGGTACCGGCCGTGTCCGCCGTGTCGGTGTCGTCGAGGCCGATGTGGATCAATCGGGCTCGACGAACGGAGCGTCACCCGGGCCGGCGCCGTGCCGATCACGCCAATGAAACCACGCCGCCGCGCTGATCAGGCCAGCCAGGATTCCGGCGGCGGTGTAGGTCCAGACCGATAGGGGGAGCCAGGCGGCCAACGTGCGCCCGCCTCCCGTCCCCCGAAGCCCGGCAAGTTTGGCCCCGGCACGAACGGCGAACGCCGCGGCATTGCTCAGGGCCCCGGCCAGGACAAAGGCGGCGTAGAGCCGCCACCCGCCACGGCCTCGGCGCAATGCAACGTCCAGCAGCGGCCCTACCAGGAGAAGGCTGGTGAGCCCGCCGACGCCCGGGACGCGGGCCCCCGCAAGGCCGAGGGCGCTGATCGTCAGCGTTGCGGAAGCCCCCATGATGCTCCCCGCGCCGCGGCGCGGGACCAGCCCAAAGCCCATCGCCATGGGGAAGATGGAGAGGACGATCCGGTGCCCCGGCAGCGCGAGATTGAAGTCGAGGTAGGTGCTGAGGAGCGCGGCGCCGGCGCCCGTGATCATCAGCGTGACCAGCTCGGCCGCCTGCACGTCCTTCCGAATTCCGGGGAAGGTTGGCAGCCGGGACGCGCCACGGAGTGCGGGCGCCGGGGACAGGAGCGATCTCAGCATCACCACCGAACGGCCATCCCCCCATAAACGATGCGGGTGGCTTGGGGGGCGCCGTACTCCTCCTCGTAGGAAACGTTGAACACATTGTCGGCGCCGACGTAGGCCTCAGCGCGACGATCCAGGAACCCCTGGACGAGCCTCACGCCCAATAAGGTGTAATCCGGAAGCGTGCCCTGCACCACCGGTTCCCGCCGCGAGTAATAGACTTGATCGGCCACGTACAGGATCGAGACCGCCGCCGTGAGGGCGCTGCCGGCCGTGTAGCGAGCCTCGAGCGTCGCACGATGGCGGGGCCGGTACTGCAACGCGGCGCGTGTGGCACCGGGCGAGCGATCCTCGGTGTCGAGATAGGTGTACCCCGTTCGGACGAACAGGGCTGGTAGCATCCTGGTCTCCGCCGTCAGCTCGACCCCCTTGAACACATAGACGTCATAATTGGCGAACGGTGCGTTCCGGTCGGGCCGCTCAATGTAGTCCCGGGCATCGGTACGGAAGAGCGTCAATGCCACCCGGCTCCTGCCGGGTAGGGCCCGCTCGGCGCCGATCTCGTAAATGGTGGCACGCTCGGGATTCAACCCGGGGTTTCCGGCGCTTTCGTCGTAGAGTTGCCGAATAGTGGGAAAGCGGAACCGCCTGGCCGCGGAGACACGCAGCCGGGTGCCGGCCACCGCATCAAGGTGCGCGCCAGCGCCGAAGGCGTCTGCGCTCTTGGTGGACAGTGACTCCGCGGCCAGCCAGTGGTGGGCGTATCCCAACACCAGGCCGGCCCGGTCCCAAAGTCTCAGCTCGTATTCCGCCGCCAGACCGAAGCGCTCGAGTTGCCGGTCGTCCTGCACGTTCCGGACGTCGTAGGTGGTGGTCCCACCACCGCCGCCACCACCACCGCCGCCGCCCCCACCTCCCCCGCTCACGGTCACGTCCCGAATGGTCAGCGCGGCATCCCAGGCGTCGTGCTCCGCAGACAGCCCAACAGCGAGGTGACCCAGGCGCGACGACCCCAACGCGGTCTGGAGGCCGATCCCCGTAAGCCGGGTGCGGCTCCGCTGGGCATAGGTGCCGCGCACCAGGGGATCGTCCATGGAAGAGTAGGTCGAGTCGTCATAACGGTTCTGCTGCTCTTCCAGGCGGTTGACGAAGGCCCACGATCGGAGGCTCAGCGGTCCCGGAGGATCAAACCCGGCGGCGATCTGCGCCGAGGTCCCGCGCAAGTCCTCCACTCGTTCAAAGGTGGGGCGGTCCGCAAATGGGTCTGCGGCATCGTCAATGAGCCCTGGCGGAATGCCGTAGGCTCCCTCGGTCTGGGCCAGGGTGAGGCCCAGACTAAGCCCCTTACCCGCGTCCGCGGCCACCGAGGCGAACAGACTACGCCGCTCCCGATCGCTGTTGCCACGGAGCAGGGCGTCGCCCATGCCGACGGAGGGGGGCACGCTGACCGAGGGGTAACCGTCCGTGTTCAGCAGACTTCCGCTGGCAAGAAAACCAAACCGGGAGTTGCCACCGTCAACTGAGGCTCGGGCGGTCCGCGCCGGACCTTGGCGCAGCTCAGCCACGGCCTCTGCCCCGGGGGGGCCCGCGCCGTGGCGCGTGACGATATTGATCACACCCGCCAGCCCTCCCTGGCCGTACAGGACGGAGCCCGTGCCGGCGGTGTACTTGATGAGGGCGATGTTCTCCACCGGGATGAACGACGGATCCGCCTGCCCATCAAAGGTGGAGTTCAGCGGGACGCCGTTTACCAGGATCAGCGCATGGCGGGAACGGAAGCCCCGGATGTTCACCCGCGGAACGCCGGCCCCCCCGGTTCGAACGTCAAACCCCGGAAGCAGGACGAGGGCTTCGTCGAGCGTCCGCGCCCCGGCGGCCGCGATGTCCTCCGCGGTCACGACCCTGAGCGTCGCCGCGGCTTCCGTGACCGGCCGGCGGGCGGAGACCACGATTTCACCCAGCCGGTACGCCGGCGGCTCCTGGGCCCCCAGGAGGGCTGGGAGCGCTCCACCCGCCAGCGCCAGGAGGCGAAGGGCCGCGCGCACCGCGCGCTCAGAACACGAGTTGTGTCTGGAAGCGCAACGCGTCCACGTCCTCCCCGGCCACCCGCCGATCGTTGATCGCATAGTCGGCCTTGAAGTTGATCGCGTGGCCCTTCAACAGAAAGTTGAGCCCCAGGTTGACGGTGTTGAGCTCGAAGGCGGCATCCGGGTTGTCCTGGCGCTGAAGGCGCACGACCGGCTGCAGGCGTCCCTGGAAGAACTCGCCCGGAAGCAGGTAACCGAGCTGAGCGCCCATGGTGGTGCCCTCGAACCCGCCGACCCACGCGGGTCCTTCCCACTTGTAGTAGGCCGCGAGGCCGTTGATGCGCCCCTTGCCCACGGGCTGGTCGATCAGGGCAAAGAAGTTCCAGGCTTCGCTGTTCGCGACGTTTGGCGTGCTGTTGGGGATGCGGTCGTACCCGGCGCCCACGGAAAGCAGCTTGAGCGTGCCCAGACCGTTGGGGTTGTAGAACCATCCGGGCTGGGCGTCCGCCAGGTTGAGCATCATCATCCCGGTGGTACGGAGGTCGTGGTTGGGGTTGGCGATCTGCACCGGCTGCCCCGGGGCCGCCAGGTTGGTGTGGGGTACGCCGTGGAACACGCCGCCCCGGTACTCGATCAGGCCCTTCAGCAGGACTCCGCGCACCTCCACGCCGTCGTCCCGCCAGAACGCTCGATCCAGGAACGTCGGGATCTTCAGCAGGTTGAGGTTGTAGTCGATGCCCAACAAGGATCCGGCGGATGCGCGGTTATCGGGCGAGAACGGCACCAGGAACCGGCCCACCGCAATGTTGATCTCGGGACGCAGCTGGACGTCAACAAATCCGTCGTTCCAGATGATGCTGTTCGCGACCCCTGCCTTGCCCGCGTTGGGGATGTCGGTGGAGAAGAAGAACTTCACCTTCTGGTGGATGGAGCCTCGACCCATGACCCGGACCCGGCGAGCGAAGAAATCATAGCCCCACGTGTCCGTATTGACGCCGCCCGTCCGGTCCGCCGCTTCAAACTGTAATTGCGCCAGGACGCCGATCTGCAGCCAGGTGTTGTCGTCGGTGCCCAACCGGGGCGCCTGGCCGGCGGCGCGGGAGGCGCTTCCCAACGCCAGCGTGAGAGCGAACGCTGCTGCGACGAGTGGTTTCATGATGTCATCTCGATGAGAGAGGTACGGGAGCGATCGAGTCGTTCGTAGCCGGCATCATCGGCCAGGAGGTCGAGGTGCAGCGAGGCGGCGTCTGCGGCCCGAAGGACCCAGGCCTGGTCTGCGGCCAGACGGCGCTGGTCCACCGTCTTCAGGTACCGCCCGCACGCGTCGCAGGCCTCCACCCAGAAGACGTCTCCTTGATGGAGGGACAGCGTGACGAGCCGCGATTGGTCGCGCGTGCCGCACGCGGCACACATGAGACGGGGGGCGAGCCAGGTATCGCCGCACAAGCCGCATGCCAGGCGCCGGCGCCCGGCGTCGGGCTCCAACACCGCCAGGGCCGGGGGAGAGCCGCAACTCGGGCAGCGGCACGCTTCCGTCGGGCCCCCGTCCCGGGCGTCGCGCTCGGCGAAGGAGCCCCGGCGACGTCGTGCTTCTTGCACGAACGGCGCCGCGAGCAATTGCCCCACGAAACGAAGCGACGGGGCCGGAATGCCGAGGCGGTGAGCCGTTCGATCCAGGGTGCCGGTGTCGTCGTCGAATGCTGCGGCTGCGGCGAGGTCTCGCAACAACCCCGGATCCGCGTCCGCCGCTGCCGCGAGCCCGCGGAGCTGGTCGCGCGGCGTTACGGCCCCGGCCCAGCCTTCAAGATCTCGCAGGAGGCGCCGGAGGACCGGGACGTCGAAGC
>Ga0214473_10010083_pt1 | contig 11136 bp, 13 predicted proteins | sample RVTome_7_FD_203509 | JGI IMG/M metagenome (GOLD analysis project Ga0214473, IMG submission 203509) | Soil microbial communities from uranium-contaminated site in the Upper Colorado River Basin, Wyoming, United States - RVT98D197 | ecosystem: Environmental > Terrestrial > Soil > Contaminated >...
CTCCGAAGGCATCTTCCGTTTGTGCGGCTCCCTCTGGCACCCGGACTGTGTCTGTGATTTGAGGCAGGGGAGCTTGAGCGAGGCCTGGGCGAGTTTCGTTCCCCGCGTGCGAGAGATAAGATCGGACAATCCGGACTTTCTCAAGAAATGCCGGGTCTGCGCGATCAGGAATCTCTGCATGTGGTGTCCGGGGAGGGCTCATCTCGAAACAGGGGAGTTGGATCGGTGGGTGGACTATTTCTGCGAGGTCGCTCATTCCCGAAAAGAGGCCCTTTTGGAAAACGGAATAAAACAAAATGAACCAAAAATGTCTTGACAAATGCTGTGAGAAAAAATAGTAAAGAATTCTTTATTTGCTGAATGTGAAGGAAAACATGAAAAGAAAAGAGTGGAAAAAACCGAAATTGATTATCTTAGCTAAATCTGATGCTCAGGAAATGGTCTTAGCTGCGTGTAAAAATGCTGGAATTTCGCCGAATGTCGCTTCGGACAGTAAAAATTCTGCTTGCTACTCACAGGGTTCAAGTTCCCCGACCTGAAGTGATAACGCTCCATCCTGAGAAGAGTGGGAATAGATTTTTTCAGATTTATCGGAAATAACAAGCATATCAATTTCCATGGCTCCGATGGAATTCGCAGTGCGCATGCTTCTGATCGGCTATATCTTTATCAATCCGCACAAGGTTCGTATTTAAAATCAACAATATAGGCTGATTTTTAATCTTTTCTTGCCAAGCTTTCATCCGGGGGACAAAAGTCGTCATATTAAAGGGGCATTATGGTTGACAATTTTTGGCAGCGCCGATAATATGATAAACAAAATAAAGGAATTAAATGCGATTTTTAATATGTTCGCCCGAGAACCGGATCAAGATGAAGTGGATAAAATTCGCATTTTTCCCATTGACGTAAATCGCTCTTCCAGGACGCGGGTTAAAATTAAGTCAGTCGATAAATTCCACCGGCGGTAGCTTATCTGAATGACCATTCCGAAGACTAATCCTGCCCTCCGCTGTATTCCTGGAGGGATTCTTGCTCTATCGGGTTCCGGCTTAAAGGAATTACTCCAGGCCGTCATCGAAAAAAAAGCATCATTCCGATTTCGCGCTAAAGGGATCAGCATGCATCCGTTTATTAAGGACGGTGACATTGTGACCATTTCTCCCCTGAGTAATGGAGACCCCCACTTAGGCGATGTGGTCGCCTTTTGTCAGCCTAAAACCGGAAGGTTGGTTGTTCACCGGATCATTAAAAAGACTTCGAGTGGATATTTCATTCAAGGCGATAACGCTTCGGAATCGGACTGTTTTAAGGCGATCGACGAGATCGTAGGCCGAGTAATCCGCGTTGAGCGACAGGGACGTAGAATCTTATTCGGGCAGGGACTTGAAAAGCGTGCTCTCGCCTTTTTGAGCCGGAACAGGATGCTCCAGCCGCTCGTTTACCGGGCTCGCGCTCTTTCCCGGCGGGCCTCCATAAGGCGACGATGGAACAAAAGCAAGCCGCCACTTTAAAGCCGAAAAACGCCTTCTACCTGAAGCGCGTTCTGGGCATTATCTGGAGGTCCGTCCCCGGCTGGTCTTTTGCCGGCGTCGCTTTGATCTTTATCCAGGGCGCGATTCCGCTTCTTTCTTTGTATTTTATGAAGCAGGCCGTGGACGCGGTCACCTCAGCCATCAAGGACGCCGACAAGAGCCAGGCATTCGGCCAAGCGGTTCTTTATATCGGCCTCATGGCCGGCGTAGCGTTTTTCAACATCCTCTGCAATCTCGCCTCAAGCTTGATCAACGAGGCCCAATCCCAAACAATTACCGACCACATCTATGATCTTCTCCATGCTAAGTCTGTTGCCGTCGATCTCGAATACTATGAAAATCCCAAATATTTTGACACGCTCCGGCGTGCACAGCGGGAAGCTCCCTATAAACCAACTCATATAGTCAACAGTTTCGTCAGGGTCGGTCAGAGCGCGATTTCCCTGGCGGCCATAACAGTTTTATTGTTCTCTCTCAACTGGGTCATCGCCTTGATTCTGTTTCTTGCGGCGGGTCCCGGCCTTCTTATCCGCCTCCGCTATTCCGATAAAATCTATCGCTTGCAGAGAGGCCAAACCCCGGCGGAGAGAAAATCCTGGTACTATCACTGGCTGCTGACCGGCGAGGCCTACGCCAAGGAAGTGCGCCTTTTCAATCTAGGGTCGATGTTTATCGACCTTTTTCGCGACCTTCGCCTGCGGCTTCGCCGGGAACGGCTGTCTTTCACGAAGAAGCGGCAATTGCTCGATCTCATCGGCCAGGCGAGCACCTTGATTGCTGTTTTCGGCTCCTTTGCTTTCATCGCTCACCGGACGATTCTGGGAGCTATCACTTTGGGTTCCCTGGTGATGTACTATCAGGCCTTTCAGAGAGGCCAGACGGCTCTTTCGGAAATGCTGGGCGGCCTGGCCGGCCTCTACGAAGACAATCTCTTCCTCGCTTACCTCTATGAATTTCTTGACTTGACGCCGAAAATCGCCGAGCCTTTCCATCCCCGTCCCATCCCCCGGCCTTTACGAAAAGGAATTGTCTTCGACCGGATTAACTTTCACTATCCTACGGGAACGAACAAGGTTCTCGAGGACGTATCTTTTGAAATCAAGCCGGGGCAGGCGGTCGCGCTGGTCGGCGAGAACGGCTCCGGCAAGACGACCCTCGTCAAACTTCTCTGCCGTTTGTACGATCCGGTCAGCGGAACAATCACCCTGGACGGCATCGATTTAAGGGAGTTCGAGACGAAGGCCATTCGGAAAGAGATCAGCGTCATTTTCCAGGATTACGCCCAATATTACACGACGGTCGAGGAAAATATCTGGTATGGAGATATCGCCGCCCCGCCGGATAGGGCCCGGATCATGGCCGCCGCGCGATATTCCGGCGCCGACGAGGTTATCGAACAACTCCCGAAGGGATACGATACCCCCCTGGGAAAATGGTTCGAGAACGGCGAAGAGCTGAGCATGGGCGAGTGGCAAAAAATCGCCCTCGCCCGGGCTTTTCTCCGCGACACCCAACTTGTCGTCCTCGACGAGCCGACGAGCTCGCTGGATGCGCGGACGGAGTATGAGGTCTTTTCGAAGTTCCGCAAACTGGTCGAAGGCAAGTCTGCTATTCTCATCAGCCATCGTTTTTCCACGGTCCGGATGGCCGATTTCATCTATGTCCTGGACGGAGGCCGGATCGTCGAGAGCGGGACGCACGATGATCTGGTGAAATTGGGCGGAATGTATGCACGGCTGTTCGAGATGCAGGCTCAGAGCTACAGGTAGGAAGAAATGTCGGCCGGGTGGACGGAACCGTAATGGAATCCGGCGACCGGAGTCAAATCGTAAGGGGCCGAGCGCTTCTCGCGTGCCTCGCCGCCGCGGCGAACAAGGGACAAAGTTCCCGGATCAGGAATTTATCCAAGGAAGAATGGGCCGCGCTCGTCCTCGAAGCTAAGGAGCACGGCCTGGCACCGCTTCTCTTCGAGCGCTTGAAAGATCCGGAGCTCAGGTCGGCCGTTCCGGCCGGCGTAATGGAGAAATTCGAGCGGGCATATTACTTTGTCCTCAAACAGAACATGCGGCGCTATCACGAATTTAAAACCGTGCTGGCGGCGTTTCGGGACGCGAACATCCCTCTCATCGCCCTCAAAGGAGCGCACCTGGCCGAGGCTGTTTATAGAAATCCGGGCGTCCGGACGATGACGGATATCGACATCCTCGTCGGGAAGAACGACCTTGAACGGGCCGAGACCGTTCTGCGCGGATTGGGATTTCAGGCAAGCTCGAGTATCGGCCGAATCGACAGGGAAGTCGAGTGCGGCTTGAGCAGGGAATTGCCCCTCTACTACAAACGCGGCGGGATTTTTTTCGATGTCCACTGGACCCTCGAGGATCCCGCCAGCCCGTTCGCGATCGATATCGAGGGATTGTGGGCGAGGGCGCAGACAATCGACGTCGCGGGCGCCAGGACAAAAGGGCTTTCTCCCGAGGATTTAATCCTCCACATATCCCTTCACACGGCTTATCACGACAAATTCCGGGCGGGCCTCATGCCCCTCTGCGACGTGGCGGAGATTATCCGCAAGCGCGGCGCGGATATGGATTGGGCGGCGCTCGAGCGACGCGCCCTCGAATGGAAAGCAGGCAAGTGGGTCTATATCACGCTGCTCATGGCCAGGGATTTGTTGGACGCGCCCGTTCCGGACGGTTTTTTAGACAACCTGAAGCCAAAGGATTTTAGCTCAGAACTCGCCTCGCTCGCCCGGGCTAAAATTATCGCCGGGAACGAGGAGAGCTCGCCTCTTTCCCCGAATCTCACCCTGTTGTGGGGCGGGAAACCTCTGAGGAAGAAGGTGGCAGCCTATTTCAGAAGGCTCTTTCCCGGCCGGGAGCACATGGTTCAAATGTACCCCGCGGCCAGCGGAGGGATGAAATTATATTTTTATTATGGGGTTCGGATGAAAGACCTTTTCCGGAGATACGGTTTGAAGAGCGTATATCGGATGTATGTCCGAGGCTCGTGGAGCATGGTCCGGGACAAGGATAAGCGCGAGACTCTCGCGCAGCGGGATAACGCTCTTATGGACTGGCTTACGCTGCCTCGATAAGGGGGAGGAAGAATTCGGGAGGAGCAGGAGTCCTGAATGGTTTCATATATAGGAATATTCGCTCCTTTTGAGGAGAAGCCATTTTCGCTTCTTATGTTTCTGATGATATGTCAATGATATCTGTTCTTCGAGAAAACGGCAGGCGATGGTGGAGTCTCTTCGCCGACAACGTGCTCATAAAGAATTCCATCATCTATAGCCTCGGCATCATCCTCAACAAAACCATCGGCTTTTTTTTGATCCCCGTCTACACCCGGTATTTCTCCGTTTCGGAGTATGGCGTCCTGTCTCTCTTGACCATGATCGCCCAGCTCGTTTCGTTCTTTTTCCTGATGGGGATCGGGACCGCCGCGACGCGATTCTACTACGACACGCTGAGCGACGAAGACTATCGCCGGAACGTGTACGGAACCGCATTTTTTTTATCTTTAGCCCTGCCGGTCATTCTAGCCGTCATCCTCGGCCCGGTCATCTATCTCCTCTGCGCCCTTTTTTTGCCCTCGATTCCGTTCTTTCCCTTGATCTTCATCGTCGTGATAACGAATCTGTTCAATCCCATGGTCATCCTCGCGGTCGGGTATCTCCGGATCCAAAAAAAGGCGAAGGTTTACGTGATATTTTCCCTGGCCTCGTTCCTTCTCCAATCGATCCTCTGCATCCTCGCCGCCCTGTGGCTGGACCTCGGCATCCGAGGCCAGCTTTACGCCCAGCTCGCGACGATGATCGTTTTCTTCGGCGTGTCCTCCATCCTTATCATCAGGCAGACGGGAGTGCGGTTTTCAAGGGCGATCTCGAAAAAGCTGCTGCGCTACGGCGTCCCCCTGATTCCTTTCTTCTTTTTCAGCTGGATCGACTTGGCCAGCGGACGCCTCCTCCTTGAAAAATTCGGAAGCCTTGCCGATGTCGGGATCTTTTCCCTGGCCGCCCAGTTCGTCGGCATTTTCGTTGTCTTCGGCAACGCCTTCGACTACTCCATGACCCCGATCTTCTATGAGATTGCGCAGGATCCGGATGCCGGAGATAAATTGGGCCGGTTCGCCCTCAAATTTTTTAACCTGTTCGGAGTAGGAACCTTGTTCGTGGCGCTGTTTGCCAAGCCGCTGGTCTTAGCCATGGCCGACCGCCGCTATCATGCGGCCGTCGGCTATCTGCCCTTCCTTCTGCTGGCCGCGTTTCTCGGCCTTCTTTTCAAAATTTTCAATTGGAACCTCATGTTCAGCAAAAAGACGGGGCTCCTCTCGTGGATCACGTCGGTCACGGCGGTCCTGATGGTCGTCTTTCTTGTGGTTTTCCTGAAATTTTTCCGCCTCGGCATCCTCGGCGTCACGATCGCGATGATTTTGGTCGGCGTCGTCCGGCTCATTTTCGGATACATCGTCTCGACGAAACATTTCCGGCTCCGTTTCGATTTCAAGAAAATCGGAGTGTCCTCCCTGATCCTGGTCGCGGCTTTCGTCGCCATCGCCTTCGTCCGGGTCCCGGCCTCGCTCGCGGCTGAAATCGGGCTGAAATCCGCAGCCTTCGGAATTTCGGCCGCCCTCCTTCTCAAAGCTTCGGGCATTAAAACGTTGAAACTCCTTCTCAGCAAGAATCTCAAGAATAGTGTTGGGGCATAGCATTCAACCCGGACGAAAATCCTGAAAATGTTTCATCGCGATCAACAGAACGCTTACAAACTCGTGGATAAACGCATCCTTGTCCAAAACCAAATCCAACGGTTTTTAGACGCAAATATTTACGGCCATGGTCTTTCGAAATTTCGGTCGGTTTGGACCGGCTTATGAAAAAAGATCTCCTCGATTATGTCATCTGCCCGAACACGGGAGAATCGGGGCTTCAAGCTTATGCGATTGAAACTGCCCGAAATAATTCCATTGTCCGGTCCCTATTCGACCAGGATCTCCGTCCCGAGGATGAAATTGTTACCGGGATCATTTTTCATGAAAAAGAGAGGAGAGTTTACGCCGTCGTTAAATCCGTGGCTGTCCTCCTCTCCGACCATGAAGTTCAGAATAAAGATCAGATCGAACTCCTTTTAACGTTAAGAAAGGATTGTCCGCCTGCGATCCGAGAGATGATCGACCAAACGATCGCCCAATTGAAAGCCGCCCCCCCGACAATCCAAGGGCGATGGGCGAAAGATGAAATGAATTATTTCGATAAAGACGTCGAGTCCGAATCGATGCGAGCGCAATTTTTGGAAAAGATTCAAAGAACTCCCATATGGGATCTCATTCTTTCTAGAAAAAAGGCGATCACCGACCGGATTTCGATTGCCGACGTGCAGAAACCGCTTGTTTTAGAAGTGGGCTGCGGCAACAGCCGGACGGTTTCCTGGATATTCTCGCCCGTCCGGCGCGGATACCGGTATGTCGGCTCCGATATTTCGCTCAAAAGGCTCTTCCTAGCCAAGAAAGTGATTCCGCCGGGAGATTTCGTCCAGTGCAGTGTTTTGAACCTGCCCTTTCGAGAAGAGACTTTCCATGCGGTCCTGGGTTTCGGCGTCTTTCACCATCTTGAAAATCCCATGGCGGCCATCGAGCATTGTGCTCGGAAAGTCAAACGCAACGGTTTTCTGGCAATGCATGAACCAATTAGAAGGCCGAAGCTCTTGAAAAAATATTCCCGGCTTCGGCCTTTGTTCAGGGGATATGTCCATAGTTCGCACGACAACGAAATCGAAGGAGAAAAAACTCTCTCCCATCTCCAAAAAAATGGTTTCGAGATTCTTTATAAAATCTATGAGAATTCATATTATCGATATCTGGCAGGCCGGCTGCTCAATAAGGCGTCAGTCTTGGATCGCCGGCGATGGATTCATGAATTCCTCATTAGCACGGATCAAATGGTTATCCGAACTCTGGGTCGGTTATCTCCGCTTTTCGGACCGTCTTCTATTCTCTTTGTCGCCCAAAAACGTTCTCGATAAAAAAGGCTGAATCCTGTGTCCGCATCGCTATAGAAAAAAAGCGCCGATCACTAGTAAATCGCGACGGAATTGGCATATGAAAAAAGTCAGAAAATACCGTGACTATTTAGATAAATATATTAACCAAGCAGCGTTATCTAGATTTGAGATATTTTTATCGATGATTTCTGTCAAGTTAATATTTCAAAAAAGGGCAAAATATCTCATTCAATTATATCAGAATCTTTTTTCTTCCCAGAAAGATGAAGACTCGAAAAATATCGAAATCCGTGTCAAGCTTTATGGAGGCCGGAATTTTCACGTCGAAAAAATGAGGTTGTTTCTAAATAAATATTTGGAAAATGATCTAATCGGTGCTTATGTCCATGGAAGCCTGGCCACCTCCGAGGAAGTCGTCTACAGCGATTTCGACGCCCTGGTTATCATCAAGGACGAAGTCTTCAGTAGCTCCAAGAGGCTGGCCAATGTTGCATACCATCTTTTCAAAGCGCAATCGATCATGTTTGCCTTCGATCCTCTCCAGCATCATGGCTGGTTCGTCCTGACCGAATCGGACTTGAAGGATTATCCGGAGGAATATATTCCGGCCGAAGTCTTGCGGCACGCTAAATCGTTGCTTCGGGACAGAGGGCTCACATTGACGATTCATCTGCCCGCAGCCTTTCCGGATATGGGAGAAGCTTTCAATATCCATTGTCTCGGCCTGCTTCAACTCTTGTCGAAAAGACGGTTTCCCCGAAACCTCTATCAGCTTAAGGGTCTTTTCAGCCAGTTTATGCTCCTCCCGGCGCTCTATATCCAAGCGCGAGACAAGAAAGGAATCTATAAGAAAGACAGTTTCGCTTCGGCCAAAAAAGATTTTTCGGCAATGGATTGGAGCATCATGGATGAGGTTTCTTCGCTGAGGCAGCAATGGGCATGCCGTATATCGCCATGGCGAAGATGGCTTCTGACCAAAAGTCCGATTCAAATTTCTCGCTCTTTCGCCTATCGGTTCGCTCCGGCCATTCTTCCTCCAATTCGGGAAAAATTGTCTATCGATTTTTTCGAGCGGATGCGAAAACTCGTTGAGACGATGGAAGGAAAATTACGGCTGACATGAATTTTATCGACTATCCCAGGTTTGTCCCGTATCGATGCTACGAAGCGGCTCGTGCCGAAATGACCGAGAAGCTTCGCCGTCAGCCGGGGGTGAAGGCAATTTTCCAAATCGGCTCGATCAGACATCCTGGAATATCCGACCTCGACCTCGAGGTCGTGTTCGAAGATACGGCTGAATGCCGAATGAATCCTTTGGCTCATCTGTCGAAATCCGAGCGCTATATTTTTTCACACGGGCTGTATGGAACGAAAATCAGCCATTTTCTTAAAGCACGCCGGTTGTCTTTCTTCCATAACTATGTCCCTCTTTGGGGTGAGAAATATCCAGCTGGCGAACCGGCCCTCACGGATGAAGAGACGAAGATCCTGAAGACGCAGATCGCCCTGGAATATCTGTTGAAGATGTATGTCAATACCGTTGTCGACAGCGCTTATAGGCTTATAAAGGTCAGAGCGCTCTTGCTCCAGACGAAAGCGCTGCTTTATGACCTCGAGTTTCTCGACGTCACATCAGGGCGACTTATGGATCTCATTAAGACGGTCGTATCGTGGCGTGATCAATGGTTCGAAAAAACGCCGAATCCGGGAACCTTGCGGTCATGGCATGATCGGTTTTTTGAAGAGTTGACGGTTTTTTTAAGAGATATCTTTCGGTCAAGGACCTTGTTTTTTTCCCCAAAAAAAGAGTACCGAATGACAAAAAACGTTGTCTTGTTTCGCGCTCAGGAACTAAAATATTTCCGCAGGGGCCCGACCTTTCCGCCTCAGCTGAGCCGGCTGGGGAAAAAATATTTCAATCTCCAGCATAGATTCAACACGTTCCGTATCGGCGTTCCCGCGGAGGAACACCCCATTCCTTCAATCGTGGAGCAAATGCTCCTCCTGAACAAATCTATGAGAGAGCATCATCGCGACAGGCTTCCCTTTTTCCAACCTCTGACATCAAGCCTTATCCTGCTCTGATATTCATGAACGTTATACATGTCGCCTACAATCCAAGCCACTATGGCGTCGGAACTTTCCTGCTGAATTTGATGGAGTGCCAGAAAAACCGATATCCCGATCTTTGCCCCGCCGCGGCCTTTCAGGCTCCGGGGTCTAATGCGAAAGCTTTTGAGAGTCTCGCCATTCCGATCTACGGTCTCGGTCATCGGAGCGCCCGGAATATACGCTCGCTCTTATTGTTTTACCGGATATTCAAGAAATACGATCTGGTGAATTTTCACGGCGCCTCTCCTCTTGCTTTCCTTGCGGCCAAGCTCGCGGGGAAAAAGACAATTTACACTTTTCATGGAGCGCTGGGATTAAGAGGAAACGCCCGGGATTGTGTTGTCAAAGCCTTCCATTATTTTGTTTTGCCCAAGGCTTGCGATTACATAACCTTCGCATCGGATGCGTCTCTTGCCAGATTTCGAGAAGGCTTCCCGGGAATTCAAATCAAACCGATCAAATATAGCATTATTCCTTATGGAATACTTTTGCATAAGGTCAGGGCCAATTTGAAAAGGGAAGATGTGAGAACAGCCCGAAAATGGAAAGACAAATTCGTCATCGGCACTATATCCATGATTCATCCGGTGAAACGTTTAGAGTATTTAGTTGAATCTTTCTCCCGGATGAAGGGCAGGGAGGGATGTGCTCTCGTTATCATAGGTGATGGAGACAAGGACTATGAGCGGGATTTAAGAGGGTTTGTGCGCCGTCAAAAATTGGAGAAAGATGTCGAATTTCTTGGACGCTATGATCTTCCGGAAGTTTATAATTTGGCGAATGCCTTCGATCTCTTTGTTTCATCCAGCAAGATCGAGACTTTCGGATTGGCGCTGCTCGAAGCGATGGTGCTGGGCGTGCCCTGTATCGTGGTTGACGGAAGCGGCGGTGCCATCGATATCTTAGGCAAGAGCGGACTCATCGTTAAAACGATCGATGAGATGTCCCAGGCCATGGATCTACTCAAGGGAGATATTTCCCTGAGAACAAGAATTAGTGCGAGCGTCAAGAAACGGGCGGAAGAGTTCGACATCTCGAAAACGGCGGATGAATTCCGGATCATATACGAACGCTTGATGGGTTCAACCCGGCCCTGAGATGAAGATGTCTCCATGCGGCCAATACAAGACGACTTTCGTTTTCGATCCCGAAATGCGCAATTATTCTCAACAAATTCCCTTCGACCACCTTGAAAAATATCCTGAGCTTCCTTTCAGGTGGATCGTAGGAAAAATATCGTTTATCCGATGGTTAGAGGACTACTGCTCCGGTTCGGGATGGGCGAGGAACATGCGGAAACCCTGCCTGGAATCCTTTGTGCGAAATCATGAAGCCCGGTTCCAGGGTGCTCATCAAGCAGAATCTGTTGGCGCATTTTCATTATTTGGATGAGAGATCCATTCTCATCACCATCGTACATGATTTGATGCTCCGTCTCCTGATCGATTCGCCCGGTTGGCCATATAGAGAAAGAGCTCGATCGTCAC
>Ga0214473_10010084_pt1 | contig 11135 bp, 7 predicted proteins | sample RVTome_7_FD_203509 | JGI IMG/M metagenome (GOLD analysis project Ga0214473, IMG submission 203509) | Soil microbial communities from uranium-contaminated site in the Upper Colorado River Basin, Wyoming, United States - RVT98D197 | ecosystem: Environmental > Terrestrial > Soil > Contaminated >...
TCCCCCACGACCCTCCTGTTCCTCTCCTGGTTACCGACGTAGACGCCGCGTGTCGAGGGGTCGTTGGTGTAGGGCTCGTAGAGTAGGGCGGTCTGCGCCCCCATGGAGCCGTCGATGCCTATCTTCATGGAGCCGAAGCTCAGCCACTCGTCGCCGCTTCTCTCGTGGGGTTTCCCTGTCATCACGTGGCACCGGAGCCTCATGTCCCCCTCCCCGTGGGCGTCGGCGTAGGGTTTCACGGACATGAGGAGCGAGGATTCGTCCGGCCGGCTGCAGTCGTGGATGGTGGTGGCGCCTAGGCTGTGGGCCAGCTTGATGGCGTCCCTGAGTCCTTGCCTCAGCTCCTCGTAGGTCGGCGGAGGTATGTGGGGGGACACTATACCCCTCGCGTCTCGGAGGACGCCCGTCGGCTCGCCGTCGGCATCCTTGTCTATCACGCCGCCAGATGGGTTCGGCGAGCCCCTCGTTATTCCGCAGGCCTCGAGGGCATTGGAGTTCAGAACGATCATGTGGCCGCATATCCTTGTCAGGGCGACCGGGTTGTCAGGTGAGGCCTCGTCGACGTCGTGCCTGTCAGGGTACCTCCTCTCCGCGAGGTTCTGGTCGTCCCATCCCCTCCCCTGAACCCACTTGCCTTTGGGCACTCGCCGGGCTCGGATGTACTCCCTCAGCCTCCCGACTATATCGCCAATAGATTCGGCGTCGTCAAGCTGGAGGTGTCCTAGCCTGTAGCCCATCGAGAGGAAGTGGGTGTGGGAGTCGATGAGCCCGGGTACAACCGTTCTCTCCGAGGCATCGATGACGCGTGCACCGGAAGGCACATCTATCTCGGATCTCTTACCAACGGCCGCGATCCTCGGCCCGTCAATCAGCACGACGGCGTCCCGCAGTGCGGGTTTACCTGTGCCGTCGATCAAGCTACCACAGAATATGGCTATCTTTGAAATGCTTTTTCGCCTTTTTAATCTGCACCAAAGCTGTTTTTAATATTTACTCTCATAGCATGAGCTCGTGACCTTGGTACGGTTAAGGTGTCTGACTGATAACCAGACGATCATCAATTCAAAGCTCACCGAATCCACCAACCCCGCCTGTGTCCGTGAACAACCTACACACACATAACATTATGTTACCATACCGTAGAGTTCGATGCAATCACCCGGAGGGAGAGCACTGGCGGATAATGTAACAATTCACGCACACCATCTTTCAGTGGCCTTCACCCACCAAGGAGAAACAGCTGTTTGATGTCCCAAGAGTACCAAGTACAGGAGGCCCATTTAGGCGAACCCGGACTAGAGGCAGCTCTGGAGAGGCAGAGCGAGCTCTTCAAAGCCTTCAGCGACAAGAACAGGCAGAAGATTCTTCACCTCCTGCGCGACGGGGAGAGATGCGTCTCGGAGCTCCTGCCCCACTTCGACATACTGCAGCCCACGGTCTCAACCCACCTGCTCATACTGGAAGAGTCAGGCGTGCTGAAGGTGAGGAGGGAGGGGAGGCGCCGCCTGTACAGTATAGCTGATCGCAGAATATATGATGCGCTGGACTCTTTCTACGACGACGTATCGAAAATGATAGCCGTATAAGAAAATTAGAAGAGGGGCCCCCCGTCCTTCTCCTTGAGTCGGCCCCAGAACTCGTCCACCTCGCCCTGGATCTCATCCACCTCCTCGTCGGTGATGTGGCGGAACCTTCCCTGGCTCCTCAGCACGTCCTTCACCGGCTTCAGCTCCTTGGGCTTGTAAGTGATCCTCAGGCTGCCCTCCACGACCTCGTAGAGGGGCCAGAGGCCGCTGAGGACCATCTCCTTGGCCACCTTGACGCTGTACTTGGGGTCAAAGTTCCAGCCGGTGGGGCATGGGGCGCTCACCTGGATGAACCTGAAGCCCTTCACCGGCTTGGCGTACTGCAGCTTCCCGATGAAGTCCTCAGGGTAGGCGACCGAGGCCGTGGCCATGTAGGGGACGCGGTGCACGCCGACTAGGATGGGGAGGGGCTTCTTGCGCTCCTTCTTGCCGCGGCTGAACTCGCCCACGGGCGTCGTGGTCGTAGCCGCGAACTTGGTGGTAGCGCTGCTCCTCTGGCCACCCGTGTTCATGTACGCCTCGTTGTCGTAGCAGACCCACAGCATGTCCTCGTTGCGCTCGGCCGACGCGGAGAGCCCCTGGAACCCGATATCTATGGTCCCGCCATCGCCGATTATGCCGGTGACTCGGATGTCGTCCCGGCCCAGCTTGCTGAAGGCCCGGGCGAGGCCCGTCATCATGGCCCCGGCCCCCTCGAAGACCTCCCCGTAGAAGACGGGCTGGGTTATGTTGCCGAAGGCCGGGCCGCAGCAGGCGACCTCCTGGCGGACCATGTCCTCTCCTATGACCTTGCTCACGATGCGGGCCACGATGCTGCCCGCGCATCCCTGGCAGGCGCTGTTGGCCGGCACTATGAACTCCTTCTCGTCCAGCTTGATCAGTGGTACTGGTTTGCTCATCGTCATCTCCTCCTAGGCCCACTCCACCTGCGGGGCCACCTTCTCGCCCCTCGCTGCCTTCAAGGTCTTTTCCGCCATGCGCTTCAAGTCCTCGACCCTGACCTCCTTCCCGCGCATGCCGGCGTGGAAGTTGAGGGTCTTGGGCCTCTCGTCCAGGTCGTAGAGGCTATGCCTCAGCTCGGTGAAGGTGATGCCGCCTAGGGTGCCCGTGCTGACGTTCCTGTCGATGACGCCCATGGCCTTCACGTCCGCGCCGATCCTCTGGAAGTCTTCGTCGGGGAACGGCTTGAAGCTCTTCAACGCCACCAAGCCCACCTTCTTGCCGTCCCTCTGGAGCTGGTCGATGGCCGTCTTGGCGGTGGACGCTATGGTGCCCATTGCCACCAGCACGGCATCCACGCCCTCGCACTTGTACTCCTCCACGAGGCCGTTCCCGTAGCTCCTGCCGAACCACTTCTCGAACTCGGCGTTTACTTCCTTGATGACCGTCTTGGCGTTCATTGCTGCCTCCTGCTGCTGCTTCCACACGTTCTGGGGGTCCACGAAGGGGTTCCACATCTGGGACATGAGGGCCATGGCCTCCTTCGCCTCCTCGGGGAACATTGGGTAGGGCCTCTTGTAGGGGGGCAGGAAGGCGTCCACCTCCTCCTGGGCCGGCATCTCCACCGGCTCCGAGGTGTAGCTCAGGATGTAGCCGTCCCCCATGAATATGGTTGGGAGCCTGACCCGCTCGTCCTCGGCTATCTTGAAGGACATGATGCCGGTGTCCAGCAGCTCCTGACTGTTCTGGCACTCCATCATCAGCCAGCCCGTGTCCCTCTGGCTCATGGTGTCCATCTGGTCCGGCTGCATCCCCTTGGTGCTCCTGTGGACCACGGCCATGACAAGGGGTAGCCTGGCCCAGGTGGTCATATGCATGGGGTGGTGCATGTAGAGCAGCCCCGGGCCGCTGGTCGCGGTGAAGCTGCGCACGGTTGTGGCCGCGGTCATGGCGCTGCTCTGGCAGCTCAGCTCCCCCTCCATGTTCACATACTCGGCGTCCAGTTCACCGTTGGCAATCATGTCGGCCAGGTACTGGACGATAGTCGTCTGCGGGGTTATTGGGAACGCACTAACGTACTTTACGCGGGCCAGCTTGGCCGCGTAGGCCACCGCCTTGTTGCCCACCATCACTTCGAACTTCGCCATTCACTTCTCCTCCTAGATGGTCTCCTGAACGAGCTCAACGGCCTTCACCGGGCACTCCTCCGCGCAGATTCCGCAGCCCTTGCAGTACCTGTAGTTTATGTCGGCCTTGTTGTCCACCATGCTGATGGCTACCTCTGGGCACAGGATGTAGCAGCGACGGCAGCCTATGCACTTGCCCTTGTCCAGTTCGGGCTTGTACAGCCTCCAACTGGACACGTCCCTGTCACCGGGCACGGGCTTCACAACGTCTACGGGCTTCACTTTCGAGACGTCCACCGGCTCGGACACCATGTCGTAGGCCTTGCGTACTGCCCTGACGTTCATGTCGGCCACGCGGCCGCTCCACTGCTCATTGATGGCCTTCTCGAGGGACTCCAATGTGACTATCCCCGTGACCTTGGCGAAGGCTCCGAGGATGGCCGTGTTGGTGATGGGGCGGCCAATCACCTCCAGCGCGATGCTGGTTGCGTCCACCGTCGCCACCTTGAACTTTCCTCCCAGACCCGTCTCCTTGCCCCCCTTGGGGTGGTTGATGAGAACCAGGCCACCCTTCTTGAGGCCCTCGATTACTGGCACGGTTCTGCCCAGCAGCGGGTCCAGGACCACGACCATGTCAGGCTCGTGGACCAGGTCCCTCTCGTTGATGCGCTCGTCCCCTACGCGCAGGAAGCTCACGACGGGGGCTCCCCGCCTCTCGGTCCCGTACATGGGTATGCCCTGGGTGAACTTGCCGTCGTAGAACAGCGCAGTGGCGAGAATCCTGACGCCTGTGACGGCGCCCTGCCCGCCTCTGCCGTGGAATCTGATTTCCAAGACTCTTACTCCTTTCAGGAATGGGAGAAGCAGATCAATATCAGGATTTAATCCCTTCTATCCTTTCTCGGTAGAGTAAATACCCCTGAATGAAATTAGTTAATATGGCACCTAAAATAACCGTAAATTGTATTAAAATTATTAAATTACTGGTCAATAATGCTTAATAAACAGACCTCGCACACCAAAGCTAATAATGGATTCGAAGGCGCACAACCAGTCTTGTTCAAGGAAAGAAACGGGACCTACTCGTCCATCCTGTTCAGCTTCGGCTTCATCCACGGCATCGTGAACGGCATCTGGGCCTTCCTCTCAGTCTTCCTCCTCGACCTAGGCGGCACAGCTTTCCACGTGGGGCTCCTGGCCTTCATGCCTGGCTTGGCCTCCACGTTCATGCAGCTTGCATACGGGCGCCTCGGAGACAAACTGGGAACCACATGGAAGATGGTCTCCACGGGCTTCCTGTTCACAGCGCTATTCAGCATCCCAGTGATATTCTCCACGAAGCCATGGCAGGTGATCCTGGTAACGTCAGTCCAAGCCCTCCTCGGCTGCATATCTGAGGTCGCCATCACGGTGAGGTTCGCCGAGGTCCTGGAGCCGTCGAGGCGGGCCCGGTTCATGGGCGTCTACAACCCCCTCGGATACGCGGGGAACATAGTCGGCAGCTTCCTCGCAGGGATGCTCATACCCTCCATCGGCTACCAGTACACGTTCCTCAGCTACACGGTTCTAAACCTCGTCATATTCGGCATGATAAGGCTCGGGCTCTCGACGCACCAGGAGAAGGACACGAACTACCTCACCTTCCTTAGGATGGCCTTCCAGGAACTCAGAGCCGGGCTGAGAGAGCTACCCAAAGTCGGCAGAGAGGGCGGGCCATACACCAGGTGGTGTGTAGGGATCAGCGCCAGGGGCTTCGGCATAGCCATGTTCGGCCCGATCCTCACCCTCTACATGGTGAATGTGTTGAACGCCACCAAACCACAGATAGGGGCCCTGAACAGCGTCGCCTTCCTCGTCCGTCTCCTCGGCGCACCGCCCCTGGGCGTCATCATAGACAGGGAGGGGCCTAAGAGGGTCATGCTGATAGGGTTCCTCCTGGCGGCCGCGCACCCCCTGGTCTTCACGTTCGCCCCCGAGGTCGCCTACCTCGTGCCCGTGTATGTTCTCAGCGGCATCTACTGGGCCTTCATCAACGGGGCCTGGTTCGCCTGGCAGATGAACCTCATCCCGGCCAGGAGGGGCGTCTACGCGGGGTACCTCGCCTTCATCAACGGCCTGTCCTGGGCCTTCGGCCCCCTCCTGGGAGGCTACCTGGGCGACGCCGCCAGCCTCCAGCTCAGCGCCGCCCTCTCATCCCTGCTTGTATTGTCAGGGCTGCTAATACTGCTGAAGGTTCCCGAGAAGGCCGTAGCAGAGGTGATAACCGAGGCGCAGAGCCCGCCGATGGAGCCACACCAACTCGACCAACCTGCCCAAGTGAATGTTCGCGCTAGGAACAACTAACACGGCCGAAGCCCCCCCAATGACTAAGGTGAATAACCTTAATTACGCCTTAGAGACCGAAGAACCATGAAACTAGGCTTCTACACCAATTACGACACGAAAACCGTCGAGTTCGCACACAGTGTCGGCTTCCGCAGCATGGAGCTCTCTGCCTGGCCCGACAGCAGCCTCAACGCGGACACGGTGACAGGCCGCCGCATAGCCGAGGCCAAGAAGGACCTGAAAGCCCACGACATAGAGATATCCGCCCTCGGCTACTACCCCAACTACCTTGACCCAGACAAGGACAATGCCGATGAGGCCACCCGGTACCTCTATAAGGTCATGGAGCTTGCCAGCCGGATGGACGTCCCCGTGGTCTGCACATTCGCGGGCCGCGACCCCGACAAGTCCATCTCCGAGAACATACCCCTCTTCCAGAAGGCCTTCACGCCCATCTGCGAGGAGGCCGAGAGCCGCAACATCCGCATAGCCATCGAGAACTGCCCCATGATGGACCGCTTCCGCCTGCGCGGTGAAAACATAGCCATAAGCCCTGAGGTCTGGGACGAGATGTTCCGAGTCATACCCTCCAAGGCCCTCGGCATCGAGCTGGACCCCTCCCACATGGTCTGGCAGGGCATCGACTACGTCCAGGCCATCCACGAGTACGGCAGCCGCATCCACCACATCCACGCTAAGGACATGGAGATAAACCACCGCACCCTAAACCGCGTAGGCATCCTGGGCCAAGCCTTCGGCGAGATCACCGGCCTAGGCCACGGATGGTGGCGCGCCCGCCTCCCAGGCTGGGGCGAGATCAACTGGCCCGGCTTCATCACGGCCCTCATCGAGGTGGGCTACAAGGGCAACATCGACATAGAGCACGAGGACGACGTCTTCGCCGCCGCCCATGCCAGGGAGCACATCGACACCGAGTCAGGAATAGTGGAGAAGTACGGCCGCGAGGAGAAGGGACTCATCCTGGGCTACAACACCCTCTCCAAGCTCATCCCACCGGAGGACTAGGGCGCATCCTGCCAAGGCCTGGGTAGGGAGAAGCCGGTTACCTCGACCGCTTCCTCGCCACACCGAGCCTCACAGAGACCCCGTCGATCAAATAGTTCTGGGCATGGGAGCCTTCAGGCGCCTCGCCCCGGACCAGTTCCACACTCAGCGTCTCGGCCTTGATGTACTCGGCCTCATCCTCGAATACCTCCTCCGCCTCTGGGCTGCCCGTGTAGTAGACCACTATCCTGTCGTCGATCTCGAAGTCTGCCTCCTTCCGGAGCGCCTGCACCCTCCTGACCAGGTCCCGGGCGAGGCCCTCGCTCTCCAGGTCGCCTGAGATCACCGTGCGGACCCCGACCAGCAGGCCGCCCTCGTCCACCACGGAGTACTCGCCGTGGGGCACGGAGACCAGCTCGACCTCGCCGGGCAGCACCTCCACGGGCGATCCGTCCACCATCACCGTCACGGGCTCGCCCGCGCCGAGCCTAGCGGCCTCGGCCGAGCCCATGCCCTTGACGGCCGCGGCGACCCTGGGGAACAGGCGCCCATGCTTGCGGCCCAGCATGGCGGGCAGCGGGTTCACGGTCAGGCTCTGGAGGAGTCCACGGTCCGTGGAGACCCTGAGCTCCTTGACGTTGAGCTCCTCCCGCACCAGCGGCCTCACCTTGTCCAGCAGCTCCAGCTTCGCCTCGGGCGCCACCACTACGGCCTCGGACAGCGGCTGCCTGAGCTTGATGTTGGCCTGGCTCCTCGCCGCCCGGCCCATGCTGCTGAGGCTCATGGCCAGGTCCATCTCGACCATTAGCCCCTCGTCCAGCAGCGCAGGGTCGGCCCCGATCCACATGTGGTGGTGGACGCTCTCGGGGGCCCCCTGCTCCACCGGCCTGACCATCCTCTGGTAAAGCGCCTCGGACAGGTGGGGGGTCACCGGGGCCATCATTAGGACCACTGTCTTCAGGCACCTGTAGAGGGTGCTGTACGCGGCCCTCTTCTCGTCGTCGGCCTCGGCCTTCCAGAACCTTCGCCGGCTCCGCCGCACGTACCACTTGCTCAGGGCGTCCACGAACCTGTCTATCTCGGCGCACGCCGTCATGGCGTCGTACCCGTCCAGGGCCTCCGTCACCCTCGCGTCGGTCTGCTGGAGCTTGGACAGTATCCACCTGTCCAGGGGCGACAGCTCCCCTGGCTGCTGGTCCGGGGTCCACCCGTCCAGGGTCGCGTACTGGTAGAAGAAGTTGTAGACGTTGAGGAGCGTCATGAAGAAGAGGCGCCGGACCTCACCGGCCCGGGTGTAGCCGAAGAGGACGTTGTTATCCGGCTTGCTGCTCATGTATATCCAGCGGACCACGTCGGTCCCCATGTTCTCCGCGGCCTCCTCGAACCAGATGGCGTTCCCCCAGCTCTTGTGCATCTCGCGGCCGTCCTCGGCCAGCACCTGGCCGTGGCCCAGGCAGTTCAGGTACGGGGTCCTCCGCTCCAGGATGGTGCTCTCCGCCAGCATCGCGTAGAACCAGTTCCTGAACTGGCCGGGGAAGGACTCCACTATGAAGTCGGCGGGGAACCACTTCTCCCAGTACTCCCGGTCCTGCCTGTACTGGATGGTGCTGTAGCCGACGATGCCGGCGTCCAGCCACGGGTTTCCCACGTCCGGTATCCTGGAGGCCAAGCCGCCGCACCTCCCGCACCTGATCTTAACGGCGTCTATGAATGGCCTGTGAGGGCTGTGGCCCTCGAACACGTCCCAGCCCTCAACGGCGCGCTCCTTAAGCTCCTCCCTGCTGCCTATGACGTCGAACCAGCCGCAGCTGCACCTCCAAATGGGAAGCGCCAGCCCATAGTACCGCTTCTTGCTGATCATCCAGTCGTCCATGTTGCGGAGCCAGTCCAGCTCACGCTTCAGCCCGAACTCGGGTATCCACCGCACCTGCCTGGCCGAGTCCATTATCTGGTACCTGAGGTTCCGATCCTTCTCCTCCGGGGTGATCTCCTCCTCGGGCTTGTCCAGCTTCTCACCCATGTTTATGAACCACTCGCTGACGTGCCTGAAGACGAGCTCCGAGTCGCACCTCCAGCACACCGGGTACCTGTGGGTGACCTTCTGGGTCCTGTAGAGTAGGTTCTTCCTGCGGAGGTCCTCGAATATCGGCTCAGCGGACTCGTAGACGTGGGTGCCCGTGAGCCACCCGAAGCCGTCTATGATGACTCCGAACTGGTCCAGGGGAGCGGGCGTCGGCAGTCCGTATTTCTTGCCCAGCTCCAGGTCCTCCTTGCCGGCTCCGGGCGCTATGTGGACTATGCCGGTGCCCTCCTCCTCGCCCACCGCGTCCCACATGATCACCCTGTGGGCCTCAGGGACGCCCATCTTCTGTATGACGGGGAGATCGTCGAAGGGGCCGCTGTACCTCCACCCAACCATCTCGCTGCCCTTGAGCTCACCCAGCACCTCGACGTTCTTCTGGTCCTGGATGGCCGACTTGAGGGTCCCCTTGCTCAGGTAGAGCACCTCGTCGCGGTACCTGACCTTGACGTACGTCAGGTCGGGGTGGACAGCCGCCGCGACGTTGCTGGTCAGCGTCCAGGGCGTGGTCGTCCATATGAGAAGGGAGCCCTCCCTGTCCCTGAGCCTGAGGAGGACGTAGACGCTGGTGTGGGTGAGCTCCCTGTACCCCTCGGTGACTATCTCGTGCTGGCTGATGCCCGTGCTGCACCTGGGGCACCAGGGCATGGCGTCCGCCCCCAGGTATATCCAGCCCCGCTCGTGGCAGCTCTTCAGCATCCGCCATATCATGTAGTTGTTCTCGTCGCTCAGGGTGTAGTAGCTGCCCCCAAGCTCGGGCATGCCCAGCTGGCCCACCAGCCACTCGGCGGTCCCCTTAACCGGGCCCCTTGACCCGACGTAGGTTGTCTCCTCCATGGGGCGCTCCAGGGCGTCCGAGAGCTTCCTCAGCTCCCCGGGGCTGTTCCAGTCGGTCCACATGCCCAGCCTGATGGACTGCTCGGTCTGTACAGCCGAGTAGTTGAGGACCCGCTGCTTGCACTTCTTCACGAACTCTGCCAGCCCGTAGGCCTCGATGTCCAGCTTGGACTTGAAGCCCAGCTCCTTCTCCACCTCGACCTCCACCCATAGGCCCTGGCAGTCGAACCCGTTCTGGTTCCTGACCTCGTAGCCCCTCATGAACCTGTACCGGGCGAAGAGGTCCTTGTAGGTGCGGCCCCAGGCGTGGTGGACCCCCATGGGGTTGTTGGCCGTGATGGGGCCGTCGATGAAGCTCCACCGGGGCCGGTTCTCCCGTTCCTGTATCTCGACTCGTTTCCAGTATGCGTTAGTCTCTCTCCAGAAGTCTTGGACCTCGTGCTCGAGCTTCGGTATGTCCACCTTGCTGTCCAGGGGCCTATAACTCATAGTAGATCACCGATGAGGTATGGATAATTAGCCTTAACTGTGTCCACGGTGGATTTAGACCAGAATTTTACGGTCACCGGACACCTGAGGCACCAGAGGATTGACCTTGTTTAGCGAATAAAAATGTATGGGTGGTCCGAGCATACTTGTTAAATGATGATAAACGATCCTGTCATGCGGTGGGTGACGGGTGATGGATGAGGCCGCTGTTCTCGACTGGCTCCTGGAGGCCGATGATAGCATGGTCAGGTACAACACCCTGGTGAACGTCCTCGACAGACCAGTAGATTCAACGGAGGTGTTGGAGGCCCGCCGAGCCATGATGTCATCGCAGCCCGTCTCGGCGATTCTCAAAGGGCTTGAGGCAGGCATCGTAGACAAGGAGGCCATGGCTCATTGGGGAGAACCCGCGGCGGTGGCCGGGTACGTACCCAAGTACAGGGGCGCGGTGTGGAGGCTCCTATTCCTGGCCCAGGCCGGAGCCGACCCCGATAATCCTCAGGCGAGGAGCCTGTGCGAGCACATTCTTAGGCACGCATACTCGGAGAAGCACGGCACATTCGCTGTGAGCTTCAGAACTAGGAACGGGTACAATGACGCCATGATGCCCTGCTTCATGGGCAACATGGTGTGGAGCCTCTGCTCCATGGGCTACGCCGAAAGACCTGAGGTGAGGAACAGCTTCCGGTTCCTCGTGGAGCACCAGAGGTTCGACGACGGGGACTGGAAGACGCCCAACGTCGACCC
>Ga0214473_10010085_pt1 | contig 11135 bp, 7 predicted proteins | sample RVTome_7_FD_203509 | JGI IMG/M metagenome (GOLD analysis project Ga0214473, IMG submission 203509) | Soil microbial communities from uranium-contaminated site in the Upper Colorado River Basin, Wyoming, United States - RVT98D197 | ecosystem: Environmental > Terrestrial > Soil > Contaminated >...
CACGTACCAGGCGAACCCGGTAGCGCAGAAGGAAGTCACTTGCAATGAGACAGACGAGGATGATGCCCTGAATCATCTTGGGCACGCCTGAAGGCTGGATTTCACGTCCCGCCAGAATGAGAGCGCCGAATAAAATTGAAACAAGGATGATCACAAGCGGATTCAACTTTGCCAGCCACGCAACGATGATCCCTGTAAAGCCATAACCTGCAGCGATGGGAGAGGTCTGCAAGCGGTGCACTACACCCGCCACCTCGCTCATTCCGCCGAGCCCGGCCAGCGCGCCCGAAAGCATCATCACAGAGACTATGTTGCGTGTGATGCTGATGCCAGCATATTCGGCGGCATGCGGGTTATCGCCGATCAAGCGGATCTCATATCCCCAGCGGCTGCGGTAGACAATGAACCACAAGAGGATTGCTGCAAGAATTCCCAAGAGCAGACCGCCATGCGTGGTCAACCCGCGAAAGAACGGAACGGTCGAGGCATACTCAGACAAGCGCGGCAACCATGCGGTCTCAGGAAACTTGGGACTCATCTGAAAGCCGCCTTCCGTCCATACGGCAAAGATCCAGAAATTGATCCACGCCACAGCAATGTAGTTCAGCATCAGTGTGCTGATGATCTCGTTCACGTTGAACTTCGCCTTGAGATAGCCGGGAATGAATCCCCAGACCGCGCCCGCGGCCATGCCCGCCATTGCCATCACAGGGATGAACAGCCAGCGCGAAGTTTCAGCGGGCAGGACAGGCGCAAGAACGATGGCACTCGCGCCGAAGGCGCCCATGATGAACTGTCCCTCCGCGCCGATATTCCACAACTTCATCCGGAATGCAACCGAGCAGGCCAGCGCAGCTAGAATAATGGGAGTCGCTTTTACGATCGTATCCGAAAGCACACCGATATCACCGAATGATGCGCGCGCAATGTGTGCGTACGATAAAAGCGGGTTGCCTCCTGCGATTGCAATTACGATTCCGCCTAATATCAAAGCGACGACGATCGCGCCCAGCGATATCAAGGCGGGATACCACGCCGGCGCTTCATTGAGCCGCGGTTCGATTTTGAAGCGAAAGGATGTTCGTCGTTTTGCGAGGGTGGATTCAGCCATGTGTAGCAACTCCTTCTTTCCGGATTTGTTCCAACGGCGTGCCTGTCATCATCAGACCAATCGCTTCAATCAGACTTTGGTCCGGTTCGGCTGATTTAACTTTTAGCTCGCCCATGATCCTGCCCTCATAAATCACATAGATGCGGTCACTCAACGACAGAAGTTCCTCCAGCTCTTCCGAAATCAGCAGCACCGCCGCGCCCGCTTCGCGCTGGGTCAACAACAGGCGGTGAACTCCTTCTATCGCACCGACATCCAGCCCACGGGTGGGTTGAACCGCAACCATAAAGTCCGGATGTCCCGATATTTCGCGCGCGAGGATCACGCGCTGCAAATTCCCACCCGATAGAAGTCTCACGGGCGTGTTGACGGTTGGCACAATTATGTCATACGCCTGTTTAAGGTCTTCTGCAAATTTTGTTGCCGCGCCCATATCCAGCAAACTGCCTTTTGAAATAGGCGACTTGCGGTAATTTTTCATGATGACGTTATCAGTCACACTTAAGTTTGGCGCACTACCGACATGCGTACGGTCTTCAGGAACATAAGACATGCCATGTTGAATACCGAATAACGCATCGCGATTGCTCACCTTATCGCCGTTCAATACCACCTCCCCCTTCCTGCATTTGCGAAGCCCGGTAATCACTTGCGAGAGTTCGTTCTGGCCGTTGCCGGCAACACCCGCCACACCGACGATCTCACCGGCGCGCACATTGAGTGAAAGTCCGCGCAAGGCTGGCAAGCCCTTATCATTCTCGGCATGGACGTCCTTCACATCCAGGATCACATCGCCAGGCTCACGTGGTTTTTTGTCAACAAAGAAAACGACTTCGCGCCCGACCATCAAACGCGCAAGTTCCTGCCGCGTCACGCCTTGTATGGATACGCCCGACGCTGTCGCTCTACCGCGGCGAAGAACGCTCACGCGATCGGCAATCGCGGTCACTTCCTGCAATTTGTGGCTGATGAAGATAACCGACTTCCCCTGCCTGACCATCGAACGCAGCGTTTCAAACAACCCTTCGATTTCCTGTGGCGCAAGGACAGCCGTCGGCTCATCCATGATAAGAACATTCGCGCCGCGATAGAGCATTTTGAGCAATTCGACGCGTTGCTGCTCACCGACCGAGAGTTGCCATATCTTGGCGCGCGGGTCCACTTTGAGTCCGAAGCGTTCACCCAATGCCGCGATCTTGGAATCGTACTCATTCAAACGCATGAGGAAGCGCGGCTCATCGAGACCCAGCAGAATATTCTCAGTGACCGTCTGGGATGGGACAAGCATGAAGTGCTGATGCACCATACCGATGCCAGCCTTGATGGCATCCCGTGGAGTAGAGAATTCCACGGGGTTACCCCTGACTTTAATAACGCCCGCCTCCTGCCTATACAAACCAGCCAGGACGTTCATCAATGTACTTTTGCCTGCTCCATTTTCCCCCAGCAAGGCATGGATCTCTCCCACTCTTAATTCAAAATCCACGTGGTCATTGGCAAGGACGCCGGGAAAGCGCTTGACAATTCCCTGCATTTCCACGATCAAATTGGAGGGTATTGCTTCAGTCAATGTGTACCTCCTAGGCAAGTCAGTCTCTGCGGGTCGCTCGCAGAGAGCAAAGCAATCTCGTCTTCAACGGTTGGTTGAGATTGCTCGCCTGCACTGCGATGAACGCAGTGCGGTGCAAGTGTCGGGCCGGTCTCGACGATTACATCTCGACCAACAGCCCTCGCGATGACACATGACGTTATACAAAAATGGGGCAGGATTACATCATCCTGCCCCATTCATCGAACGATTTTACTCAGGCAATTCAGCGGTGATCCCCTCAGCCCACCACTTCATACATACATCAACACTGCATGGCAAACCAAATTCAGGGAAGGCATCCAGATCAACCTGCTCCAGGCTTTGGCCCGCGGGCAGAACCACATTACCTTTGTTGTCATTGATAGGTCCCGAGAACACATCAAAGCGTGTGAACTCGCCAGCCAGCATCTGGGCAAGGATATCGCGTACTTCCTGAACAACCGCAGGGTCAAGATCTGCAACGCCGGGTTGAAGTTCCTGACCTTCCATGAAACCATACAGACCCAGCGCGCCTGTATCGGCATCAAAGTAATCCCAACCTGGTTTATAGGTCCCGGCGATTACGCCTTCGGCGATTCCAGCATAGATCGGTCCCCAAACCCAGTAGGGGGCGGTGAGGCAGGCATCCACTTTGCAGGAGCCGTACCAGTCATAGGTCACGCCCCATTTGCCCTTTTCCTGCGCCACATCGGCAACAGCGGGAGTATCCGCGCCGGTGAACACAACCTGCGCGCCCCCATCGAACAGGGAAGCCGCGGCTTCCTTCTCGAGCACAGGGTCGTGCCAGGTATTGATCCAGCGTACATCCATGGTGCACTCGGGGCAGGTCTTCTTCATACCCAGCGCAATCGCGTTGCCCAGGCGAAGTTCCTCGGGGATCGGGAACGTTGCCATATACCCGAGCTTCAGATTACCATCCTGTTTTGCACGCGCACCAGCCAACATGCCTGCCAGATACTTCATGTTTTCCATTGCGCCCATCAGGTTGCCAAAGTTGGTTTCATTGGATTTGATACCCGTCAGATGAATGAACATCTGATCGGGGAACTCACCCGCGACTGTCTCCATCGGATCCATATAGCCGAACGACGTGCCAAGGATCAGGTCGAAACCCTTGCGCGCCAGGGAGCGGAAGACCTGTTCAGAATCCGCGCCTTCGGGGACATTTTCGATATAAGCAACATGAGTGTTCGCTACGTTCTCTTCCACATACACGAGGCCTTCATAGTGTGCCTGTGACCAGCCGCCGTCATCGTGCGGGCCGATCAAGACCATTGCGACATTGAATTTACCATCCTGTACATCGGGGATTTGCATGCCCCCCTCTGCGGAGGGCGGCTCAGTCGCAACAGGGGCTTCCGTTGCTGCTGGAGCTTCCGTTGCCGCTGGAGCTTCGGTCGCGGCTGGCGCCTCGGTTGCAGCAGGGGCTTCTGTCGCTGCAGGACCACAAGCCGAAAGGACGAGCATCAGTGCCATCGCAAACAATGCGAGGCGTATCAAGCTTTTAGGCATTTTCTTCTTCTCCTTGAAAAAAGTGTAGGTATAGAACAGACAGCGAGCGGAACTGTTATTTGATTTTCGGGGGCCTCCTTTCAAACATCAAAACGATACTCTATATTGTCTATACAAAATAATTTTATCACGGCTGATCCACAGGCATATTGTATGACAAATCACAAGTGAAAGGCAAGTACATTTCTCATGGATTACATGCGAAAATACTCTTGACTTCGGATAAAGTTTTGCTTCTTTCCACCCCTTCGACACTCCCATCGCTCGCAGGGCGGCGGCTTTCAGTTGTTTCCGTTTCGATGCGTTCCCACAACTGACACAGCAACCGCCCCAAATCTGCATCATCCTGCGACGCCTGGTATGACTCTTGTGATAATTCAAGCGCGCGCGCCCACTTCCCCACATGAGCATAGCCTTCAATGAATACAAACCGCTCAACAGGATCATGTGGATCATCGTCTAACTTAAATGCAGTATCTCCGATGTTAACCACCTCTTCCCAATCACCGAACTGCCGCGCCAGATCGGCCTTTTCGAAATAATAGCACCATCCATGCCCGGGTTCGGGGGCATAAATATCGGGCATCCTGGCACGCGCCTCTTTAATGATCAAATTTGGGGATGAAATGTGCGCGGCAAACCGCATCAAACTGGTCTCCCGGATCAGGCGGTTCCTGCCCTCGATTTCGGGATCCAGTACCCGCAAACATCCGGGCGGATCGAAATAAATCGCCAGGGTCTGCGATGTATTCCCATTGAACTTTCCAGCTAAATAATCAAAGTGAATTGGGATATCCTCCTGAAGTTCAGGCAGTGCATTGCGCAGTCGAGTGGTCGGGTAAAAAAGGACGTATTCAACGTGCTCACTGTGATTGTCTGGCGCATAGATCCAATTCAGGGCGCTGCTTAAAGAATTATCAGCGTAATAATCCAGCGCCCCTTCGTTCAACAACACCAGAGTGTCGGGGTTTATGCCCGGCGCGCGCCAGGTCAATTGCCAGAAGAGGCTCTTCTGTGCGTTCCAATCGTCGCGATAATCTTGAGACCATAGGAATTGCCTTCCCACCGCAAGACCAACAAGCAAAACAATTAAGGTATTCCGCATGCTTTGCCAGGGAATTAGAGCAATCGATCCGGCAACGATCAGGCTCACGCCAAGAATAAATGGCAGCGTAAATCGATTCGCAGGCCAGGCCAGGGAAGGCTCAAAACCAATCAACCAGAAAGGCCAGCCAGCCGCAAATACGGCCAATACCCCAAGGCCGATTGCATAAGCGGCATCTTTCAGGTCTTCGCGATAGGTCCGGAAGTGATCCTTTGATAATAGGAGCAAACCCAGGATGGCAACAACAATAGCCACAATAACAATCATGAAATAACTTGCTGGAACACCGATTACTGGGTCAGGCACATGAAAAACCTGGACCCACGAATCCCTAATGACCAATCGCAGGCCAAGCAGAATACTCTCGAGCAGCCGCTTTGAAGTTTCAAGAGGCGCGGTTTTCAGTTGCGCAGTCAAACTGATCCCATAGACCTGGTTATTGAAAATGAATAAGCGGGATAAGATCGCAAGTGCGAATACCGCCAAATAGGGAAACCATAAACCCATGGCGCGTTTGGTGCGTTCCCGAATCGTCATGGATTCATCACGTAATGCAGTCCAGATCACTCCGATGCGCGCGAGTTCCAATATGAAGAAGTACTCCATCATCCACAGATTGAGCGCGGAAGATATCATGCAGACTGAGGTCCATGTCCAATATCGATCTGGTTGATCCATCGCCCACAGCATGCACAGTAGTGAAAACAGGAAGAAAAAAAGAACTATGAAGAAGTGACTGTAAAGAAATGACGCCCATTGTTGATTGAAACCTGGATATACAAGAAAAAGGAGTGCAATACCCAGAGCAAAGCGAGGTTTACCCTTCCACAGTTGGCGCGCGATTGCCCAGACGACGACCGCACCCAGCCACCGCCAGGCTAACGCAAAGATCTGCCAGTACACTGGAACCTGGGGGATGATTCGCGTGGTGATTTGATACAACACACCCCAGACCGGACGATTGGTGGAGAAATACTGTGCCAGCGCCTCGGGTCCCAATTGATAACGGATCCATGACATGGGCAAATCGTCCCAATAAAAACCCATCTGTGGAATTAACAGACCATACGCGAGGATGGCAATTACAAGGAGGATGATGGCTGGGTAGAGACGTTTCATAAGATGAGCCATACTAGTTATCCGGAACAGGAAAGCGTGTTTCTGATTTCATCCAACGAGGCGCTTCTTTCCACCCCTGCGACAGGCTCAGGGCGGCTTTCAGCTGTCTCCGCTTCGATGCGCTCCCACAGCCGGCAAAGCAGCGGTCCAACGTAACCCTTCGATACTCGATAGGATACCTTCGATAATTCAATGGCCCGCTCCCACTCCCCCATAAGGGCATAACCTTCAATGAACACAAACCGCTCAACAGGGTCATTTGGTGAATCATCCAACTTAAAAGCCTTATCGCCCAGCTCGACGACCTGCTCCCAATCACCTGCCTGCCGTGCAAGTTCAGCTTTTTCGAAATAATAACACCACGCATTCGCGTGCCCGGGTTCAGGGGCATAAAGTGAGGCTGGCACTGTCACTGCGCGATCCTCATGGATCATGGATACATTGCTCAACAGGGCCGCGTCGCGCAGGAGAGGCACGAGCAGCCTGTTCTCAGGATCAATTTGTGGATCGAGCACGCGCAAACACCTCGGTGGATCGAAATTGATCACAACCATCTGTGAGGTGCTGCCATAAAACGTCTTCGCCAGATAGTTCTGCGAGAAGGCCAGACCAGGTTTGAGGTCCGGCAAGCCGCGATTGAGTCGGATCGACACAAAATACAGGATGTGATCCATCTCCCCTTCGCGGCTATAGATCCAGTTCAGTGGACCCGAAAGGGAATTGTCGCTGAAATAGGTCACCGGCAGATCGTTGGTAAGTACCGTCGTGCCCTCCTCCAGCGAAGGGATGCGCCAGCTCATTTGCCAGAACAGATCCCGTTGCACATCCCAATCACGGACGTATGCAATATCCGTCTCAAACTGTTTCCCAATCGAGAACGCGATCAACAGAGACAACAAGCCATATTGCAGTTTCGGCCTGGAACTGACCGAACCGATTAAAGCCACAAGGATCAGACTCGCCCCGAGCATAAACGGCAGGGTGAAACGGTCTGCAGAAAAATGCAATTGCGGTTCGATACCGACCAGCCAGAACGATCCACCCGCAAATAACCACGCGCCGAATCCAAGAAGGAACAGCTCTTTGACCCAGACAGGCCTGGATTGTTCAGGCTTGTTAAAGTAAAACAAATAAAGGGCAATCAGGAGTGTGGAAAATAAAACCAGAATGGCGGCCAGGATGCTGACGCGCGGACCCAACTCGGATGCACCCGCCGCCTCGAAAGGGAAAAGCCACGCATGCAGCACGGTCTCCCAAAAAGCCATAAGAATGCTTCTGGCAAGACTCGCTGCCCCCGACAATGGATTCTGACGAATCAGCTCCAGTGCCTTGTAACTATAACTGGCGTTCTGGTTCTCAAAGAAGAATAAACGCCAGAACGTCACTCCCAACATGATGGCAAAATAAGGGATAAAGGTAACGATTGCGCGGCGGATTTTCCCCTTCCAATCCCCCTCTAAAACGATCCAGAATAAAATGACCCGCATAAATTCCAGGAAATAAAAGTACTCCATGGTCAGCAGGTTGACCACGGAGAAGGCAAGCGAGGCGATCGTCAAGGGAACGCGTCGTTCCGGTTTTCGCAGCGCAAGGACAGACAAATAAATCGAGAACAGGAAACAATTAAGAACAATGTAAAAATGGGTGTACATCAGCGAAATAAAATTCTGCCCCAAGCCTGGGTACACAAGGAACAATAAACTTCCCCACAAGGCAGGTCGTGCATCCCTCGGCCAGACCAGACGCAGGGACATCCAGACCAGTACCGCCGTCAGCCAGCGCATGATGACCATCAACAACTGCCAGCGCCACGGATATGGACCGATCAACGGCATGGTAATTTGGTAGATCATGCCCCAGAACGGGCGGCTGGTCGAGAAGGTCTTCGTCAGAGCGGCAGGACCGAGTCGATAGTAGATCCAGGTCCACGGAGCTTCATCCCAATAGAAGCCGCGCTCCCAGAAGAATAGCCCATACGCCAGCACGGCAACAATAAACAGGACAACTGGCACACTTCGTGGTGAAGATAGTCCGGTCTTGAGCTTTTCCAAATATGCCTTCATGCCAGAACCAGTTCCATGCGATGACGCTGGTAACGACCTTCCCAGAAGGTTTCGATAATCTTAAAACCGGCCTTCTCATACAATGCCACGGCGGACGTATTCTCAATCTCAACACTCACAATAACGAGACGGTATCCATTTAAACGACTTGCTTCCATAAATGCATTCAACAACTCTTTCCCCCATCCCTTTCCTCTTTGATCCGATGCAACGCCAATGTATGTCAGCTCAATTGCCCCGGGTTCCATATCCTGATGGGTGGACGATCTAAGGACAGAAGAAATCAATTGCCTGAGCACGAGCGGACGGGTAAAAGCCAGTCGAAGCATTTGAGACAAAAACCAGGCCAACGGCGTGCGAAGGCGTGAATTGAGCCTGTCCGGGTGAGGGGAACCCAGCGCCCATCCGGGCATTTCACCTGAAGATGATACCGCGCAAAGCCCTATGACCAATGGATCAGACCGTGCAACCTGATAATATCTCAAAACCATGGGCAGGCCCAAATCTGAAAGCAGTGTGCGCATGACGGAATGGTGAAGTGCAGCCAGGCGCCTCATGCCATCATCATCCAATTGAGAAAGCCGCAACAATTCGTATTCCATAAGGAACTCAAGCCACTCCTCTGATCAACCAGGGCCCGATGGGACGGACGAAAAAAGCAGGCATGTGTTTCCACATCCAAATGGCGAACTGGAATTTGGGGCTCTTCTGATTCAATTCCGGGAATGAATGACCCGGCATAAGAGTATACCAATAGGCCAGTAATTGCCTGCGCGGCCTCCATTTCATTTTAAACCCTTCATTTCCAGAACCGATCAAACTGCGTCCCAGGTCAAACACTTTATAACCTTTTCTGCAATACCGTTCGATCAAAGACCAGTACAAAAACTCTCCGGCATAATCCGGGCGAAAACGGCGCAGAATATTTGCATGCAAATTTGTTACCACATCACCTTGAAATGTGAACACACCCGCGCCGGTCAGTTCTCCGCGCGGTCCCAATACCACAGCGAATTCCAATGTATCGCCCAATAATTCCGCCATTGTGCGCAAATAAGACTTGCTGTGATAAGGCGAGCCGAGTTCATGCATACTGCGCACCAGCCCTTCATAAACATCGTCGAGCAGATCGAGATGACCGAACTTTATCGAGAATCCCTTCTTCAACGATTTACGGATATGGTTGCGATGATTGGAAGTATAGCCGCTCATCAATCTATCGGGATCAGGCAAAAGGTCAACTCGATAAGTGGCATAAATGGGATGCTGGATCCAGCCCTCGGGCGTGGCGCCAGGGCGCCACTCTCCCGCATCAAACCGGACGTTGACATGCTCCACGCCCAGATCCTTTGCCAACGCCCGCGCTTTTCCCAATAAGGCATCACGCACAGTGATGGATGAATATGCAAACCCGCCATAAGATCCGAACGGTGATGTTGCCAGGTAATCGCCAAAGACAGGGTGCTGAACACGTACAAGCGCGAGCCATCCAAGCACTTCGTCATTGGCCTGCAAGGCAATTCGGTAAACAGGAAATCCATACACCGTATGGACGAACATCATCCATGCCTCCAATCCGAAATACCCTGCTGACCGGGCAAGGGATCCGGGCACGATGATGGATTCGTTTTCCTGAAGTATGCGAGCCTGCGGAGACGAATTCAAGCTCATTGAGATTCCGTGATCTTCAAGTTTTCATCCAGGTATGTTCCAAGAGGAGAGACCGGGAAGTTTCTCAGCAAGTCTGAGAGAAAATCGGACTTATCGCGAAGGAAAGGCAAAAATAACGGATTTCGCGCAAGGTCCCGGGTGAGGCGTGTGGATGAAGCAGGCCTTACCAGTTCGTATGGATGTAGAATGATCACCGGGCTGAGGCCGCGCTTCAATTCCTGCCCGATAATCTTAAGAATTCTCGTGCCCATTAATCCGATGCTAAAACTGGACCCGTATGGAATCTCTCCATCTAATAGTAATCTCAGAGAAAAATCGCGCGGCGCGGTATACGTTCCGTTCTTTTCATGAAAACGGAGTGTGCTGACCGGGATCTCCCAGACATCCCCTTTTCGCAGAATGATTCCCGCGGGAGCATAAATCGAGGAGCTGTATAAAAAACCCGCCTGGCCAAGCAACTGATAAGCCGCTTCATTGATTCCGATCATGGGCGCGCGATAACCACGCACACCATACTGTCTGCACCAGGATGCTGAGGCACGCAGATCTTCTGCAAGTTCGAGCACGTTCCCCAACGGGCGATGAATATGACAATGCAAACCGAGTTCGTGACCGGCAGAAACGATCTTCTGAGGGACTTCGGGATACCATTCCACAATTTCGCCAACAAGATAAATGCTGGCCTTGGAATCGCCCAATTGCTCAAGGATCGGATCAATCGCCTGACGGGTAAACCCATTATCGATTTCGCGGCGTCGAGCGGGATCTTTCAGCCCGTCGTACCAGCGAAAGAGGGCAAATACCGGCTCATAATCTATGCTTAGTAACACACGGGGAGTAACAGACATTAGTTGATATATTTGCAGTCAAGTACAAGATAGCGGATGGATTGTACCTCACTGGCAGAACGTCATTTATGCTGGGCAGTTGCTTCGGACAGAAATCAAGCAGCGACCCAGCATT